>WNGE01007960.1_pt1 | contig 11429 bp, 14 predicted proteins | sample 5400651 | NCBI WGS metagenome assembly WNGE01 (sample SAMN13153370, study PRJNA577476) | soil metagenome | isolation source: 60 cm soil or saprolite under grassland replicate 2 | place: USA:California | collected 2016-06-15 | reverse complement strand
AACTCCTTCCGATTGGAAGGAGTCATTAGCTCATCGCGGTTTTCCCAAAAACGGGAAGGCAAACTCCATTGCCTCAGGCGCAGTCTACTTCATCTCTATTCCCGATCAACCGCAAGATTCAGCGATTCGGGTTTCGGGTTGCGATTCCTTCGTCATTCGTCATTCGGATTTCGTCATTGTGATCACATCCTGAAACGTTCGCCGAGGTAAAGCTGGCGGCTGATGGGATCGTTGATCAGAAAATCTTTCGTGCCTTCGCTTTCTACCCGGCCATCGTAAATCAGGTAAGCGCGATCCACGATGGAGAGAGTCTCGCGCACATTGTGATCGGTGATCATGATGGCCAATCCCGATTTGCGAAGGTTCACGATAATTTGTTGTACATCATACACGGCGATGGGATCCACGCCGCTGAATGGCTCGTCGAGCATCAACAGTTTCGGTTGTGTGACCAGCGAACGCGCGATGGTTAAACGCCGTTTCTCGCCGCCGCTCAACGTTAGCGCGGTATTTTTCGCGATTCGCTCAATACCAAACTGGTGCAGCAGTTCATCGCAACGATTCCGCCGCTCCGCTCTGCTTAGCGGAAGCGTTTCCAAAATTGCGAGGATATTTTGTTCCACCGTCATTTTCCGAAAAATTGATTCCTCCTGCGGCAGATAACCCATGCCGAGCCGGGCCCGCTTATACATCGGAAAATCTGTGACATCGGTGTCGGAAAAAATCACGCGCCCGCCATTTGGCCTGACCAGGCCAACGATCATGTAAAAACTCGTCGTTTTACCCGCGCCGTTTGGCCCAAGTAGTCCCACAATTTCGCCGGCACGGACATGCATGTTGACCCCGTTCACCACTGCGCGTCCGCCGTAAATTTTCACCAACTCTTCAATTGTGAGGACGATCTCCGCTTTTGTCGTGACCGGCGGAGGCCTCTTGGGTTTCGATACCGGCGCAGTTTGACTGATCATGGTTTGGGAAGAGCCGCGGGAGGCGGGGTCTGAGCGGGCGAAGCCTGAGTGGGCGAGGCTTGAGAAGGACTCGCTTTGTCTTTTTTTTCTTCGTTTGGTTGTTGACGAATTTCCGTGCGGCTTGGTCCGTGCGTGGACAGCTGACTATTTTGATTAATGACCATGACCGTATCAGGACTCGTTGCCACGTGCATGTTCGGTCCCTCTTGCACACGCGGCGTTCCTCTCAATTCAACATCTCCAGTTGCAGCCGTATAAATGGCCTTATCGGCTCGGCCAACCGCACGAGTGGGCGCTCCACCCTTCGGGTCTGGCCGTTCACGCACTAGTCCAACATTTCCTTCTGCGATGGCTTTCTCCAAACTCTGGTTTTGCCCCTTTGTAATGAACACTGTCAGTTTATCAGATTGAAGATTGAAACGCGGATCGATTACCTTCACTCGGCCGCTAAAGATGCCCATGTTCTTGGTCGAATCAAAGAAAGCCTCGTCCGAGTAGATTTCCGTTGTTACCGGTTCATTCGTTTGTAACCCTGCGGCGCTCGAGCCAAATAAGCTGGTGGCGGATGATTTGTCTTCCTTCTTTTTGTCTTTCGCCTTCGCTTGGGCCGCTTTCTCCGCCTTCTTCGCGGGAACAGGCGAGCCCAGGGTTGCGGCGGCAATTTGGGCTGATAAGCGCACTCCGCCCGCGCACACAAAAAACAACGCCAACGCCGACACCGCTAATTTTTTCATTCGGGCGTATTAGGTTTCGCCGTCAGATGGGATTTGTCAGTGATCACCATTTTTACGTTGCCTATCAATCGTCCAGTCTTCGAGTTCGTGTCGAATTGCACTGAATCCCCCGTGATGTTGAAATCTGCGCGCTGAATTGTTGTACGCTCTTTCGAGCTCAGAACCCGGGTCCTCAAGTCAAGCACCGACGTGTTCATGTCGATTTGCAGGTCGGGCTTACTCTGCGGTGTATAGGTTGTAATTTTGAGATGTTGAAAGCCTATATGCTCCTGGTCCATCCGATGCGCCGTTCCTGCTTCAAATCTGCCCCGCAGATGGCCGTTGGCATCAAAATCCGGCAACACAAGTCCCTTCGCTTCATGTCCAATTGGCAACGGGATATTGGTTAAACCTTGTTCGCCCGGAGACGCACTCGGGGTCGCTGTCGCCCGAGCTTTTTTCTTGCGGCCTTTTGACTGCGCGGACACGTGCGGCGTCGATATCAAAACGGACAGCACGACTGATAATAACCAAGCGAGCCAGCTCCAAAGCCAGGAGCGGCCGCTACGAAACGGCAGCATGAATAGCCTTTAACATGCGCAAGTGCTTCGGCAAATCGTTTAGCGGAATCTGATTCGGCCCGTCGGACAACGCGCGCGCAGGATCTTCATGCACCTCCATAAAGATTCCGTCGCAGCCCGCGGCCATCGCCGCCCTGGCCAAAACCGGCGCGATAGGGCCGTCGCCCGAGGTCGAATCCCCTGCCCCGCCTGGTCGCTGTACCGAATGTGTCGCGTCAAAGAGGACGGGATATCCTGCTTCGCGCATCCAATAGAGCGAGCGCATATCGGCTACAAGATTGTTATAGCCAAAGGTTGTGCCGCGTTCGGTGAAACAGAATTGTGAGTTACCGAACGCGACCAGTTTCTCGGCAATATTTCGCACGTCCCAGGGCGCAAGAAACTGACCTTTTTTAACATTAATTGCGCGACCCGTTTCCGCAGCAGCGCGCAGCAGATCCGTTTGGCGGCAGAGAAACGCCGGAATCTGTAACATGTCGATGTTTTTGCCGGCAATTTCGGCCTCTTCGGGGGAATGAACGTCTGTTGTCACCGGGATTTCTAGTTCGCGCCCGATCGCCGAAAGAATCTTACAGCCTTCGCGCACGCCAAGTCCGCGGAAGGAACGCACCGAACTTCTATTTGCCTTATCGTATGACGCCTTGAAGATGAAATGAACAGCTTCGGCGGAACAGATCTCAGCGATCTTCTTCGCCATGCGCGACACAAACTTCTCCGATTCGATTACGCACGGTCCGAGAATGAACACGGGATCTTTCCCGCCAATGATGACTTTCCCGACCTGCAATGGTTTTGACTTGGCCATCAATCTCTAAGCAAAGCAGGAACGCAGGAATTTTAAAGGGTTCCCTCCTGCTTTCCTGCGTTCCTCGGTGATTTCCGTGTTGCCAGATCGACAATGGCAAATGGTGCATACAACCCAAGAAAAAAAAGCAGTGCGACTCCGTGCATTTGCAGAAGGTACAGCGGACGCGAATCCGAGAGAAAACTTAAGATGGAAAGTGCCTCCGGTTTATGCAGCAGAAACCCGTAGTTAAAGCCCGTCAGCACATCCACAATCAGCGTCACCACAAAATAAAACTCCGTCCACAGCCAGACCCGCACGATAGACATGGGATATGGTCGATATCGGCGAGTCAACATTAGGAAAACGACGCCGATGATGATCCCGCAATGGGAAGTAAAAAAACTGATGAACCGCCAATCTGGAAAGCCAAAACGCAGGTTCGGCGTGAGGACGGCTTGCAACGTGCCCCCAATGCCCCAGAAGTACGCCACCTCGAACCATCGCTGGCTGCCAGTCCACATCGCCACGATCACCACGACCATGCCCCAGTCGCACATTTGCATCGGCAACATTTGCCGCCAATCCACAACACCGCGGCTGCGGATAAAAACTAAATAAGCGACGTAGTTTAAGATCAGCACGGTTGAGAGGACGCTGATAATCATCCTCTCCACGCGCTGCGATCTTGTGCACCACACAATCGCCGCAAGCGCGAACGGCAGTACGACTGTGAGGAAAATCACAGTGAGATGCGGCAAACCGTACGGTTGAAATTCAGGCTCCATGCGTTGTTGTAGCGGCGGTTGTATCAGTCGCCGACTTCGATGGGAAGGCGCTCGCCGCGAAGAGCGCCTGTACAAGTCATCGGCAGACTCGGCAATTCACTTCATCGAATCAGCCACAGATTGCACGGAATAACATCATTAACCCAGGCGATGTTGCTGGGAAGTGGCTGAGTGGCTTTGCCGTTTTTCTGCAGCGGCACTACGAGCAAATCCGCTTTTACTGATTCAACAAAATCCGAGGCAACCAAACCCGTGTTGCCACGAATGCATCGCGCTTCCATCGGAACCTCCGTTTCGCCCGCCGCCAAAACGAATTGCTCCAGCGCCTCTTCCTCCTCGTCCCTGCTTTGAGGCTTTTCACCCTCCCCGGCATCCGCACGGATCGACGCGCGCGCCTGATCAAACGTAGTAATGATGCTGATCACGTAAAGTCGCTCGCACGACTCCGCCGCAGCCAGCTGTAGCGTTCTTTGCAAAGCTTGCAATCCATGACTGGAGAAATCTGTGACGAAAACCATTCGACGCAGCGGATTGGGTTTTGCCGCTGGTTTGGTGAAGAGCATGACTGAGCACGGCGCTTCTTGCACGAGACGACGCGCGACATTGCCGAGAAACGGATGCAACACCACCTCTTTTTCGAGTGCGCCAGCGACGATCACGTCGATCTTCTCACGAGCAAGAGTACGCAAAATAGCTTCGGCTGGATCTCCCTCTTCATAATGAATTGTTGAATCGGCGGGAAGCTGTAGCGCCTCCAGTGCCTCGCGAAATTTGGCTGCTGCTTCTTCACTTCGCTTGCCCGCATAGATCAGATGAAGCTCGGCGCGAAAACGCTCTCGGATTCGTTTCGCTTCAGCAAGCACCTGTCTGAACCGGGGAGAAAACGTGCTCGCCACGGCGATCGTTTTGTATGGCGAGTTATCGGGCATAAATCTGTTGAACTTTCGCGCTCAAGGAAAATTCAGCAAGACAAAGAGGTACTCTCAGCGGGGGCGTCCCACCAATCCGCCTTTCATTTTTGAGTTCCTCTGCGAATTTTTGCAAATGCGACGTGCAATCTATCCGGGCAGCTTTGATCCGGTGACCAACGGTCACCTTGATGTAATCGAGCGTGCGAGAAAACTATTCGACGAAGTCATTGTGGCTGTGGCTAATAATGACGAAAAACAACCGCTTTTCTCACTCCAGGAACGGCTGGATTTGCTGGGACAGACCGCCGGCAGAATCGATAACGTGCGGATCGCTGAATTCAAAGGGTTACTCGTCGAGTTCGCCAACGCCGAAAAAGCGGGGGCGGTAATCCGCGGTTTACGCGCGGTCTCCGATTTTGAATTCGAATTTCAAATGGCACTCATGAATCGAAAACTGGATGCATCGGTAGAAACGATTTTCTTAATGCCGAAGGAGGAATATACGTATCTGAGCTCTCGCATCGTAAAAGAAATCGCGCGCCTCGGCGGCAATGTCTCGAGTCTTGTCCCGGCTTGTGTCGCCAAAGCACTGACCGGGAAATTTACCTGATTGACTCCGAAAGCTTTGGGTTATGAAAGTCCATCTGAAACAAATTCCACCCCAGGGCCTGCATCTCGAAGGAGACGAGGATTGTCCAATCCAGGAGGTCGAATCAGAAGGAATTCGCTGCACGGGCCCTTTGCATTACGACATCGATCTCGGCGTGGCGGGCGGCGGCCTATGGGCAAATGGCTCACTGTCACAGCCGGTAGAACTGCGCTGCGTGTCGTGTCTGGAAAAATTTGCGTACGAAATCCGAGTGCCTGCGTTTGCTGTGCACACGGAGCTTGTTGGGCCGGAAACCATCGATCTTACCCCATTCATGCGCGAGGACATTTTGCTTACTCTGCCGGCGCATCCGCGTTGTGACAGGGATGGAGATCTGGTTTGCAAGGCGAAACAATTTGAAACTGCGGAACAACAAACGAGGCGTGAATCAGATTGGAGGGCGTTGGAGAAATTGAAATTCGAGAAGCGTTAAATCAAACATTGGTGAAATCGGCCACAATTCAGGAGTCACGATTGACATTGTCTTTTCTTAATTTCCTGCTTTCGTAATTCGCTTCAATGGGAGTCCCAAAACGCAAAACATCGAAGATGCGGTTACGCACGCGCAAAGCAGCGAACCGCTGGCATGCCGCGCAACTGAACAAGTGTCCCCAATGCGGAAGTACCGTCCCGTCCCACGTTGCCTGCCCATCTTGCGGCTATTACCGCGGGCGGCAGGTCTTGACGCTCGAAAGCAAATAGCTGTAGCCGTCGCCTTGTGGGCGATACCCGATGTTGAATACTGGCACGACGCTTCGCCGGGCGAAGCGGCTTCAATTTTCACTTTGCATTCGGCAACTAAAGTTCGCAAAGTTTCGCACTAATGAAGATCGCCCTCGACGCGATGGGCGGTGACTTTGGTCCGCCTAACCTCGTTGCCGGCGCCGTAATGGCGTTGCGGGATTACCCGCAGATTAACAAACTCTATCTTGTCGGAGACTCCGCCAGGATCGAAGAAGAACTCAAGAAGCATGGCTGCAACGACAAGCGGATCGAGATCACGCACGCAACGCAAGTGGTAGATATGAGCGACCGCGCATGGTCGGCGGTCAGGCGAAAGAAGGATTCCTCAGTAAGCCGCGCCTTCGATCTCGTGAAGCGCGGCCAGGCGGATGCAGTGGTCAGCGCAGGTCACACGGGCGCGGCGGTCGCCGCGGGCACAATTAAGCTTCGCACGTTGCCAGGAATCGATCGGCCGGGGATCGCGGCCGTGCTCCCGACAGAAACGAATGTTTTCGTATTGATTGATGCAGGTGCGAACATCGATGCCCGCCCCGAACATCTTCTTCAATACGCGTTCATGGGATCGGTCTATTCGCGTCATGTTCTCCATTATAAGAATCCGACCGTTGGTCTGGTCTCGCTTGGCGACGAGGACGTGAAGGGGACCGAATTGACCAAGGAAGTGTTCAAGATGTTGAAACCAAGTTCGCTTAACTTCGTTGGCAACATAGAAGGCCGTCATCTCTTTGAAAATCCGGTTGAAGTTGTCGTGTGCGACGGATTCGTTGGTAACGTGATCCTGAAAACTTGCGAATCGATCGCAGTGGCGATGTTTAAATGGCTCAAACACGAGTTGATGCGCACAACGACGCGAAAACTCGGCGCATACCTCTCGAGGAATGCCATTGGGACGATCAAGGACAAGACGAACTACGAAGAGTACGGCGGCAGTCCGCTTCTCGGCCTGAATGGCATCTGCATCATTGCGCACGGCGCGAGCACGCCATTGGCTGTCAAGAATGCGTTGCGCGTGGCGGCCGAGTCTATTGAACAGCAGGTGAACCCGCATATCGTCGAGGAGATTCGCCGTTATCATGAAACGACAGCCCCGCTCGAGCCCGCGCTCCAATAAAGCGCTGCGCACCGTTTCAATCATCGGCACGGGAAGTTACGTGCCTGAGAAGGTTCTGACTAACGAGGACCTCTCGCGCATGGTAGATACCAGCGATGAGTGGATCACGACTCGCACCGGCATCAAGGAACGCCGCATCGCCGCAAAGGACGAAAATACGAGCGACATGGCGGTGAAAGCAGCCCTGAACGCACTTGAACAGGCGAAGATTTCGCCGAAAGAAATCGATCTCATCCTTGTGGCGACGGCCACGCCCGACATGCTTTTCCCGGCCACGGCTTGTTTCGTTCAGAAAAAAATCGGCGCGGCGAACGCTGCGTGCCTCGATATTTCCGCAGCGTGCGCGGGTTTTATTTTCGGGTTGGAAATCGCGCAGCAGTTCATCACATCGCACACATACGACACCGTTCTGGTGATCGGCGCGGACAAGTTGACCTCAATCACCAACTGGTCCGATCGCAATACGTGCGTGCTGTTTGGCGACGGCGCTGGCGCGGCTGTTTTGCGCCACCGAGGCAGCCCTCATGGTGTAATTAGCACCCACATCGGCAGCGACGGCCGGTACACAAACATATTGTTCATGCCGGGCGGCGGCTCGCGGTGCCCAATTACGCGTGAAAACGCGGACATGAACCTGGCGACCATTCATATGACCGGCAAGGAAGTGTACAAACAGGCTGTCATCGCGATGTTGAACGCGGCCAAGAAAGTTCTCGATCAAGCCGGGCTTTCCATCGAAGACATCGCCTGCGTCATTCCGCATCAGGCAAACTTACGAATTATGGAGGCGATCGCCGATCGGCTCGGCATTTCCAGGGATAAAATGTTCGTGAACCTCGATCGTTACGGCAATACCTCTGCAGCTGCTGTCGCCATTGCGCTCGATGAAGCGAATCGCAGTGGCCGGATCAAGCGCGGCGACTATGTTCTGATGGTCGTTTTCGGGGGCGGGCTTACCTGGGCCAGCACTGTACTGGAATGGTAAGTCAGCGGTTGATAGTCGTTAGTTGAGAGTTGATAGAAGGGCCACTGTTTCGTGTGAACTCTCAACAATCAACTCTCAGCTATGAACTAGTCGAGACTCACGCGCACCTCGATTATCCCGATTTCGCGAACGATCTGGATGACGTGCTTCGCCGCGCGGCCGACGCTGGAGTAACGCGTATCATCACTATTGGAACTTCGGTGGAAAGCAGCCAGAGGGCGATTGATCTTGCGGAAAAGTATCCGGCCGTCTACGCGGCTATTGGTGTGCATCCCACTTACGTTGAAGAGGCACAGGAAGACGTGTTTACGCCGCTGCGTGAGCTGGCAAAGAACCCGCGTGTGGTGGCCATCGGCGAGACGGGGCTCGATTATCACCGCTTGCCAAGCGAAAAAGTAGCGAAGGAAAAGCAGGTTCAGGTGATGTCCGCGCTTCGAACCGAGACCGATGAAGAAATCGAAGCGCAGATTCGCGACGGCGCTTACAAATCGAAACAAGCGAGTTTATTTCAACAACAACTCGACCTCGCTGTGGAGCTGGGCTTCAACGCAGTCATCCATCAACGCGACGCGTGGGAGGAGACGCTAAAAATCATGCAGCCGTACGCCGGCAAGTTGCGCGGGGTTTTTCATTGCTTCGGCGGCTCGCTCGATCAGGCAAATGAAGTTCTGGATCTTGACCACCTCGTTTCATTTACTGGAATTGTTACTTTCAAAAACGGCGCCGCCGTGCGCGAAGTCGCGGCACAAGTCCCGCTCTGGAAATTCATGGTGGAAACCGATTGCCCGTATCTGGCGCCCGTCCCGTTTCGGGGAAAACGCAGCGAACCAGCGCATACACGCATCGTGGCGGAAGCGATCGCCGCAGCGCGGCAGGTCCCGTTGAAAGAAATTGCTGAAATAACAACCGAAACTGCAGAGAAGTTTTTTAGGTTTAATCGCACATGAGAATCGATGAGAGTGGGGCGCGGCCACCGGGTGCGCCGAAAAGGCGGAATAAAACGGACGGCTCAGCGATCCATCCTTACCAGTGGATAGCGATCCTGATTGCTACTTTTATCGCATCCTGCGCAGCGCCCGACACACGGCATCACATTGTGATCAGCACGCGCGAGCAGAAGCTAGCGCTTCTCGACCGTGGCAATGTCATGGCCATTTATCCAGTTTCCACCTCCAAGTTCGGGCTGGGAGACTGGCGGGGCAGCAGGTTTACACCTTTGGGCCAACTGCAGATTGCAGAAAAAATTGGTGATAATGCGCCACCGGGCACGGTATTCAAAGACCGGCGGCGCACGGGAGAAATTGTCATGGCCAACTCTCCTGGTCGCGATCCGATCGTGACGCGCATTTTCTGGTTGCGTGGACTCGAAGCGCAAAATGCGAATGCCTTTGGGCGCGACATTTACATCCACGGCACGCCGGAAGAATGGAAAATCGGTTCGCCTGCGAGCTACGGCTGCATCCGAATGCGCTCCACTGACATTGTACAGCTGTACGACATCGTAGGAGTCGGCGCCGCAGTCACTATTGTTACCACGCCGCTGGCCAGCACTGTTCCGGGCCTCGTGTCGGGCCATTCAATGGCAGCCACAAACCCGGCTCCATTTGTAATGCGATAGTGTAAAACTTTGCCGCACGATGCGCGGACGCCGCAGCGCGGCGCCGCTACCTAGGGCAGTTTGCCGAGATGTTCTCTAGGCGTCTTGCGTGAGAGCAAATCCATGTCCGCATCCACCATGATACGGACGAGTTCGTGAAATCGAACTTTCGGTTCCCAACCCACAATTTTCTTCGCTTTCGAAGCGTCACCGAGTAGCACGTCCACTTCCGCTGGGCGCTCATATCGCGGGTCGTGCTTTACGAATTCCTTCCAGTCAAGATTGGCATGGGCGAAGGCAGCTTCAACAAACTCACGCACAGTATGGCTTTCGCCAGTGGCCAGGACGAAATCGTCTCCTTCAGCGTGCTGCAGAATTCGCCATACGCCTTCGACGTACTCAGGTGCATATCCCCAGTCACGTTTTGCGTCCAGGTTGCCGAGAAACAGTTCCTTTTGCAGCCCGTGTTTGATTGCGGCGACTGCGCGCGAAATTTTGCGGGTGACGAAAGTTTCGCCGCGCCGCGGGCTTTCATGGTTAAACATGATGCCGTTGCTTGCGCAAAGACCGTAGCTTTCCCGATAGTTAACGGTCGCCCAGTATGAAAACACTTTTGCCACGCCGTACGGGCTGCGTGGCCAGAACGGCGTCTTCTCAGTTTGCGGCGTTTGTTGGACCTTACCAAACATTTCGCTGCTCGAGGCCTGAAAAAAACGGGAACGCAATCCCGCCTCGCGGATTGCCTCCAAAATGCGAATTGTGGCCACGCCGGTGACGTCAGAAGTATATTCCGGAATATCGAAGCTCACGCGCACGTGGCTCTGCGCCCCCAGATGATAAATTTCGTCCGGCTTAAGCTCGTAAAGGAGCTTCACCAGATTGACCGAGTCGCTAAGATCTCCGTAATGCAAAAACATTCGCACGCCGTTCACGTGCGGATCAGCGTAAAGATGATCAATTCGTGAAGTGTTAAACGTACTCGCACGGCGAATGATTCCGTGCACTTCATATCCTTTCTCAAGCAGCAAATCGGCCAGATAACTTCCGTCCTGGCCGGTGATGCCGGTGATCAGCGCCCGTGTCATGTTGACGTTCGGCTTTTACCTTATTGTTTTTGGAGCGGCAAATGATTTATCCCGGACCTCTGAAAACGCGCGTTATCGAAAGGACTTGACCAAAGATGCCAGTTCGAGAAACTCCAAAAGCAAACCATTTTTATGAAAAAATTCACTTCTGCTGCGATTCTCTTGCCACTGTTCTTTTTCGCGGGATGCAATCCCTCAACAAATGCGCCATCCGCCAGTCCCGGAGCGTCCACCGCAACCATTACGGCATCGCCGAATCCAGTGCCTGCGGGTCAACAGGCCGGTACTACAACCGTAACCTGGAATACGGGAGACGGCAGCGCAGGGCAAGTTTACGTCTCACCGAATGGCGGTCCAGAAGCGGTTTTCGCCGCTGGCACATCGGGATCTGTCGCAGCACCATGGATCTCGGCGGGGACAACATACGAGTTTCGTCTCTACGCTGGAACCGAACACACCAAGATGCTCGCCAAGACCCAGGTGACGGGTCAGAAATAAAAGGCGGTTTACCTG
>WNGE01007959.1_pt1 | contig 11429 bp, 14 predicted proteins | sample 5400651 | NCBI WGS metagenome assembly WNGE01 (sample SAMN13153370, study PRJNA577476) | soil metagenome | isolation source: 60 cm soil or saprolite under grassland replicate 2 | place: USA:California | collected 2016-06-15 | reverse complement strand
CGTCGGCGCCGAGCTCGATGCATTGCGAAACCTTGTCGACGTCCGTGTCGGCGCTGATCATGATGACCGGGATATCTCGCTTGTCCGGATCGCTCCTGATCACTTTGAGAACCTCGTCCCCGTTCAAATCCGGCATCATGAGGTCGAGCAGGATGAGACTGAATTTTTCTTTCTCGATCAGCGCGAGCGCCTCGTTTCCGCTGGCCGCGCAGACGATCCGCTCGTGACCATCGGATTCGAGCAGTAATTGCAGCGTGTATCGATTGTCCTCATTGTCATCGACGATAAGGATACCGGGGAGATCCGTTGCCATCAGTACCTCGAGAGGACGTATGTAGACGTGGCCGCCAAGGACAAGCGCCCCCTAAGCGGCAGCCTACCGGGATGTGCTCTGCTTTACGCTCGAACTATGGTCCTTGCTGGTCGCCCCACCTCGATTCAGATCGGTGCGAGCCCTACCAGCGGAGGCACGATTGCGATTTCGCTGGCGCAGTCCCTACATGGAACGCCTCACTTGCGGTGCGCGAGAACACGCCGCATGGTCGCGACCAGCCGATCGAATTCGATCGGCGTGCTGTCGAACTCGTCACACCCAGCGGCAATCGCCTTTTCGCGCTCGCCCGCCAGCGCGTGCGCGGACAGAACGATGACCGGGATGTCGCGGGTTTGTGGATTGCCCTTCAGTCGCCGTGTGGCTTCCCAGCCGTCGATGACGGGCATTTCGAGGTCCATCAGGATGATGTCCGGCTGCTCGGCAGCCGCCACCTCGCACCCTTTCTGGCCGTCGTCCGCCGTCAGCACCTCGAAATCGCCGAGCAGCTCGAGCCGCATCTTGAGCATATAGACGTTGTCGTCGTTGTCTTCGACGTAAAGCACTTTGGTCACGATGCTGCTTCCATCCCATTGCTGACCACAGGCTTCGTCTGCACGAGCTGACGGACGCGCTCGACCAGGTCGGCTGGTCGGAATCTTTCCTTAACTAGCACTGATTGTACGCCGGAATTCAACCGCTCACGATCTTTGGCGTCGAGATCCCGCGCGGTGATGACAATGACCGGGATGTCCTGCCAGCCGGCCTCCTTCTGCAACGCGGCGACGACCGCAAAGCCATCCATTTCCGGCATCATCAGGTCGAGCAGGATCACGTCCGGCTTGTTCTCTTGGATACGGTTCAGCGCCTCGCGGCCATTCTCTGCCTCTCGCACAGTCCATTGTGGACCCTCGAGCCATCCCAGCATCCGCTCGCGCTGGACGGCATCGTCCTCCACCACCAGGACGCGGGTCGGCCGCGCCGGGGCGCGAAACCGGCCGATCACGTGACGCAGTCGCTCCCGGTCGATGGGCTTGGTGAGATAGCCGGCGGCGCCAAGCGCAAAGCCGCGGCGGTGTTCATCCACGATCGTGATCATGATGACCGGGATCTCGGCGAGCTCAGGGTCTTGCCGCAGCGCCGCTAACACCGACCAGCCGTCGAGGTCGGGCATCAACACGTCGAGCGTAATCGCGGTCGGCCGCAATTCCTTGGCAAGCTTGAGCCCCTCCACTCCGCCCACCGCAGTCACGACGGAAAATCCTTCGCCCTTGAGGTGATCAGCAATGAGCTCACGCGCGGTGGCATCGTCGTCAATGACGAGAACGCAATCGGCCGTGGACGAACGGCGGCCGTCTGAACCGGCCGAGCTCCTCGCCTGTGGATCCGTGCTGGCGGGCAGACGGACGGTAAAGACCGAACCCTTGCCCGACTCACTCGTCACCGTCACGTCGCCGCCCATCATACGCACGAGCTTGCGCGTGATGGCCAGGCCGAGGCCGGTTCCTCCATACTGCCGCGCCGTCGAGGAATCGGCTTGGATGAATTCCTCGAACAACTTGGCCTGCTGCTCGGGTGTCATGCCGATGCCGGTATCGGCCACGGCGATCTCGATCCAGTTGCCGCCGTCGACCACCTTTTTGACGCGCAGCTTAACCTCGCCTTGCTTGGTAAACTTACAGGCATTGCTCAGGAGATTGAGCAGGATCTGACGTAGGCGCATGGGATCGACGGTCAGCTGCCCGAGATTTGCTTGGGCGTCGACGATGAGCCGGTTCTTGTTCTGCTCCGCAAGCTGCCGTGCGGTGCCGATGATCTCCTCAAGCAGCGGTGCCAGGTTCACCGTCTCCGGGCTGAGCTCGAGCTTGCCGGCCTCGATCTTCGAAAGATCGAGCACCTGGTTGATCAGGCCGAGAAGATGGGTACCCGCACGGTTGACCCGGCGCAGTGGCTCCGCCGCTTTTTCCGTGCCGAAGCGCGACGCATTGTTGACCATCATCTGGGTCAGCCCGATGATCGCATTGAGCGGGGTGCGCAGCTCATGGCTCATGCTGGCGACGAACTGCGACTTATGCCGACTCGTGAGCTCGAGCTGCCGACCTTTTTCTTCGATCTCCTGGAACAGGCGCGCATTCTGGATGGCGAGAACCGACTGAGCGGCGAACGTCTGCAACAGATCGAGGACGGCTGCCGGAAACGATCCGGGAGCCTTGCGCCGCACCACTAGGGCGCCCATCAGGTTGTCGCGGCTCAACAACGGCATCACCAGGAGAGCCCGGTAGCCGGCGCGCAGGATGACCTCCTGCAGCGGCGTCGGCTTCGCTTCCTCCAGGTCCGCGACCTGCACCGGCGCGCGCCGCATCGCCGCCTGGGCGACCGTCGACTCGCCGAAGCCGACGCCTTGCCTGGCGAGCTCCGCGACGAATGCTTCGCTCATGCCGTAGGTAGCGCGCAGCGCGAACTCATTCTTCGCGTCGTCATGGACGTAGATGGCGCCGGCCTCGGTACCAGAGAGTTGCGTCGCCTTGGCGACGATCGTGTTGAGCACGGTCTCGAGGTCGAGCGTCGAGTTCACCGCTTGGCTGACCTCGCCGAGCGCACGCAACTCTTCCACCGACTGGGCGAGCTCGCGGGTGCGCAGCTCGACCTTTTTTTCCAGATCGGCGTAGGACGTTTGAAGCTGGCCCGCCGTCTGGTTAAACTGATCGGCAAGCGCTTCGAGCTCGTCGCCGGTCTTGATCGAGATGCGGCTCGCAAGGTCGCCGCTGCCGATCCGCGCCGCCCCCGCGCGCAGCGCCTGGATCGACCCAGCCAGGCGCAGCGTGAGGACGAGCGCGCCGCCGACGACGACGATGCTTGTCATGGCAAGGATCGCAATCACGGTCACCAGGCGGCGCCAGAATGCCGCGCGTTGCGGCGCCTCGTCCAAAGCAACGGAAAGCGCTAGCCGTCCCGCGCCTTCGGTCGAGGCGTCGAACTCGACCGGCCTGATCGAGGTGCCCATCGCGTGCAACCGTCGGGCATCGACGGTCGCGACTATTGGCCTGCCGTCGTAGGCGACAATGATGTCCGCCCCTGTCCGCTGCTTGATGCCCGCGAGAAAACGATCGTCAATGACGAATCCAGCGACGGCGACGCCGCCAAAGCGCTCGTTGACCGTCCGGATCGGCTCGGCACCTAGCAGGAGGAGCCGCCCCTCATAGGGCAGGGCGGCGGCGGCGTTGATCTGGTCAGAAGGCTGTCCGACGAGAGCAACGAGCCAAGGGCGGAGCTCATCCGCGGACCCGAACTTTGCCGGCGCGTCACCGCGGGCGACTACTTCGAGATCGCGGTTATATACGGTGAGGAAATTGAGGTCGGTGAACCTTGTGAACGGCTCGACGATTTGCGCGACTACACCTTGGTCGCGTGCGTCGATTGCGTCCCCGAGGTCGGGTATCTTCGCGATCAGCTGCGCGATGTTGTTGGCCTGTTGGAGCTTATCGAGAAAGCCGTTGCGTACCGCGTCCACTCTTTGCGCGGCTTCGATGCGGTTCCGCCAGACAAAATCATTGTATGTGCTGATGAAGATGAAACCGATAATGGCGATCAGCAGCACCGCGCCACCGATCACTGGGAGCAGCAGCTTGACACGAAGCGACGGTCGGAGCACCCCCGTCCGGCGCGCCCAACTAAAGGGTATCCAGGACCGCATGCGGAGACTCGCCACTGCCGCTCACTCAATTCGACGCTTTGGGAGCGATCCTGCGTACCTCGTCGTAGAAGCTCTCCGGCCGCTCAACGTAACCTGCCGTCGGCAACCCCTTGAGGGTTTCGTCGTCGACATTGAGGAGGGCCGCCTTAATCGCCTCACGGACTGTGCCCGGGAGTGACGGGTGAGTCGCGATTAGGAGATTGGGGATGGCGGTCTGAAAGATGACCTTGAAGACATCCCCATGCTTCGAAACAGCCTGGTTGAGATTGAAGTCCCATGTGGCTGCGGCATCCACGCTGCCCGCCACGAGGGCGTCCGTGGCCCTCGGATGGCTCCCGAGAAAGACGTAGCTCAGGAAATCATTTTTGTAGTCGATCCCGATCGACTGCAGATACGCACTGGGAAAGACGAAACCACTCGTCGACTCTTCGCTGACGAACCCCACCCGCTTGCCCCGGAGGTCGTCGACGGTATTGATGTCGTGCCGCGCTCTGAGCGTAACGATCATTCCCTGGTAGCTGTCGACCCGTTTGGTGTGCATCGGATCCCAGCTTAGTTCGGTCAGGAGGAGCTTCACTCCGGGATTGAGCCGTTGGGCCAAGATGTAAGGCGCGGGCGAGATGGTTCCGAAGTCCACGCGCCCGTCAGCGAAGTAGTGCACCATGTCCTCATAACTGCGGGCCGTCACGATCGTAATTTTCGCGTCGGTCGCTCGCCCGAGGTAGTTGAGCAAGGGCCCGTAAAGGCGACGGATGTCGTCAACGGATTGGCCGCGCTGCCAGGGTGGCACGCCAAATCGATACAGCGGCTCGGCGAGGACGATTTCACAGCTGAACGCACTAGCGACCCAGATTAGCACCACGGCTATCCGGCGGCGTGTCGCGCGCATGGCGCTCTCCATCCGCGAACGTGTGCATCGCTTGTACTCAGCGAATGCCTCACGCCCTCTCAGCGAAGGACTCTGGGATTTCCTCCGCCTGACGAGGAATCGCAAGGTTGATGCAGTCTAATTATAGCTCCCTCCGCTACCAGCGGGAAAGCGGTACGTCAGGTCTCATGATGCCATAACTAAAGGCTATAACGGTTCCATCGGGCGGATCTTTTTGCATGCTTCTGACCGAACAAATAGCCCATTTACGTCCATTAATGTGATGATGACGCGTTGGGCGGGAGAGATGTACGTGCATAGCGCAGCATCATCAGCGCGTAGCGAGTGGCCGATAGCAAAGCGTCGCCTTCCTTGTGCACCTTGCCGTCCTTGCGGTGATAAAGGCGAAACGGCGCCAGGCCGCTCGATGCTTTCTCGTCACGCAGGAGGCGGACAGTGTGGAGCTCGGCACATGGTGCTGGCCGCGTGTGGTGCTGATCGAAAAACGGCCGCTGACGGAATCCGAGCGATCATCGATGAATCGGGCGGGGCGCGGTCGGTTGGCGCGCGACGGGTTCGGCGTCTTGGTCGCTCCCCCCTCTGTCGGGTCGTCGGGTAGGATTCCAGCCATGGCATTTCCTCCAAAAAATTAGGAAGTGGCCTCTAGGTATCCCAAAAAATGGGAAAGGCAGGATCGGCCCGGGCTCATATGCGAAGGTTCATCCAGGGGGGCGAGCAGAGCGGCGGTTGAGTTGTGCGGAGAAATAGGGTGGTCCATTTCCTGAAGCGGCCTCCCGCCGGCGCTCCCCGCTCCTCGTCGGCGCGGGCGAGCAGCGTGGTCGGCATTTCGAAGCTTCCTGACCGTTTGCACATACAGCCTTCCGCCTGGACCGCTAATAACCACCGCGATACTGGCGCGCCGGATTGGACCACGTCCCACCGGTCCCGAACGCCGTATCAGGGAACGGATTGGGCTGACACCATCCGCCAAGTCCTAACACCTGGGCTCGGCATTGCTCGAACGTGGCAAAGGTACAGTTTCGTTGTGTATAGATCGCGCACCAGCGATTGCCGGCACCGCGGACATCGGTCGTGGTCAGCACTATTGTAGCGAGGATGATTGAAATAAGACCGATCGCGCGCATGATTGCCTCCTCGGCATGCGAGCCGGGCCCTTAGCCGCGAAGCACTATACAGCCAGACGGGGCCGTCTCTCGTCGCGAATTTGTCGTCACATGCCCGGGCGCATTCGTCGCGGAGCATCTCGGACGACGCACCCGGTCGGTCTGCTGCCCCCGCGCCGCGAGAGCCGCCGCGCCGCCGAGAAGCATGATGAACTCGCGCCGTTTCATTTAGTCCTCCCCAACAAGATCCTAGGATCATGCCATGCGCCTCAAAACATGCACATCAGGATATGGGTTATGGGCCCACCACTCCTCGCTGGCGGGGTCCGGGGGCGAGGACGGCAACTTCAGGCCGGTCTGAATCGAGCAGGGTGATTTGGGTGCATGGCGGTGGCTTGAGCGCGGCAAAGAGAGATAGTCTACTTGCCGAATACGCGGTCGGCTGCCGCCATCACGTCCTCATCGGGGCGAGCTTTACAACGATTTGCCAGGCTGGCGCTGTCGACAGATAGCTTGGCGAAGTCGACAACCGGCGTTTCATGCTCATCGAGGTAGTAGCCCTGCAGCCAACCCACCACTATGAGCGCGTCGTCACGATTCATTTCAAGGAATTGCTTACAGGTGAGCCTGGTGAGGTCAATTCGGTCTGCGGCGGCGGCTTCAGCCAGGAGAAGAACGGCTATTGCGCAAAATGCGGTAAGTCTTTTCATGGCGACGTTCCCATGCTTTGCTTTAGACGCTCGGGGGCACGGGCAAGGTCGTCGCGTGAAACCCGCTGCTTCATTCGATCACCTCGTCGGCGCGGGCGAGGAGTGTCGGGGGAACGTTGAGGCCGAGCGTTTTGGCGGTCTGGAGGTTGATAACCAATTCGTATTTGGTCGGCTGCTGCACCGGAAGATCGGCAGGCTTCTCGCCCTTGATGATGCGGTCAACGTATGCGGCCGCGCGCTTGTACTGGTCGATCTGATCAGGCCCGTAGGAGGCGAGGCCACCGTTCGAAGGGTAGTAGCGGAATGGATAGACGTTCGGTAGGCGGAGCCGCGTGGCCAGCGCAATGATCTGATCGCGATGAATGAGCGCCGACGCGCTTGCCGTCACGACCAGGCCGCCGTTCGGCTTGCGCGCGAATGCCACGAGGGCGCGCTCGATCTCGCCGACGTCGCGCGTGTCGATCGCGCTCAACTCCACCGCGGATGACGACGCCATGGACTGGATCGCTGCGAACTGGCCGATACCGGCGGCGAGTGCGGGATCCCGAAGGACCGCCGCTCGCGTCATGTGGGGCGCGATCTCTTTGAGCAGTTCCAGCCATTTCCCGCTGATGCCGTATTCGAACGCGGTGAACCCGGTGGCGTTGCCGCCCGGCTGCGCCAGGCTCGCGACGAACCCTGCGCCGACCGGATCGATGACATTCGCGAACACGATCGGCGTGCTACGGCTTGCCTGCTGCAGCGCCGCCACGCTCGCGCTGGCAGAGGCCAGAATGCCAACCAATTCGCCCGCGTCTGTGCGAGTGCGGTCCGCACTGGCCGCAGGCCAGCGAATGTCGATCCGCACGTTGCGGCCGTCGGTCCAGCCCAATTGCTGTAGCCCATCCAGGAACGCCGCGAGCCGGGCCTGGTTAACCGGATCGCTCTCCGCACCACCCATCAGCACGCCGATGCGCCGCATGCGCTCGCCAGGTTGCGCCCGCGCCGCGAGCGGCCACGCCGTCGCGCCGCCGACCAGCGTGATGAACTCGCGACGGTTCATGTCGGACATGGGGCTACCTTCCCCGTCTTGGGCGGCAAGGAATTGGCCAACGGCCCCACACAGTTAGTTTCCCGCACCATCAGCCTGCCACACAGAGGACGGCTAGTCCTCGGGGAAGACCTGAATTCTGAATCGAGGCGTTAGCCCCTCAAGTGGCTCCAACTAGACCTGGATAGCACATGGCGAGCGGCTCCGCTCTCGCCGGCCACTTTAGACGGAGGCCGTGCGACGCGGGTCCTTGAGAAGAAATGCGAACGGAATCGTGGCCAGCGTTAACGTGGACACGACCATGATGGTGCGGGGGATGCCGATGAGGTCGCTGAGGAATCCGGCGACCGGCGGCGAAACGGCGGCCGCGCCGATCGATATCGTGTAGAACACGCTGAGCACATGTGTTCGCCGCTCCGGCGCAGCATAGTTCGGCACAGAACCGTAGATCACGGTGGTGACGCCATTGAGCACTAGACCGACGAACGGAAGCATGACTAGTGTGAGTTGCAGCGGCAGCAGCAAGACCACCACAGTTCCCACTGCGGTGAGCGTCTGACAAATGGCGATGGTAGCGCAGTTGCCGAGCCAATTGCCGATCCAGCCGCAGGCAAGCTTTCCGACGGCGCCCCCCATGAAGACCAGCGTCAAAGCGAACCCCGCGGTCGTGACAGCCGCCCCCTTTTCGATCAGCAGGAATGGCAGGCACACGAAAAAGCCGCCTCGCACGACGCTGTCCACGATGCCAAACAGCACGAGAACTCGAAAGCCGAAGCGCATGCGCGCAGAATCGCCCTCGCCGCGCTGGTCGCGGACAAGCTCGGCGGACTCCGATTGCGGCTCCGGTGCGACCTTAGGGGTCAGAATGGCAATGACGATCGCTGCGGCGATGCCGGCGAGCCCAAGCAGTGTGTAGGCCGGCCGCCACGGCAGGACCAGCAACAAGCTTGTTGCCGTCGCGGGCAATAGGACTTTACCGACGTCGCCGGCGAAATTGTAAGCACCGAAGGCCTTGAGAGACCGCGCCCCGCTGAACGCGCGCGTCACCAGCGCCGAACCGATCGGATGCTGCGTGGCCGCGCCAACCCCGCCCAGAAGCAGCGCCAAAACTAGCAACGCAAATCCCGAAGTGAGGCCAGCCAGGCAGTAACACAGGCCGGCCAAGGCGGTCCCCGCCGAAAGCACGGTACCGGCACCGATGCGCGCCGCGATTGCCGCAGCAGGGATTTGCAGACTTGCCAGGGTGCCGCTGTAGATCGTGCGCAATAGGCCAACCATCGCATAGTTCAGGCCGAACTCGGCTTGCCAGATCGGGAGGGCGACCCAGACGAGATCGGTATAACCGTCATGCAGCATGTGCGCGCCGCAGGCGACGCCCAGTGCACGCCGTTCGCCTCGCTTTGCCGCAGCCTCGTCAGATGGCCGGACGGGCTCGACTGCAGTACTGATCGTCATGCTTGCTCCAAACGGGACGACGTCTGGCCTCGGTTGCCGCCGGTGGATAGGGCGCGCGCTCTTTGCTCGGTCTTTTTCGCTTATGCGGAGGAGTATCTTGTCGATGTCAAGTTCGTTTGCGACCGGATTGGGACGGTCTTATTCGATCACCTCGTCGGCGCGCGAGAGCATGGTCGGTGCAACATCGAGGCCAATCGCCTTGGCGGTTTTGAGATTGATCACGAACTGATCTTGATTGAGCGCAGCCAGAACTCGGCTCGGATTCTGGCAGGCATCAAGCGTTACCAGCAAGGCGAGCAACAGAAGCAGTTTCATTATTTGCCCCTTTTTGATCGTGGAATCGCGGTGCAATCCTGCGCATGAGTCATGGCTCCTGACTTGACGTGAGATTTGCACCTTTCCGCATTGACCACACGCCCCGTGCTCCCGTCAGCCCTCTGACGGCAGTATGACGCAGAATATAATGCCCTTGTTCTGACCCACCTGTCTCGGAGCGCAAACGTGGGCGCCACCATCGGGCGCGACCACGTTATTGATCTTGTCGTAGGGAACAGGTGTCCATGCGCCGTCCACTTTAACTTCGTAGTGGTCGCCAACCATGCGACTTTGGGTCGGCCGACAATCCATCAGATTGCAGCACGAGCCTTGGCCATCGTTTCTTTTGAGCTTCGAGTAGAAGCCTTGATGCCATTTATCGTGACCCACCCCGTAGTATCCTTCTTGCGCGGCCGCGCTTGCACAAAGAAACACGGAGATCGCGCCGCCGAGAAGGATAATGAATTCGCGTTTCAATCGATCACCTCGTCGAAACGCAGTAGCCGATGAAGACGGCGCATTCTTTGAACCGCACCCTACGGTTTTGGCGAGACGCGGGTCGCTACGCTAGCCTTGCCCACCTTTACTGCACTTTCGGGATGGCGTTCCTGCGGGGTCGTTATCGCTAAATTCTCAGCCCACGCTGTCACCTTCCGAAGCTCGCCAACGGTCTTTGCAGAGACTCGGATATTTGGGTCCACCTCGACCCGCATCTTATCTGGCAAGCCACCAAGAGCTATGTGGAGCGCGGCAATGCTTTTGCACTTATAACGGGGCATAGGGTCCTCGCTGATTGCCCGGCTGCTGAACTGCCAACCATGACCCAGTGGGGAGGCACGAGACTTCTCGCCGTTTCGCCCGCAACGGTGAGAGAGCGATCGGCAATCCGGTGGCTCTCTGCTATCATGCAGATAGCAGGGCAAGCCCCATAGCGGTCAGCCCGATTAGCTGACCCGCGAATCGCGCTTTTGCCCCTCCTTTGCGTTCACAGGGCGTGGAGAAGCTGGCAACTGCAGCACGGTTACGTGCTGGCCTTCACACAGCCGGATAAGCAGAACATGAGACGCTCGAAGGGGTCCCAGACAATAAGTTGGGTCGAGCACCGAACGCTTTGGGATGGCGTCTCGGTCGCTCTAATTCTGCGATTTTACCCAGAGCGAGTCGAGACAAAAAGAGGCAATGCGGCTCAAGGCATGGTTAGGCCAGAAGCATCTGGCGATCACGCGGCACGTCTACAACAACATGATCCACACCGTGAGTGCGGCTACCTGGAAAAAGCTTACGCCGGCACAGCAGGCGACGTTCCGGAAGGAGAACACCGCTGCTCCTGATCCCAGCTTCGAGTATTATCATCGGCGTTGGCTCAGTGCTGGAATGTCAGCCGAGGCAACAGGGTAATCTCAGGGCGCGAACTTGCCGGTCTCCATGAGGTGGCTTGGGGGAGAGTTGTGTCGGCCTGGTGTTCGGCAAGGATGCCGGACGATCGACCTGATTCGTGCTATTTTGGCTCGGAACCGCGCCGCGCTCGCTCTTGGAATCATCCTAGTACTCTTGGTTGCTGCTCGTTTGTCGGTTACGGCAGCCCAAACAGATCTAGCGGCCGAGCGTGCCCGCATGGTGATGACCATTGAGGCTCACGCGAAGCAGGCGAGTACTACGCTCGGTCGCGACTATATCGCACCAGAAGTACTCAAAGCGGTGAGTGCCGTGCCGCGACACGAGTTCGTGCCTGATGGCCTACGCGGCGACGCCTACGCCAACAGGCCGCTGCCGATCGGCTATGGTCAGACCATTTCGCAGCCGTTCATCGTCGCTCTCATGACCGACCTGCTTCGCGTCGGGCCGGACGATGCCGTCCTTGAGGTGGGCACCGGCTCGGGCTACCAAGCGGCGGTCCTCGCCCATCTCGCGCGGCGGGTTTAC
>WNGE01007957.1_pt1 | contig 11429 bp, 11 predicted proteins | sample 5400651 | NCBI WGS metagenome assembly WNGE01 (sample SAMN13153370, study PRJNA577476) | soil metagenome | isolation source: 60 cm soil or saprolite under grassland replicate 2 | place: USA:California | collected 2016-06-15 | reverse complement strand
TTCAAAGCCATCGGAGGTGTCTATCAGGTAGTCGGCAAACCTTTTCTTCTCTGCCTGAGACATTTGCGCACCGATCCGCTTTTCTGCCTCTTCGCGGCTTAAGTTGTTACGGGCCATCACACGCTGAACCTGCACCTCGTCGCGACAGTGAACAACGATTAGTTTATCAAAACGTTTGTAGCCGCCTGACTCGATCATCAGGGCCGCGTCGACAACGGCGATCCCGTCAGGTACTTCAATTTCCCACTTTCGCAGTTGTCGGTCCTGTTGCGCAATGATGTAGGGATGCAAAATCGAGTTCAAGCTTACGCGTTTGTCCGGATCCGCGAAGACCAGCGCACCAAGCTTTGACCGATCGAGCGTGCCGTCGCTCTGAAGAATCTCTGCTCCAAACGCCCCGGCCACCTGCCGCAAAGCAGGCGAACCGGGGGCGACCACCTCGCGCGCGATTTCGTCGGCATCCAACACGCGGCAGCCAAGTTCAGCCAGCACGCCGGAAACGAACGACTTGCCCACGCCAATTGATCCTGTTAAGCCAACACGGAGCATAACTCGGTAGACAGTAGACAGTAGACAGCAAACAGCCGGATAGAAATCGAATAGTGTTTTGAACCTCTTTCAACAGCAAGTCGTCGGACCATGATTGTCTTAATGGTCGAACGTCTATTGCTGTCTACCTTCTACTGTTTGCTGTCTACTGTTTCCCCCACGCCTCTCCTCATTCTCGCGGCTTTTACTGTATTTCGCATCAGCATTGCCACCGTCAGCAGTCCCACGCCTCCGGGCACCGGCGTGCGCTTTCCGGCAACCTCATCAGCCTCTGCGGGATTGACGTCGCCAACCAGCGTGTAACCGCGTTTTGAAATAGTCTCCAACCTCTTCTCAATGTCAGCGCCAAAGAGTTTGCGGGCAGTAGCCTCGTCAGTCACGTTGTTCATACCAACATCGATCACCGTCGCGCAGGGCTTTATGTGTTCTCGGCCAATGAAACCGGGCCGACCAATCGCCACTACCAGGACATCCGCTTCCCTCGTTACCGCGGCTAAATCGCGCGTGCGGGAATGGCAGATCGTCACCGTGGCATCTCTCTGCAAGAGCAACTGCGCCACCGGACGCCCTACGATCTGACTGCGACCAACGACACAAGCGTTGACGCCACTGATAGGAATGTTGGAACGATCCAGAAGTTCGATGATTCCCGCAGGCGTGCAAGGCACAAACGTCGGTCGACCCATTGCCAGCCTGCCAACGTTTACAGGATGAAAGGCATCGACGTCCTTTTCAGGAGCAATCGCTTCTATTATGCGCGCCTCTTCCATTTCTGCCGGGAGCGGCAATTGGACCAGAATACCGTCCACATCGTTGCGCAGGTTTAGTGAAGTAATCAGATCGAGCAATTCAATCAGCGTGGTCTTCGCCGGCAGCGCCTGATGTTCGGAGCGTATTCCTACCTCTTCACATGCACGGATCTTGTTTCTCACGTATACAGCCGACGCCGGGTCGTCACCGACTCGAACCGCGGCGAGGCATGGTTTCACCTCGTGTTGAAGCCATAACTGCGTTACTTCGCGCGTAACTTCCTGCTTGATCTCGTCAGCGATGGCCGCGCCGTCAAGTAATTCTGTTCTTCGCGTGGATTCGGACCTGTCGTCTTTGGTTATCTGCATGAATAGGTTCAGGAGCGATATCTCTGTTTCTCAGTTGGAACTTTGTCACTTCTAGGTTACACCGAGATTGTGTGAATTCGTTAGCGACAGTTGTGGCAGCTGCCAATGCCGGTTAGGAGAATCCGCGCGGCTGGCCGATAATTTTGTCGTTGGAACTCGTATGGTTTTATGGCGACGAATTTTAAATTGCATTTCTAAGCACAACGACCAATGAACATTAAGAAACTTTTCCCGATAGCTCTATTTGCCACCGTTCTGTTTTTGCTGCCATGCCTTTCTGGTTGCCAACCGCGCGCGCGAGTCAGATCGGCAACAGAGAAGCATTACGACTTGAAAGGCAAGGTCGTGACTGTCGAGAAAGATAAGCACCTTGTAACCGTCGCGCACGAGGACATCAAAGATTACATGCCTGGCATGACGATGCCGTTCATCGTTGGCGAAGGATCGGCCTGGGTCTTCGAGGCTCCGCACGAAGTTATGCCAGGTGATCAAATTACGGCTACGCTAATTGTAGATGGCACGCAATCGTGGCTCGAAGATGTGGTGATAACAAAGGAGGGGCCGGACACGATCAGTCCAGCGAGCGGCGAGCGTATCGAAGCAAAATCAGGTGATGAAGTGCCAAACTACCGGCTCATCAATCAGGATGGCAAGGCAATTCACATTCATGACTACAAGGGCAAGGTGCTTCTCTTGACCTTCATCTATACGCGTTGCCAGGATCCGGGCCAGTGCACGTTGATGAGCACTAACTTCGCGACCATCGACCAGGAGCTCCAAAAACAACCTGACGTTTACCAGAAGACTCACTTGCTGAGCATCAGTTTTGATCCGGAATACGACACGCCAAAAGTATTGCGTAGTTATGGAGCTGCGTATACGGGCAAGTATTCTGATGAGAATTTTGCCCACTGGGAGTTTGCGTCTGGAAGTGCGGATGAAGTGAAAGGTATCGCTCAGTTTTTCGGGCTTCGATATTACCTGGACTCGTCTTCCGGCAAGGAACAGGTCATTCATTCGCTGCGTACGGCGGTGATCGCCCCGGATGGCAAGGTAGTTAAGGTCTATCGCGAGAATGAGTGGAAGCCTGAGGATGTTCTAAAACAAATGCAAGATGCGGTCGGAAGTGCAAAATTAGCCGCGGATAAACGCGGATGACGCGAATATGAGCAGCGTAAGAAAAGGAAGACCACCTTTGTGTTGTTCGATCAATCCGCGTTAATCTGCGTTCATCCGCGGCAACTCTGCTTAGACCTGACCCTTGATTTTTTTAATCTCTTCAGTCAGCACCGGAACAGCTTCGAAAAGATCACCGACGATTCCGTAGTCAGCAATGTCGAAGATGGGAGCTTCCGGGTCTTTGTTAATGGCGACGATGGTTCCTGAGTTTTTCATACCCACGAGGTGCTGAATCGCGCCGGAGATGCCCAGCGCGACGTAAAGCTTCGGCGCCACGGTCTGGCCGGACGATCCAATTTGGCGATCAATGGGCAACCACTCAGCGTCACAAATGGGGCGCGAAGCGGCCAGGTCTCCACCAAGAGCTTCCGCCAACTTTTCAGCCAACGCCAGATTGTCTTTGCTCTTGATACCGCGACCGACAGCCACGATGATATCTGCCTTACTTAAGTCGACGGCTTGCTTCACTTCCTGGAAGGGCGCCTCGGGCGTCATGCGGATCTCACCAACCTCGACTTCCATCGATTCGATTGGAGACACGCCTGCCTTCGCAGCCTGATCCGGTCTGTACGCGCCCGATTGAAACGTCGCAAAAACCGGCGGCTCGCCGTCTGAAACGACATCAGCATCGAGCTTTCCGAGGAAGATTCGGCGGGTGAACATTATAGAGCTATCGGACACTTGTGCGCGGATGCAGTCGCTGATTAAAGACTTACCAAAACGGGCCGCGAGCTTAGGCGCAAAGTCTCGCACGAGATAGGTATGCGGCATCACGATTAGTTGCGGATTCAGCTGCTTGACAACCTGTTCCATCGCGTCCGTGTATCCGTCTGAAGTGTAGTCGGCAAGCTTATCGTTGGCGGCCATTATTACCTTGGCAAGGTCGTAGCTCGCGATCTCCTGCGCGAGGGCGTTTACATCAGATCCAAGGAGGACGGCACTGACGGACTGTTGCAGTTGCGACCCGAGACTCTGCGCGGCGGCAATTGCCTCGAGCGACGTCCTATTGAGGACGCCGTTGCGATGCTCAACGAAAACAATCATTCCCTGGCTCATTTTTGTCTTAGTTCCCTCAGTGCAGCCTGAAAATCTTCATTTTTCAGGAATCGCTTAAAAGAGGAATCGGTGGCCGGATCGGGCATCTGCTCTCCCGCAATCATGTTCTCCCGCCTCTCGAAGGCGAGTTTCAAGTACTCGATGGCTTTGTCCATATTCTTCAGCTCGCCATAGGTGCAGGCCATGTTGTAGTAGAAGAGAGGATACTCGGGATCTTTGGAGATTCCGTATTCGAATGTCTCTTTCGCGTTCTCCAGATCCCCCGTGATCCCATATGCCATTCCCAGATTATCGATGAGCACTTTCCAAAGCGTCTTGTTGAGTGTTCGTTTCTGCTTTTCCATGTCCAAGGCCTTTTGGTACGGACCGATGGCAGCCTTGAAATCATGTTTGATGTAGTAAGAACTACCCGCTCCAATTAACTCCATGACGTCGTCTGCATTTTGATTTTGAACGGGCGCGACGCCGTACGATAGAGACGCCGAAATCACCAGAAGCGCGCAAGCGCTGGACAGAATGTTTGCGATTCTTCGAAGTGAGGTTTTCATATTTTCTTGAGCCTTTCTTGCAAGATTGTTCTTAGATTCTGCTGACGTCAGATTACACGCGCTTCAGTGTGTAGCTTTTGTGCCAGTTCAGCCGCTCCAGCTTTTGCGTCGCCATTTCCGAGCAACTGCGTTTGCTTGGTTTTCTGCGGCAAATAAATCTTTTCGATTTTCTGATGCGACGGGCGACTCACGATTTCCGCGGGTGGCATAACTTCCTTTATCTCTTTCTTCTTCGCCGCCATGATGCCTTTCAAAGTCGCATAACGGATCTGGCTAATGCCCGACTGAATTGTCAGCAGCGCCGGTGTCGCCATCGTGTACCATTGATACCAGCCGCTCTCGAGTTCCCGCTTTACGCGTAGCTTCTCGCCCGAGGCATCCACTTCGATAACGATCGTGGCGTGCGGCAAACCGAGCAGCTCGGCGAGTATGACGCCAGTTTGCGCGTAGCCGAAATCATCCGACTGCAAGCCGGTGAAGACCAAATCCGCTTGCTCAGCGCGAATGGCCTCGGCCAGCACGCTGGCAGCAGCGTAAGGCGAGAGATGTGTGAGATTGTCGCCGGTAACATGAATCGCGCGATCGGCGCCGCGTGCAAGTGCGTCTTTGATAACACTCTTCACGCGCTGCGGGCCCATGGAACAGACAACCACTTCGCCGCCAAGCTTTTCTCTGACGCGAAGCGCTTCTTCAAGCGCATAGCCGTCCGATTCGCTGACCTCAAAGGACAAGTCACCTTCTTCGATCCACGTGCCATCCTTATTAATCCGCAGAATCGCATCTTTGTTGGCGACCTGCTTCATCATGACTACTATTTTCATAAACAAATATTCAGTAGCAAGCAGCAAACAGCAGACAGCTAGACGAACGACTGTGAACAGCCAAGGCTGAGCGATATACTTTGTTGCATAACCCTCAATTGGATCTGCTGTCGACTGTTTGCTGTCTGCTGTTTGCTCATCCTTCATACCGCTTAAACAACAATGCCGCGTTTGTCCCCCCGAAACCAAAACTATTGGACAATGCATATTCGACTTCAGCGTGGCGCGGCTCATTCGGGACGTAATCAAGATCGCAATCCGGGTCAGGGTTGACGTAGTTAATTGTCGGCGGCAACACCTTGCGATAGAGACTGAGAACCGAAAAAACTCCTTCAATACCGCCCGCCGCGCCGAGCAGATGACCGGTCATTGACTTGGTTGAACTAACTGCGAGCTTGTACGCATGCTTGCCGAAGGTCTGCCGGATGGCGACTGTTTCGAATTTGTCGTTGTAGGGTGTCGAGGTTCCATGGGCGTTGATGTAGCCCACTTCCTCCGGTTGAATCCCGGCATCGCGGATAGTCTTCTGCATTACTCTGATGGCGCCCGAGCCTGTTTCGTCGGGCATGGTCAGATGAAAGGCGTCTGCTGTCATGCCGTAACCGACCAGCTCCGCGTAGATTCGCGCGCCGCGCCGTTTGGCCAGTTCGAGCTCTTCCAGGATCAAAATGCCCGCGCCTTCGCCGATAACAAATCCATCCCGGTCGCGCTCAAAAGGGCGCGACGCGTGTTGCGGATCGTCGTTGCGAGTCGAAAGTGCTCGCATTGAGGCGAATCCGGCGACGCTCATCGGGGTGATCGCCGATTCGGCGCCGCCGCAAATCATTACGTCCGCATCACCACGCTGAATGATCTTGAAACTGTCTCCGATAGCATGGGCGCCTGCCGAACAGGCTGTAGCCGTCGCCGAATTAGGCCCCTTGGCTCCATAGCGAATTGACACCTGGCCCGCAGCCAAATTAACGATCGCAGAAACTATAAAAAAGGGAGAAACGCGGTCCGGTCCTTCATTAAGAAGTTTGGAATGCTCCCGTTCTATAGCCCAGAAATCGCCGATGCCGCTACTAATGTAAGTACCCGCGTTCTCAGCGATGTTATCGGGAAACTTACCCGCCTCGGTAAGCTCAAAGCCGCTGTCCGCCATGGCCTCAGACGCCGCCGCAATGGCGTAGTGAATAAAGGCGCCCATTTTGCGCGCCTCTTTTTTTGCGATGAACTTTAGCGGATCGAACTCTTTAACTTCGGCGGCAAACTTGACGGGAAATTTCTCAGTGTCAAATTTCTTGATGAAGTCCACGCCATTGCGGCCGCTCATGAGCGCGGACCACGTTGCTTCAACTGAATTTCCAACCGGTGTTATTAGACCGAGCCCTGTGACAACTACACGTCGTGCCAAATCAACGCTCCTTGACAGTGAAAAGTGATTGGTAAAGAGTGACAAGGCCACGCTCGTCGCGCTTGCCTTTCACTTTTCACCTTTCACTGATAACTACTTCTTATGCTGGTCGATGTAGCTGTAGGCATCACGCACGCTCTGGATCTTTTCCGCGTCTTCGTCAGGAATCTCAATGCCGAATTCCTCCTCGAAACGCATGACGAGCTCTACCGTGTCCAAAGAATCTGCGCCTAAGTCGTCGATGAATCGAGCGTTCGGCGTTACCTCATTTTCATCTACTCCTAATTCATCGACGATAATCTGCTTAACCTTATTCTCGATTTCTGGATCGGGCATTTCGTTTTTGCTCCTCTGTGATGATCTATCGATAACAACTTAAGAAACTGCAAGGGCGGCGCCAACGCTCTTCAAGCTGGATGCGTCCTCGACGTTAAAGCACTTCACTTCCCGGCTTATCTGCCGCATCAAGCCAGTCAGCACTTTTCCAGGGCCCACTTCGACGAAGGTATCAACACCTTCCTTAATCAACAACTCCATTGACTCAAGCCAACGAACCGGCGACGAGACTTGTCGAATCAGCGATTCGCGCGCTTCCGCGCCTTTGCGTATCACCGCGGCGTCAACGTTCGTCACCAGGGGGACGAGAAGGTCTGCGAATCTTATTCGCTCAAGATCGACAGCCAATCGCTCCTGTGCCGGCATCATTAAGGCGGAATGAAAAGGCGCGCTGACATTTAACTTTACGATCCGTTTAGCGCCGCGAATGCGCAGCAATTCACCGGCTCTTTCTACTGCCTCAGCGTTTCCCGCAATTACCACCTGGTTCGCTGAGTTAACGTTTGCCGGCGCGCAAACCTGACCTTCACTAGCTTCGGTGCACGCCATCTCGATCTCTTTCAGTTCCGCGCCAATGACCGCGGCCATCGCACCCGTGCCCACAGAAACCGCGTCCTGCATGTAAACACCACGCGACCGCACCGTTTGAATTACATCGGCCAGCGAAAGTGAACGCGCGCCAAACAATGCGGAATATTCGCCCAGGCTGTGTCCGGCAACGTAATCCGGCTGGACAATTCCTTCCGATTCCATTGCCCGAAGAGCTGCGACCGAGACGGCCAGAATCGCCGGTTGCGTATTCTCGGTCAGTTGCAAATCTTCAACCGAGCCTTCGAAGCAAAGGCGCGACAATGAAAAATGTAGCGCGTCGTCTATTTCTTCAAAGATCCGTGTGGCGCCCGGAAAATTCTCTACCAGACTTTTCCCCATTCCCGGATATTGTGATCCCTGACCGGGAAATATGTACGCCAGAGACATTGCGGGTGAATCGTAAATAGTAAATCGTGAATAGCAAATCCTGAATAGTTTGATAGTCGCGAGAGACGAATATGTCAACTGCCCCGCGCAACCACTTCTATTTACTATTCACGATTTACGATTCACGGCATTGCTTTTCTACCAGCGAATCAACACGCCTCCCCAGGTGACACCACCGCCAAATGAGGCTAACAGTACCAGGTCGTCTTCGTTAATGCGTCCGGCTTCGACGCACTCGTCCAGCCCAATTGGAATAGACGCCGAAGAAGTATTACCGTGCATAGCGATGTTTGAATAGACTCGGTCGCTATCGACGTTGAGCTTATTTGCAACTGCATCAGTTATTCTCTGGTTCGCCTGATGTGGAATAAAGAGCGTGACGTCTTCCGAGTTCAGACCAGCGTCTTCCAGGACTTCGCGCGAGATGTCGGTCATCGAGCGAACCGCAACCTTGAAGAGCTCATTGCCTTTCATTTTGAAGAAGTGGTCACCGGCCGCGAGTGTCTCGGCGCTGGGTGGTCGTCGCGTGCCACCCCCAGGCGAGAAAAGTTGCTCCAGATATCTCCCGTCAGATCTGATTCGCGCCGCAAGAATTCCGCGATCCCCCTCTGTAGTTCCCAGGACCGCAGCCCCGGCGCCATCGCCAAACAGAACGCAGGTTTGTCGGTCTGTGTAATCAACATACTGCGTAAGGATTTCCGCCCCTATAACCAGCGCATTCTTCGATTGCCCGCTGCGAATCATGCTATCAGCAACCGTCAACCCATAAAGAAAACCGGAGCAGGCCGCGACCAGATCCATAGCCGACGCTTTATTCGCGCCCAATTCCGCCTGGATTATGCAGCCGGTAGACGGAAGTATCTGGTCCGGGGTAACTGTAGCGCAAAGTAATAGGTCGATATCCTCAGGCTGCAAACCGGCGCGCTGAATTGCCTGCCGCGCCGCGTGCACCGCAAACTGAGAAGTGTATTCACCGGGCGCAGCTTTGCGTCGCTGTTTAATGCCGGTGCGACTGGTGATCCACTCATCGGATGTTTCGACCATCTTTTCCAGTTCGGCATTCGTCAGAATGCCCTCCGGATAAGAATGTCCGGTGCCCAGAATCCGGGCGCGTATTTTTCCCATCTATTCCTCGATTGCTGATTTGCGGACGGTAATACTATCCACTACCCCCCAGAAAACCAAGCAGGTGTAACGCAAGCTGTTAGTTTGCGCGCCGCGCTCACACTTTGGCTCATCGGAACATAAACGCTTAATCGACTGGACCCCAGGAAAGGCTGCTTGCTCTGAAACTTCTCAGGCCCTTCGCAAACTGACAGTTTGCGTTACCGCGTGCCGCGCATTTGTTTCAGCAATTCCTTTTTCGATTCGCTCGCCCGCGCGGTTTTCCGAAAACTCCTTGACACTGCGAATTGCGTTGCGGATGGCGCGAGCATTCGAACTTCCATGTCCGATTACGACGATCTGCCGCACTCCAAGCAACGGGGCACCACCATGTTCTGAATAATCAAGCCGCTTCTTGATGTTTCGAAAAGCAGGTTTCGCGAGCATCGCTCCTGCCTTGGTGACAGCCGAGGCCGTCAGCTCGCGCTTGATCATCGATAACATTGCGTCGGTTAAGCCTTCGGAAAGCTTGAGCATAACGTTTCCCGTAAAGCCATCAGTAACGATCACGTCCACCGCACCGGAAAACAGGTCACGACCCTCAACGTTCCCCATGAAATTCAAACTGGTCATCTCGCGCAGAAGGGGGAACGCTTCTTTTGTTAAGTCGTTTCCCTTGGCCTCTTCCTCTCCAATGCTCATCAGACCAACAACAGGCCCAATGGTGCCAAGCACAGCGCGCGAATAAGCGTCGCCCATGATAGCAAACTGAACCAGATGTTCAGGTTTGCACTCGGAATTGGCGCCGACGTCCAGTAAAAGTGTGGGCTTTGCCGATTTCGTCGGAATCAAAGCTGCCAGCGCCGGACGATCGACACCAGGTAACATACCGATCACCATTTTGGCGGTGGCCATCGCCGCGCCGGTGTTGCCGGCGGAAACAAACCCATCACCCTTTCCCTCATTCACCAACTTCGTGCCTATTCTCAAAGAACTCTTCTTCTTGCGCCTTACCGACGTCATCACCGGTTCGCCCATGCCGATCACTTCGGCAGCTTCAACCAGCTCGATGCCACGATCGCCGTCACCGCGCCAACCGCAACGCCGCAACTCCGGTTCGACGATCTCCGGTTGCCCAACCAGAATTACCCTGACTGCCAGGTCGCGCGCAGCAGCCAGCGCTCCATCGATCTCGGCGTGCGGCGCGTGGTCGCTACCCATCGCGTCGAGAACGACTTTTCCCGTCAGCCGGGCTTCATCCTTCGACTGATTTCGCACAGACGATAGTTTGGATAAGTTAAGTTTGTTCTACCCGCACCACCTGCCGGTCCTTGTAATAGCCACACTTCGGACAGACGCGGTGTTGCAAGCGGGGCTCCTGGCAATTGGGACAGAGACTTGTCTGCGGTACACGCAGCGCATCGTGCGCGCGGCGTTTGCCGCGACGAGCTTTTGAATGTCGTCGCTTAGGATTTGGCATAATTGCTCCGTTCGTAAAATCGTAAATAGTGAATAGTAAATAGTTAAAGCAAGAGCGCGACTGGGCCGCAAGGTTCGTCTTCTCTATTTACGATTCACGATTTACCGTTTACTAATTCTTTCAGTCCCGCCCAGCGGGGATCAATTTCTGCTGTTTGGCACTCGCAGGTAACAGAGTTTCGCTCTACGCCACACACCGGACAAATCCCCTTGCAGTTTTCGCCGCAGAGTACGTGATCCGGAACAGCCAGCAGCAATTCTTCCGTGACCAATTCGTCAATGTCGATGGCTTCCCCGTCAAAAATCGAGAGATCCAAGTCTTGTGCGTTAAGCTCGACGGCCTGCTCCGCCTGGTAGTCTTCAGGTGTCACATATTCCAGTTTGAATTCGGAATCGACTGGAAGCTCAACTGGCTTAAGACAACGATCGCATTCAATCTGGAGTCCGGCAACGACGCGCCCCTTCAGATGCACCCGCCGTTCTTTCTGGCGAATTTCCCCGGAAACTTTGGGCGCCGCCAGCAATCGTATACGGTCATCTTCCAGCACAAGCTCCCCTGGCGCATAACAATGGGTAAACGAGCCCTTTCCATCTTCCAAATCTGCAAGCTCAATCCGCATTGGCTACCACCTTACTGCGAATAGCACATTTTAGCGGCTAAAGCGCAAAAGGTCATTATAACTACGAGAAGCGGGGTGTCAACGAGACCAAAGGCGGCGGTACTCGTGCAGTTTCAACCGCAGGCACGCTTTAGGTCCGAAGGACCGGAAGTTAGTAGCCCCGTCCGTGAGGACGGGGAACTCCATCTTCTGATAGCCCGAAAGGCCCGAAGGGCCGGCACAAACCGTGGCGCACCTTCGGTGCT
>WNGE01007955.1_pt1 | contig 11430 bp, 14 predicted proteins | sample 5400651 | NCBI WGS metagenome assembly WNGE01 (sample SAMN13153370, study PRJNA577476) | soil metagenome | isolation source: 60 cm soil or saprolite under grassland replicate 2 | place: USA:California | collected 2016-06-15 | reverse complement strand
ATGACCGGCGTAGCCGTCCGGATCCTGCAACGCGTCCTCGCCCTGACCGCCGCGATCTGGCACAACTGGCACACCGGGCAGCCGATCATGCGATCCCTGACCACCTACGACCACTGACCCCTTGGAATCGATCATCTAGCGAAGCTGCTGATGAACCTGTTCGCGACCGGCGTGCTGCTGCTGTACATGCAGACCCTCACCTACCTGGCGAACCTCGCACGGACCGCTGCCTCCACCGCCGACCTCGACCACCTGCGTAACCCGTCTCCGGTAGGACATGCCGGGGCCGCCGTGGCGCTGCTGCTCGTGGCGTTGGTCTTGTCGATATACAAGCCGCGCGGCCTGACCGCGTACGGGCAGCGCAAACAGCATCGGCAGCGTACGGCAACCGCCACCACGCGGGCTGAACAGGCCATTTCCCGGCATTGACGCCGCCGGTGCAGATGCCAGCGTCCGTGCCACTCCGGCTGTCTTCACGAAGCCACTTCTGCTGACGAGTCGGAGCTGCGGGGCCCACACGTCGGATCGACCGATACGGGTCAATGGGGCCGGTGATCGGCCAGGGCCTACCGGAGGAAACCGTCCAGGACCCAGACGAAGGAGTGAGGGACAAGACGATGAGCGTTCTTGAAGTCGTTGGCGCCCGGCTGTACTACGAGGTCCGCGGCGTCGGCCCGATGTTGGTAGTCGTGCCGGGAGCCAAAGGTGAGGCCGACACCTACCGGCACCTGGCACAGGAGCTGTCGAGGCGATACCGGGTGGTCGCCTATGATCGGCGCGGCTTCTCCCGGAGCACGCTGGACGGCCCGCAGGACTATGACCACCGGCTGGCCACCGACACCGACGACCTACGGTCCCTGATCGCGCACCTGAGCGACCAGCCGGCGACCGTGTTCGGCAACAGTTCCGGCGCGATCGTGGCCCTGGACCTCCTCACCCACCACCCCGAACTCGTCCGCACGGTTGTCGCGCATGAGCCACCCACGGTGAACCTGCTGCCCGACGCGGCGACCTGGCGCGACTTCTTCGACAGCGTCTACGACACCTACCGCACGTCCGGCATCCCCACCGCCATGCGCACGTTCGCCACCGGCGCATTCTCCGACACCGACCGCCGCACGATGCACCGGCAGACGATGCAGCACACCAACGACCGCTACCGCGAGACCAACACGACCTACTGGATGGAACACGAACTGCGCCAGTACCCGCGGGTCGACCTCGACCTCGACGCTCTTGCCGCGCGCACCGGCAAGCTCGTGCTCGCCGCCGGACGCGAGTCCCGCGGCCACCTGACCTACCGGACCAGCGAAGCCCTGGCCCAGAAGCTTGGGACGGACGTTGTGGAACTGCCCGGCGGGCACATCGGCTGCGTCACGAAACCCGCCGAATTCGCCACCGAACTCGTCGACGCTCTAGCGAACCGGCCGTAGCCGACGGCGAACCGGCCGGCTACACGCCAGGGCTGCGCGAAACTGCGCGACGCTTACCGACCTGTACCGGCAGATCGCCGACCTTCAGCAGAGGCTCACCGCGCACCAGCAATGACGCGCGAACCACCCTTCCGGCTGACGGTCGGTGGCGTGAGCGGGTCGGCTCACGCGCAGGCAACCTCGCAGGCGCGCCACCGCTAGTCGGGCGAGGGTAGGGACAACGCGCCGATCGTTCGACCTCAAATGACGATGGCAGGGTCTCACTCGCCGCCCTTCTCACGCGCACGAAAACGCTCGGCCGCATGACCGACTCCACCTAACTCAGCTGTCAAGCCATCTCCGCCCGCGGTTGGTGACGCGTCGAACCAGTACCTCTCGGCCGCAGGAACACCCCACCCGCGTGCGACAGATCATCGGCGCCAACGACACCAACGGGGTCTGCAAGGTGCTGCCGCGCAACGTGGTCAAGGCGATCGTCAGCGCGGGCGATGTCGCCTTCGACCGGACCGACAAGGCGGTCGGGGGGTAGCAGTAGGCCACGCGTGCGCTGCACACGAGGGTGGGACGGGACAAACGGCCCCTCGTGATCAGGCCGGTTGTACGTTACCCCCCTAGGGTATATGCCTGAGGCTAGGAGGAGACGAGAGAACGGAGGCTGCCATGAACGCCACGGCAACGATCGCAGCCCCGGCCGTGGGCGCGGAACCGGTCGCCGCAGGTCCGGTGCTGACCGCGCGGGGGATCGAGAAGGCGTACCGGCGTGGTGTGTGGCCGGTGCGGCGGACGCTGCAGGTGCTGCGCGGGGTGGATCTGGCGCTGTACCCGGGTGAGGTGGTCGGTCTGGTCGGCGAGAACGGCTCCGGCAAGTCCACCCTGATGAAGGTCATCGTGGGGGCGCTGGCTACGGACGAGGGGACCGTCATCCGGGCCGGTCGGGTGGGGTACTGCCCGCAGGAGCCGGTGCTGTATGCCCGCCTGACCTGTGATGAGCATTTCGAGCTGTACGGGCACGCGTACGGCATGACCGCAACGGCGATGCGCCAGGCCCGGCGCGACATCTACGCGGCGCTCGGTTTCGACGCCTACGCCAGGACCCGCGCCGACCAGCTCTCCGGCGGTACGCAGGCCAAGCTCAACCTGGGCCTGGCCCTGCTGGCCGACCCGGACCTGCTTCTGCTCGACGAGCCGTACGCCGGGTTCGACTGGGACACCTACCAGAAGTTCTGGACGCTCGTGGCCAAGCGCCGCGCCAACGGCCGGACGGTGCTGATCATCAGCCACTTCGTGGTCGACGAGCAGCGCTTCGATCGGATCCTGCAGATCCGTGACGGGAAGGCGGTGCCGCGATGAACACCATCGTGTTTGTTCGCCGGTTCCTTGCCGACTACGCCCGCAACCCGGTCAACCTGCTCATGCTGATGATCGTGCCGGCGGTGTTCGTGGTGGCGGCCGCGGGCTACCTGGTGGACGCGGCGAAGCTACTCAGCGACGCCGGCGGCGATGCGCCCTCGGTGGCGACCGCGACGGCCGGCTGGGCGGCCGCGTTCCTGGCCGGCATCGCCATGTACTTCCAGGTCTCGGCCGCCCGCGACGCCGACCGGGGGCTGGTCGTGGCCGGGCTGCCGGCCGGCCGCCTGGTCGCCGCGCGGCTGGCGGCCGGCCTCGCGCTTGCGCTGCTGGCCAGCGCCGTCGCGCTGGTCGCGCTGCAGGTGCGCACCGGCATCGACGAACCGGCCCGGGTGATTGTCGGGACGGTGATGTTCGCCGTCATCTATCTCGGCATCGGCGCCACCGTCGGTGCCCTGGTCCGCAACCCGGTCAACGGCACCGTGCTGATCCTGTTCGTGTGGATCCTCGACATCTTCTTCGGGCCGTCCATGGGTGTCGGGACCAAGCCGTGGACCCGGGCCCTGCCCACCCACTTCGTCACGCTGTGGATGGTCGACCGACCATCCGGCCACGGTGGCCGCCTCGGCGACTTCGGCATCGCCGGGGCGTGGACGCTCGGCGCCCTCGCGCTCGCGTTCACGGTCGTAATCGCCACCGCCCGCGTCGTCCGCGGGCGGCGGCGCTCGTGGCGGGCCCGCCCCGGGTCGATCCGCGACCAACTGATCGCCGGCACCCGCATGGGGTGGCGGGACTGGCGCCGCAACCCGGTGCTATGGCTGCTGCTAGCGGCCGTACCGTCGGTGTTCATCCTGCTCGCGGAGGCCACCACACCGCACCGGCCGATCGCGATGGCAGCGACCGAGAACGGCGTGCGCGCCCCGCACGTCGTGGACCTGTTCGACGTGCACGCCGGCCTGATGGCGCCGATCGCGATCGCGGCGCTGGCCACCCTCGCCGGCCTGTTCGTCGTGCTCGACACCGGGCCCGGCGACCGCCGCATCGCCCTGGCCGGTCTACGGCCCGGCGTCGCGTTCGGCGCCCGGCTGGCCGTCGTCGGCCTCGCAGCCGCGCTGGCGACCGGGGTGTCCCTGGCGGTCACCGCGACCATGTTCACCGCCCGCCAGTGGGGCTGGTACATCGCCGCGAACGCGCTGATCGCCGCCACGTACGCACTGCTGGGCATGTTGCTCGCGCCGCTGTTCGGCCGGGTCGGCGGGGTGTTCATCGCCTTCCTGGTCCCGTTCCTGGACATCGGCATGGGCCAAAGCCCGATGCTGCGCGGCGAACCCGCCGGCTGGGCACGCTACGCACCCGGCTACGGCGGCTACCGAGTGCTCATCGACGCCGTCCTCACCGGCGACTTCGACCAGACCCGGGCGCTGCTCATCGCAACCGGCTGGCTGGCGGCGCTCGCCGTCGCCGCGACCCTCCTGTTTCGGCGAACCATCCGGCCGACCACCGGCTAATCCGGGGACCGCGCACGGGGGCGCGGGCCCACCGGGGCCCACACGGCCAGAGGCGACTAACGAGCGACAGAAGTGACAGACGAGGCACGTGCCTAGAGACGAGGAGCGTGAGATGGACCTGTCGATGATCGCGCGGGTGCTGTGGATGCGGCGCAGGCTGCGCCGCCGGGAGCGGTGGGGCGAGGCGCAGCTGCACGCACATCAGCGTCGTGAGCTGACGAACCTGCGAGCGTTTGCCGCCGAACGCTCGCCGTTCTACCAGCGCTTCCACGCCGGGCTTGACGCTGCCTCGCTCGGCGAGCTGCCGGTGCTCACCAAGGCCACCCTGATGGACAACTTCGACCAGCTCAGCACCGACCCGGCCGTGCGCCTGGCCGACCTGCAAACCTACCTGGACACGCTGCACGGCAACGAGCGCTTCGCCAGTCGGTACTGGGTATCGGCGACCTCGGGCAGCTCCGGACGCAAGAGCATCATCCCCAGCAACGCCCGCGAGTGGTCGATGATCATCGCCTCGTACGGCCGGGCCAACGAGTGGGCCGGCATCAGATCAGGTCTCACCCGCCGGGTGAGCATGGCGGTGGTCAGCTCCACCACCACCTGGCACCAATCTTCCCGGGTCGCCGCCACCGTGCGGAGCCCCTTCATCGCCAGCGAACGTTTGGATGCGGCATCCCCGCTACCCGCCCTCGTCGCCCGGCTCAACGAGCTGCAACCCGACGTGCTGGTGGCCTACGCGTCGATGATCCGCGCGCTGGCCGACGAGCAGCTCGCCGGGCGGCTGCGGATCGCGCCCCGCGCGGTGAACTCCTCCTCGGAGGTGCTCACCGCGGAGGCCCGCGCGATGGCCACCCGGGCCTGGCAGGTGCCGGCGTTCAACGTATATGCGGCCACCGAGACCGGCGGGATCGCCGCCGAATGCCACCAGCACCGGGGCATGCACCTGTTCGAGGACCTGGTGATCCCGGAGGTCGTCGACGACGACTACCGGCCAGTCCCGCCTGGGGAACCCGGCGACCGCCTGCTGGTCACCGTGCTGTTCAGCCGCACCATCCCGCTCATCCGCTACGAGATGACCGACCGGGTCCAGCTTGCGACCGAGCCGTGCCCGTGCGGGCTGCCGTTCCGGCTCGTGAATGCGATCGAAGGACGCACCGACGACGTACTCGTCCTGCCCGCAACCGATGTGGGCACCGTCCGGGTCCATCCGGTCGTGTTCCACCAGGTCCTCGACCTGCTCGACGCCCCCGGATGGCAGGTACGCCAAGAAGAACGTGACATCCTCGTCCTGGTCGCCGCGCCCGGACCCGGCTTCGACCGGCACGCCACCGAACAGGCGGTGCAGGCCGCCCTCACCGCGGCGGGCGCACGCGCACTTGCGGTGCACGTGTCCGTCGTGGATGCCATTCCCGCCGGCGCCGCCGGCAAACGCCCGCTGGTCGTGGGCCTACCCAAGACCGGCACACCGGCAACACCGAACGTCACCTAGCTGTCCGGGCTGCATGCGTGGCCGTGAAGGAACCGTTCGACGAGGTCCTGCCCGAACTCGTTGGAGGAGCGGTACGGGCGTTCTGCCCGTGGAAGACTACCGGCGTTACGACGACGGCCGATCGCGCTACTGAGCCATGCCGTGTTCCAGCTCACCTACCGCAACCGCACCATCCGTTTCGAGCTCCAACCTCGACCCCGCGACCGCAGCTGCCGGCCTGCGCCGCCGCCAGCATCAGGTACGCATCAACACATGACCATCAGCGCCCCAACCAAACGGTCGCTCATCGCGTACGACCACTGATCTTCAAGGCATCAATCATCTAGTGAACAACGCTGGCGTCGAGGTCGCGTCCTCGTTTACCAGGTACTCGCCGGACGAGCTCGACGGCCTCCTCGCCCTCGACCTGCTCGCCCCGCTGCTGCTGACCCACCGCCTGCTGCCCGGCATGCTGGCACGGGGCGTCGGGCACGTGGTCAACATCTGCTCCCTGGCAAGCAAGGGCCCGCTGCCCTACGGCGTGCCGTACGCGGCCGCAAAGTCGGGCCTGGCGGGGGCGACCGCGAGCCTGCGGGCCGAGTACGCGGCAACTGGCGTCGGGTTCTCCGCGGTCATCCCGGGATTCGTGACCGGGGCAGGCATCTTCGCCCGGCACGAGGCCGAGGGTGTGGCCGCGCCGGCGCTGTTCGGCACGACCACCCCGGACAGGGTGGCCCGCGCGGTCGTGGCTGCGATCCGCCGCGATGCGCCGGAGGTCATAGTCACCCCGTACCCGATCCGGCCCTTCCTCGCGCTCGCCGCCCTGGCACCCCGGACGGCGCAGCGGCTCACCGCGTGGGCCGGGGTCACCGCGGTCGCCCGTCGGGTCGCGCGCCTGCATGGGCGGATCGAGGACCCGCCGACCCGCAGTAATGCCGCAGCCCGCACCGCCCCGCCACGCACTGGGCAGCCGATGAAGGAGATCAGATGAGCGACACGAGCCCGACTCCGGCTACGCCCGCCACGCGCCGGCATCACGCCCCCGGCGTCGCCAGCGGAGCCGGCCAGCGGAGCAGCTGGACGGCTACGTACATCGTGGAGCGTGCTGGTCGGCGCCATTGGCGCCGTTGTGGGGCTGGCGCCGCACGTGCTGCACCACATCGGGCTGCTCGCGGGCATGGCTCTGATCGCCGGCGTGGGCGGCACCGCCCTGTTCGGCATCCTCGGCCTGGTCGCGTCCGTGCCGTTCCTGCTGCGGCTGCGGCGGCGGTTTGGCACCTGGTGGGGCCCGGTGATCGGGCTGGCGGTGTTCGTCGTGATGTTCTCGGTGTCTGCGTTCGTCATCGGCCCGGCCATTAACAGCGGCGGCGACGGGGCGCCCGGGGGCGGTCCCCAACCGAGTCCCTCCATCGACCACAGCGGCCACCACGGCTAATGGCGTGGACACTATGACCCGGCCGGCACCGGTAACAGCACCGAATCCACGCGAAATGACTGGGCCTGGCCAACGGTTTCCGGCTCGTCGAACAGCATGTACAGATACACGGTCTGGAGGTGGACTCCCATGACGGACTTGCCCCGCCGCCCCGCCGCTGTCTACGACCGGGTCGCGGCGGTCTATGACTGGGTACTCCGCGCCGATGGAGGCTCTCGGCGGCCGGCGGGCCCGCCAACGGCCGCTCGGCCGCGCCCGCGGCCGGGTCCTCGAACTCGGCGTCGGCACGGGGCTCAGCCTGCCGTCCTACCCGCCAAATGTGGATCTGACCGGCATTGACATCGCACCCCGCATGCTCGCCCGCGCCCGGCGACGCGCCGACAGCCTGGGACTGACCGCAGCCCTGGAGGTCGCCGACATCGAAGCGCTGCCGTACCCGGACGGCAGCTTCGACACCGTCACCGCGGCCTGCGTGTTCTGCTCGGTCGACGACCCGGTGCGCGGCCTACGCGAGGCCGCCCGGGTGGTGCGCCCCGCGGGGCAGGTACTGCTCTACGAACACGTCCGCCCGCACAACCCGGTCCTCGGCAAGCTCACCGATCTGGTCAGCCCGCTGACCCACCGGCTGTTCGGCCCGGAACTCAACCGGCCCACCGAACGAAACGTCGAGGCGGCCGGCCTGCACATCGCCGAGGTACGCCGCCGCGGCATCTGGCGGGAGATCGTCGCAACAAGCCGAGCCCAGCGGCGAGGACCAGTCGCACGGGTCAAACCACCGCAGGGGAGATGCGATGACGGTCCAGACCGGCGGTGGCGACTACCGTGATCGAGCGCGCGTGTCGGCGGCACCGCCGGCCGCCGCGTTCGACGTGCTCGACCGGAGGCCCGGCTACTTCAACCTGCATCCGGGCATCTCGCTGAGGTTCCAACTCAACCGCTGGCTGGCCTGGATGACGCCGCAGGCCGCGTTCACCACCGCCGACATCTCCGCCCTTGGTCCGGGCTGACATGCCTCCACCGGGCCGGGTCAGGTCTTGACCGGACCTTGATGGTTGTCCGCACGGTGAGTTGAGATCGCCGGCCGACCATCAATTCGTAAGGACCAACAAGATGGTGACGAGGGGAAGGAGACGGCGATGATGGGCTACGGATGGGGCATGGGACTCGCCGGTTGGATCTTCATGGGACTGTTCTGGTTCGTGGTCCTCGGGGGGGTCGTATGGGCGATCGTCGCGTTGCTGCCGGGTTCCCGGTCCGGCACGCGGGGTCGGCCGGAGACGCCCGAGGAGATCCTGGACCGGCGGTTCGCCCTCGGCGAGCTGGACGCCGAGCAGTACCGGCGGGCGCGCGAGGAATTGACCGCCTCCCGTACGGTTCGGCGGTGAGGGACGATGACCCGCAGGCGGTTTGCGCTCGTCGCGCTGGTTGCGGCGGCGCTGGCGGGGTTGCTGACCGTCGGGACGTGGGCGTCGATGCGGGCCTCGGCCCAGCCGACGCAGACCATGATGGCGGACGGCTACGGCCCGGGCACAATGGGTGGCCAGTACGGCATGGGCATGATGGCCGGCGGGAACGGCATGATGGCTGGCGCGTACGGTCTGCCCGGTGACGGGCGGCCGGTGAAGACGCTGGCTGCGGTCCGGCAGCGGGCGCAGGCGTACGGCGACCGGCTCGGACTGCGGACCGGTGAAGTCATGCAATTCTCCAACGGCTTCTACGCCGAACTGCTGACCGTCGACGGCGCCGGGGGCACGGAGGTGCTGGTCGACTCGGCCACCGGCGCGGTCCAGGTTGAGTACGGCCCGGCGATGATGTGGAACACCAGCTACGGCATGCACGCCGGCGCGGCAGTCACCGCACCCGCGGTATCCGTGGCCGACGCCGGCCGGCTGGCGCAGCGCTGGCTGGACGATCAGCGCCACGGGCTGACCGTCGGCGAGGCAGAGCCGTTTCCCGGCTACTACACCTTCGACACCCGGCGTAGCGGCAAGCTCGACGGGATGATGTCGGTGAACGCCGCCACCGGCGCGGTCTGGTACCACACCTGGCACGGGTCGTTCATCGCGATCAGCGAGGAGTAGGGGTGTATGGCAGCTGATGGGTCGGATGCGGGCGCGGCGGGCGTCCGCTTCCGCGCGCTGGTCGTCGATGACGAACCTCCCCTGGTCCAGGTCGTGTCCGGCTACTTGACCCGGGAAGGGTTCGACGTCGTCACCGCGGCCGACGGGGAGACCGCGGTGGCGATGGCCCGCGCGCACCAGCCGGACGTGGTGGTGCTCGACCTGATGCTGCCCGGCATCGACGGGATGGAGGTCTGCCGGCGCATCCGCACATTCAGCGACGCCTACGTCATCATGCTCACGGCCAAGAGCGACGAGATCGACAAACTGATCGGGCTGTCGGTTGGCGCCGACGACTACCTGACCAAACCGTTTTCGCCGCGGGAGCTGGTCGCCCGGGTCCGGGCCATGCTCCGCCGCCCCCGCGCGGCGGGCGGGCGCACGACTGGCGAGGCCGGCCGGCCGCGCCGCTTCGGCGCGCTGGAGATCGACCCGGCCGGGCGGGAAGTCCACGTCGACGGCCGCCTCGTCGAGTTGACGCGTACCGAGTTCGACCTCCTCGACACGCTCAGCGCCGAACCGCACGTCGTATTCAGCCGGCGGCAACTGCTGGACCGGGTGTGGGGCGGCGACTGGTACGGCGACGACCACCTCATCGACGTGCATGTAGGCAACCTGCGCCGCAAGCTCCGCGACGACGCCGTCCAGCCGCGCTATATCCGCACCGTGCGCGGCGTGGGCTACCGGATGGGCACCGGCTGATGGCCGGGCAGGCAACCTCGACGCGCCGTGGCGGCAGTCTGGCCACCCGGTTGTTCGCCGCTCAGGCACTCATCGTGATCGCCGGCGCCACCACGCTGGTCATCGTCGCCGTGGTCATCGCCCCGGGCCTGTTCCGCGCCCATCTGCAACGCGCCGTCGGACCGGTACCGCCCGACCTGGCCCATCACCTCGACCAAGCCCTCGGCCAGGCGCTACTGATATCCCTGGGCGTCGCCGTTGGCGCGGCCCTTATGACCACGCTCGCCGTCAGTTGGTTCATCACGCGGCGGCTGACCCGCCCGATCGCTGCCATGGCCACCGCCGCCACCCGCATCGCCGACGGTCGCTACGACACCCGGATACCGGCCAGCCGATTGGGCGTCGAGTTCACCCTGCTCGACAACGCGTTCAACCGGATGGCCGGCACGCTTCAGGGCACCGAACGTCGCCGCCGTGAACTGCTCGCCGACCTCGCCCACGAACTGCGTACCCCCATCGCCACCCTCGACAGCTTCCTGGAAGGCATCGAAGACGACGTCATTCCCACCACGTCGGAGACCTGGCGCACCATGCGGCAACAGACTGCCCGGCTGCGCCGGCTCGTCGACGACGTCGACAGCGTCTCCCGGGCAGAGGAACGCCAAATCCGTCTACACCAGCAACCGGTGGACATCGATGGGGTCCTCGCCGAGGCGACGCACGCCGCCGCGGCCGCCTTCCAGGACGAGGGCGTCGTATTACACCACCGGCCCAGCCCCGTGCCGGCCCACGTCAGGGCCGACCCCGACCGGCTCCGCGAGATTCTCGACAACCTGCTCAGCAACGCGCTGCGCCACACCTCCACCGGCGGAACCGTCACTGTCACCACCACCGCCAGCCGGGCGCATGTGGTCGTCAGCTTCAAAGACACCGGCGAAGGCATCGCCCCTGAACATCTGCCCCATCTGTTCGATCGCTTCTACCGCGCCGACCCGGCCCGCAGCCGCACAACCGGCGGTAGCGGCATCGGACTCACCATCGCCCGTGCTCTCGCCCAGGCTCACGGCGGTGACCTGCACGCCGCCAGCGGCGGACGTGGCCACGGGGCGACATTTACGCTTACCCTGCCATGGGTCCCGACCGCATGACCGGCCCGTCGAGTACGTCGCGTCCGAGAGCCAACCGGTGCTGATGGTCCCGCCCACGGCCGACGATCGGCTCTAACCGGCCGGTGCCGGGTGCCGAAGCATCGACGGTGAAGCCACGCCGCCGACCCTTGGCTGCTCGCGCGGCGCTAGGCCGAAGTTACGTGATCTTGGAAGTGTGAAGCCCCGGCGTGAGCTGGGGCTTCACGGTTGTGGCGGACTTGTGGCCTGGGTTGGTTCTGGCTACGTGAGGGTGAGGGGGACCCTCGTGTCGAGTAGTTCGAAGGCGCGGC
>WNGE01017219.1_pt1 | contig 11432 bp, 13 predicted proteins | sample 5400651 | NCBI WGS metagenome assembly WNGE01 (sample SAMN13153370, study PRJNA577476) | soil metagenome | isolation source: 60 cm soil or saprolite under grassland replicate 2 | place: USA:California | collected 2016-06-15 | reverse complement strand
GGGTTCGAGCCCTCGGCCGCGTACGAGGCGACCTCGAGCGTCAAGGAAACCGTTCGGAGCATGGCTTGGACGCTGACCGGCTAGCCGTGGCCGCCTGCGCGACGACGGCCGAGCAACGTGCCGCGAGGCGCGCCGGCTTTCGTACCGCCCGCATAGGCGTCTGCGCCCGGCGTGGCGTCCCGGCGGGTGAGCTCGTCTCGTTCGGCGTCGCGGGCGGGCTGAACAGCATGGAGATCGGCTGCGTGCTCGATGCGACGCGGATCGTGGACGAGCAGGGTCGCGTGCTTTGGGAGGGGGAAGGCGTCGGAGTCGCGGGAGCCCGGCAGGGGACGATCCTCGCGAGCGACCGGCTCGTCGAGGACCCGGCGGAGCGCCGGCGATTGCACGAGTTGACTGGCGCGGACGCGGTCGACATGGAGAGCGGCGTGCTGGCGGCGACCGGCCGCCTGCGCGGGTGTGTGAGAGCCGTCAGCGACACCCCGGAGCGGCCGCTCGGCCCGCTCGCCGACGCGGTGACGCCGGACGGACGGCCACGCCCGCTCGGCTTTCTGAAGGCTCTTGTCTGCGAACCCGGAGAGACGCTGCGAGCCCTCGCAGACATTCGCGCCGCCCTCAAAGCTCTCGCCGGCGTTGCCGCAACAGCTAGCGCTTTCCGGCCCGAAGGGACGGAAAGCGCATGAGTGGCCGCGTCCTGCTCGCGGCGCCACGCTCCTTCTGCGCGGGCGTCGACCGCGCGATCGAGATCGTCGAGAAGCTCCTCGACCAGCACGGCCCGCCGATCTACGTCCGCCACCACATCGTTCACAACGACCACGTCGTCCGCCGGCTCGAGGAGCTCGGCGCGGTGTTTGTGGACGACGAGGAGGAGGTGCCGCAGGGCGCGATCTGCGTGCTCTCGGCGCACGGGGTTGCTCCGGCCGTCCGCGACAACTGCGAGCGCCGCGGGCTTCGCGTCGTCGACGCCGTCTGCCCGCTCGTCTCGAAGGTGCATGCGGAAGCCCGCCGTTACGCGGACAGCGGCCACCTGGTCGCGCTCGTCGGCCACCACGACCACGTCGAGGTGATCGGGACGAAGGGCGAGCGGCCGGACCAGATCGTCGTCGTCGAGTCGCCCGAGGAGGCCGAGCGGCTCGACACGAACGGGAAGCCGCTGGCCGTGATCAGCCAGACGACGCTCTCGCTCGACGACGTCGCCTCGACGGTGGACGTGCTCGAGAGCCGCTTCGGCGACCTGCGCCGGCCCGGCGCCGACGACATCTGCTACGCCACCCAGAACCGGCAGGACGCCGTCAAGGAGATCGTCTCGATGGGCGCGACGTTGATCCTCGTGATCGGCTCGCCGACGAGCTCGAACGCGCAGCGGCTGGTCGAGGTGGCGCGGGCGCGGGGCGCGGAGGCGACGCTGATCGACGACGAGAACGCGATCGGCGACGACCTGCTCGACGGGCACGAGACCGTCGGGCTGACCGCGGGCGCCTCGACGCCCGAGGAGCTCGTCCAGGCCGTGCTCGCCCGGCTTGCCGACAGCGGCTACGACGAGAGGGAGGACGTCACGGTCGCCCGCGAGGACGTCCACTTCCGGCTGCCGAGGGAGGTCGCGGCTCGATGACCTCCGTGGGGATCCCGCATTCGGTCGCCGCCGCGCTGCCGACCCTGTCCGTCTTCGACATCACGAACGAGATCTCGCGCGACGTCGCATCCGGATCGGTGCAGCGGGGGATCGCGTACGTCACGGCCGGCGTGCCCAGCTCGCTCGTCCGCGTCAGCGAGCGCGAGTCGGGGTTCTTCTGCGACATCGAGACGCTGCTCGAGCGGGTCGTGCCGCGGGTGAGACCCGACCGCGAGCGCATGCTGCTTGCCCTGCTCGGGCCGCGCACGGAGCAGATCCCGTTCGAGGACGGCCGGCTCTGCCTCGGCCAGTGGCAGCGCGTGCTGCTCTTCTGCTTCGACGGCGACACCCGCGCCGAGTACACCCTGACGCTCCTAGGGTGAAGCGGCTCATCCCGGGTACGGCGTTTTCGAAATAACTTTCGCCTGCAGGGCGTTATCATCCGCACGATGGCACGGGCGCACCGGCACCGGCGCCTCCTTTCGGCTCTCGCTTTTGGCCTGCTTGCGCTCGTCGCCGAACTCGCCGGCCGCAGCCTGACCCACCGGATCGACCTCGGCCGCCACGTCGCGACGCCCAGCTACGCGGGCACCGACTACTACCCGATCCTGCTCGCCGTCGTGAAGGGCGGGATCGCGCTGCTCCTCGCCCGCCTCGTCTGGCGAGTCGCGCGGGCCCGCGCGGCCGAGCGGGCGGCGTTGAGTCTCCTCGGCGGGCAGGCCCACCGGCCTCGTCTGCGACTGACGTTTTCAACGCGCCTCTGCTTCGCGTTCTTCGCCCTGACGTCGGTGATCTTCCTCGTCCAGAACGACACCGAGGGCGCCGTGGCCGGCCGCTGGCCGCTGCTCGCGCCGTGGCTGCACTCGTCCGCGCTGCCGGCCTTCGCGGTGCTGAGCGTCCTCTGCGCCCTTATCTGGAGCGCGGTCCAAAGCTGGCTCGCCGACTACGAGGAGTACGCAGAGGCGAGCGTCGCCCGCGCGCTCCGCCTCGTCTGCCGTCGCGTTCTGCGCGTCCCGCGCCCGAGCCTCGTGCTCGCGGCGCCGCCTCGAAGCATCTTCGGGCTGGCATTCGAGAGCCGTCCGCCTCCGCTCCCGGCCTAGTCCCGCGGACGTGTCCGCGGGTGGGTCCCACCTGACGGATGGAGGCAAGAGATGACGCAGTACGCAACGGAAGTTTCACGTATCCGCACACGCACCTCGGCGCGCGCTCTCGCGGTGCTCTCGCTCGGCCCGCTGACCGTGCTCGGCGGGGTGGCATGGGCCTTTCTGCAGCCCTGGCGCGTGACCTTGCTGCACCCGTACGGCCAGGGATTCTGGTGGCTCGTCGTCGAGCCGCCCCTGCTCGTCGTGCTCGCGGGGATCCTGTTCGAGGTCTTCGTCGCACCCGGGATCGTGCGCGACCTCGAGGAGTCGGAAGGGTAGTGGTGGTGCGCTGATGCAACCGCCTTCCGAGCACGTCCACTGGCTCTTCGCCACCGGCATCCTCTTCCTCGGGCTGCTGCTGCTGTCCGAGGCGATCGTCGGTCGCGACGTCTGGCGCCGCCGCCCGTGGCGGGCCTACCTCTGGCCGTCGCTGCTCTTCGGGCTCGGGGTCTTCATGTGGCCCGTGATGGTCTTCTTCACCAACTCGACCGTGCACATGCTCGCCCACAGCGCCTGGGCGCAGACGATGATGGTCGCGGGCGCGGCCGAGCTCGGCCTCGTCAGCGGCAAGCTGCGCGGCGAGTGGTGGAAGCTGGCCGTACCGGTCGCGTTCGCCGTCTCGGGGGCGGCCTTCCTGATCCACGAGGCGAACCCCTGGTTCTACGCCCGCTCCGCGTTCGTCCACCACGTGTGCGGCTGGACGCTGCTCGTCGGCGCACTCTTCCCGCTCGGCGCCGCCTTCAAGCCGCGCTCCTGGGTCTTCAACACCGGCTTCGCGCTGGTCTTCGTCGCCGTCGCGGTCGCGCTGTACACGTCGCGCGACGTGGCGCCGATCTTCGGCCATCTCAACACGAGTGCCGGGGTGGCGCACCGATGAGGCGCCTCGGCGTACTCATCCTGCTGGCTCTGGCCCTTCCGGGCACCGCCTGGGCGCACGCGACGCTCGAGCAGACGTCGCCGAAGATCGGGCAACGGCTGGCGGTCTCGCCGCGCATGGTCACGCTCACCTTCGACCAGAGCGTGCGCGTGCTCTCGAACGGGATCCAGGTCTTCGACGCGAAGGGCAGGATCGTCTCCGGCCCGCCGCGCGCGAGCCTGAGTGATCCGCGCGTGATCGTGGCACCGTTGCGCCGGCTGCCGAAGGGCGCGTACACGGTGCGCTGGGCGACGATCTCGAACGACAGCCACGTCGGCCGCGGCGTCTTCACCTTCGGCGTGCGCGTGAAGGCGCCGCCGATCAACCAGGCATACGGAGCATCGGGTCCGACCACGTCGGAGCACATCGTTCGTTGGCTCTACTTCGTCTCTCTGGCGCTCCTGACCGGCGGCCTCGGCTTCCGCCTCCTCGTGCTTCGCGGCCCGCTGGCCCCGGCGACCGAGCGGCGCTTCTACCGCGTGACCGGGATCGGCGTCGTCGCCGCGCTCGAGGTGGGGATCGTCGCCTTCCTGCTGCGCGCCGAAGACGCGCTCCAGCTCCCCTTTACGGCGTTCCTCTACGGCGACCTCTCGCCGTTCGCGCACACGACCCGGCTCGGCCAGGCGTTCGTCGCGATGGAGCTGGGCTTCGCGGTGGTCGCGGCGCTGCTGTTCCTCGCGTGGCTGACTGGGCGCGGCGGGCTGCTGTGGCTCGCCTTCGTGCTCTCCCTGGGGCTCGGCTCCGGGCTGTCGCTCGCCAGCCACCAGTCGGACGACCGCGGCTGGCTGCCGTCGTTTGCCGACTGGGTGCACCTGTCGGCCGCGACGCTCTGGATCGGAGGGCTTCTCTCGCTCGGCCTCGTGGTCTGGAACGACCGCCAGCTCCGCCGCACCGCCTTCTGGCGTTTCTCGGAGATTGCGGGGCCCCTGGTCGCGCTCGTCGTCGCCGCCGGGGTGTACATGAGCTTCAAGCGGTTCCCGGCGCCCCACGACCTGTGGGACGTCGGCTACGGGCAGCTGTTGCTAGTCAAGCTCGGGCTCGTCTCGCTCGCGCTCTCGTGGGGCGCGTTCCACCACCTGGTCGTGCGTCCGCGCCTCGACCGCCCCGCGGTCGCCCGGCACCTCCCGCGCAGCCTGGCGGGGGAGGCGACGGTCGCGGTCGCGATTCTCCTGCTGGCCGCGATTCTGGTCGACTCGAAGCCACCGGCAAAGCCAAGTAACACAGTGTTACAAGGCTCGGGAAGCGCTTTGCCAAGCGCCGTTGTGCGCAAGTAACACAGTGTTACTAGCCCATCGGTAACGTCCGGCCGATGCGCTGGGCGATCTCCGGCGGGGCCGGCTTCCTCGGGCTGCACCTTGCGCGGCGGCTCCTTGCCGACGGGCACGAGGTGCGCACGCTCGACCTAGCGCCGCTCGAGGATCCCGAGCTCGAGCGCAGCGTCGAGGAGCTCCGCGGGGACGTGCGCAGCGCGTGCGACGCGCATGCGCTCGCCCGAGGCGCCAACGTGCTCGTGCATGCGGCGGCGGCGTTGCCGATCCAGGCCTCGCGCGACTCGATCCGCTCCGTCAACGTCGGCGGTACCGCAACCGTGCTCGGGGCGGCGATGGAGGCCGGCGTGCGCCGCGTCGTCCTCGTCTCGTCGACGGCGGTCTACGGCATCCCGAAGGTACACCCGATCCACGAGGACGACCCCCTCGTCGGCGTCGGCTGGTACGGCAAATCGAAGATCGAGGCGGAGGAGGTGACGCGCGACTTCGGCCGGCGCGGGCTCGACTTCGTGATCGTGCGGCCGAAGACGTTCGTCGGGCCGGAGCGGCTCGGCGTCTTCGAGATCCTCTTCGACTGGGTGCGGGACGGCCGGCGCATCTACATGCTCGGCGACGGCTCGAACCGCTACCAACTGCTCGCGGTCGAGGATCTCGTCGACGCGATCGTGCCGGCGGCCGAGCGCCCGGAGGCGGCCGGCGAGACGCTGAACGTTGGGGCAAAGGAGTTCGGCACCGTCCGCTCCGATCTCGAGGCGCTGATCGACCACGCGGGCTCGGCAAGCCGGCTCACCCCCGTGCCCGCGCGGCCGGCGGAGATCGTCCTTCGCGGCCTCGAGCTGCTGCGCATCTCCCCGCTCGCCGAGTGGCACTACAAAACGGCGCACCGCGACTCGTTCGTCGACGTCTCGAAGGCGGAGCGGCTACTCGGCTGGTCGCCCCGCTTCTCGAACGCCGAGGCGCTCTGCCGCACCTACGACTGGTACCTGGCCCATCGAGACACGCTCGCGGCAGCGGGGGTCACGCACCGGGTGCCGTGGAACCAGCAGGCCCTAGCGTTGCTGAAGCGGATCAGCTAGCCAATCGGACAGCGGTGACAGTTCTCGGGACTGTCACTGCTTGAACGGCTCAGGCGCAGAACTCGGATGCGACCGACAGAAAGATCTCCGTGCAGCGCTCGACGTCCGCGACCGACACCCACTCGACGTTCGCGTGCGCGCCCTCGCCGCCGGGGCCGAACACGACCGTCGTAATCCCTCTCTCCGCGATCAGCGCGGAGTCCGCCCAGTAGCTCTCGCCGACGACCTCGCCCTCTTCCGAGTGGGCGAGGAGCAGCCGGACGATCTCCTCCGTCTCCGGGACCTCGAACGGGTTTCGGGCGCCCACGACCCGCCAGGTGCCGTTGAAGTCCGGGTCGTCCCGGCCCAGCCGTTCGAGCAGCGCCTGGAGCTCCGCCTCCACCGTCGACGGCGACTCCCCCGGAATCGTCCGCCGCTCCGCCTGAAGCAGGCAATGCTCCGGGTACGTGGAGAACTCCGAGCCGCCCTCGACGACGCCTGCGTGCAGCGAGCCGCTGCCGAGCAGCGGGTGCCCCGGGCCTTCGCGCAACAACCGGTCGAGCGCCTCGAGCCCGACGAGCACGTGGCCCATCTTCGCGATCGCGTCCACCCCGAGATCGGGCCGCGACCCGTGTGCCGCCCGCCCCCGCGTCTCGATCTCGAACGCGACGAACCCCTTGTGGGCGACGCAGACCCGCATCTGCGTCGGCTCGGCGACGATCGCCGCGTCGGCGCGGACGCGCTCGAGCACCGACTCCGTGCCGATGCTGGACAGCTCCTCGTCGACGACCGCGGTGACGACGACGTCGCCGCGAAGGCTGCGCCGGCGGGCCTGGGCGGTCGCGATCACGCTCGGCCGTCCGGGCGCTGCCAGGTCGAGATCTACGTCGAGCCCGGCGCTCGTCGCCCAATGGGCGACGAAGGTGGCGATCGCGCCCTCGCCCGGGCCGCCGAGGCCGGGGTTGACCGAGTCGATCGCGACGAGCCGCTCCAGCAGCGGGAGGACGTTCACCCCGCCGAGCCTATACTCGGCTCCCGTGGACGTCTCCGCCTACCGGGACCGGTACCCGATCCTCGCGGAGACCACCTACCTGATCAACCACTCCCTCGCGGCGATGCCGGCCGCGGCGGAAGATCGCCTCGCCGAGTACGCCCGCATGTGGAAGACGCGTGGGATCCGCTCGTGGGGGGAGGGCTGGTGGGACATGCCGCTCACCGTCGGCGACCAGGTCGGCCGAATCGTCGGCGCTGCGCCCGGCACCGTCTGCATGCACCAGAACGTGACCGTTGCGGTCGCCGTCGTCCTCTCGTGCTTCCGGCTGGAGGAGCCGCGGAACCGGATCGTCTACGTCGAGGGCGAGTTCCCATCCGTGCGTTACCTGCTCCAAGCGCAAGCGGGCGCGGAGGTCGAGGTCGTGCCCGACCTGGACGCTCTGCTGGAGGCGATCGACGAGCGGACGCTGCTCGTGCCCTTCAGCCACGTGCTCTACAAGACCGCCGAGCTGCAGGACGTCGAGGCGATCGTCGGTCGGGCCCATGAGGTCGGCGCCCACGTCATCCTCGACGCATACCAGTCGGCCGGCGCCGTTCCGCTGGACGTGACGGCGCTGGGCGTCTCGTTCGCGACGGGCGGCTCGGTGAAGTGGCTCTGCGGCGGCCCGGGCGCCGGCTGGCTCTACGTCCGGCCCGACCTGATCGAGGAGCTCGAGCCCGCGCTCGTCGGCTGGCAGGCCCACGCGCGGCCCTTCGCCTTCGAGACCGAGCTGGAGTATGCAGACGGGATCGCCCGTTTCCTGACCGGCACGCCGAACGTGCCGGCGCTCTACGCCGCGACCGCGGGCTACGACGTGATCGAGGAAGTCGGCGTCGACCGGATCCGGGAGCGCTCGCTCCGGCTGACCGATCTCCTGATCGGCCTCGCCGACCAGGCGGGGTTCGAGGTCACGAGCCGGCGCGAGCCGGAGCGGCGCGGCGCAAGCGTGACCGTGCGCGTGCCCGGGTTCGAGGGGGTGCACAAGGAGCTGGCGGAGCGGCAGATCCTCTGCGACTTCCGCCCGGACGTCGGGCTGCGCCTCGGGCCGCATTTCTTCAACACCGAGGCCGAGCTCGATCACACGGTCGGCCAGATCGAGGAGATCGTCTCCTCAGGCGTCCATGAGCGCCACCTGGGCGCTGCCGCGCGTTTCTAGACCGCTCCACGTGAGCACAGCTACGACATGGCCTATTTCACACGCACACGCCCTGCGGTCTGGAGCGGCCCGCGGCTGTTGCCGACGATCTACGTCATCATCGGCGTCCTCGTCGCGTCGAGTCACGACTACTTCGTGAACGTGGACTCCGGCAAGGCGATCTTCTCGGCGATCCTGGCCGTGATCCTCTGGCCGCTGCTGCTGCTCGGCATCAACCTGCACGTCCACTAGCCGGCAGCGTCGCCGGGCAAAGCCCGGCGACGCGCCCGAGGCGGCGCGGAGCCTGCGAATGACTCGCGGTCAGCGCGACCGGAGGCGGATGAACTGCTCCACGAGCTCGCGCGCCTTGCCCGGGTGGGAGACGAGCCGGACTCCGTGCTCTGAGCTGGGCACGAACTCGATCGTCTTGTCGGCAGCGGGCGTCGCCTCGTAGAGCGTCTCGGCGTCCTGCCGGTAGATGCCGCCTTCGTCGAAGGTTCCCGCGATGTAGAGCACGGGCACCTTCAGCTGCTTCGCGGCCGTGACAGCGTCCAGCCTGAAGGTCGCCGGCCCGGAGAGGCTGACCACGCCGTCCACGAGCGGGCGAGTGTTGGCCGCGGCGACGATCACGGCGTTGCCGCCGATCGAGGCGCCGACGATGATCACGTGCCTCGCACCCAGTCGGCGGGCGACCCTGACGGCCGCGCTGACGTCGGCCGAGTACCTGATCAGCGCAGCGCCGGTTCGATGCTGCGAGAGGCCGAACCCTCGGAAGTCGAACGCGATCGCGGTGTACCCGAGCGAGGCGAGCCGCCTCGCGTACGGCGCCCACTGACAGACGTCTCCGCGGTACTCGTGCGCGAGGACGACCGCCGTCGTCCCCCGGCCGAAGCGGTGCCCGACCAGGCGCGTCCCGTCTGCGGCGCGGAAGTGGAGATCGGGGCCGGGCGTACAGCCTGGGTACGCCGGCGCTTGCGAGCTCCCCGTCGTCAACGCGCAGAGCAGGGCTGCGATGGCGGTAAATCTGCGCACGACGACTATGACGACTCGCTCGCCCCGGGGTTGGCGCCGAGTAGGTCCGTCAGCCGCTGCGCGTACGCGGGTGCGAGCGGCTCGTCCTCGTGCTTGAAGTACACGTAGAGGCGCTTGTCCTCGGCGAGCAGCGGCCGGAGTCGCTGCGCCCATTCCGCGAGCGCGGCCTCGTCATAGGGCGGCTCGCGCAGTCGCAGGTAGCGGAACGGCGCGTTGCCTTCGAGCGAGTTGACGAGTTGCACGCCCTGGACGCCGGCCCACGTCTCGTTCCGGAACTCGAACGCGTACTCGAGCTCCGGGTCGAGAGACGCGCGCATCAGCTCCAGCCAGCCGTCGTCGCGCGGCCGGCTCGGGGGCAGCTGGACGAGGATCGGGCCGAGCCGCTCGCCGAGGACCCGGACGCGCTCGCAGAACGTCCCGACGACGGAGAGGTCGCCGAAGTGGGTGGCGCGACGGTTCATCTTCACGGCGAAGCGGAAGCCGGGCGGGGTCTGCGAGGCCCAGCCGCGCAGCCGTTCCTCGGAGGGGAGCTGGTAGAAGGTCGCGTTCAGCTCGACCGAACGCAGCCGCTCCGAGTAGACGTGGAGGAACTCCCGCTGCGGCGTCCCGGCCGGGTAGAAGTCGGGCTTTCCGAAGGAACGACTGAGCATAACTCCGACTTCGCCAGTCTTCGGCCCCTTCCATGAAGGATACGAGAATCCTGACGTTCCGATGTACAGCCCCGGAGGAGTTCGTTCGATCGTCACGGTTTGTGGAAGCGCTACCGCGTCTGGGTCTTTTCTGCGCTGGCTAATTTTTAGCCGTTTGGTTCATCGTCAACGGGCTTTCGCCACTCTCGTGGCACGAAGTTGGGAACCTCGATGTCCTGGTCAAACTCGAGCGGGAGCTCCCCTGCATGAGAGCGCGAAGCTTCGGCCCGATGATCATCTCGACGACTGCTCCTGAGCGCGGGTTCTCGCCCAAGATGAGAGCTGCGTGGCAGAGAAGCTCTTGATCCCGTATTTGCGCCAGTCGCGCAAGAAGGAGGTGACGATCTCGCTCGACGAGCAGCGGGCGGCGATCACGGTCTGGGCCGAGCGCGAGGGGATTGAGTTGGCGGCGGAGATCGTCGAGTGGGGCGTCTCGGGTTCGAAGTCGTGGCGGGAGCGCGAGCTTGGGAAGGCGGTGGAGGCGTGTGAGCGGGGGCGGGCGGCGGGGATTGTCGTCGCCTGGCAGGATCGGCTTTCGCGCGAGAATGGGTTGGCGACGGCGGAGGTGTGGCAGGCGCTCGAGCGGGCGGGTGTTCGCTTCGTCGCCGTCGGCGACGGGATCGACACGGCGAGCGGCGATCACGAGTTGTTGTTCTCGATCAAGGCGGCGATCGCCCGCGACCAGTGGAAGCGCTACCGGACGAACTGGATCAACGCCCGCCGGAACGCGATCGAGCGGGGCGTCCATCCCTCGACGTATGTGGCTGTCGGCTACCGGCGCAACCAGGTTGAGCCCCGTGTCACGGGTGCGGCCCGGGCGGGTCTGAGCCGCGAGCAGCGCTGGGCTGATCCGGTCGTCGGCCAGCTCGTCCCCAGCGAGCAGGCCGAGCACGTCCGGGCGCTGTTCAGGCTGCGGGCGGCGGGCGGCTCCTGGAGCGAGTGCGCGCAGCTGATGGAGTCGCGTGGGCTGCCGAACCGCAAGGGTGAGCCGTTCTGGCTGCTCTCGGCGGTGCAGGCGATCATCCGCAACCCGGTCTACCGGGGCGAGGCCTACCTGCGCTCGCAGGGCAAGCAGGCGGGCGACTTCGTCAACCCGGACGCGCACGAGCCGATCGTCGACGCGATCCTCTGGCGCAAGGCGCAGCCGAAGGAGGGCAAGCCTCGCCGCAGCTCCGAGGGGGCGCTGCTGGCGGGCATCCTGCGTTGCGCCTCCTGCAGGCGCAAGCTGTCGCCGTCTGGGCACTACTACCGCTGCCGCCCGAGGATGGTCACCGGCCCCGCCTGCCCGGCCCCGGCGAACGCCCCCAGGGTCGAGCTGGAGGCGCTCGTGACGCGCGGCTTCTTCGACTGGATGGCGTACCGTCCGCTGGCTCCGGCTCCGCCCGACCTGGCCCCGTTCGAGCAGGCCGTGGCGCTGGCGAAGGCGGACGAGGCCAAGTGGAAGGAGGCGGCGGTGGCGGGCACGGTGGCGCCCGAGGTCGTTGGCCCCGCCTACGACGCCGCGAAGGCTCGACGGGAAGAGGCTGAGAAGCGGCTATTCGAGGCTCGGCAGA
>WNGE01011852.1_pt1 | contig 11433 bp, 15 predicted proteins | sample 5400651 | NCBI WGS metagenome assembly WNGE01 (sample SAMN13153370, study PRJNA577476) | soil metagenome | isolation source: 60 cm soil or saprolite under grassland replicate 2 | place: USA:California | collected 2016-06-15 | reverse complement strand
CTACGTCGCCGAGTGGCCGCCGTCGAGGAACACGGTCTGGCCCGTCATGAAGTCCGAGGCGGGGGAGGCCAGGTACACCACGAGCGGGCCGATCTCGTCGAGCCGGCCCGTCCGGCGGGCGGGCACATCGCGAAGCAGCCGCTCGCGGATGCTCGGATCGGCGAACGCCTCGGCGTTCATGTCGGTGACGAACCAGCCCGGCGCGAGCGCGTTGACCTGGATGTTGTGGCGCGCCCACTCCGCGGCGAGGGCGCGCGTGAAGGCCATGACCCCGCCCTTGGAGGCTGCGTAGGCGCTATAGCCGGGGAGTCCGACCTGGCCCAGCACGGAGGCGACGTTGATGATCTTCCCCGACTTCTGCCCGATCAAGGGCGCCGCCGCCGCCCGGCAGCCGTTGAAGACACCGACCAGGTTGACGTGAAGGATCCGGGTGAACTCCTCCGGCTCCATCTCCGCCGCCGGCGTCACGCGCGCAACGCCCGAGTTGTTCACCACGATGTGAAGCCCGCCGAGCGTGTCGGTGGCCCGCTTCACGAGCGTCTCCACCTGGGCGTAGACGCTGACATCGGTGGGGACGGCGAGGGCGCGGCGCCCGAGCTTCTCGATCTGGCGCGCGGTCTCGTCGAGATCCGCCTTCGAGCGCGCGGCGACCGCGACGTCGGCGCCCGCCTCCGCCAGCGCCAGCGCCATCGCCCGCCCCAGCCCGCGGCTCGCGCCGGTGACGATGGCCACCCGACCGTCGAGGCGAAGGGCTTGCAGCACGGACCCGTCTCGCTCGCTCACGACTGCCCGCGCAGTTCCTTGCGCAGGGTCTTCCCGCTGGCCGGCGACACATGCTCCCCGGACTCCTGCAGCCTCTCTTCGGCCGGGCGCGTCAGGGACATCGGCTCTCCTTCATGACTTTCACAGGGTTACGCCGCACCACTCCCCTCATCTCGCGTGGCTTAACGCGTCGCAATAAAGGGCTTGACACGAATTGCCGCAGCGCGTTATGCTCGACCGCGCTGGGTGGCCTCGCAGGTCCCCACGCAGGGGCAATCACGGACCGACGACAGAACGACAGGAGGAGCGGCAATGACGAATCCCATGCAGGGCAACGAGTTCTTCTCTCAGATCACCGGCAAGACCGTGGAGGTGTTCTCCCTCTGGGCTGACGCCAACCAGAAGGTGCTCCGCGAGCTGGTCGACCTCTCCGCCAGCGCGGCCAAGGAGGGCGTCCGCCTCTACGCCGAGATGCAGGCGGCGGCGGTGGAAGCGGTCAAGGATGGCCAGACCTTTCTGCGGCGGCGGCAGACCGACATGCAGGAGGCACCGAAGGACTCCTTCGCCTGTTACCAGAACAACATGCTGGAGTCGGTCGAGGGCGCGCAGAAGGCCTTCAAGCTGCTCGAGGGCAATGCCCAGGCCATGACCCGCACCGCGGAGCGGCTGCAGGTGACCACCGAGCAGGCCGCCAAGGAGATCCAGACCACCTTCGCGCAGCTCGCGGGCAAGGTGAAGTCGCTCTACTCCGCAGCCGCCTGAGGGGCCGCGATCCGAGCCGGAGGGCCGGCCACCCCGGCCCTCCGATTCACCTTCACCTCTCCCGTTTCTTCTCGAGCCGCTCCTCGAGCGCGCGCAGCTGCTCGCGCAGGGCCGCCACCTCGTCGCGGAGCGTGTCGGTGTCCCCGGCCTCGCTCCGCTTCTCGGACCGTGGCTCGGCCGGCGGCGCCGTCTGCAACCACCCGGCCCGCGCGCCCCACTCGCGAAAGACCCGGTCGGCCTCCCGCTGGCTCGTCAGGATGCCTTCGAGGCTCGACTTGAGCGACTTCTGGATGAAGTCCTGCCACGCCTCGCCATGCTTGATCAGCTGGTGCAGGAAGCCCGTGGGCAAGGTCGCGCGATGGTTGCGTTCATTCTCCAGGATGATCTGGGCCAGCGTGACCGAGGTCAGATCCTCACCGGTGGACACGTCCACGACCGAGATCTCCTTGCCGGCCCGGATCAACTCCTCCAGCTCCTCGAGCGTGACGTAGCGGCTCTCCTGCGTATCGTAGAGCTTGCGGTTCGAATACCGCTTGATCACGTACGCCATGCCGTGAGTCTAACACTCCGCGTTAATGCCCACAAGACGGCTGGGGACTCGCCAGCGCGGCGCGGCTGGCCCGGTGCCGGTCTCCGGCATGTCTGGTATACTGGCGCCCGCAACAGCCGTCGCAACGCCGCCAATCGAGCCAGGAGGGGCCCTATGCAACTCAAAGGACGCAGTGCCCTCGTCACCGGAGCTTCTCGTGGGATCGGCCGCGCGATCGCCCTCGCCTTGGCCGAGGAAGGCGCCGACGTCGCCGTCAACTACGTCTCGAGCGAGGGGCCGGCCAGGGAGGTGGCCGAACAGATCCAGAAGATGGGGCGCAAGGCGATGCTCGCCCAGGCCGACGTCGGGGACTACCCCGACACCTTCCGCATGGCCCAGGAGGTGCTCAAGGAGTTCGGCCATCTGGACATCCTCATCAACAACGCGGGGATCAATTCCGACAAGACCTTCACGAAGATGGACCATGCCTCGTGGCGAAGAGTGCTCGCGATCAATCTGGATGGTGTGTTCAACTGCACCAAAGTCTTCATCGACCAGATGATCAAGCAGAGCTGGGGGCGGGTCGTCAACATCACCTCGGTGATCGGGCAGATCGGCAACTTCGGTCAAGCCAACTATGCGGCCTCCAAGGCCGGGGTGGCGGCATTCACCAAGTCACTGGCGAAGGAGCTCGCCGCCAAGGGCATCACCGTGAACGCGGTGGCGCCGGGCTTCGTGGAGACGGACATGATCATCGCCATCCCCGACAAGGTGAAGACCAAGCTGCTCGACCAGATCCCGATGCGCCGCTTCGGCAAGTCGGAGGAGGTGGCGCGGGCCTGCGTCTACCTCTGCTCGCAGGACGGCGATTACATCACGGGGGCGGAGCTCTCCATCAACGGCGGCCTCTTCATGTAGCGATCTTCACGCCGCCCCGCTCCCGAAGGCCGTTGTTCAGCGGTCGCCCGGGCAGGTCACCGGTGGATGCCCGTTGCCCTCGGAGGCGCCGGCGGCCAGGGTGAACGCCGACAACCCGAGCATGGTCCAGACGGCCGCGCCCTGCGTGAGCCAGGCCCACGGCGCGAGGGCCCACATGGTGAGCAAGCCGGTGCCCTCGAGCGTCTTGGAATACTCCACCCGCGTCCTCGACGGCATCACCAGGGCCTCGCCGGTGAGAACCTCCTCGCCACGCTGGTTCGTGCACACCGTCCGCAGGCGCATGCGGTTCTTCTCCCGGTTCGTCTCCAGCACTTCCACGCGGGCGGTGACCACGTCCCCGAACATCACGGGCTTGAGGAACTTGAGGGACTGCGAGAGGTAAATGGCGCCGGGACCCGGGAGCCGGGTCCCGATCACCGCGGAGATGAGGCCGGCCGTCCAGATCCCGGGCGCGATGGGCTCCTTGAAGACGGTCCTCGCGGCGTACTCGGGATCCGAGTGCACCGGGTTGTAGTCGCCGACCGCGTCGACGAACTGGGCGATGTCGCCTTCGGAGACACGCCGCGAGAGCTCCGCGTGATCGCCGACCTGGATGGCGTCGATCGAGAGCCCGATCATACACGCTCCGCCTTGACCGACGTGCCCACCCCGTTCAGTCGCGTGAGGATCGCGTCGAGGCGATCCTCCAGGCCGTCCACCTTCTCCTCGAGCTGCACGATCTGCCGGGCCAGGTCCACCACCTGACTCCGGGACGGCAGGCCGAGCGCGGACAGCCCCGCCTCGACCTGCTGCTCGGCGGCCTTCTTGACGGGCCCCGCGGTGTTGAGGAACCCCTCGAGCTGCTTGCCCATCGTTTGCGCGAACGTCTCCGTCGACATCGCCTGCTCGAGCACCTTGGCCCACGCCGCGATCCACTGATCGAGGAACTGCTTCCACTGCGCCATGAGGTCCGGCGAGGCCGTCCCCTGGGTCATCACCTTCGACCAGGCCGCCATGCCCTGGTCCATGAAGGGGCGCCAGAAGGCCTGCGGATCGACGGGCTGTCCCTGACCCAGCATCCGGAGCCAGGCCTGGCCCCCTTCCTCCACCTGCTTCCTCCACATGTCGAACATCTGCTGGCCCGCGTTCTCCGCCATGGTGCGCGCCTCCTTAGGATTCGCCGTCGGGGCGCCTGCGCGCCCGGCGGTCGGGGAGGTCATCCCCCGTTGTCAGCTTCGCCGTCGGAGAGGTGATCACGACCGCGCCGCGAGCCAGGAGGCGACCTTCGGCCAGCAATGGACCGAGGCTCCCCGCCCCGCGATCAGCGAAATGTGGCCGCCGGGCAACTCCACGTACTCCCGGTCCCGGCTGCTCACGACCTGGATCAAGGGCTTCACGCAGCCCGGCGGCGCGATATTGTCCTCCTTGGCGCTCACCGCCAGCACCGGGCAGGAGATGCGCTCGAGCCGCACCGGACGTCCGCCCATGGTGAGCTGGCCCTTGATCAGCCTGTTCTGCTGGTAGAAGTCCTTGACCCACTGTCGGAAGAACTCGCCCGGAAAGGGCAGGTACTCGTTGGCCCACTTGTTCAGCGCGTTGAAGCCGCTGACATAATCCGGATTCCAGAGGTTCCACCAGAGGTTGATGTTCGTGGAGAGATCCATGGTCGGCTTGAGCAGCTTGAAGCCGAGCTTCACCATGTCGGCCGGGATGCTGCCGAGCGTGTCGACGTACCGGTCCACATCGAAGAAGCGCGGGTCGAGCCAGAGCCCGAAGAGTCCGACGTGGGCGAAGTCGATGGGGCCCGCCATGTCGATGTAGTTCTTGAGCGGGAACTCGGGCCGGCTGGCCACGAAGCAGGCCGACAGCGGCGCGCCCATGCAGTACCCGAGCACCGACATCTCCGGCGCGCCTGAGGACTCGAGGGCCTTCCTCGCCATGCGGGGCAGGATCTTGGTCACCGCGTCCTCCACGGTGAGGCTGTTGTCCTCGGGACCGAAGACGCCCCAGTCCAGGAGGTAGAAATCGAAGCCCTGCTGGGTCATGTACTCGATGAACGAGCCGTTGTGCATCAGGTCGAAGATGTACGGGCGGCTGATCCCGAGGTTGGGCACGAAGAGGAGCGGCGTCCGGATGGTTCGCTTGGAGGCGTAGCGCCAGAGCCGCGACTTGTTCTTGCGGTAGATCTCCTCGCGCGGTGTGGGCCCGACCTCGGGCTCCTTCGGCTTCATGATCATCTGGCTGAAGTGCTTCATCCGCAGGAAGTTGCGCTTCGTCTCCTCCTGCATGCGCTCCAGCAGCTCGGGCGGCAGGCCCGGCAGCTCCGGCGCCATGGTGAACAGCTGGTCTTTCATGGGGTCCTCGCCTTGGATAATGGGGTGCCGTGCATCACCGCGCGCCGCCCGGGCCTGTGGGCCATGGTTCGTCTCCCCTCATACGCATCGTACCTGCCCTTAACGCCTCGCGTCAAGCGATTCCCGCGCGCCACGAGCCCTGTCTTGGGGGAGGTCTCGGAGAGGGCCGTCGAGGCCCCCTCCGATTTCAGATGACCGCGTCGCGGCGCAGCCGCGCGACGCCGGCAGGGCCGTAGCCGAAGTACTTGTTCAGGACGTGGGCGGTGTGGTAGCCGGCCGGGCGGCAGGCCCACTTGAGCCGGGGCGGCGTCCGCGTCATCCGCCAGGCGGGCAGCCCGAAATAGATCACCGACAGGTCGAGGACGCGGATGCCCTCGAGCGCTTCGGGCTTCTCGTGGATGCGGGCGGGGTCGAACTCCCGGGCCGCCCACTCGAAGTAGTCGCGCGGAATCGCCATCGGCGGCGTCAGGATATCACGTCGACGCACCGCCTCTCACCCCGGGCCTCTCGCCTCCCGGGAGAGAGGACTGGCCCCCCCGGAGGGAGAGGGCGGGGTGAGGGGGCTACACCTGGAACATTCCGCCGATCTTCATCGCCAGCCCCATGTCGCCCTTCAGCTTCAGCTTGCCGGACATGAAGGCCATCTGGCCGGAGAGCTTGCCGGCCACCATGTCGATCCAGTCCTGGGCGGCCATCGTCAGCGTCAGCGTCGGGTTGGTCACGGGGCCGGCGCCGACGGTGCACTGGCCGTCCTTGATGATGGCGTGCCACACGCCGCCCTGGTCGCCGGTGATCTCGTACAGGATCGTCGCGTTCACGCCCGCCGCCTTGTCGGCGCGGAACCGGCTGGACATGCCGTCGAACGTCTCTTTCACTGTGGGCATCGGGCATCCTCCTCGGTGTCGCGGAACGTACGCTAGAACGTGAACAGGTCCATTCCGCCGGTGATGGTGAGCACGGCGCCGGTGATGTAGCGGGCGCGCTCGGAGCACAGGAACGCGATCGCGTTGGCGATGTCTTCCGGCTGCCCTTCCTTCTGCATCGCCACCCGCTTCACCATGCGGTCGTACAGGGGCGACAGGTTCGCGTTGGGGCCGATGATGCCCGGCGCGATGACGTTGGAGGTGACGTTGTAGCGGGCGCCCTCGAGCGCCACCGACTTGGCGAAGCCCACCACCCCCATCTTGCCCGTCGCGTACGCTGTCTGGCCGAAGCCGCCCAGGAGTCCGGCGATGGAGGCCATGCAGATCACCCTGCCCCATTTCCGCTCGCGCATCCCCGGGAACACGGCCTTGGTGACGTTGTAGGTGCCGGTCAGGTTGATCCTGAGGTTCAGGTCCCAGTCCTCGTCCTTCATGTCCTTGAGCTGGGCCATCGTGTAGATCCACCCCGCATTGTTCACGCAGATGTCGACGGGCCCCACGTCGCGCTCGGCCTCCCGGATCACCTCGGCGAGCGCGGGGCGGTCCGTGATGTCCACGGCGTAACCCCTCGCCGTCCCGCCGGCGCCGGTGATCTCCTTCGCGGTCTCGCCGGCGCCCTCGCCGTTCAAGTCCAGCACGATGACCTTGCACCCCTCGACGGCCAGCGTGAGGCAGTCCTGCTTGCCGAGGCTTCGCGCGCCGCCGGTGACCAGCGCGACCTTGCCCTCGATCCCGAGGTCCATCCGCTAGTTGCCCTTGAACTCGGCGGGACGCTTCTGGAAGAAGGCCTGGATGCCCTCGCCCGCGTCCTCGGTCTTGAGCGAGCGGAGAAAGGCGCGGATCTCGATCTCGATGGCGTGGTCGATGGGCGCCTGGATCCCGTCGTCCACGGCCTCGATGAGGAGCCGCGTCGCGATCGGCGGGCGCTTGGCGAGTTCCCGCGCCAGCGTCTTGGCATCGTTCAACGTCTCGCCGTCCTTCGACAACCGGTTGGCGAGCCCGATGCGGTAGCACTCGGCGGCGGGGATCTGGGTGCCGAGGATCAGGTGCTCGAGCGCCAGGCCGCGGCCGACCAGCCGCGGGAGGCGCTGGGTGCCCCCGTAGCCCGGGATGATGCCCAGGTTCGACTCGGTCTGCCCCATGCGCGCGCTCTCCTTCAGGATGCGGATGTGGCACCCCATGGCGATCTCGCAGCCGCCGCCGAGGGCGTGGCCGTTGATGGCGGCGACGACCGGTTTGGGAAAGCGCTCGATGCGCCGGACCACGCTGTTGCCGAAGCGAATGAAGGAGACCACGTCCGGTCCCGAGAAGGCGCTGCCGAGGTCGGCGCCCGCGCAGAAGATCCTGTCTCCGGCGCCGGTGATGATGACCGAGCGCACGGCCGGATCACTCTCCACGTCGGACAGCGCGGCGTTCAGCTCCCTCATGAGGTCGACGCTGATCGCGTTGGCGGGAGGCCGGTTGAGCGTGATGACCGCGAAGCTCTCCTCGCGGGCCAGGATGAGGGTCTCGTACGGCATCGGAAGTCTCCTCGCTCGCTAACGATCGGTGGCGATGCCCTGCAGGAACAGGTCGGCCACGGCGGGGGCCGTGTCGGCGAGGCGATAACCGCGCTTGCCAAGCACCCACGAGGTCGCCATCTGGTCCATGGCGCCGAAGAGCATCTTGGTCGCCACCTTGACCGGCAGGTCACGCCTGAAGAGCCCGGCGGCGACGCCCTCCTCGAGCAGCGAGGCGATGAGGGCGAAGTAGGCGGCGATCTCCTGGGTCGCGGGGCCCCGGAAGAACTTCTGGCCCTGTCTCAGCTCGACCTGCACCACGGCGGCCATCTCCGGCTGCTGCTCGAGGATCTCGAAGTGCATCGACACCAGGCGCCTCACCTTGGCGACCGCGTCCGGCTCCTCGGCGATGGCGCGCCACAGGGCCGAGACGAACTCCGCCATCTTCTCGCGGAACACCGTGATGAGGATCTCTTCCTTGGTCTTGAAGTAGAGATAGATGGTCCCGGCGGCGATGCCGGCCTCCCGCGCGATGTCCGACACGCGGGAGTTGAAGTACCCCTTCCGGGCGAAGACCCGGACGGCGGCGTCGATGATCTGCTGGGGCTTGTCGGGGTCGCGCATGATCAGGGGCTGAATCGCCGTTCATTCTATGGGCGCCGGCGGTGAGTGTCAACCGGCACCAGGACACGCGCGATACGCGCGATACGCCGGCTTGACGTCGCCCCTGGGTACGCGTAGGATCGCCGCCCATGGAGATCAAGTATCGCATCGGCATCATGCCGGGGCCCTGGCCTCCCGGCCGCGACGGGGGAGCGTTCCTCTGGACGCTCTGCGAGTTCCTCGAGCAGAGCGGCATCGACTCCCTCTGGCTCTCCGATCGCCTCTCCTCGCCGGCGCCCGTCCCCGAGGTCATGACCACCCTGGCCGCCGTCGCCGCCCGCACCAGCAAGCTCAAGTTCGGCCCGAGCGTGATCGTCCTGCCGTATCGCACGCCGGTCGTGGCCGCCAAGGAGATGGCGACGATCGACTGGCTCTCGCGCGATGAGGCGATCCATGTGATCCGGCTGCTCTGGACCCGGGACGAGGTGAGCTTCCAGGGCGAGTTCTACAAGCTGGATCGCGTCAGTGTCTTCCCCAAGCCCTGGCAGACGCCGCCGCCCATCTGGATCGGCGGCAAGAGCGAGGCCGCCATCAGGCGGACCGCGCGTCTCGGCGACGGCTGGATCCCGTCCTTCATCACGCCCGGCGAGTTCCGGGCCGGCGTGGAGCGCGTGCAGGAGCTGGCGAAGGCGTCGGGCCGCGAGGTGCCCGAGGACCACTTCGGCGCCTTGATCAACTACGCCGTCGCCGAGAGCCCTGACGGCGCCTTGGCCATCGCGGCGCCTTATCTCCAGCGGGGTCGGGTCGACGAAGCGACCCTGAGAGAGTCCACCGCCTTCGGACCGCCCGAGGTCCTGATCGCCAAGATCGAGGAATACGTGAAGGGAGGCGGGTCCAAGTTCATCCTGCGCCCGCTCTGCCCGTCCGACCGCATGCTCGAGCAGCTCGCGATCGTCGCCGACCGGGTGGTACCCGAGTACCATGGCCGCTGAATTGCCTCCCGCGCCCGAGCCTGGCAGAGACGCGTGACGCTCGGCCGAACATCGAGGCCTGACTCGGTGGGATTCGAATCCGCAGCGGCGATCGACGTCGTCGACGTGACGTGTAGTTTCGGCCGCGTGCGGGCGCTCGACGGCCTTTCGCTGCGCGTGCGGCCGGGCACGGTGGTCGGGGTCGTGGGGCCCAACGGCGCCGGCAAGACCACGCTCATCGACGTGATCTGCGGCCTCCTCCGCCCGTCGCGGGGTACCGTGCGCGTGCTCGGCGAAGACGTGGGCGTCCGTGCCGCCGCCCTCCGCGCCCGCATCGGCGTGCTGCCTCAGGAAACTGCGCTCTACGACGAGGTGACCGCCCTCCAGAACCTCCGCTTCGCCGCGGCGCTGTACGGCGTGCCCCACGCCAACGCGCGGATCGCCGAGGTCCTGGAGCTGGTGGGACTCAGCGCGCGGGCGCGCGACGTCGTCCGCGGCTTCTCGGGTGGCATGCAGCGCCGCCTCGCGATCGCGCGGGCGCTGCTGCACGACCCGCCGCTGCTCATCCTCGACGAGCCGACGCTCGGCGTCGACGTCGAGGCGCGCCACCAGATCTGGGCTCACATCCGGTCGCTCCGGGCCGGCGGCCGCACGGTGGTGTTGACCACCAACTATCTCGACGAGGCGGAGGCGCTCTGTGACCGCGTCGCCATTCTCCGCGCCGGCAAGCTCGTGGCCGAGGACACGCCGGCCGCGCTCGGCGCGCGGACCGGCCGGTGTCTCGAGCTGGAATGCTGGGAGGAGGGCGCGACAAAGCTCTGGGAGGCGCTCCGGGACCACCGAGGCGTGCTGCGCGCCGAGGTCGTCGACTTCGGACTGCGGGTCTACCTCGCCGTCGACGCCTCGCCCGAGGACGTCGTGCGCGAGGCGCGCAAGGTCTGTCCCGTCGACGGCTTTCGCACCCGGTCGCCGGACCTCGTCGAGGTGTTCCGCTCATTGACCGTCGAAGGCCCGCCGACGTGAGCGTGGTGCGCCTGTTCCGCGCGAGTGCCGCGCTCGAGCTGGCCCAGCTGCGCGGTAATCGCGGGTTCGTGGCCCTGACGGCGCTCGCCGCCGTGAGCTTTCTGGTGATGGTGAGCCTCTTCGGGCTCACGGGCAGCTATGCGCCGGTGGCGCTGATCGACCGCGACGGCGGACCCTATGCGCAGAGTTTCGTCGAAGCGCTGCTCGGGGCGCACCACTCCTTCGCCCTCAAGTACATGAGCGCCGACGAGGCCGAGGCCGCGCTGCTGTCCGGCCGGCTGGTGGGCATCGTCACCATCCCCGCCGGCTTCAGCGCCGATGTCGCGCAGGGCACCACGGTGCCGATCGACGTGCGCATCGACAACGTCAACGTGGATCTCACGCACGACGTGCAGCGAGCGCTTCCGGCGGCGATCGTCGCGTTCGGACGGAAGCACAAGTTCCCCGGTGTCCGCGTGCAGATGGTCGAGCACGACGTGCTGCCCCGCGACACGGGCTACATCCCCTACCTCGTCGTCAGCGCGCTCGCGCTCGACGCGCTGGTGATTGCCGGCGTCCTCGGCGCCATGGCGACCGCCCGCGAATGGGAGCGGAGGACCGTCAAGCTGCTGCGCCTGTCCCCGGCCTCCGCGGGTCTGGTGCTCGCCGGCAAGCTGGTGGTGGCGGCGGCGGTGGCGGGGGGGGCGCTGGGGATCGCCGTCCTCGCGATCGTGCTCGTGTACGGCGTGGTCCCGATCGCCCCGTGGACCACCGTGTTCGCGCTCGGCGCGTGCGTGGCGATCTTCACCTGTCTCGGCGCGTGGCTGGGCGCGCTCCTCAAGCGCACGCTCGCCGCGGTGCCGTTGTTGTTCGGCCTGGCGATGCCGTTCTACGTCGACAGCGGCGCCCTCGAGCCGACCCGCTTTGACGGCGAGGCGATCTGGATGATCGCCCACCTGTCGCCGGTCTACTATGCGGTCGGCGTGCTGGAGTGGGCGTTCCACGGTCTGCATGTGACGCCGGAGCCGGTGTACGTGGATCTCCTCGTGCTGCTGGCGATCGCGGTGGTCGCGGCGGCGCTCACGCTGGGGAGGCTGTCGAAGGGAGACG
>WNGE01007947.1_pt1 | contig 11433 bp, 10 predicted proteins | sample 5400651 | NCBI WGS metagenome assembly WNGE01 (sample SAMN13153370, study PRJNA577476) | soil metagenome | isolation source: 60 cm soil or saprolite under grassland replicate 2 | place: USA:California | collected 2016-06-15 | reverse complement strand
ATGCACCGCCCACTATTTACCACTGCAATTGCACCGTTGATTCTCTTCGCATTTGCGTCTCAAATATTGGCGCAGATGAGCTCGCGCCCGATTTCGCTGCCGGTGCAAGTTCATGGGCAGGTACGCTATTCAATCGGCGGCGCTCCCGTTGATCATGCGCTCGTTCGACTCCAGAGTTTTCGCGGCGGTGTGATCGAAGAGATAACCACAGATCGAACAGGTAAGTTTACATTCACCGGCTTGGTGCCAGACCAATACACCGTAATCGTCAGGCTGCCAGGGTTCAAAGAAGAGCAACATCATGTCGACCTCGATACCGCTAAGAGCGAGTATGTACTGGTCCAGCTTAGCTCCGATACATCTGTGCCAGTAGCTTCGCCACGTGGCTCGGCCAGGATACTCAACGCCGACGTGTCATCCGAAGCGCAAGTCGAATTCAATCGGGGCCGCACCGAGTTGGTCGATAATAAGGATATCGACCGAGGCATTCTGCATCTGAAAAAAGCTGTTGCACTCTCGCCGAACTTTTTCGAGGCGCAATTGTTGCTGGGGACGGGCTACGTCGAAAAGCACGAATTAGACAAAGCAGCGCATGCTCTGCTGCGCGCGATCGAGATCAATGCGAAGGTTGCCGAAGCTCAGCTCGTCTTAGGCGAAGTTTACCGGCAACAGAAGCGCTATCAGGAAGCTGAGAAAACTTTGACCGCCGGTATTAAGCTACGCGAAAGTTCGGCGCCTGCGCACCTCACACTTGCGCGGGTTTATTGGGATCTTGGTCTATCGAACAAGGATACTCAGCGATTCAGGTCGGACCTGGAAAAGTCGTGGCAAGAAGTAAATATCGCAATGCGGTTGAATCCAAAAGTCCCAGAAGCACACCTGCTCGCCGGCAACCTTTTGTTCAAGGCACATTGCGCTACCGATGCGCTGGCTGAATACGAAACTTACCTGCGACTGGATCCAAGCGGCGAGTTTGCCGCTCAAACCCAGGACATGGTTCAAAAGATCAAGCAGGCGCTGGCCGAAGCCACTAAGAAATAACGTCTTTAGCCAGGCAGCCTACCTTGCCTTGTTCATCCGGCCTTCGAAGGGTACCGGTCATCGTCTCTGATTCTTGTTTCCAGACTCACAAAACTCGTGCTCGCCGCACTATAATCAACGTGCGCGTCACTATGCATTAACGGTCGAGATGTTATGAAGGCCGAGAACAATCGTGGCGGAACAGCCCGCGGGCAGTGCTATGAAATCTTTAAGTCCTGTTTGGCGCTGATTGCGGTAGCACTGTTGGTCTGTGCAAAGCCGGTGATGTCCTCTGTGCAGGGGCAGCACGAGCCACCGCGAGGCGTTAGGTTTGTCATTAAAGTCGTGGATGAAACCGGAGTCGCGATAGCTGACGCCCGGCTCATTCTCGTGCAAAGTGCAACCCAGACACTTGTCAGGGGCGAAACCGATGCAGCCGGGCGGCACCAGTTCAATCTTACCAACGTGGGTGCCTATCAACTCACGATCGAGAAGGAAGGTTTTTATGCTTCCACCACAGACGATGTTCGCATCAGCGAAACGTCGAGTCTCGAAGTGACGATCTATCATCAGCAGGAAATTGCCGAAACGGTGAATGTTTACGTCTCGCCGCCAGCCATCGATCCAGATAGAACCGCCGACGCCGAGGCAGTGACCAGCCGCGAGATTCTCACGCTGCCGTATCCCTCGACGCGTGATTACCGAAAAGCCCTGCCGCTCATTCCTGGCGTGCTGGCAGATGCCAGCGACCAGATTCACCTTGGGGGTTCCGCCACGTACCAGGTTTTTGATCAGCTTGACGACTTTAATATCAGACATCCGGTAAGTGGCCTGCTCCAAATGAGAGTTAGCCCGGACGCTTTGCGGGCCATCGAGGCGCAATCGAGTCGCTCATCGTCTCAGTATGGCAAGGGTTCCGGCGGAAATCTGAGCCTGACAACCGGCATGGGCGATGATCGCTATCGCTTCTCGGCGACAAATTTCATTCCTTCGTTTCAAAACAGCAAGGGGCTGAATTTCAGTGAATGGACTCCGCGCGCGACTTTTTCCGGACCGTTGCTTAAGAAGAAAGCCTGGTTTTTTGACGGGTTCGGCGGCGTCTATAACCTGACAATTGTTCCGGAGCTTCCTGACGGCGCAGATCGAGGCAGCTCTTGGCGCGTCGACAACCTTTTGAAAGCACAGCTCAACTTAAACGAAAGGAACATCCTCACGGCGGGTTTTCTCATTAACAAGTTCCACTCCAGTCGTGCCGGCCTGTCGCGATTCAACCCTCTGGAAACCACCACGAATCTCCACGAGTCCGCGTATTTGGTCACACTCAAAGATCAGTTGTACGCGTCCAATGGCGCACTCTTCGAGATGGGTTTCGCAGTAAACCAGTTTCTTGACGACGAGCAGCCGATGGGAAGTTTGCCCTACCGGATCAGTCCCGAGGGGACAAGCGGAAACTTCTTCAAGATTTCGAACGGGACTTCCAGGCGTTTGCAATGGATTGCGAGTCTGACGTTACCATTAGCGCATTGGCGCGGCACGCACGGGTTTAAGTTTGGAGTGGACCTTGACCGAATCACTTACGATCAGTCGGCCATGCGCCGTCCGATTCTCATTGTGAGAGAGGATGGAACTCTATCGCGTCAGTCCGCTTTCGTTGGCGGCGAGGCGATCAGTCGTCATAATTTCGAATCCAGCGTCTACGGGCAAGATCGCTGGTCCATCTCGAAGCGGCTACTGCTGGAAGCAGGCCTGCGCTTAGACCGCGACAGTATTATTCGTCGCGCATCGGTATCTCCTCGAGTCGCCGCCACTTATCTGCTAACGCAGGATGGTAATACGAAACTGTCGGGCGGCATCGGCCTTTACTACGACGCGACGAACCTCGATCTGATCATTCGCCCACTCACGGGACAGCGCCTGGATCAGTTCTACGCGAGTGACGGAAGAACGCCGCTTGGACCACCATTAACAACGTCGTTTCAGGTTAACGAGCACAGCTTGAGAGTTCCGCGTTATTTAAACTGGAGCGTGGGGCTGGAACATAAACTCCCTGCCGAGATATATCTTGATGCTGAGTTTTTACAGAAGCGCGGGCACGACGTCTTCGCGTTTTTCAATCTCAGCCAGTTAGCTCAAGGGGGCGGCGGATTTCAATTGCTCAACGACCGACAGGATCGCTATGACGCTTTCCAGATCACTTTGCGCCGCGCATTTAAAGGAAACTACGCCGTGCTCGCTGCCTACACTCGCTCGCGAGCGCGCTCGAACGCTGTACTTGACCCTCACATCGACAACCCGGTATTTGGCCGGCAGGCAGGAGGGCCGCTTCCCTGGGATGCGCCTAATCATTTCATCACGTGGGGCTGGATGCCACTGGTCAAGAAGTTTGACTTCGCTTATTCGCTTGACTGGCGCAGCGGATTTCCCTTCAGCGTGGTGAACGAACAACAGCAACTGGTCGGCGCCCTAAACTCGCACCGTTTCCCTGCTTATTTCACACTGAATACACACGTCGAGCGACGCTTCACTCTGTTTAGTTACTACCTCGCTCTGCGCGCAGGCTTCAACAATGTGACCAACCGGGAGAATCCAAGCCTTGTGAATAACAACGTGGACTCGCCGCAATTTCTGACTTTCGGCGGGACTCAACATAGGGCATTTACAGGGCGCATTCGCTTTCTGGGTCGGAAGTAACGGTCGCTCGTTCATCAGCGTGCCATTTCTGAGCCGCTCTTCAGGCGCCTGAGTAACAGTTGTCTCTCGTCGGTGACACGCTTCAATTTGCGACCGCGACGTAAATTTCCAGAAAAAACGCGACGACTCGGAATTCATACAGCTTCATCTCATAGTTTTTCCAGAAGTCGCTGAAGTGACCGAGTGTTTGCGAACGGTGGCTGATTCAATCGAGCTTCGCAAGTCTGTAGTGTCATGAGCGACGCTCTTGAACAGGCAAGCCAAAAATGCGTTTGCTCATTTTGGGTAGCGCGTAGATAGGCATCAAGCGAGACGCTTAAATCATCTCAAGAATCGGATTGCCGGTCGCGCGGCCCACTAGCTTGTGGAACTTTAGGTCGAACGAAGTAGGTGGATGTCCAGCTTCAACCATACTGTTCATTTTGTCGCCTCGCTCCCAGTGGACTCCAAGCAATAAATCACCGCACTTTTTCTCTCCGCCCATTTATCTTCTGTTCATCTTCGAGTTTGTACCTTGTCGCCGCCAGCACAATCCTTATTGAAGCCTGAGGAGGGTCTACCAGCCCTTTTCTAGCCTGGACTGGGTACATTATGTCTCTTGTCGTGCTCGCCGATTTGAGAGCAAAGGGTGGATCAGTCAGTAAAGACACTGTGGCCGGAGGTTACGGCTCGAGGTTTCGCGGTGATTCCATTACTACACGCTTCGCAAAGAACGTCCGACGAGTGTTCTTGAACCTGCCCAGCATTCATGTGGGCTATCTTGCCGCAATCTTTTCACAGGCGGGTCACGAGGTGGTCGTAACGCGCGATCATGAACCGATCGGAGGCGACCTTGCGCTGGTGCTGACTTCGCTTGTCGACTACCGGCACGAACGCGCTTGGGCTAAAGCGGCCCGATCACGAGGCATAAGAGTCGGTTTTTTTGGAACTCCTGCCACTCACCTTCCGGAGCTCTTCATAGACACAGGCGATTTTGTAATCGTTGGTGAGCCAGAATCAGCTGCGATTAAGCTCGCAGCAGGAGAAGAGCTGCACGGCTTAGTGAAAAGCCCCGCCATCGACGATCTCGACTCGTTGCCGTTCCCGCGGTGGGATCTGGTGAAAGGCAAACGATTTGGTTACACGAACCACCGTCGCATAGGATTGACTCGGGCTCTCCCAATGCTGACCAGTCGCAGCTGTCCTGAGCATTGCACCTATTGTCCCCATCGTATTACGGCAAGCTTTCGGCAGCGCAGTGTAGAGAATGTCACCGCTGAAGTTGAGGAGTTGTGTGGCTTGTATCATCAGCCCCACATCAAGATGCGGGATCCACTTTTTACGCTCGATCGCGATCGTTGCTTTCATATATCCGAGGCGATTTGCGCGCGCGAGCTCAGGCTCTCGTTTGAATGCGAGACGCGGATGGATGATCTGGATGAAACACTCATCAGGGCCTTACATGCGGCCGGTCTCCGCGAAATCTCATTCGGCGTGGAGTCACCAGACCCGCAGGTGCTGAAGGGGGTCGCGCGTCGCTATATACCTCACGAACACATACGCAAGATGGTGACACTTTGCTGGGAGTTGGGAATAAAGACCACGGCGTTTTACGTTATCGGCTTTTTACAGGACACTGAAAAGAGTATTGAGGACCTGATCCTGTTTGCATGCGATCTTGACACCACCTACGCAAATTTCAAGATCCTGACACCTTACCCGGGCACTCCCCAATTTAAGCAACTGAAGCATCTCGTCTTCGAAACAGATTGGGAACAATTCGACGGCTATACGCTCACCTTCAACCATCCCGCGTTAACACCGAGGCGGGCGCGGCTTATGCTGGGCATGGCATACTCTCGCTTTATTGGGCGCCCCAGCCAGCTATGCAACTGGCTCGGGCTGCATAAATATTCACACCATGCTTTGCTGCAAAAAGCAGATGCCTGGTCATGGAACAAGCAGGACTATTTTGATCGCCCGTGGCTTTCCGAGAGAAAGGTAACGGCATGAACTTGCGCACGATTGCGCGTTACGGCGTACGATCAGTGCCAGGCGAGGAGAAACAGATCGTAGCCGCATTTCGCCGCGGCGAAGCGATCACGGGCCCCGCTGTGTCCGAGTTTGAGGAACGATTCGCGGCTTACCATTACATGGACCACGCAATCGTGGCGTCGTATGGTCGCATGGCATTCTATTACATTCTGCGTGCTCTGAATTTGCCTGCGGGGAGCGAAATAATTTTTCCCGCACTGACCTTTTGGGCCGTGCCGGAGATCGCAAGGCGCGCTGGTTTCAAGCCTGTTTTCGTGGACGTTGATCCATTCACCTTCAATCTCGACCCACGTGCTGTCAAGGCTGCGATTACTGACCACACGCGTGTCATGGTGCCGACTCACCTCTATGGCCAGCCCTGTGAAATCAAAGAGATCCTGCAAATAGCAGAAAAACACAACCTGATCGTGGTGGAGGATTGCGCACAAGCCGCCGGCGCGCGTTATCACGGTCGTTTAGTTGGTACATTTGGGACTGCGTCCTTCTTTAGCTTTCAAATGCTCAAAGGCATAAATACGTACGGTGGGGGAATGGCCCTGACGAACAACCATGAATTAGCTGCGCGTGTGCGTGACTTCGCGGGAGGCGAACCACTGCCGAGCACAAAAGACGTGGCTACGCGGTTTCTCAAAGGATACGCCGCACGTGTTGGGATCAGTCCGAAAGTGTTCACTTTTTGGGGATATCCTATCGAGGCTTTGGCTTCAATGTTCGGCGACTTCGATCTTTCAAAATACATGTGGGAGAAGATCCAGCCGCTCGACTTTTTTCCGCGCACGTATACGCAGCGCTACTCGAACGCCCAGGCTGTGATTGGTATTCGGGGATTAGCGAAGCTCGAGGAATACAATGCGCGCTCTCGCGAGCACGCCCTACGATATGCCCGCGGCTTGAGCGATTGCCGCTCCATTCAGATGCCGCGTGTCCTGCCGTACGTTGAGCACGTGTATTACCAATACTGTATCTACACTTCGGATCCTCGACGTACCAGGCGTCGCGCAATACGCCGGGGAGTGGATTTCGAAACAATGCACGTAGACGTCTGCTCTGGTTTGCCGCTGTTCCAAGCTTTTGCCGCCGCTTGTCCCGGCGCAGAAGCAACCAATGCAGCGCTGCAACTTCCCGTCTATTCACGGCTACGCCCTTCGGATATAGATCGAGTGCTGCACACAATGCGTGAGGTCACCTGTGACCTCGCTCCTTTTGTGGAAAGTAAGGCAGCAGTTTCGAGAAGAACTGTTGCGACCGGCAGCAACGGGCTAAGATAAGGACCTTAGTGAATATACTTGTCGCACCAATCTCAAGCGCTTGGACAGTCGCGGTTTCTTTATTAAGCGAGCCGACACTTGGGATGCGTTTACTGCCCAGGTATGGATATGTCGCTGTTCTTCTGGCCGCATTCTGGGAAGGAGAAGCGACCTTGATAGCCGCGGGTGCATTGTGCGGGGCCGGTTACCTGGATTGGCGACTTACGATTCTGGCTGCCGCCATCGGCGGGGCGGCAGGAGACCAGATCTATTTCTACGCAGCACATGAACGAGCTGCACGGCTGATCCAGAAATCCAGGCGGCTGAGACGCTGGTATCCAAGGGTGCGGCAGTTTGTGCTCAAGCACGGCACGGCCGCTGTGTTGTTGTCACGGTTCGCGGCAGGTCTGCGCATTACCATCCCACTCGTCTGTGCCACTGCCGGAATGTCACCACGCAAATACACCGCGCTTAACTTGATCAGCGCCTTTGCTTGGGCATCTCTGTGGGTGGCAATTAGCTACCAGGCCGGCGCCAGGCTCTAGCCAGGCAACTCTCTGGCCCTCGGTAGTAGTGCACCGGGCGCTAATGACGCATGGCTTAAGCAAAGAACGCAGCAGATCACACTACTAGAACCGCGGCTCAGCAGAGCCGCACATCCGGCGGCAAAGCCTTAATGGAAAAGTTGCTCAAAAAAGCAAGAACTACGAACTTGCTACGCAGAGGAAAAAGAGCCAGACAGGAAGCGCGATCATGAGCGCAGGATCTAGACGCCTCTCTTGCTTCAGGGTCGCTATCTTGATTTCGGAAGCGCCATGGCGCTTGGGGGACAGGTGCTTCAATGGCAGGACGTTAACGGTGATCGACAAGTCCAGCCACCAGAGATAGGCCGGTTACTGCGCGTCTTTGGTGGTCCATATTCGGCTGTCGCTAAGAATCTTCGCCGACCTTTCACTGACGAAATTACGATGGAAGTGGCAAAGCAATTTGGCGAGCGATTCGTCGCGTGCGTCCGCTTTTTTCGCCGAGACGATCATCACCTGATTGCGGTGACTAACCCAGGCGTTTCCGTTTCTAGTTACATCCCCACGTTGCCGATCCAAACACGCTCTTATTTGCAACGGGCAGGACCTATTTTGATCGTGGCTTCACGGGAAACCTAAGTGCGTATTACGAGGCGCCTTATGCTGTGCGGCTCGGAGTTGTGGCGAGATATTATGACGGACTGGTTTTTGGCCGGATGTTGTTCGTCAATGGATTCGAACAGGGTCCATTCTTCGTGCGAGCAACGCCGCGAGGAGATTTTGGCGCCTTTCGGACTGAGTTCAATTCAACTCTGGATCTCCGCGTGACGCGGGCCTTCGATACAAACCGGAGCAAGGTCTCTCTCGCTCTCGACGTCTTCAATCTTCTCAACTTGAACAAGAACACTTTGGAATCCGATCTTACCAGTCCGGATTTTGCAAAGCGGATACCATTAGCGATCCAGGCGCCGAGGACACTCCGGTTTGGGTTGGCTTGGGAATTCTGATGACAGCCCGAACCGTCGACAAATTTACGATCCTGTATTGTGGGTTTCATTTGTAAGTTTCGAGTGATGGAGTAGAGATGTCTTGCTGTAACTTTGGTATTACCCACACGCGGAGCCATCGAAGCAAATCTTTCATCATTCTGGTGGTTTTTATTGCTGTAACTTTAGCTGCATTTTTCTCGGTGCCAGCCTCAGCTCAATCACGTAAACCACATCAAGATCTGCCCGCTCAACCGCAAAGTGCTGAACAGCCGGATTTGATTAATCCTGACCGGCCGGGAATTGCCGATGGCAGCACCGTCATTGGCGCAAAAACATTTCAGATCGAGAGCGGGATTCAGGAGGAGTTTCGTCGGAGCGGAGGTGGGCGGGAGCATACGTTCTTTGTTCCGATGCTGCTACGGTTTGGCATCGATAGTCATTGGGAAGCTCGGATTGAGGGAAACACTCTTACTCGAGTTACTACTTTTGATTCAGGAGATACGGCAAACCATACATCCGGATTTGCGCCCATCTCCATGGGTTTGAAAAGCTCAATCCGTTTATCGATTTAGGCGTTCAATCTCCTGAAGCCAACGTTGGCAAGGCGGCTGCGATTCTCGATAGCGGAATAGCTTATATAATTGGGGGGAACCTTCAGATCGATGCGAGCATCGGAACGAGAGCGCACGGAGATACAGCACCTCAGTCTTTCCTGGGATTTGGCATTAGCCGGAGGTCAAAATCGTTTCACGGAGAATGGCGGCATGATTAATTAGTGACTTGCTTTAGCTGTTACCAGGCGCGCAGAATCGTGTTGGCGTGACGCGCGATCGAGTTAAAATTCCCGTTAATGCTGAGCGCCATGCCGGCCCGCGTAGAGCCGACACTCGATTATCATTTTTCTTAGAGGATGGGTCTTTATGTTCATATTATTTCTTCCAGAGAATCCAATGATCTGGATTCTTATTGTCGGGGTGATCTTTCTCCTCTTCGGCGGCAGCAGGTTGCCGCAGTTAGCAAAGGCGCTGGGGCAAAGCAAACGCTCTTTCAAAGAGGGCCTGGAGGAGTCGGAAGACAAAGTCCAAGAGCAACAAAAGAAACCGGTGGAAGGGCTTGCAGAGAATAAGCCCTTACTCGAGTCTATCGATGACGAGGCCTTGTTCGCAGAGGCACACCGACGTGCGCGTCTTCAAGACTCAGAGAAAAAACGCTGAAGAACCCACATTAAGGAGGAACAGCTCAAGCACGGCATATTCGCGCTGTTGATGTCGTGGTTCACGGCAGGTCTGCGCACTACCATCCCACTCGTCTGCGCCACTGTCGGAATGTCACCACGCAAATACAGCCCGCTAAACTTGATCAGTGCCTTTGCCTGGGCATCTCTTTGGTGGCAATTAGCTATCAGGCCGGCGCCAGGCTTTAGCCAGGCCAGGTCTTTCGATTCCCACGGATCCGATTGGCGATACCGAAATTCATGATTGCCCGGAGGCTCCTCACATCCAGGGAAAATAAGTTGCGCCATTTATCTTGCATTCATCTTTCCAGCGCTAATCTCGTCAATTCTTAAGTTCTAGTCCTACACACCGAGTCCTGGGACCTCGCGTGGGCAAAGTGCTCGCGTGCGGCGAAGGTGTTGATCGTGAAGAAAAGCTTGATGCTAAGGAACGCGCTGCGGCAGTTACGGCATGGCTTTAGCCGTCCCTTCATGGTGATGTTCGAGGCCACGCTGCATTGCAATATGAAGTGTGGCTACTGCGCTATCTGGCAAAACCAGCAGCCGGAGGAGCGCGCCGTGCGCGAGCATGTTTTCAAGCGCATGGATGAAGCGGCTGATTTCGGCGTCTTTGCCTGGAGCTTCTCAGGCGGCGAGCCTCTGATGAACCCGAACATGCCTGATTACATCGACTGTGCGGCGCGCAAAGGCTTTTTTACGTCAATGCCAACCAACGGACTCGCACTTAAGAAGTATGCAGAGTCCTGCGTAAAGCTGGACCAACTCGAGGTTTCCATCGACACGCTGGACCGCAAAAAGTTTGCCCAGCGACGCGGGATTGACGGGCTGCCCACGATACTCGCGGGGGTAGATTACATCCTGGGCAAACTCGAACATAACACGATTCAGATCAACGCCGCGGTCAACCTCGACAATCTCGAGGATCTGCCCGCGTTGGCCGACTATTGCCAGGAGCGCGGTTTATTACTCCATACCGAAGCGGTCCACAACGTAGTGCGCACAACTTGGCAAACTGAAGACGTTGAACTCCAGAAGGAGGCCCTCGATAAGGTCGCAGCTTACGTAACGAACCTCAAGAGACACTACCGCTGTGTCCGTTTCTACACCGACTATTACAGGTTTTATCGCGATGGCGGCTTTACAAGAAAGTTTCCCTGCCGCTCAGCCTCCCACCTGGTGAACATGCGGCCAGACGGCTCGATTCAATTTCCCTGTGCGTTTGTAAGACTTCATCGGGGCGCGCCCGACATGAGTCTACGCGAAATCTATGAGTCGCCTGAAGTGCGAAAGCTGATCGCGCAATCGACTGACATGTGGGATTTCTGCAAAGGCTGCAAGATCGGGTGTCCTTATGAAGTCTCTGTTTATCGAAACAGTCCGGTCAAAGCCCTTCGCGCAGCACGCGATTTTCTCCAGCTCAACTGAAGAGTCTTTCATGAACAAGTCACTTCTCGTTCTTAATCACAGCTCAAGAGTGCAGACCAGTGCCCAACAATCGGCGGCAAGCCGGACGGCTGTGCGCGTGCGTGGTTTGAAGAAGCGATATAAAGATGGCACGGCTGCCAACCGCGGCATCGACTTTGACGTTAAGGCTGGCGAGGTCGTTTCAATTCTTGGACCAAATGGAGCAGGCAAGACGACGTTTCTTCGGCAGCTAACGACCGAGTTACATCCCTCGTCCGGAAGCATTGAGA
>WNGE01020432.1_pt1 | contig 11434 bp, 13 predicted proteins | sample 5400651 | NCBI WGS metagenome assembly WNGE01 (sample SAMN13153370, study PRJNA577476) | soil metagenome | isolation source: 60 cm soil or saprolite under grassland replicate 2 | place: USA:California | collected 2016-06-15 | reverse complement strand
TAAAAGACGGCGGCGCGGGACCCCGCCGGATGCCGGCCGACTTTCATCACGATGACCGGCTTCACGCGCGCCGCCGCGCGCAAGCCGGAGAGGAACCGCCGCGCATCGCGGATCCCCTCGATGTAGAGAAGGATGTGCTCGGTCTTCGGGTCGTTCGCCAGATAATCGACGATCTCGCCGAAATCGATGTCGATCGAGCCCCCGAGGGAGACGACGCTTGAAAATCCGATTCGGTTCGGCGCCGCCCAGTCGAGCATCGCCGCGCACACGGCGCCGGACTGCGACACGAGGCCGAGCGAGCCGGCGAGCGCCGTGCCGTGCGCAAAAGTGGCGTTCAGCCCCAGCTCCGGCCGCAATATGCCGAGGCAGTTCGGACCGACGAGGCGCACGCCGTGCCGGCGCGCGTTGTCGAGCAGCACGCGCTCGAGCTTCGCGCCCTCGGGCCCCGCCTCCGAAAAGCCCGCGGTGATCACCACGGCGGCGCGCACGCCGGAGCGGCCGCACTCGTCGATCACATCCGGCACCGTTTTCGCCGGCGTCGCGATGACGGCGAGATCGACCCGCCGCGGAAGTTTGTTCACCGACGCGTAGCAGGGCACGCCGCGCACGCTGCCGTATTTGGGATTGACCGCGAACAGGGCTCCCCGGTAGCCCGCAGCGAGCAGGTTCGAGAGCAGCACCGCGCCCACCTTGCCGCTTTTTTCGCTCGCGCCGACGATCGCGACCGAGCCGGGCTCGAACAGCGGCGTGAGGTAGTGGCGATCCAGGACTTCTCTCGCGACATCCATCTTCATGGGGTCATCCCGCCCGGGAGCGGCGCATTCCGGCGTACAGCTTCCAGCCCTCGATCCACAGTATGCCCGCGATCCCTGCGGCAAGGGCAGCGAAGTCGCCCGTGTAAACCGGCCCGAAGCAAGGTAGATCGACCGCGCGATTTGATCTGCGTCAACCGGCATATCGCCCCAACCGGTATTAATCCAGACACAGGGTACGACATAAAATGGGCGTCGATTCATGAAATCCACATCCGGCCCGGAAACGATCGCCGCTCTGCGCGACCCCGCCTGCTATCCCCACCCGGCCGAAGCGGTGGAGCTGATCGAGACGCATATCTCGTGGGTGTTCCTCGCTGGCGAGTACGCCTACAAGGTCAAGAAGCCCGTCGATCTCGGCTTCCTTGACTTCACCACGCTGCAGGCGCGCCGCTTCTACTGCGAAGAGGAGCTGCGCCTCAGCCGGCGCACCGCGCCCGAGCTTTACCTGGGGGTCGTGCCGATCACGGCCGGCGCCGCCGGCCCGCGGCTAGGCGGAGCGGGCGAGGCGATCGAGTACGTGCTCAAGATGCGACGCTTCCCCCAGGAAGCGCTGGCCGACAGCATGGCTAGGCGCGGCGAGCTGCACACCGCGCAGATCGATGCCATCGCCGCGGCCGTTGCGGCGCTTCACGCGACGATTCCCTCGGCGCCGCAGGACAGCGCGTTCGGCGCGCCGGAGCACGTCGCGGCGCCGGCGCTCGCCAACTTCGAGCAGCTTCGCAAGCTCGACGCGGATCCGGGCGACGCGGCGCGGCTGGAGCGTCTGCGCGACTGGACCGCGAGCGAGGGCACACGGCTGCGCGAAGTCTTCGCCGCGCGCAGGCGCGGCGGGTCCGTGCGCGAGTGCCACGGCGACCTGCATCTGCGCAACATCGTGTTTCTCGAGGGGCGGCCGGTGCTCTTCGACTGCATCGAGTTCGATCCGGAGCTGCGCTGGATCGACGTGGCGAGTGAAGTCGCCTTCCTCGCCATGGACCTGCTCGAGCACGGGCTGGAGGCGGGGGCGTGGCGCTTCCTGAACGCTTATTTCGAGACGACGGGCGATTACGCCGGGGTGCGGGTGCTGCGCTATTACCTGGTCTACCGCGCCACGGTTCGCGCCAAGATAGCCTGCATTCGCGCGCATCAGCCGGGGACCGGCGAGGCGGCGCGGGCCGTCACCGACCGGCAATACCGCGATTACCTCGCTCTGGCCGAATCGCTCGCGGCCCCTGCCCGGCCCGCGCTCGTGCTGATGCACGGGCTCGCGGGCTCGGGCAAGACCACCATCGCGCAGGCGATCCTCGAGCGCATCGGCGCCGTGCGCGTGCGCTCGGACGTCGAGCGCAAGCGCCTGCACGGACTCGCGGCGCGGGCGCGCACGCACGCGGCGCCCTACGCGGGCATCTACGCCCCGGAAACGACGCGGCTCACCTACGACAGGCTGAAGCAGATAGTCCGGGACATCGTCGAGTCGGGCCGCACCGCCATCGTGGATGCGGCGTTCCTGCGGCGCACGGAGCGCGAAGCGTTCCGCGGACTCGCGGCCGAGCTCGAGGCGCGGTTCCTGATCGTCTGGTGCCGGGCGTCGGAGGCGGCGCTACGCCGCCGCGTAGCGCAACGCGAGGCGGCGGGGAACGACGCCTCCGAGGCGGGCATCGCGGTGCTGGAAAACCAGATCGCGACCCGGGAGCCGCTCGGCGCCGACGAACTCGCGCACGCCGCGCTGATCGATTCGGAATCGGACGAGACCCGCCTGCAGAAAGCTATCGGCGGGATCGCAGCCCGGCTCGCGGGAGCGCAAGCCGCTCATGCGTAACATAGACGTCTTCAACGGCGACGCGGACGGCCTCTGCTCCCTGCGCCAGCTCCGCCTCGCCGAGCCGGTGGGCCCGCAACTGGTCACGGGCCCGAAGCGGGATATTTCGCTCCTCGAGCGCGTCGAGGCCGGAGCCGGCGACAGCGTCACCGTTCTCGATGTGTCGCTCGAGCGCAACCGGGCGGCGCTCCTGCGGCTCCTCGAGCGCGGCGCGCGCGTTCGATATTTCGACCATCATTTCGCGGGCGAAGTGCCGGCCCACGCCGGCCTCGAGGCGGTGCTCGACACCTCGAAGGAAATCTGCACGAGCGTTCTCGTCGACCGGTATCTGAAGGGGCGTTTCCGCGTCTGGGCGGTGGTCGGAGCCTTTGGCGACAATCTGGACGCAGTGGCGCTCGATCTCGGCGCCTCGCTCGCCCTCGGCGCCGCCGAGCTGGAGAAACTGCGCGAGCTCGGGCGCAGCCTCAACTACAACGCCTACGGAGAGAGCGAGTCCGACTTGCTGATTCGTCCCGCACAACTCTATGCGCGACTGGCGAAATACGAAGATCCGTTGCAGTTCGTCGCCAAGGAGAAGATCTTCGCCCGCTTGCGGGCGGCGATGCATGCCGACCTCAAGGCCGCCATGGAAGTGCCGCCGCGCCAGTCGGGCGAGCGCGCTAGAGCGTACTTGCTTCCGGACCGGCCCTCGAGCCGGCGGGTGCTCGGAGTGTTCGCGAACCACCTCGCCGGGATCGATCCGCGCCGCGCGCACGCCGTGCTCGCGCCCAGGACGAAGGGCGGCTACATCGTGAGCGTGCGCGTCCCGGCCGGCTCGCGCACCAGCGCCGAGGCCTTTTGCCGGCGGTTCCCCACGGGGGGCGGACGAGGCGGAGCGGCGGGAATCGACGATCTGCCCGAGGCGCGGATGGAAGAATTCCTCGAGCGGCTCGCCGCGACGTTCGGCTAGCATTCTGGGCAAACCTGTACAGATCACGGGTTTCCTGTGCCGGTGTGTTTAGGGAAACGGCCGGGAAAATATGTTCTGTCCCTGATTTTGGGTTGACGTAGGTCAAGTCGTCGATTTGCCGCACCTCCACACTGAAGGGCATCTCACGTGAGCCGGGGCGCCCATGTGTGAGCTATTCGCGATGTCGAGCCGCTTCCCGGCGGATGTGCATTTCTCGCTCGAGGCTTTTTCGCGGCGCGGCGGGCTCGCGGGACGGAACAAGGACGGCTGGGGCATCGCCTATTACGTGGACGAAGACGTGCGGCTCGTGAAGGAGCCTCGGCCCGCGGCCGGCAGCGCGTGCCTGCATTTCATCCAGGACCACCCGTTCTCCTCCGCGATCGTCCTCAGCCATATCCGGCGCGCGACGCGAGGCGCGCCGGCGATGAAGAACTGCCAGCCTTTCCAGCGCGAGCTCGGCGGCCGCGCGCATGTATTCGCGCACAACGGCGACCTCGATCTCGATGCGCTGCGCGCGCGCATGCGGCTCGGCGGTTTCCATCCGCTAGGAGAGACCGATTCCGAGTATGCGTTTTGTGCGCTGCTCGAACGGTTACGCGGGCCTTGGTTGCGTGGAGGCGTGCCGCCGCTTGACGAGCGACGCGGCCTCATCGCGCGGTTCGCCGCGGAGGTCCGCGCGCTCGGGCCGGCGAACTTCATCTACTCCGACGGCGATGCGGTGTTCTTCCACGGGCACAAGCGGCTCCACGGCGACGGCGCCGCGCCGCATCCGCCGGGCCTGCATCTGCTTTGCCGGAATTGCGCAGGCGGGGCCCGCGCGATGACTGCCGAAGGCCTTTCCGTCGCGCTCGGGCCGGAACAGAAGGTCGTTCTCGCCGCGAGCGTGCCGCTCACCGAGGAGCCCGGCTGGCGCGCGCTCGACGAAGGCGAGCTCGTCGTCGCCCGGTGCGGACGCATCGTCGCCGTGTGATCTTCGGGAGTGATGCACCCGGCCTGAGCGGCCTCAGAAGTAATATCGGACGTACAGCTCGAGTTTTCGCGAGTTCGCCTTTTCGCCGAAGTCGGTGGAACGGCCGCCGTGGAGCATGAAGATCCTCAGGCGCAACTCGGTGTTGTTCGTTCCCGTGTAGGAGAGCTCCGGAGCGATCTGGTAGCTCCGATCCTGCCGGTTCATGATCGCGAAGATCGCGGGCTGAAAGTACAGGATGCCGAGCGCGTCCTTCTGCTGCGCCCGAAAATAAATGTAGTCCTGCCCGGGGTTCGGACGGCCGTAGCTCCCCTGGCTCAGCGAGAGCGCTTTCTGCACCAGCGCGCCGTTGCCGGTCGCGAACGCCGTGTCGACGAGCCGGTAGAACTCGTCGGCCTCGGCGGCCGAGTAGCCGGTGCCGTTGCGGTAGTACTCGGCGATGTAGGTGGTCTCGCCCGCCGTGAGGTAGCGCAGGCCGGCGAGCCAGCTCGTCGCGTCGCGGGTGTCCGTCGTCACCAGGCCGCTCGCGTCTGTCACCGGCCTCGGGAACTTCAGGATGCGCGCCCATTCGCCGTGGATCTCGAAGTTGGACGCCAGGTTGCGCGAGAAATCCACGCCGAAGCGCGCGGGACGGCTTCCCTTGCCCTGCCACGCGAAATCGAGGTCGGTGTCGCGGTAGAGCAGATAGAGCTTCGCCGCGGGGTTCAGGTGGCCGCTCGCGCCGAAATCGCTGTTGATGTCCTTGCCGACGGGCAGCAGCACCGGGGTGAAGGCGATCGTCTGCAAGGCTCCGCCGGGACTGAAAATGAGATCGGCGTCGGCCATGCCGTAGCCTTCGCGCGACAACTGGGGATCGTTCGGGTCCTTGGGACGCTCGACGAAGCCGATCGGGTTCCAGGCGTAGCCCTTGCCCCAGCGCATCGCCCTTTTCCCCGCTTCCACGGTGAGGCCGGGATCGGGCCGCACCGAGTAGGCCGCCTCGAACACGCTGTTGCTGTGATCGTGTGCCAGCTGATCGCGCTGCAGGTCGGAATTGGTGCGAAAGTCGAAGGTGCCGATGCCCTGGCGGAGCATGCCTGCGAGCTGCATCGTTCCGGTGCTGCGGTCGAGATCGTCGCGTTGCGGCTGGCCGAAATAGGTAAGCTTGTAGAGCGCTCCGGAGCGGTTGAGCGCAAACCGTTCCTGCTTGAGCTGAACGTAGCCGTTCAGCTCGAACGGCTTTTTCTCGAACGCGGATGCATCGAAGCTGTATTCTTCCGCCGCCTGGGCGCCCGCTGCCGAAGCAAGGAGAACGAACGGCCAGAGGAGCCGCGGTCTCCATGCGAGCTTCATTTTCGCAACTCTTGGATCCGCGGGAGGTAATTGAGCGTGAAGATCTCGTCGGAGAAGCTCGCCTTCCTGAGGCCCGACCACAGCATCACCGACTTGTAGCCTTTCTGCAGCGGGCTGTCGGTCTCGATCGTCGCGGGGCGCCTGATGCCGCCGCCGAAGTCCTTGATGTCGTTGAAGCGCAGAGTCTTGATCAGCAGGCCGCTCGCCGCGTACGCTTCAATCGTGACCGGCAGCAATAGTTGCTTGTCGACCCGCATCTTGAGCCGGTCGTAGGCGACCTCTCCGGTCTTTGCCTTCAGGGAAAGCAGAAACGCTGCTGCCTGTCACCGACTGGAGGCTGGTGACGCGTATCGGCCGCCCCACGTCGGGCATGTACAGCCACATGTTTTCCGCAAGGCGCAGCGTCGCGCGGCCCTTGTCGCTCGCAGGGGAAAGAAACAGGGCGACGACCTTGTCGCGGCCTTTCTTGAGCGTATAGAGGACGTACTCCTTCCTGCTGCCGTCGGGCTGGATATCGATCAGCTTGCGGTAAGCCTCATAGGACTCCGGCTCCAGGTTGCGGTCGACCTTCAGCAGGATCTGCTGTCCGTCGATCGCCGCAGCCGGCAGCGCGAGAAAAAAAAGAAGAAACAGCAATCGGCTCATCGGGGCACTCTTTCGATCACACATGGCCGAGCGCGCGCACCGGGTCCATGCGGGAGGCCTTCCAGGCGGGCTGCAGGCTCGCGAGCAGCGCGATGATCACGACCATGCCGGCAATGACCGCGATATCTTTTGCGCCGATCGCGGGAGCAAGCACCAGGCCTTGCTGCTGGCCGAAGTTGAAAGTGAGCTTCCAGACGTTCAACGCGTAGATCGCCCCGAGGCTGATCGCGATCCCGAGGGCGGTCCCGCCCAGCCCGAGCAGCAGTCCTTCGGTGAGAAACAACGAAAGAATCCTCCCCGGCGGCGTGCCGATCGCGGAGATCATCCCGATCTCGCGGATGCGTTCGTACACGGCCATGACCATCACGTTCATCACGCTGATGAGCACGATCGACACCAGCATTACCTTGATGAACACTGCCAGCAGGTCGATCATGTTCGCGATATTCGAGAAGGGCGACAGGGCCGCCCAGGTGTGGACTTCCAGTTCCGAGCCTGCCCCTTTCCTGGCGCCGGCCGGCGCCTGTCCGGCGGCGCTTTCCAGCTCCCGGCTCAGCCGCGCGTAGACCTGATCGAGCTGCGCGGGGTCCTTGAGGCGAACGGCGACTTCGTTGATCTCGGGCTCGGTCAACCTCAGCAATGTTCGCGCGTCGTCGATGCGGATGTAGCCGTCCCGGCCGCTCGGGCCCGAGACGCTCTCCAGGATTCCCCTGACCGTGAAGGTCTTGCCGTTGACGGACCCCTGCAGGTTGGTCGCGACCAGCACGACGGTGTCGCCCATTTTTACGTCCAGGCCGCGCGCGAGCAACGCCGGTATGAGAATCTCGCCTGATTTCAGGAGCGGGCCTCGTCGGTTGCCCTCGAGCAGCCGGCCCGGCAGCAGCGGCGTGGTCGCGGCTTCCCTGTCCGGGTCCACGCCGTTCACCCGGATGCTGGTGGTCACCGTGAAGTTGCTGAACATGGCGCCGAGCTTGAGACGCTCCGAATAGGCCTCGACTTCCGGCATCTTGTCGAGCGCCTGCTCGACTCTCCGGACCATGGCCGGCTGCATGTTGAGGTTCAAGGGAAGATTGTCGATCGACGCCACATAACCCGTGCGGTGAACCTCCACGTGACCCAGGATCGCGTCGGTGAACTGGCCGATCATCATCGCCTTGAACGACCCGGCGACGGCGAAGAAGAGGAGCACCGAGACGACGCCGAGCGTGACCAGCGTCGAGGTCAGCAGCGTGCGCCGCCCGAAGCGCGCCAGGTTTCTGAGGGCGATCTTGAGGACGTTAAGCACCGACGGCCTCCTTCGTTTCCGAGGGTTTGCGGATCCGGCCGTCCTCGAGAGTGAACACGACTTCGGCCTCGCCCATGATCTTCGGGTCGTGCGTGGAGAACACGAAGGTCGTCCCGAGCTCGTCGCGCATCTTCTTCATCAGCTCGATGACGCGATACGCGGTGTCGTGGTCGAGATTGGCGGTCGGCTCGTCGGCGAGCACCAGCTGCGCGTCGGTCGCGAGCGCCCGCGCCACCGCGACGCGCTGCTTCTGCCCGCCGGACATCTGGTCCGGACGCTTGTGCGCCTGTCCCGACATTCCGACCGCGTCCAGAAGCCGCAGAATCTGCGCGCGCCGCTTCTGCTCAGGCCAGCTCTGCACCATGATGAGCGGGTATTCGATGTTCTCATATGCGGTCAGTACCGGTATCAGGTTGAAGTCCTGGAACACGAAACCGATGTGCTGCCCGCGGAAATGCGCTGCCGCGCGCCGGTCGAGCGTCCCGACGTCTGTGTCGATGACCGTCAGCTTGCCGCGGGTCGGATGATCGAGACAGCCGATCATGTTGAGCAGCGTGCTCTTGCCGCTGCCCGAAGGGCCGACGAAGGCGACGAAGGCTTTCGCTTCGATCGCGAAATCGACGCCCTTCACCGCCGGCACTTCGACTTCGCCGCTGCGATAGGTCTTGACGAGACGTTCGGCGCGTATCAGGGCCATGATTGCCGCCCAGGATACGGGGCGCACCGACCGGCGGGTTGATCCAGATCAAACTCTCAGGCGGGAGCAAGGTGAAAGCGGATAATTTGGGCTGAATCAAATCGCAGTCCGCTCCGAAGATGTACTGCGGCACCGAGAAGCGCCGGTTCCAGCGCTGCAGTTCCGTTGATCAGAGCGCGTTGAGCGGAATCTTGAGATAGGAGCGGCCGTCCGCCTCCGGCGGCGGCAGCTCGCCGGCGCGGACATTCACCTGGATGGCGGGCAGGATCAGCGCGGGCATGTCGAGGGTGCGGTCGCGCGCGGTGCGCATCGCGACGAACTCGTCTTCGCTCACACCATCGTGGATGTGGATGTTGCCGGCACGCTGCTCCGCAACGCTGGTTTCCCATTGCGGCGCGCGTCCTCGCGGCGGATAGTCGTGGCACATGAAGAGCCGCGTCTCGCCCGGCAGGCCGAGCAGCCGGTGCACCGATCGGTACAGCGTACGCGCGTCGCCGCCCGGGAAGTCGCAGCGCGCCGTGCCTACGTCGGGCATGAACAGCGTGTCGCCGACGAACACCGCGTCGCCGATCCGGTAGGCCATGTCCGCGGGCGTGTGTCCCGGAAGGTGCATCGCCTCGCCCGCGAGCTCGCCGACGCGGAAGGCTTCGCGATCGGCGAAAAGATGGTCGAACTGCGAGCCGTCGAGGCGGAACTCCGGCTCGAGGTTGAACACCTTCTTGAAAACGCCCTGCACGGTGCGGATCTGCTCGCCGATCGCAATGCGGCCGCCGAGCTCCTTGCGCAGGTAAGGCGCGGCCGAGAGATGGTCCGCGTGAGCGTGGGTTTCGAGGATCCACTCGACCTTCAGGCCGCGACTGCGCACGAAGGCGATCACCTTGTCGGCCGAGGCGGTGGAGGTACGCCCGGATTTCGGGTCGTAATCGAGAACCGAGTCCACGATGGCGCACGAGGCATCGTCGTGGACCACGTAAGTGACGGTCCAGGTGGCCGGATCGAAAAAAGCTTGCACGTTCTGCTTCATGCCTGATACTATACTAATATATATAATGTTAGTCAATGGAATGGTTGCCTCATGACCACCAAGACCATCGATCTTGACGCCATGCACGAGGCCGCCGAGCGCGCCTGCGGCCTGATGAAGGCGCTCGCCAATCCCGACCGTCTCATGCTGCTGTGCCAGATGTCGCAGGGGGAAATGAGCGTCGGCGAGCTTGAAGACGAGCTCGGCATCCTGCAGCCGACGCTGTCGCAGCAGCTCGGCGTCCTGCGCGACGAGGAGCTTGTCGAGACGCGGCGCGAAGGCAAGCACATCCATTACAGCGTGCGCAGCGCGCCGGCGCTCGCAGTCCTGCAAGTGCTGTACGAACAATTCTGCCGAAAGGGAAGCAAACGATGACCTTGGACTGGACCCACTTCACGCCCTGGACGTCCTTTGCGGGCGGCATCCTTATCGGCGTCGCCGCGGCGATGCTGGTGCTGCTGAACGGCCGCATCGCCGGCATCAGCGGCATCGTCGGCGGCCTGCTGACTCCGCGGCGCGCCGACATCGGCTGGCGCCTCGCATTCGTAGCAGGGCTCTTCGCCGCGCCTCTGCTGGTGACGGTTTTCGGACAAACCCCTACGCCGCGCATCGATGCCGGTTTCGGCATGCTGGCCGCCGCGGGCCTGCTGGTCGGCATCGGGACGAGCTACGGCTCCGGCTGCACCAGCGGCCACGGCGTTTGCGGCCTTTCGCGTCTTTCTCCCCGTTCCCTGGCGGCGACGGCGGCCTTCATGCTGGCCGGCATCGCCACCGTCTTCCTCGCGAGGCACGTGCTATGAACGTCCTGTCGGCATTCGCGGCCGGACTGGTCTTCGGCGTGGGCCTCATCCTTTCGGGGATGACCGATCCGGGCAAGGTCATCGGCTTCCTCGACGTCGCCGGAAACTGGGATCCGTCCCTCGCCTTCGTGATGGGCGGCGCCATCCTGGTGGGTTTCTTCGCCTTCGCGCTGGCCCATCGCCGCGCCAAGACGTTCTTTGGTGGCGCCATGCATCTTCCCAACAACCGCGACATCGACAACCGCCTGGTCGGCGGCAGCCTGCTCTTCGGCGTCGGCTGGGGCCTCGCCGGCTTCTGCCCGGGTCCCGCGCTCGTTTCGTTCGGCTCGGGCCAGGAGAAGGCCGCGATCTTCGTCGCCGCGATGCTCGGCGGCATGCTGATCTACACCGCCGCGGATCGCCTGATCCACGAGCCACGCAGGCGCGTCCGGCACCACGTGTGAAGTTGCCGGCATGCCCCGCGCGATCGCGCCGGGCGGAGGTGATACTTTGGACCGCAACCATTCGGACTTTGTGGCGCTGCCGCGGTCCGTCGAAGCGAGGGGCGTTAGGGCTTAGACGCTCCGTGCTTCGAGCGCGATGTGGCGGCGAAGCTCCCGGTATCCGGCTTCGCCCTCATTGCCGAACAGCGGATCGCGCCCGCCGGGCGCGGCAGCCGCCACGGCCCGCCAGTCGCCGGGGGTAAGGAGCTTCGCGGCCCGCGGCAGGACCTCCTTTTCCTCGGAGGCAATGTGGTGGCGGTAGTAGACGAGGTACATCGCTGCGATCGCTTCCACGGCGGCGCGTGCGATCACCGCGCCCGAAGTCACCTCGTTCAGGGTTCTCAGCAAATCGTCGCCCACCGCGGCGATCACGCGGTGCTCCTGTCGCAGACGCTGGAGCGGGATTTTCATTCCCGGTTCGTGCTTCGCGAGCAGCGCGAACGCCGCGTCCTCGCGCGGATGATGGCGATCGCCTTCATGGCGGATTCCCTTTCGACAAGTCGGATCATTGTGTCGCGCGCTCATGGCGTTCGACAATCAGGGCGCTCGCCAGAGCGACCGCGGCGCAGCCGAGCAGCACCCACAGCGTCGCATCCCAGCTTCCGCCCCAGGTCACCGCCGCGGCGACGAGCGGCGGCCC
>WNGE01026536.1_pt1 | contig 11435 bp, 10 predicted proteins | sample 5400651 | NCBI WGS metagenome assembly WNGE01 (sample SAMN13153370, study PRJNA577476) | soil metagenome | isolation source: 60 cm soil or saprolite under grassland replicate 2 | place: USA:California | collected 2016-06-15 | reverse complement strand
GAAAACAGCACCGGCGTGCCGATGGTGAGCGCCGCGGTGCCGGCGAAAGCGTGTGTCTTCGCCATGATGTGCCCCTGGTCGTGGACCATGACGACGAAGGCGTCGTAGCCTTTCTTCAGGAACATCGTGTCGGCGCCGAACGGGCCTTCGGCGGCGACGCCGTTCTGCGTCGCATTTGCGATCGCCGGGCCGATGATCTCCACTTCCTCGTCGCCAAAGAGGCCGCCTTCCCCCGCGTGAGGGTTGAGTCCGGAAACGGCGATGCGCGGGGCGGCGAAGCCCATGCGCCGCAGCGCCGAGTCCGTCGAGCGGACCGCGTGCAGCACGCGCTCGCGCGTGAGGAGCTTGATCGCGCGGCGCAGGCTCGCGTGCAGCGTCGCGTGCGCGATGCGCATTTCCGTTCCGCCCGAGTCGAAGCAGATCATGAGGAACGCGTCGTCAGGCGGGACGCCGGTGCAGCGCGCGACGAAGGTGGGGTAGCCGTCGAACTCGATGCCAGCGAGCTTGATCGAGCTCTCGGTCTGCGGGGCGGCGACCACGGCGTCCACTTCGCCGGCGAGCGCGGCGTCGATCGCGGCCTTGGCCGAGTCGAGCGCCGATTCGCCGTGCGGCGCGGCGATCGCGCCGATGTGGAGCTCGCCCGGCTGGAACTGCTTGCGCTCGAGGAGGGCCACCGTGCCGTCCGTCCAGCTCGCCTCCGCGGCGCGCGCGACCGAACGGATGTCCGGCTTCAGACCGCAGGCGGCGGCGTGCGTCTCGAGCACGCCGCGGTCGCCGACGAGGAGCGGGCGGCAGATTTTCCTTACCTGCGGGTCGAGCGCCGCCTTGAGCGCGATCTCCGGGCCGATCCCGGCGGGGTCGCCGGTGGAGACGGCGATGCGCGGCAGTTTCATGGGCGGATATCCAAGATGTCGTCATTCCCGCGAAAAGCGGGAATCCAGTGTCGTCGCCAAAAATCCCTGGATGCCCGCTCGCGCGGGCATGACGAATGTTTGCATCAATCCGCTTGCACCCGGGCCGATTCGATCACGCTCTTCCAGCGCTCCCCGTCGCGCCGCATGAGCGCGGCCATCTCGGCGGGCGTGCCGCCGATCGGCTCGGCCGACATCGCGGCGAGGCGCTTCGCCACGTCGGGCTGGCGGATCGCCGCGGCCACCGCGGCGGAGAGCTTTTCGGCGATCTGCGCCGGCGTCTTCGGCGGCGCCACGATCCCGAACCACGCCACGGAGCTGAAGCCGGGGAGGATCTCCGACATCGCCGGCACATCGGGAAGCGAGGCGACGCGCTTCTCGCTGCACACGGCGAGCGCCCTGAGCTTGCCGCTTTTCACGTGCTGCAGCGTCACGCCGAGGTTGTCGAACATGAGGTCGATCTCCCCGGCGAGCAGGGCGGCCATCCCCGGCGCCGAGCCCTTGTAGGGGATGTGCGTGATCTTCAAACCCCCGGCCATGGATTTGAAAAGCTCGGCCGTGAGGTGGGAGGTCGTGCCGTTGCCCTGCGAACCGTAGTTGAGCTTTCCCGGGTTCGCTGTTGCGTAGGCGATCAGCTCATCCACCGCTCTTGCCGGCACACCGGGATTGACGAGAAGGACGTTGGGGATCGCGGCCATCACGCTCACCGGCACGAACTGCGACGGGTCGAATGCCAGCTTGCGGAAAAGGTTCTGGTTGACGACGAGCGGCCCCGGGGCGGTTGCAAACAGCGTGTAGCCGTCGGGGTCGGCCTTGTAGACGAACTCGGCGCCGATGTTGCCGCCGGCGCCGGGGCGGTTTTCGACCAGCACCGCTTGCCCCCATTTGGCGCCGAGCTTCTCGGCGAAGATGCGCGGCAGGAGATCGGCGCTGCCTCCCGCGGGATACGGCACGACGATCCGGATCGGCCGCGCCGGGTAATCCTGCGCGTGCGCGGATGCGCAGAGCGCGAGCGCGGCGGCGAGCAAAAATCGTCGAGTCATGTTTCCTCCTCGGTCTCGACGGTATTTTACCGGTGCTAGAATCCGCTTGATCACCTAATTGCCTCCAGGAATTCATGTCCGCAGTACCGGAAACCCGCGTCTGGCCCGCCGAAGGCATCACGCGCGTCCCCTACTGGGTGTACCAGGACACGGACGTCTACGCTCGCGAGCAGGAGCGCATCTACCGCGGCGCGGCGTGGAATTTCCTGGGCCTCGAGGCCGAGCTGCCGAACCCGGGCGATTTCAAGACGACTTTCGTCGGCGAGATGCCGGTGGTCGCGACGCGCGACCTGAACGGCACGCTGCGCTGCTTCGAGAACCGCTGCGCGCACCGCGGCGCGCTGCTGTGCCTCGCGAACCGCGGCAACGCGAAGGAGATCGCCTGCGTCTATCACAACTGGACCTACGACCTCGAGGGCAAGCTCACCGGCGTCGCGTTCCGGCGCGGCATCAAGGGGCAGGGCGGCATGCCCGGGGACGCAAGACCGGAGAGCGAGGCGCCGAGAAAGCTGCGCGTCTCGACCTTCTGCGGCCTGATGTTCGCCACGCTCTCGGACGCGACGCCGTCCATCGAGCAGTACGTCGGCCCCGAGGTCGCCGCGAAGATCCGGCGCGTGATGAAGGAACCGGTGAAGGTCCTCGGCGGCTATAGCCAGATCCTGCCCAGCAACTGGAAGCTCTACTTCGAGAACGTCAAGGACACCTATCACGCGAGCCTGCTGCACCTCTTCTTCTCGACCTTCCGTCTCAACCGCCTCGAGCAGAAGGGCGGCGTGATCGTCGGCGGGGGCGGCGGCAGCCACGTGAGCTTCACGATGATGAAGACGGACTCGAGCGGCGACGAGTACGAGCGCGCAGGGATGCGCTCGGTCTCGGGCGGCTACCGGCTGGAGGCGCCGCAGATGCTCGAGTCGGTGGACGAGTTCGGCGACGGCGTCACGCTGCAGATACTGACGGTGTTTCCGGGGTTCGTTCTGCAGCAGATCATGAACTGCCTCGCCGTGCGCCAGGTGCTGCCGAAAGGGGTGAATCGGACGGAGCTCGTGTGGACCGCGTTCGGCTATGCGAGCGACGACGAGAAAATGACCGAGCTGCGCATGAAACAAGCCAATCTCATCGGCCCGGCAGGCTATATTTCGCTCGAGGACGGGGCTGCCACCGCGTTCGTGCAGCGCGGCGCGGCGGGCGCATCGGAGCGCGCGTCGTTCATCGAGATGGGTGGGCGCGGCGTCGAGTCGAACGAATCGCGCGTCACCGAGACCTCGGTGCGCGGGTTGTGGCAGCAGTACCGCAAGCACATGGGGCTTTGATGCTAAACAGTCATTCCCGCGGAAGCGGGAATCCATTGTCTTCGACTAAAGTCGCTGGATCCCCGCTTGCGCGGGGATGACGGCAAAAAAGTGGACATCGAGCTCCAGCTCACTGTCGAGAATCTCCTCGCGCGCTACGTTCACGCGCTCGACGACGACCGGCTGGAGGAGTGGCCCGAGTTCTTCGTCGAGCAGGGCCGTTACCGCATCACCACCGCGGAGAACTTCGAGCGCAATCTGCCGCTGCCGATCATCTACGCCGACTCGCGCGCGATGCTGCGCGACCGCGTCTCGGCGCTGCGCCACGCCAACATCTACGAGGCGCAGCGCTACCGCCACGCGGTGTCCTCGACGCTGGTGGAAAGGCTCGACCCGCGCACCGCGCGCGCGGCCTCGAACTTCCAGGTCGTGCGCATCATGCACAGCGGCGAGTCGGTGCTGTTCGCGAGCGGCCGCTACCTCGACCGCATCCGGATCGACGGCGAGCACCCGCAGTTCGAGGAAAAAACCGTCGTGCTCGACAGCCGCAGCGTGGATACCCTGCTCGCGATCCCGCTTTAGCGGCGGGTTTTCCTTCCTAACAGGCTGTTGAAACACGCTTCCCTCCGCAACGGGAAGCGTGTTTCAACGGCCCAATTTGGGGGATCGCAAGGGGGCGTAGCCCCCTTTTTACAACTCTCTAGCGCAGCGGGCGCCCGAAGCCGATCGGGCTCAGCACGGCCGGGCCCCTTTCGATCCGGCGCATGCGCGCGAGATCGACGACCTTTCGACCCTCGGGAGCCCCGGATTCCGGCTGCTGTTTGACCCATTCGACGATGGGCATGAATTCCCCACGCTCGGCTGCTTCCGAGGGGAGCATCTCGAAAATCCCGATTCCCGCCTCCGCGGCTTTGACGTACGCGTCCGAATCGCTGATGCGCGTCAGGAACGGCAGGCTGAGCGAATTGAGGAACCGCTCGAGCGGCTGGTACACCGGCATCGAGCTGCGGACCCGGTTCGCCACCACCGCCAGCCGGATGTTTCGCGCCCGGACCCTGCCCGCGAGGAGCAGGTCCCTGACGAAATTTGCCGTTGCGTGGATATCGATCGCCGAGGGCGCCACCGGGATGATGATGCAGTCGGCCCTGTACAGCATTTCCTGCAGGAGCAGGCCCGACGCTCCGGCCGGCGCATCGATCACGAGCTGTTGCGTGTCCGCCGGCACATACATCTCGACCCCGCGTATGCGGCCGTTTTTCTGGGGGGCGGCGTTGGCCCCGTGAAGCCTCGTTCCGGTCTGGGTGCGCAGCCGCAGCCAGTTCATGCTCGACCCTTGCGGGTCGTAGTCCATGACGGTGGTCGGAACGCCGCTCGCCGCAAAGTAACTGGCGAGGTTGGTCGCAATGGTGGTCTTTCCGGACCCTCCCTTCGAATTGATCACCAGCGTGGTGTTCATTCTCATGAGCTTCGCCCCCTTTCCCCACAGAGCGACGGAGAAACGCCAAGGCTATGCCAAAGTCATGGTTTGCGTTATTAATTACTTCACGGGAGACGCGAAAAGCCCCCGGGTTGGGCTCATGGGCTTGCCCGGGGAGCCTACGACCGGAAGACCGGCCGGCGTCCTGTCGGACGACCATTCATCGATGTACGCCATTTTGTTTTCCAGGTCAAGCTCGTTTCAATCCGATTCGCGATTGTGACCTTGACAGGGCGGCATGACTTTGCCGACCATGGGGCGGCCTCCCGCTTCGCATGGTTCGCGGCGGGCCGGTGGCATGAGCTGCGCCTTTGCTGGTACAGGGCAGACAAGGGCCTGTGGGCGCTTGTCCTGACCATCGGCCTGGTCGTCGCGACGCTCGGTTTCGCCCTTCAGGCGGTGTTCGCGCATCAAGACGACAGGCGGAATCTGACCTGCCTTGCCCGGAACGTGTATTTCGAAGCGCGCGGCGAACCTGCAGCGGGCCAATACGCGGTAGCGGAAGTCACGATGAACCGCAAGGCCTCGGGCCGTTACCCCGTTACGGTCTGCGGCGTCGTCTATCAGAAAAACTGGGATCCGCTGCGCAAGCGCTATATCGGCGCCTTTTCGTGGACGGAGCTCGATGCGCTGCCCGCGCCAAGGGGCGAGGAATGGGAACGCGCCTGGAAGGTGGCCGACGCGGTCTACTATCGGCGGGAGGCGCCGGTGCTGGAGGGTGCCCTGCACTTTCATGCGATCCATATCAAGCCCGACTGGGCAAGGAGCAAACAGCCGATTGCCCGGATCGGCAGGCATGTCTTCTATGAGTAGAATGGAAGTCGCTGCGGTCCTTTAGATAGTCCCTTCGAGGGTTGTGGTTCCCGTCCGAGCCCCCATTTGGCAAGGATCAAGCCGCGGGGGATTGTCTCCGGGCAAGCTGTGTCCAAGGGACTTGCATGACCTATCGCGATCCACGGTCGTGGGTGTGGGCCGAAGCGCTGGAGCTGCTCCGAGGGGCGGAGAAGCTGCAGCGCCGGTTTTTCCAGATCGGCGCGGCCGAAGCGCCGGGCTGGGAGCCGCCCGTCGACCTCTACGAGACGGCCGACGGGCTCACGCTCTGCGTCGCGCTTCCCGGCGTCGCGGCGGAGGAGCTCGAGGTCTCCCTCGAAGCCGGGACCGTCGTCGTTCGCGGCGAGCGCGCGTTTCCCGCGGCGTATCAGCGCGCCATCATCTACCGGCTGGAAATTCCCTACGGCCGCTTCGAGCGCCGCATCGCGCTGCCCGCCGGCCGGTACCAGCTCATCGACCGGCGCCTGGAAAACGGCTGCGTGACGCTCGACTTGCGCAGACTGGGGTAACGGTATGGACCTGGAACTCGACGGCAGGAATCAGAATCCGGCGGGCGAAAAAGCGAACGCCGCGCCGCGGTCGGCGTCGGAAGGGGCATACGCGCTTCCCGACGACGCGCTCATCATCCTGCCGGTGCGCAAGATGGTGCTCTTCCCCGGCATGATCCTGCCGGTCGCGCTCGGGCGCGAGGGCTCGATCGCCGCGGCCCAAGCGGCCGCGAAAACGAAGCGCCCGATCGGCATCCTGCTGCAGCGGAACGCGGAGACCGAGAAACCCGGGCCGGACGAGCTGTGCTTCGTCGGCACGGTCGCGACCATCCTGCGCTACGTCACCACGCCCGACGGCACGCATCACGTCATCTCCCAGGGGCTGCAGCGCTTCCGCGTGGTCGAGTATCTCGAGGGCTACCCGTTCCTGGTCGCGCGCGTCGGGCGCATCGAGGAGCCCGAGGCCGCGGGCAAGGAGATCGAAGCGCGCTTCGTGCAGTTGAAGGAGCGCGCGCTCGAAGTCCTCGGGCTCCTGCCCCAGGCGCCGCAGGAGCTGGTCGCCGGCATCCAGGGTATGTCCTCGCCCGGGGCGCTCGCCGATCTCGTCGCCGGCGTCATGGACATCGAGGTTGCGGAGAAGCAGGTGCTGCTCGAGACGGTCGACTTGCAAAAGCGCATGGACGGCGTGCTCGAGCTGCTCGCGCACCGGCTGCAGGTGCTCAAGCTCTCGCGCGAGATCGACGAGCGCACCAAGGCGAGCCTGGACGACACCCAGCGCAAGTACCTCTTGCGCGAGCAGATGAAATCGATCCAGAAGGAATTGGGCGAAGACGGCGAGGGCCAGGCCGCGGAGATCGCGGAGCTCAAGAAATCGATCGCCGAAGCCGGCATGCCCGAGGAAGTCGAGAAGCAGGCGATGAAGGAGTTGAAGCGCCTGGAGCGCATGTCCGACGCCTCGGGCGAGTACTCGATGGTGCGCACCTATCTCGACTGGCTGATCGAGCTGCCGTGGAAGGGCCCCGGGCCCGACGCGATCGACATGGCGGAAGCGCGGCGCATCCTCGACGCGGATCATTTCGGCCTCGAGCAGGTGAAGAAGCGCATCCTCGAATACCTCGCGGTGCGCAAGCTCAACCCGGAAGGCCACGGGCCGATCCTGTGCTTCGTCGGCCCGCCCGGGGTCGGCAAGACCTCGCTCGGCCAGAGCGTCGCCAAGGCGCTAGGGCGCAAGTTCGTGCGCGTGTCCCTGGGCGGCGTGCACGACGAGGCCGAGATCCGCGGGCACCGGCGCACCTACATCGGCGCGCTGCCCGGCAATATCATCCAGGCGCTGAAGAAAGCCGGAACGCGCGGCTGCGTAATGATGCTCGACGAGATCGACAAGCTCGGCGCGGGCTTCCAGGGGGACCCGTCGTCGGCGCTGCTCGAAGTGCTCGATCCGGCGCAGAACAACAGCTTCCGCGACAACTACCTCGCCGTGCCCTACGACCTTTCGCGCGTGCTCTTCATCACCACGGCGAACGTGCTCGACACGATCCCGGGCCCCTTGCGCGACCGCATGGAGATCATCCAGCTCCCCGGCTACACGCAGGAGGAAAAGCGCGAGATCGCGCGCCGCTACCTCCTCGCGCGCCAGCTGAAGGAGAACGGCCTCAAGACCGAGCAGTTGGAGATCACCGACGCGGCGCTGACCGCGATCATCCTGCGGATCGCCGAAGGCGCGGTCCAGACCGTGATGATCGACGAGGGCGACCTCGCGGAGATCCTCGGGCCGACGAAGTTCGAGAACGAGGTGGCGCTGCGCACGGCGATGCCGGGCGTTGCCACGGGGCTCGCCTGGACCCCGGTCGGCGGGGACATCCTTTTCATCGAGGCGAGCCGCACTCAGGGCGCGGGAAGACTGATTCTCACCGGACAGTTGGGCGACGTGATGAAGGAATCCGCGCAGGCGGCGCTGACGCTCGTCAAATCGCGCGCGGCCTCGCTCGGCATCGACGCGGCCGCGTTCGAGAAGACGGACGTGCACGTCCACGTGCCGGCGGGCGCGATCCCGAAGGACGGCCCGAGCGCAGGAGTCGCGATGTTCACCGCGCTCGCCTCGCTCTTCACCGAGCGCGCCGTGCGCGCCGACACGGCCATGACCGGGGAGATCAGCCTGCGCGGCCTCGTGCTCCCGGTGGGCGGCATCAAGGAAAAGGTGCTCGCCGCGATGCGCGCCGGGATCCGCCGCGTGATGCTGCCCGCGCGCAACCGCAAGGACCTCGAGGAAGTGCCGGCCGAAGCCAAGGAAAAGATCGAGTTCGCGTTCCTGCAGGACGTCGACGAGGCGGTGCGCGCCGTGCTCGAGCCGCGCCGGGAAGCAAAAACGCCCGCCGTCTAGGCGCTGCGGTACGGTCCTCGCGACGTTCGAGCGGTCATTCGGGCTTCACGCCCGCGGCGCGGATCACCGCGCGCCAGCGCTCGGCGTCGGCTTTCATGATCGCGGCCATCCCGGCGGGCGTGCTCGCGATCGGCTCGGCCGAAAGATTGGCGAGGCGCGCCGCCACGTCCGGCAGCTTCAGCGTCTCGATGATCGCGGCGGAGAGCTTCTCGGCGATGGAGACCGGCGTCTTCGGCGGCGCGACCACGCCGAACCACGCGACCGAGACAAAGCCCGGATAGATCTCGGCCATCGCCGGCACATCCGGCAGCGACGCGACGCGGCGTTCGCCGCAGACCGCGAGCGCCTTCAATTTCCCCGCGCGCACGTGCGGGAGCGTCACGCCGAGGTTGTCGAACATCAGTTCGACTTCACCGGCAAGGATCGCCGCGAGCCCCGGCGCCGTGCCCTTGTAGGGCACGTGCGTGATTTTCAATGCGCCCGCCATGGTCATGAACATCTCGGTAGTGAGGAAGGAAACGGTGGTCGTGCCTTGAGAAGCGTAATTGAGCTTGCCTGGATTGGCGCGCGCGTAGGCGACGAACTCCTGGACCGAGTTCGCGGCGACCTTCGGATGCACAAGCATCACGCTCGGGATCGCCGCCATCACCGTGACCGGCACGAACTGCATCGGATCATAAGGGAGCTTTGTGTACAGGCTGGGATTGATGACGAGCGGCGCGGGCGGCGTCGCGAGCAGCGTGTAGCCGTCGGGATCGGCGCGCGCGACGGCCTCCGCGCCGATTCCGCCGGACGCGCCCGCGCGATTCTCGACGATAACGGGCTGCCCCCACCGCGCAGCGAGCTTCTCGGCGACGATGCGCGGCAGCGCGTCGGCCGCGCCGCCCGCGGGGAAAGGCACGATGACCCGGATCGGGCGGTTTGGATAATTTGCCGTCGGGCCTTGCGCCCAAGCGGCTGCGGCAGCGAACGCCGCAAGCCACGCGAGAACCTTCATGGAGCCTCCCGGCATCATCGCCTCAGCATGATAGGATACCTCGCCCGTTTTGCAATCGCCGCAACCCAAAATCCCGTCGCATCGCTATCAAAGGAGGAGGTCCATGACCATCGCTTCGGAGAGGAAGAGCGTTGAAAACATCCACGACTTTGCCGGCCTCGCGTGCGCCTGCCGCGCGCCGCGGCGCGGTTTTCTCGGCAAGCTTGCCGCACTCGGCGCCGCCGCCCTGTTGCCGGGAGAGCTGACGGCGCAGAGCGCGCAGAAGGCTATCGCCAAGCCCTACCGCATCGACGTTCACCATCAAAGTGGTCGCCCGCCATGTCGATCGAGGACATGGACAAGAGCGGCATCGCCGTGTCGATCATGTCGCTTATCCAGCCGAGCGCGTCGATGGAAGACGTCGAGAAGGGACGCAGGGTCGCGCGCCTCGCGAACGAGTTCGGCGCGCAGCTCGCCCGCGACCACAAAGGCCGCTTCGGAAATTTCGCGACCCTCCCCTTGCTCGACACCGAGGGGGCGCTCAAGGAAATCGGCTATGCGCTGGACACGCTCAGGGCCGACGGCATTGGACTGATGACGAGCTACCAGGACAAATATCTCGGCGACGCGGCCTTCGCGCCGGTCTGGGAGGAGCTCAACCGGAGGAAGGCGGTGATCTACACCCATCCGCTTTCGCCCGAATGCTGCCGGAATATCAAGACCGGCGTGCCGCCGGCGGTGGTCGAGTACGCGACCGATACCACGCGCACGATCGCGAGCCTCGTGTTCAGCGGCGCGGCCGCGCGCTATCCGGACATCCGGCGCTCGCGGCGCTGATGAAGATCGTCACGCCTTCGCAGGTGCTGTTCGGCACCGACTTCCCGTTCCGCGACGGCGCGGAGGAGATCGGCGGCCTGACCGCGTTCCGCTTCAAGCCGAAAGACCTGCGCGCGATCGAGCGCGGGAACGCCCTGAAACTGATTCCGACTTTGAAAGCCTAGCCTCGCACCGTCCGGCTCCCTCTCCCGCGTTGCGGGAGAACCTGAACGACCCTCACCCGCTCGCATCGCTCGCACCCTCTCCCGCAAGCGGGAGAGGGTGGGGGTGAGGGTGCTCACGCCGCGCGGCGGTATTCGTGCGAGCCTTCGAGCGCCCGCGCGAGGTCGACGAGGCTCGCGACGTTGTGCACCGGCAGGAACTCGTCGACGTGCGGCAGCATCGCGCGCACGCCCGCCGGCCGCGCCTCGAACCCTTCGTAGCGCAGCAGCGGATTCAGCCAGAGGAGCTTCCGGCAGGACTTGTGCAGGCGCTCCGTCTGCTTCGCGAGCCCTTCGCCGACGTCGCCGTCCAGGCCGTCTGAGATCATCAGCACGACCGCGTTCTGCCCCAGCACCCGGCGCGACCAGCGCAGGTTGAACTCCCGCAGGCAGTTTCCGATGCGCGTGCCGCCCGACCAGTCGGCGATCGCCTCCGCCACCCCGGCCATCGCGACATCCACGTCGCGGTGGCGCAGGTAGCGGCTGATGTTGGTGAGCCGGGTGCCGAAGACGAAGCTCGTCACCCGGTCGCGGTCGTTGGTGATCGCGTGCAGGAAGTGGAGAAACATCCTCGAGTAGCGGTTCATCGACCCGGACACGTCGCACAGGATCACGAGCGGCGGATGGCGCCGCTCGGGCGAGCGGCGCTTCAGGGGAATGATCTTGCCGCCGTTTCTGAGGCTCGCGCGCAGGCTCGCGCGCAGGTCCACGCGCGCTCCGTGAAGATCGGGTCGAAACCGCCGCGTGCGGATCTCCGGGATCGGCAGCCGCAGGTTCGCGATCAGCTTCTTCGCCTGCGCGAGCTCCTCGCCCGTCATCGTCTCGAAATCGGCGTGCTGAAGCACTTCTCTCGATGAAAAGCTTAGGGTCGCGTCGAGCTGCGTCTCCTGCGGCAGCTCGGCGGGCTCCTCGCGCGGCTTCTTCTGCCTCGGGCGGAGAGCTTCGGCGACGCGACCCGAGTGCGGCTCTTCGCGGGACTGCCTGCCGTAGACCTGCGGCAGGA
>WNGE01009334.1_pt1 | contig 11435 bp, 8 predicted proteins | sample 5400651 | NCBI WGS metagenome assembly WNGE01 (sample SAMN13153370, study PRJNA577476) | soil metagenome | isolation source: 60 cm soil or saprolite under grassland replicate 2 | place: USA:California | collected 2016-06-15 | reverse complement strand
TCGGCTGTTCTTCCGCAGCCCGAGCACGGCCCAATGGTGGAATGGCCGCGGTCACCCGATTTTCGGCGGTGCGCCGTCGCTGCGCCTGCCGTGGTTTGGCCGGCTGCCGCTGCCGGGGTTGGTGGCGACCGGCATTTCGACGCTGTCGTACCCAGGCCTATCGCCGCTGAACCGCGTGCGGATGGGCGCGGTTGGGGCATATCTCAAATTCCTGGCGCGCGACTGGCGGGCGCTGGAGAAAATGACCGCGGCGCATTGGACTCGGCGCTGGATGGGCGAGGACGTGTATCGCGCATTCGTGCATCCGCTGCTGGAGGGTAAGTTTGGCCCACACGCCGAGGAAGTGAACATGGCTTGGCTCTGGGCTCGGCTGAAGGCGCGCAGCTTCCAGCTGGGCTATTTTGTCGGTGGTTTCCAGGGCTTTGCCGATGCGCTGCTGGCCCATGTGCGCCGGCAGGGCGCCACGGTTCGGCTGAATGCGCCGATCGGCTCACTTGCGCCGCTGCCCGCTGGCGGCTGGCGCGCCACTCCAGTCCAAGGCGCGCCCGAGGATGTCGACGCGGTGATTGTCACCGGTTCGCCGGGGCTGCTGAGCAAGCTTGCACCACAACTGCCGGCGCACTACCTGGGCCGGCTCAAGCAGCTGCGCTCGATGGGCGCGGTGGTGATGACGATTGCATTGAAACAGCCGCTGACCGAGAATCTCTACTGGGTCAACATGCCCAAGGATCAATTTCCATTCCTGGCGCTGGTCGAGCATACCAACTTTATCGAGCCGGAGCATTATGGCGGCGATCGGCTGATCTACTGTGGCGACTACCTCGACCCGTCGCATGAGTACTTTCAGCTGAGCGAGGATGCGCTATTAGAGCGGTTTCTACCGGCATTGAAGGCCGTGAACCCGCGCTTCGAGCGTTCGTGGGTGCGCAAGTACTGGCTGCATCGCGAGCCGTATGCCCAGCCAATCGTGCCGGTCAACCACTCGCGCAACATCCCGGCGCTGGCGACGCCGCTGCCTGGGCTGTTCTGGGCCAGCATGAGCCAAGTCTATCCCTGGGATCGCGGCACCAATTTCGCGGTCGAACTCGGCCAGGATGTCGCGCGAGTGGTGCTCGACTTCGCGGCGACCGGGCCGAGCCAGGGCGCGCCATCGAGCGAGCCGGCGGTAGCCGAGTAGACCGAAAGCATGAATGAGCAACGAGCGGATTGACTCCTTGCGCTGATCTCTTCGGATTGTAGGTCGTTTTTCCGCCCCGCAGGGCGGAAAAATGACCTACAAAAAGAAATAAAGTACCATACTGCCGTAGGCTATGTTGTTCCGAGCGGCAGTTCGAAGAACATTTGTTATCAATAATTCATTATTCAAGGTAAGAAACATGACAGCTAACACCTATCTTATCACCGGCGGAGCTGGATTCCTTGGAATCAATCTGGTGCGCTATCTGCTCGATCGCGGCCACAACGTGGTGTCGCTCGACATCGCGCCGTTCGATTATCCCGAGAAGAATCGCATCAAGGTGATCACTGGCGACATCCGCGATCGCTCAAGCGTCGACCGCGCGATCGAAGGCGCCGATGTCGTCATCCATACTGCCGCCGCGCTGCCGCTCTACAAGCCGGCCGATATTTACTCGACTGACATCGACGGCACGCGCAATATCCTGCAATCGGCTCTAGAGCACAATGTCGAGCGCATGATCCATGTGTCGTCGACGGCGGTCTACGGCATTCCCGACCACCACCCGCTGCTGGAAGACGACAAGCTCGATGGCGTCGGGCCGTACGGCGAGGCCAAAGTCAAGGCCGAACAGGTGTGCCTCGAATACCGCAACAAAGGCATGTGCGTGCCGATCGTGCGGCCGAAATCGTTCGTCGGGCCCGAGCGATTAGGTGTGTTCGCGCTGCTGTACGACTGGGCCAAGGATGGTAAGAACTTCCCTATGATCGGCAATGGCAAGAATCGCTACCAACTGCTGGATGTCGAGGATCTCTGTGACGCGATCTACCTCACCGCCACGCTCGATCGTGAGAAGGTGAATGATACCTTCAATATCGGCGCGAAGATCTTTACGACCATGAGGCAAGATTACCAGGCGGTGCTCGACCGCGCCGGCTTCGGCAAGAAGATTATTGGACTGCCGGCCGCGCCGGTGATCTGGACGCTGCGCTTCCTTGAGGCGCTGCATCTCTCGCCGCTGTACAAGTGGGTGTATGAGACGGCCGCCACCGACTCATTTGTATCGATCGAGAAGGCTGAGCGCGTGCTGGGATTTAAGCCGAAGTACTCGACCGCCGAGGCGATGGTGCGCAACTACGATTGGTATGTCGCCCACCTGGCCGATTTCGAGAATGCCTCGGGCATTTCGCACCGCGTGCCGTGGAGCCAGGGCATCTTGAAGCTGGCGAAGATTGTGTTTTAGTAATGCGTAAAACGTAATGCGTAATTGTGACTGCTATTACGCATTACGTTTTAATACCTCACATAGGAATGGTGTTATGTCGCTCCCCCAGGTAGCAGCCGAGCGCGCGGCGCCACGTACGCTGGCTTGGCCGTGGGTGCTGCTGAGTTACCTGGCGGTTGGGTTGGTGGCACTGCTGCCACGTGTGCTCGATCTTGGAATATTCCTCAGCGGCGACGAGTCGGAATTCTGGCTGCGGCGCTCCGATATCTTCCTCCAGGCGTTGCGAGCGCACGACTGGCCCGCCACGGCCGTCAGCACTCATCCCGGCGTGACGACGATGTGGCTGGGCAGCATTGGGCTGCTGCTCCGCGATGCGCTGACCGGCTGGGGGCTGCTGTCGAATCAGACCTTTCCTTCCTTCCTGACACTCATGCGCCTGCCAACTGCCCTGGCGCATGGCGCCACGGTGTTGATCGGCTATATGCTGCTGCGCCGAATGGTCGCTCCGTCGATTGCGCTGCTGGCTGGCCTGTTCTGGGCGACCGATCCATTTGTGCTGGCGTTCAGCCGGGTGCTGCACGTCGACGCGCTCGCCGGCAGCTTCCTGACGCTCAGCTTGCTGGCGGCCTGCCTGTATTGGCACCACGATCGGCGCGCGCGCTGGCTGATTGGCTCGGCGGTGAGCGCCGGCCTGGCGATTCTGAGTAAGTCGCCCGCGCTGGCGTTGGCGCCCTGGGTCGCGATGGTAGCGCTGGCGGGGGTGACGACCGACGACCAGAGCCTGCCCTTGAGCGCAGCGAAGGGACCGACGACCGACGGTCAGAGATTGGCTGCGGTGGTCGGTCGTCGGTCGTCGGTCGTCGTGCCGCTGGCGATCTGGGGCGCAATCTGCGCCGCGACACTCTTCGCGCTTTGGCCGGCGCTGTGGGCCGCGCCACTGCGAGCCTACAATCAGATGCGGATCGGCGTCGAGGCCGAAGGCGCTCAGCCGCATATGCTCGGCAATTTCTTCCTCGGGCGCGAGGACGACGCGCCTGGCCCACTGTTTTACCCGGTGGCGCTGGCGCTGCGGCTGACGCCATGGGCGATGTTAGGGCTGTTTCTACTGGCCGCGGTCTGGCGGCGCGCAAAAACGATCGAGCGCCGCGATCTGGCGGCGTTGGCCGGCTTCGCGCTGCTGTTCATTCTCGCGATGACAGTGTTCCCAAAGAAATTCAACCGCTACCTCGTGCCGATCTTTCCGTCGATCGACATCCTGGCAGCCTGCGGCCTGGTCTGGGCGCAACAGTGGCTGAGCGATATGCTCCGCCAGCGCGGCGGCCAACTGCGGGCGCTCGCGCGCGGGTTGCCGGCGGCATTGGCTGGTGTGGCTATGCTGGCAGTGCTCAACGCGTCGTGGTGGCACCCGTACGAGATCGTGTACTTCAACCAGGCGCTGGGCGGTGCGCCGGCCGGGGCGAATGCGTTCACGACCGGCTGGGGCGAGGGCCTTAGCGAAGTGGCCGCCTGGCTGAACCAGCAGCCCGATATCACCGGTGTTTTGACCGTCAGCACCATGGTCAATGGATTGCAGGAATACATGCGCAAAGGCGCGCAGGTGATCGGCCGCGATGGCCCGCTGCCGGCCAAAGCGGGCTATGTCGTCGTGTACGTACGCCAGATTCAGTGGAACAAACCCTGGCCGCCATTCGATCAGTTTTATGGCCCGGAGGTGCCGCTGCACGTCGTTCGCATTCATGGCGTCGATTATGCGTGGATCTACCGGGTGCCTCCGCCGGTGGCGCAGCCTCTCGAAGCCGCCTTTGGCCCCGATCTGCATTTGCGCGGCCTGGAGCCTGCCGCGAAGATCCAGCGCGGGCAGCCACTGGTGTACCGGCTGTTCTGGAAGACCAACAACCTGCCGCCACGCGATTACACCCTGTTCGCGCACCTGATTGGAGCCGATGGGCAACGCTACGCCCAATCCGACCTGCCATACCCGACCAGCGGTTGGGGCGCGCAGCGCTATGTCGCCAGCGATCTGGCGATTGGGCTGCCGGCCGATCTGCCGGCGGGAACCTACCGGCTGGTGATCGGGCTGTATGATCCGCAAACTGGCCGGCGGCTCCCGCTTCAATCCGCCACGCCGGTTGACTCCGCGCTTGACGGGCCTGATGCGCTGGTACTGACCGAGGTGCGGATCGCACCGTAGTGCGTGTTGCGTACTGCGTATTGCGTCGCTCCTAATTACGCAATACGTAATACGCTATATTCCAATGCTATAATGCCCTCCAACAGTGTCGTTTGTAAAGGATAGAATCATGACCGAAAAGTACGGCTTCGCGACGCGCGCGATCCACGCCGGGCAGGAGCCCGAGGCCGCGACCGGCGCAGTGATCGTGCCAATTTACCAGACCTCGACCTTCGCCCAGGAGGCGGTTGGCGTTCATAAAGGGTATGAGTACGCTCGCTCGGGCAACCCAACCCGCACCGCACTCGAGACTGCGCTGGCCGCGCTCGATGGCGGAACGCATGGTCTGGCGTTCGCCTCGGGCCTGGCCGCCGAGAATACAGTGCTGCTGATGCTCAGCGCCGGCGACCATGTGATCGGCGGCGACGATGCGTATGGCGGCACCTACCGGCTGTTTACCAAGGTCTTCGCGCGCCATGGCATCAGCTTCGACTTCGTCGATACGCGCGACCCCGAGGAGGTCGCTGAGGCAATTCGCCCAGAGACCAAGCTTGTGTGGTTAGAGACGCCGACGAACCCATTGCTGAAGCTGGCCGATATCGCCAAGATTGTCGAACTGACGCGCCCGCGCGGCGTGTTGACGCTGGTGGACAATACCTTTGCTTCGCCATACTTGCAGCGGCCGCTGGAATTGGGCGCCGACATTGTGCTGTATAGCACCACCAAGTATATGGGCGGGCATAGCGATGTGGTGGGTGGGGCGTTGGTGGTGAAAGACCCGGAGTTGTACGAGCGGCTCAAATTCTTGCAGAACGCCGCTGGCGGCGTGCCGGGGCCGTTCGACTCATGGCTGGTGCTGCGTGGCCTGAAGACCCTGGCGGTGCGGATGCGCGCGCACTGCGAGAATGGCATGGCGGTCGCGCGCTTCTTGCACGAGCACCGATCGGTCGAGCAAGTGATCTATCCCGGCCTAGCCTCATACCCCCAGCACGAATTGGCCAGGCGCCAGATGCATGGCTTTGGCGGCATGATTTCGGTGATCTTAAAGGGCGGCGAATCCCAGGCCCACGCGCTCGTGACGCGCACAAAACTCTTTACACTTGCAGAGAGTCTCGGCGGCGTCGAGAGCTTAATCGAGCTGCCGGCGGCCATGACTCACGCTAGTGTGGCCGGTTCGCCGCTCGAGGTTCCAGCCGGCCTTGTACGCCTATCGGTTGGGATCGAGGATCAGAATGATCTGATCGCGGATTTGGAGCAAGCACTCCAATAACGTGCCAAAACAAAGAACAAAGAACAAAGAACCAACAACTCATAGTTATTGTTCTCTGTTCTTTGTTCCTTGTTCTGTTGGTTTACCAGACGATCTTGAAGCCCTGCTCTTGCGCGGTCGGCTGCTCCCACTGCACTTCGACCCGCTCGATGCGGGCCGAGCGCGGGCCGCCGTAGCACCAGCTCACCATGCGGTTGACGGCAGCGCGCGTGCCTTCGAACACCGCTTCGACACGACCATCGTCCAGGTTGCGCACCCAGCCTTCAACCCCGGCGCTGCGGGCATGCTCTTGAGCCGACGCGCGAAAATTGACCCCCTGCACTCGCCCGCCAATTGTGACATGCGCTCGCACCCGTTCCATCGTCAGACTCCTCGGCCGTGTTGAGTTTGTGATCCTGTTGCTCATTTCGTTGATCTCATGCGATTTCTGCAAGGCCTAACGTCCTTCAGCCCTGCGAACCGTCCGTTCGACTTGTCCTTTTTTGAATGCTGTGTAGTATTATAGCCGAGAGCACAAACTCCGACAAGCAATCGTTGAAAAGCTGTATAAAACCAACGGGTGAAAGCTGTAGCTTTCACCCGTTGAGTCAATGCAATCAGACCGAGTAGTTAGATATCGCAGCTAGACCGATGGTCAGAACTCATTGAGAATAACATGCATGGTATTGTTCTAGGCGTTCAGCTGCTCGGTCACATTGGTAGCGATAAAGATCACCCGCTCGGCGATATTGGTGGTGCGGTCGGCCAGGCGTTCGAGGGTGTGTGCGACGTCGAGCAGACAGATCACGCAGTCGAGCTTGCTGGAGTCCTGCCGTGCGGCGTTCATCAGCTCGGCGACGACCTGATCTTCGAGCTCGTCGACTTTCTCGTCTTCGCGAGCCAGCGAGCGGGCCAGGCTGACATCGAGCCGTACGAAGGCATCCTGGCAGGTATGCAACATGGACTGCGCCAGCGCGCCCATGCGGTGCAGTCCGGCCGGTGTCTCGATCAGCGTCGGCGCGCGCAGGCAGCGATCGACACGCTTGGCGATGCCCTTCGCATAGTCGCCGGCCCGCTCGAGCTCGCCGGCAATCGCGATCGTCGCGTTGAGCGTGCGCAGGTCGGTCGCCAGTACCGGCTGCTGAGTCGCCAGCAATTCGAGCACTGCCTCTTCGATTGCGGTGCGCGCCTCATCGATTTCGATGTCGTGGCTAATCACGTGCCGCGCCAAGCCGGTGTCCCATGTCTGAAGTGCGTGCATCGCGTCGGCTAGCGCGTGCTCGACTCGGCTGCCCATACGCAGCAAATCGTCATGGACCACTTTGAGCTGTCGAAGATAACGGTCGCGCATATGTGGCTCCTTGTCTAACCTGTTCACTTGTCGGCACTGACAAAGCAATGTGTTGTTCAGGTGATCGCTATATGCTATCACAGTCATTGCGGCGACGCAATGAGTTGGTTTATGGTATAGCTCGCCGAATGTATGCCGCTCATCGTAGCTCGAGGATGCTAAGAAGAGATTAAGGGAACGTAAGAGTTTGATCACATGGACTTTGAACGCGGTAATCGATGCACTGCGCGCCCTTCGAGCAGTTGCACGATCGACATAATAGCTGCATGTTGCCGAGCGCGTTGCTGCCACCTTTCACTAGGGGGATGACGTGGTCGGGTGTCAGCTGGACCTCAGGCTCGCGCCTGCCGCAGCAGAGGCAGGTGTGGTTGTAGAAGGCTTTGAGGGCTTGCCATTCCTGGTTCGTAAACTCCCCCTCGGCCTGCTGCTTGCGCGCCCGCCTGCGACGATCGATGGCCTGCCTCTTATCCCGGTTGGCGGCCTCCCATTTTCGGTTCGCCTTCTTTGCGATTTCTGGGCGGAGGCGATAGTATTCTCGGCTGTATTCTCGCCTTCGTTCCTCGTTCTTTTTGCGCCATTCATGTTCGCTCCGACGCTGCCTCTCAATGTTAGCGAGGCGATAAGCACGCAGTCGCTCACGTTCTTTATCACGGTTTGTATCTGCTCGTTTCTTGTTATCTGCATTCGTGCAGGCTTTACACGCTGAACGATAACCGTCACGGCTATGAGCCTTTTTATGAAACTCAGTGATATGCTTCCACTCGCCACATTTCGTGCAAACCTTTCCGGTAGGAGCATGTTGCATCACGATCTCCATCACCGATCTCACACAAATAAATGCGATCACATGTTCTATTCTACACGGAAACGTTTACGTAGTCAAGGGCAAATTTGATAGTGGTTCGACCGACACCCGCTCTTTGCGCTCGATGCTTTATCCTGATATACTGCCATCAGCGCACGACCGTACATTTCAAATTGGCTTGGATGCGCTGAAACAGAGTGACCATGCGAGATCCGAATCTCATTCGCAATTTCAGCATTATCGCGCACATTGATCATGGAAAAACTACATTGTCGGATCGTCTCCTGGAGACTACCCGGACCATCAGCGCACGCGAGCATCGCGAGCAGCACCTCGATAGTCTTGATTTGGAACGAGAGCGGGGCATCACGATCAAGGCCAAGAGCGTCCGCATGGAGTACCAGGCCCAAGACGGCCAGATCTACGAGCTGAACCTGCTCGACACGCCAGGACACGTGGACTTTGGGTACGAGGTTGGGCGCGCGCTAGCTGCCTGCGAAGGCGCGATTCTGGTGGTCGACGCGGCGCAGGGCATCGAGGCCCAGACGCTGGCGAATGTGTATCTGGCGCTGGAGAACGACCTAACGATAATCCCAGTGCTCAACAAGATCGATCTGCCAGGCGCCGAGCCGGAACACGTGGCGCAGGAGATCGAGGATGTGCTCGGGCTGCCACGCGACGAGGTGCTCTTCGCCTCGGCCAAGGAGGGCATCGGCATCCAGGAGATTCTGGAGGCGATCATCGATCGTGTGCCGCCGCCGTCAGGCCAGCGCGATCGGCCGCTGCGCGCGCTGATCTTCGACTCGCATTACGATCCGTATAAAGGCGTGATCGCCTATATTCGAGTGATGGATGGCCTGCTGACCAGCGGCGCGCGTATCCTGCTGATGGGCACCCAGATACAGGTCGATACGCTGGAGCTAGGCGCGTTCCGCCCGACAATGCAGCCGCTGTCTGAGCTTGGGCCGGGCGAGGTCGGCTATATTGCCACAGGCTTGAAAGAAGTTGGCGACTGCCAGGTCGGCGATACTGTAACGCTGGCCGCTCAGCCAGCTGAAGAGCCACTGGCGGGTTATCGCCCGGCCAAGCCGATGGTCTTCGCCGGGCTCTACCCAGTCGAGTCGAATGCCTATATCGATCTGCGCGAGGCGCTTGAGAAGCTCAAAATGAATGACGCGGCGCTCTCGTTCGAGCCAGAAACGTCGGCGGCGCTCGGCTTTGGGTTTCGCTGCGGTTTCTTGGGCTTGCTGCATATGGAGATCGTGCGCGAGCGGCGCGAGCGCGAGTATGACCTCGAGTTGCTGATCACCGCGCCGAGCGTTGAGTATCAAGTGCTGCGGACCGACGGCGAAATTGTTACGGTCGATAACCCTTCGGAGATGCCGGATATCGGGCTGATTGCAAGTATCGAAGAGCCGGTGATGCAAATCAGCGTGTTCACGCCGACGCGCTACATCGGCACGATCATGGATCTGGTGACGACCAAGCGCGGCGCTTTTGAGACTATGGAGTACCTCGATCCCCAGCGCGTGCTGCTGAAGTACCGCATCCCGCTGGCCGAGATTGTGATCGACTTCTACGATCAGCTCAAGTCGCGTACCCAGGGCTACGCCTCGCTCGATTACTCTTTAGCGGGGTACCAAGAGGGCGATCTGGTCAAGCTCGACATCCTGGTGAACGGCACCCCCGTCGACGCGCTTTCGCTGATCGTCCACCGCGACTTTGCCTTTAACAATGGCCGCACGCTGGTCGAGAAGCTGCGCAGGCTGATCCCGCGCCAGATGTTTGAGGTGCCGATCCAGGCTGCGGTCGGCAACAAGATCATCGCGCGCGAGACGATCAAGGCCATGCGCAAGGATGTGTTGAGCAAGTGCTACGGCGGCGACGTTACGCGCAAGCGCAAGCTGCTCGAGAAGCAGAAAGAGGGCAAGCGGCGCATGAAAATGGTCGGTAGCGTCGAGATTCCGCAGGAAGCCTTTATGGCAATTTTATCGTTGAATGAAGAATAGTAGTCAGGGGTCAGGAGTCAGGAGTCAGGACTTACGCGGTCAGTTGCAAAACACGGATTTTGTTCTTCGTATCGAACGTTTTTTCGTTCGATACGAGAGCTTTTAAATCCGTGGTAGTCCAATGTTCGCGTCCACTGCGTAACTCCTGTCAGGAGTCAGAAGGTTTTACGTTCTGACTCCTGACTCCTCAATCAACAAGGAGCCAATGTGTATCTCAAACGATGGATGATCGGGCTGGTGACGGCACTCGCGATTCCAACAGCAGCCGGCGCAGCAAGGCCAGACGCCCTCGCGACTCGATATCGAGCGCCAATTGGTCAGCGGCCCGAATGGTTTTATCGAACAGAATCTGTTGCTAAACCTGGCGAAGCAGAAGGGCGTGGCGGTTACCGATAAGGAGATTGACGACACAATCAGCCAGTTTCGCGCGCAGGTGGCGCAGAGCAGCGGGGGTAAGTCGTTCGACGAGGTCGTGCAGGGCGCGTTGGGCCTACCGGGCGGCGATTCGAGCGAGTTTCGCCAGTTCGCCTCATTCTTTGTGGCGCGGCAGAAGCTCTCTGAGACACTGGTGACAACCGATACGGTGCGCCAGCAGGTGACCGATCAGGTCATGGCCGAGGCCGGCAAGCAGGTGCTCAAGGGCACCGTCGCGCATATTTTGATTTCGGTGCCGGAAGGCGCCGACGCCGCGACCGACACTGCGGCGAAGACCAAGGCCGACCAGGTGATTGAGCGCCTCAATAAAGGTGAGGATTTCGCCGCTCTAGCCAAGGAGCTCTCGGATGATCCCGGCTCGAAGGACAAGGGCGGTGTGTATGAGAATGTGACGCAGGGCCAATTTGTCCCCGAGTTCGATAAGGCCATGTTCCAGGATCTGCAGCCGGGCGAGACCACCAAGACGCCGGTGAAGACCCAATTTGGTTACCATATCATCAAGTTGATCAGTCGTAGCGAAGGCCCGGCGATGACCCAGGAGCAGGCCCAGCAGGCGATCGAGCAGGGCATCGGGCAGCAGCTCCAGCAATCGCGCGGCACCGCGTTGCAGAAGCTGCTCGACGACGAGCGCGCAAAGGCTAAGCAAGAGGGTCGACTGGTCGAACCGACGTATCCCGAGCCAACGCCCGCGCCTCAGCAGCCGGCCCCACAACAGCCGGTCCAGCCTGAGCAGACTGCGCCAACGTCCGCTCCATAGCGGCGCCCCGATTGTGTGCGGAGGCCGCGGGGCGGAGGGTCACCATCCTCGCCTCGCGGTCTTTGCATACTGTGCGTACGGTTTGCACGCGGAACGGCATTATGCCGGTAGCAGCGGCAAACAACCGCACGGCGGCCCGATCGTACAATGTTTGCGTTGTGAATGCCGGGCGATACAATCGTGAGCCATCGCCGGCATCGCAGTAGGGGCGATGCACGAATCGCCCGCGATGTTGGAGCAGATTCCCTGAAAACGAC
>WNGE01012058.1_pt1 | contig 11436 bp, 13 predicted proteins | sample 5400651 | NCBI WGS metagenome assembly WNGE01 (sample SAMN13153370, study PRJNA577476) | soil metagenome | isolation source: 60 cm soil or saprolite under grassland replicate 2 | place: USA:California | collected 2016-06-15 | reverse complement strand
CCCTCGCCATCGTCTTTGGGGTCTCGTCAATCCTGATGCTCGTCCCGACGGGCGGCGCGCTGTTCGGGATCAGCGACACCGCCGACACGCCACTCCAAGTCGCGCTGGCATTGCCGTACCTGCTCAGCTGGATCGCCTTGGGCGTGTCACTCCTACGCGGCATGCCGATCGCTCAGGCGCCGCTCACCAGCGCCTGATCGACGATCGCCCCAGCTCCGGTCTCTTCGACCCGACACTACGAGCTCGACTCCTGGGAATCCCCACGACCCAAAGATTCACAGCCTCCTAGTCGGATGCCGATCTTCCAGCACGCCGACACGACCCGTTGGTAAGTCGACCGGTCAGCCGGCTCCGTAGCGGTCAGCGAGAGCAACGAACGCGGCCTTCGGCTCCCACGGCATGTCGGGATAGGTCTCGCCTCGACTGCTTTCGAGGACCTTGACGATGCCGTACGAAGCCCTGTCCAGGTCGTCGCGAGGGTCGCCGCCGCGTCGGTGCGGCAGCTGCGTGCTCTCGAACGTGCAGACGAACGCGCTGTCGACGCCTTCGGTATCGAAGATGTCAAGCAGCTCGCGCAGGTATGCGCCCTGCTCGGCTTCGTCGCGCGGGTAGTCGCCATTCAGACGGATCGGCGTGATCGTAGCCTCGTCCCACTCGACGATCTCGCCCGCGCGCGCGCCCTTGTCGCCGGCTCCGCGGTACGCGGCGGTCCCGAACTCGGTGATCGCGACAGGCTTGCCTTGCGCGACAAGGGCTCTGATGCCGTCGTGGTAGCGATCGGCGACCTCGATCGAGCGGTACAGGTCGACGCCGATGTAGTCGAACGGCGCCCAGTCGACGCCTTCGAAGGGGATCGCGGCATAGGTCACCTTACCCGCGAATCGCTCGCGGACGGTGGCAACCGCTCGCCCGAGGAAGTCGTTGATCTGCGCCGGGATTGCCGGGATGAGCGTTCGCTGGCGCTCGGGCCCGGCCAGCAGCTCGATTCGCTCCATGAGCGTCTCGCCGGGCAGGAACCCATTGTTGAGCAGGCTCAGCTCAGCGCCTGTGACGAGGACCACCGCGGCGCCGCGGCGACGAATGCGCTCGGCGCGCTCGGCGCAATCGGCGAGCAGGGCCAGCATCTCGTCGGGCGCCAGGTCGGAGGTGAACGGCGAGAGCCAGACTTCGAGGCCGGCCTCAGCGGCCCGACCCGCGGCAAGTTCGAGACGGTCCGGGTCGCCGCCGGTGACTCGGACGGCGGTGCAATGCAGGTCGTTACGGATGATCTCCATCTCCCGCCGAACGACGGCGGGGACGAGCGGCTCGCGGGAGCTGACACCGGCGTGAAGAAAGCCTGCGTCATAAATGATGCCCTTGCCTCGCATGATGGTCGGATCCTGTGCCATTGACGTGTCGCGGCGCCGGCGGTCGGACGCCATCGATTCGCTTACGGTACCGAGAGTACCGTATATTCCACTCTCACGCTTGGAGCAGTTGATCGTAGAGGGTACGCTGAGTGCCATGTCAGCAACGACGGCCGATGGCGAGACTCGGCCGAACGGTGCACGACGGCGGAGGCGTGGCGCCGCCCTCGAGCAGGCGATTCTCCAGGCGGCGATCGAGGAGCTGATCGCCGGCGGCTATCTCGACCTGACGATGGATAGGGTTGCCCGTCGTGCGGGCACGAACAAGAACGCGATCTACCGACGCTGGCCGAACCGGGCGGCACTCGCCATTGCGGCGTACCGCCAGATGGCCGGTTCCGAGGCGCCGGTCGCCGACACCGGCACTCTTCGCACCGACGTCCTGGCGACGCTGCGCGGCATCAACAGCGACGCTGCGTCGCCCGCGGGCGTTATCCGCCGGAGCCTCGTGTCGAGCATTGGCGACGACCCTGAGCTTCGAGCCCGATTGCTGGAGCGGGTTGCCGACGACGCCGCAACCACCTGGCTGCAGATCCTGGGCCGAGCCGTCGCCCGAGGGGAGGCATCGCCCGAAGCCCTCCATCCACGTGTCGCCACGGTGGCTCTCGTGCTGTTGCGGAACGAGTACCTCGCCCACGGCATCGACAAGATCTTGCCTGACAGCGCGGTCGTCGAAATCGTTGACGAGGTGTACCTGCCCATGATCCGTGGACGCAGTATGTAAGGCCAAGGATTAGCACCGGCCCCCAGGAGAGGGCGCCAACGCGACCTGAACACGGATCGGATACGGGGATCGATACTCTTTAAGAGCTTGGATTCAGGTTCGCTCTGTCCCGCGGAGCGGCCGGCCCCGACCAACCTGTTAATGCCATCGTCCTCCTCGAAGGCGACCATCTGCCTCACAACCCACTCCCGGTTCGCGCTCGGAGGAACCGCAGGACCGCATGCACGCGGCGGTTCGCCATGGCGTCCGAGGGCAGGTCGAGCTTGCCGAAGATGCTGCGCACGTGCGCCTCGACCGTCTTCGGGGTGACGAAAAGAAGCTTGGCGATTCCGCGATCTGTGCGCCCCTCTGCTAGGAGCGCCAGGACTTCGCGCTCCCGCGCGCTCAGGACGGCGAGCGGATCGTTCCTGGTGGGCGCCGAGACGAGTTCGGCAACCAGGGCCGGCTCGATCACGGAACCGCCGTCGGCGAGCCGATGCAACGCCTCGACGAGCTCGGCGACATCACTGATCCGGTCCTTGAGAAGGACTTCTCGGCCAGTAGCGTCATCGCGTAGGCGAGATCGACGTACTGAGACAAGACGAGAACTGCGATCTTCTGGTAGTCCTGCCGGATCCGTCGAGCGGCTGTCAGGCCCTCATCGGTGTGGGTTGGCGGCATCCGGATGTCGATGATCGCGATGTCCGGCTGTTCGTCCTTGACCCGCGCCAGGAGGTCGTCGGCATTGCCAACTTGCGCGACGACCTCGAAACCCTCCTGGTCGAGAAGGCGGGCCAGGCTCTCGCGAATCAGTACCGCGTCGTCGGCGAGGACGACGCGCAATGGGCGTGCCGGGGGTTCGCCGGTGTCAGCGTTAGCCACGAGCGGTCTGCACATTCGGTTCGCTGCTAAAGGGAATCTCCGCGTGCAGCCGGGTGCCCTGGCCCGGCGGGCTCTCGACTCGAAGCGACCCATTGAGCGCTTCGACTCGATCGCGCAAGCCAACGAGACCGGTGCCCGAGGCGGGGTCAGCGCCACCGACGCCGTCGTCGGAGATGTCGATGACGAGTGCGTCGTTCATGCGACGCATCGCGATGGTGACGCCCGAAGCACTCGCGTGTTTGGCGACGTTGGCCAGGGCCTCCGAAGCGACGAAGTACGCAGCGGCTTCGACGGCCGACGGGAATCGCGAGGTAGGCAACGCCTCGACCTGGACCGGCAGCGAGGCCCGCCTCGCGAGCGCCTCCACAGCAGGGCCGAGTCCCTCCTCGGTCAGGACGGCGGGGTGGATCCCGCGGGCCAGAGAGCGAAGCTCATCAAGGGTCTGAGCAATCTCGTCCTCGGCCTCGCTGAGGAGCTCCTCCACCGCTGACGCGCCCTGACCGAGCTCGCCGCGCGCCAGTCGAAGGGCGAGCCGGATTCCGAGCAAGCGTTGCTGCGCGCCGTCGTGGAGGTCGCGCTCGAGGCGCCGTCGTTCGGCGTCGCCGGCCTCGACGATCCGGGCGCGCGAGGCACGGACCTCCTCGAGCTGGGCGCGCAGCTCCGCCTGCAGGCGGGCGTTCTCGAGCGCCATCCGGGCGGCTGCGCCGGCTGCCCGAACGAGCTCCGGGTCCTCGAGCAGTGGCGGGTCGTAGACGAGCGCGGCGACGCGCCGACCCTCATGCTCGAGCACCGAGGTCGCTCTCTCGGAGCTCATTGGCATCTCGAATGGGCGACCGTCGAGATCAACGTACCGCTTCTGATCCGGCAGCCAGAACGCGACCTCGAGCGAAGGGTCTCCGAGCGTCTGGGCGAGCGCGCCACGAACGGCGGCCGGCGAGGCCGCGTCGCCTAGGTCGACCAGGAGCCCGCTCAGAGCACCGCGGTGGAGTCGCGTCCGCAGCAGACCCGCCAGGAAGGCCAGCGGGATGGCGGTGTAGGCGAGGGTGCTCCACTGCAGGGCGCGATCGAGCGTCGGCGATACCTCGCCGGCGTACAGGCCGATCGTCACGAGGACGACAAGCAGCGCTGCCCAGCCGGTCCATACAACCGGGCCGAGGACTCGTCGCGCCGGCGGCGACGCCACCCGCCATCGCCACGCCAGCCGAGCGAGGATGACGAGGACGAGCAGGATCGCGAGCGCACTTGGGACGACGGTCGAGGCCGCATTGAGCTGGCTATTCGCCGAGACAAGCAGGAGGTTCTGCGGACAGCCGGGGCAGCCCTCGAGGCGCGGGTCGTAGAAGAGCTTGCTGACGATGTAGCCACCCAGGGCGACCGCGTATGCCGATGCCACGAGCGTCCGCTCCAGCCTGGTCCGCGCCTCGCCGCTCGGAATCACCACCAGCTGGTGCGCGATCAGGGCCAGGAAGAGGTTCACCGAAACGTGGCTCAGATGGCTCGCGAGCGGCGTATCCAGCCACTCGAGCTGACGACCGAACCAGACGAGCCCGGTCAGCGTCATCAGGCGGCCGATTCGGTTGTTGGGCCGCCGAGCCCAGCCGATCAGACCGGCGCCCACGAACGACCAGCCGATCGCTAGCTCGACCGGGATCGGTAGGAGGAACCCCGGCGGCTCTCGGCCTGGCGCGGCCAGGCCCAGAGCGACCAGACCAACGATCCCCGCGAGACCGCCCAGGCCGAGCCGAAGCGCTCGCCTTCTCATCCGTCGTCAATTAGCGCGGCAAGCGCCGGGCCCGAGAGCTCGCTCTTTCCAATGAAGCCGCGCGCGGACGTGCGCTCGAGGCGGGTGGCGTAGTCCGATGCCTCGCGGCTGGAGGTCAGGATCACTACCGGTGGCTGAGGTTCGCGCGCGAGCGCTTCCGCTACCGAAAAGCCATCCGTATCAGGAAGGAGGATGTCAAGCAGGACGAGCTGCGGCCGCAACGCACGGGATGCGGCGAGGGCCGACACCCCGTCACCCGCTTCGCCCACCACGGCAAAGCCATCGGCCTCGAGCAGGCGGCGGGCGAACCCCCGATAGCTGGGGTGGTCATCGACGATCAGGATCGTGGGCTTCACGTGCCGATGCTCGCACCTGCCACACCCTGCGGCATTGGGGAAATCACCAATTCTCGCCGCATCGTCCGAGGAACTGGGGATTTCATCGATGCGCCGCCCGAAGGTGCAGCCATAGCGTCTCCCCTATCGCACAAACGCATCCGTCGATTGCCAATCGATAGCAGGAGACCCTTCACCGTGAAGCCTTCGATCCGATTCCTCGCCGTGTCCGCAGCGCTCGCTGTGACCGCCGCGGGCGGCGTCCTCGTCCTGAACCCCTTCGGACCGTCGTTTGTCGACCCCGAGACGGCTCGTTGCGACCAGGCGCCCGCAACGTTCTCCGCGGAGCGAGTGCTGACGGACCACCACGAGGTGGACCTCCATTACATCTGCGAAGGCGCAGTCCAAGCCGCCACCCTCTACCTGCCCAATGGCGCCGGCCGGCACCCCGCGCTCGTCTGGGTCCACGGGGCGGGCGATGCCCACCGGATCCCCTACAAGTTCCCGCTCTTCAAGTCACTCGTCCAGTCCGGCTTCGCGGTGTTCTCGTACGACAAGCGTGGGGTCGGCGAGTCCGAAGGGGTCTGCTGTCCGGGCGACAGCGGGCACTTCAACCTGTTGACGGCCGATGTCGTAGGAGCGGTCGGCGCACTCCGTTCGCGGTCAGACATCGACCCACACCAGATCGGCCTCTTTGGCGCCAGTCAGGCGGGATGGATCGTTCCCCGGGCCGCCGTCGAGGCGCACGCGGCCCTCCTGGCCCTTGCCAGCGGACCGACGGTCACCGAGCGCACGGCGAACCTCTACGAGCGGCTCGCATCCGGCGCCGAGGGGCAGCTCTCCAAGGACGAGATCTCTCGCCGCCTGGCCAACGCCCATCCTTCGGGCTTCGACCCGCTGCCGTACCTGCAGCAGCTGAGCGTTCCGGCTCTGTGGGAGTTCGGCACCGCCGACGACCGGACGCCCGTTGACGAGAGTATCGCCATCCTCGACGGGCTCAAGGCGGCGGGCAGAGACGTCACCGTCGTGACCTTCCCGAACGCCGGCCATGGCCTGCTCGACACGCCACCGAGCGATCCCGGCGCCGGGCCAGCGATGGTCCGTTGGATCCTCGCCCACGTCAGCTTGCCCAAGTGAGGTTCGTCGCCATGTCTCGCCTTCCGACGTGGGTCCGTCTGAGCGCAGCGGCACTCGGCGTCATGCTGGCGGCTTCGGCCCTGACCTATCTCTGGGCGGTTGGCGCAACGGACGGATCCAGTTTGGCCCGTGCCATCGCCTGGCAGGGTGCCGACGCCGACGACTGGCAGCGCTTTCCAGCCAGGCCGATCGCCGCCAGTAGCGAGCCGTTTCGGTTCAAGACCGGCGTCTGGCCGGGGCTCGAGACGATCGCGGTCCCGACCGACCAGGGTGTCGCGAAGCGTGACCTGAACCAGTTCATGACCGAGACCGGCACAACCGCATTCATCGTGCTCCACGGTGACGAGCTCCTGACCGAGCGCTACTCCAGCGGCGCCTCGCGCGACTCGGTCATGACCTCGTTCTCGATGGCCAAGTCGTTCCTCTCGGCGATGGTGGGGATCGCGATCGCGAGCGGCAAGATCGGTAGCGTGAACGACCCGATCACCAAGTATGTGCCCGAGCTAGCCAAACGCGATCCTAGGTTCGAGCGGATCACCCTCCGGGAGTTGCTGCGCATGTCATCGGGCCTGAAGTACAGCGAGCTTGGCCTGCCCTGGAGCGACGACAGCCTGACCTACTACGATCCCGACCTGCGTCGGCTGGCGGTGGAGGGAACCCAGGTCGATGGGCCACCTGGCCAGGCGTTTCTCTACAACAACTACAACCCGCTCCTAGTCGGCTTGGCTGTCGAGCGTGCAACCGGTCAGACTGCCGCGAGCTATCTCGAGCAGCACCTCTGGCAGTCGATAGGTGCCGAGTATGGCGCCTCGTGGAGCCTTGACTCGAAGGTCGACGGCTTCGAGAAGATGGAGAGTGGGATCAATGCCCGCGCCATCGACTTCGCCAAATTCGGCCTGCTGTATCTCTGCCACGGGCGGTGGGGAGACCAGCAGGTCATCCCGGGGGAATGGGTCACGGAATCAACAACGCCGCAGGCCGCCCTCGGCAGCCCGTCTGGCACCAGATACGGCTACTTCTGGTGGATCTTTGGCGGCGATTCCGCAACGCGTGCGAAACCACGTTTCTTCGCGCGGGGCAACTTGGGACAGTTCATCTTCGTAGCACCCGACGCGGACCTCGTGGTGGTCCGGCTCGGCCGCGAGTTTGGCTACGAGCACTGGAACGAGTTGCTTGATCGACTTGCCACCGAGATCGCGACCGCTCGCTCATCAAGCACCCGAAGCCAAATCAGAGCGCTTTGATGTTCGGCGTGCTGTGGCTCGTCTGGACCGTCGTGGCGGCAGTTCTGGCCTTCGTCGAAGGAAATGGTCGACGCTTGCCTGTCCGAACCGTTCGTGCCTACGATTCCTACCCAGACTCGCCGGGCCGTCCATCTTGCGGCCCACCGGCGACGAGACCGGCCGAACGAGCCGATGGAGGCATCCCATGCGACGATTCTTCGGCGCCATTTCCATCGCCGCGATCCTTGCGAGCGCGACCGTCACCGGAGCCGTGGCGGCTCCGCCGTTCCCCCACACGATTGTCCTGCCCGGCGCGACCTCGGCCGAGGGGATCGCAACCGCGGGCGGCCCGACGTTCTATGCCGGTGACGCGTTTGCCGGCGACATCTATCGGGGCAACCTTGCGACCGGCGCGGTCTCGAAGTTCATCGATGCGCCCACGGGCCGGAATGCGCTCGGGATTCGGATCGACGAAGAGGACGGCCTGCTCTTCGTCGCGGGTGGGTTCACCGGCCAGGCCTACGTCTACAACCTCGCGACCGGCGCCGACATCGCGAGCTTCCAGTTCGGGACGCCGCCCAACTCCATCATTAACGACGTGATCGTGGCCGGCGGCGCGGCCTGGTTCACCGACTCGGTCGTGCCCCACATCTACCGCGTGCCCATCCTCGGCCCGGGATCTGTCGGCGCCTCCTCGACCCTCACGGTCAGCGGCCCGGCGGCCGACCTGACCGGCGCATTCAATCTCAACGGAATCGCGGCGAGCCCGGACGGCGAGACCCTGATTGTCGCCCACAGCGCCGACGGAGCCCTGGACACGGTCAATCCGACGACCGGCGCGAGCGCCACCATCACCGGCGCGAACGTCCCGAACGTCGACGGGATCCTCGTCGAGGCCGGTCGCCTGTGGGCCGTCCAGAACTTCAGCAATCAGATCACCGAGTTCCGGCTGTCGCCCGACCTCAAGGCGGCGACCGTCGAGAAGGTGATCACCGACCCCGCCTTCGAGATCCCGACGACGGTCGCCCGCTGGGGCGACCGCCTGGCCGCTGTCAATGCGAAGTTCGATACTGGCTTCCCGCCGACGGCGGAGACGTACGACGTCGTTGAGATCAGCCGCTGAGCCCGTATCCACCGAACCTCGTCGGGGCTGTGCGATGGTCGCATCAATCAGGTGCTCCTCTGTTTGGCTGATGGGCTGGTTGCCACCCGCACAGGTCGCCTGCTGACTGACTGCTTGGTACTGGGTCGGTCATCGATTAAGAGGTCTAGAGCTGATAACTGCGGCGGTTTCGAGCGTGGAAGAGCTGATAAGTCTAGGAATCCGCCGGTCTGCGGCCTAGTTCGTCTACGAGCCTGGCGCCTCTTGCAGATCCTGAAACGTTCGAACATTGCCGTGCGGTACCCGGATGCATGCGCGAAACGGCCGAGTCGGCCGCGGCCATCCGGAGATGCCAAACCAAGGAAGACCTGGAGTGCCGGTCTACGGCCCCCGTCTTCGGCACCGATCAGCGCACGAGCAATTTGCTCGGCGCGGGGCACGTATCGACCATCACCGCGCCACGAAGCTCACGTGGGCCGGGGATCCGGGCATCAGGCGTTGCAGCATCGGAGTGGAACCGCCTGAGCGTTGTGGCCGCCGGGGTGGGACCCAAGCGAAGGCGGGATGCGGCGGCTAAAGAACGGGAAGTTCAGCTTCATCGGGAAGGGCTGCCACACGGTCTACAGGCGCGCGTGATCGACGCCGGGAATGACGACTGCAGCATCTGGGTATCGCCCCGAGCGTCGTGACGCCCCGTTCTTAGTCTCTGTTGGCCTTCACACCATCGCCCCTTTCCCTTCGTCGAAGGTATCTGGTGTGGTGTAGGGAATCCTCAAAAGACAACGAAGAACTAGTCAACGTGCTTCTGATCCGTCAGAACTCTCGGCTCGGCTCCGCGTCGAGAGAATGGCATACCCCCAGCCAGCAACGCTAAGTCCAAAAATGGCCACGGATACGAGGGCCGCCGCAAAAGTTATCGTCAATCCGGAGAGAGAAGCGAGCGAAATTATTTCGAGAACAATCAGCCAAGAAACCCAGCTGGGGAGGACTTTGGCTCGGACAACTGCGACACTGAAGGCAAGATATCCAACGACCAAGGTCAAGCTGACTATTAGAGTGGTCGCAACGTAGGCGCCGTTCTGAAGTAGGGCCTCGTCCAGCGAGGGCGAACTAGCAGCTATGTAAGGACGCAAGAGGACCTCGCTCACCAATATGTATCCTCCGCCACTGGCGGCTCCGAAAAAGGAGAGTAGAAAGCCCACGGTCCCAAGCCTGCCGAGGCTGGTTGAGAAACGCGAGTACCAGCCCACAAACCCCAGGAGGATAGTCGTCAGCGCGACGTACTCAATAAGATGCGCTGGGACCCAGAGCGGCTCGAGAACATAAAGGGAAGTGCTCCCTCGAGGGTGTATGACCTCCGCTACGACATACATCGCTCCCCCAACCAGAAGCAGCGGCCCGGTCCATCTCTCAACAGTGTCCAAAACGATCTCTGTACCCCTTCTTCAGGCTCCAGGCCGCGTCGGGAGCCCCGAGGGTCGGACACCAGGTGATCGCAAGTCCGCGCCTGGGCGGGAAGAGTGGCAACAAAGAGCACACCCGCAGCCCATCAGAGCTTGAGGACATGTCCGCAATGATCGCGACGACGATAACCGCCGCGATGGCGACGTCGCGGACGGCCGTGCTGGCAGCGACCTCACGCATGACCTCATCGCTCGGTCGCCGCCCATCCTCCGCGTCAACTGCCGCATCCCCGAGTCGAGCCAGCCTTCTCCCGAACCAATCCGCGTAGATCGCGAAGGCCGCGACAAGCACATAGGCGTTGATGAGGCCAGCCGGTGAGGAAGTCGAAGCCGGCGGTGAGCGCGGTGAGCAGGCCGAACACCACACCCGCTAAAAGGGCCAATGCGCTCACGTTGGCAACGAGGCGACCGCGCGCCAGAGTCCGATGGATCGCTGCCAGCGCATGAATGTCCCGTCGCCGGACCGCGAGCGCGTAGACAGAGTAACCACCGACGCCCACCGCGACCATCGTGAACATCGAAAGAATGTGCAGCGCCTTGAAGATGAGCACCATTCGTTCGCCCTCCAGACCCGAATGGATGGCGGCGATAGGTTAGGCCTTGCGGAGTCTTCTGTGTGGGGCGCTCACCTCCGCGCGAGCTACCGCTGGTCTGCGGGGCGTAGGTCTGGCGCGATACCGGCGGCGTCCAGCTCGGCCTTAGCTTAGGTCGCCCGCCTAGCGAGTCTCGAATTCGAGCGTCTGCACGATCGCGGCCAGCTCATCGCGCACCCTCTGTGGAGCGTCAGGCGCGTACGTGGCGTCGATCACCACCGTCTCTCCCTCGACATCCAGGACCGATGATTTCAACGCTCGCACGCTCAATACAGCTGATAACTGTGCAGTGAGCCGCTCGAACGAACCCGTCAGGATCGCACCCCAGACCCAAGGACCAGGGGCCGCGTCGACGGTCAGGCGCCTTTTCTCCTGAAGCCGTCCTCGCTCCATTCCTCGCTGCCCACACCGTGATGGGCGAAGAACAGGCCGTCCGGGTCGTACCGTCGCTTCGCGCCTGCCAGCCGCTGGTAGTTGATGCCCCAGAACGCCTGTTGCCAGTCGGCCTCGAAGAAATCGCTCTCGGATACGTATGAGCCAGGCCTCGGCACGACTCTCAGCACCTCGTCCATCGCGCGATGGACGGCGGCTGCCTCGCGGCGGGCGGCCGCCAGGTCGGGCTCAGCTCCGGGGATGCCCGGGAAGGCTGGCGGGCCGATGGCGGCGATGACGATGAGTGCGAACGCGTCCAGCGCGACGGGATTCATGGCCGTGTCGCGGGCCGCGCCAATGTCCGCCGGGGGCGCCCCCGCGAGGCCCTTGTTGACATGCAGCGCGACTTCCCGATGACGGCTGGCGGCGTATCGCGCGTCGGCGAGGGCGCCCTGCCG
>WNGE01007944.1_pt1 | contig 11436 bp, 9 predicted proteins | sample 5400651 | NCBI WGS metagenome assembly WNGE01 (sample SAMN13153370, study PRJNA577476) | soil metagenome | isolation source: 60 cm soil or saprolite under grassland replicate 2 | place: USA:California | collected 2016-06-15 | reverse complement strand
GATGTGCTGATCGACATTCGTGCGAAAGGCCCTCCCGATAAACGGAATGTCGCCGATGATCGGGACCTTATCTTCGGTCTTCTGCACATCCTCGCGCATCAAACCACCAAGCACGACCGTTTGTCCGTCCCACACACTGACACTCGTGGTCACCTTGCGCGTGCTGAAAATCGGCTGGTTAATAACATTATCGGTAAGAGTAACTGGGACGGAGGTTTGGATGGCACCCAAGGTAGTGTTGATACCTATTGCATTGATTGGACTGCCGTAATTAATGAAGCCCTCAAACTCAACGACCTGCGGCACCATACTGAGGTCGATGGTCACGCCGTCCGGTCCTACTACTGGTTCAACCTCGAGAGTGACGCCTGTATTTCGAGTTTCAAAGGTCGCAGGCGTAGTTGGTGTCACGACTACAGGGGGGTTAGTTCCACCAACAACGGAGCTGCTGACAGCCGGGACCTGCGGCGCCGTGAATGTCACCGGATAACGAAATTCTCTCACAATTTCGATGACGGCACGCTGTCCACTTTTGGTTGTCACTTTCGGCGCCGAAAGAAGATCGACACCTTTTTTCTGATTGAGCGCGCGAATGACAACTTGAAATTGCGGATCGGTAAAAACACCAGCCAGGCCAAAAATTCCTGGAGCCACGGCACTGGTTCCCAAAGACGGAAACAGAAGCGCGTCAATCGCATTTGCGCTGATCGCAGCGTTTCCGCTGCGATTTCCGGCAGTAACGGGACCGCCGGATGTGCCGTCCCCAGGAATAGACGTGGCAGAGCCCACCGGATTTCCGTTCGCGTCAACGAAAGGAAAATTAGCGGCATTAGTCGCCGTCCCATTACCCGAGGTCCCGCCGGATCCAAAGGCCCCCTTGCTCCCAACTTTGAACGGACCAAGCAGCCAATCAAAGCCGAGTTCTTTCAGATTGTTCTGCGTAATCTCGATAAACTTCGATTCGATCTCGACCTGTTTAGGACCAGCCACAGTTGCCTGCTCGACCAACGCATCGACCAGGTCCAAGTTGTCTTGCGTGTTACGAACGATCAGACGGCTGCTCTGCGGCAGGAAATTTGCGCTCGCTCCCGGCGGGAAGGGAACACCCTGAGCTTCGAGGAAATCCTTCGCCCCTTCACGGGTTACGAGTTGCTGTCCGCCAGTGGTTTCCTGTGTGTCTTTTCCTGTGCCCGTGGGAGCTGCTACTCCTGTCTTTGTTTTGTAAGCGCCCGCCTGCAGCGCTGAATACCCAGCAGTTACCGAGGTGCTAATGAAATCGGGCGGGACGCGATATTCTTTTGTGATCAAGTCATTGCTCTGTTCGCTCATCGGAATGATCGCGACCGCGTAAGGTTCGACCTTCACCTTCAACCCAGCCTGGTTCGCGATGTAGCGCAACGCTTCGCCAAGCGGGATTTGATTCAGAGTAATTGTGATGCGCGCTTCCGCTGAGGAAATCGCCGGCGCGGCCACTACTGCGCGATTAACGATGGGACGCGCCGAAACTGGGGTCGTTCCCGGTGCGGCGGTTCCTTGCGGCGCAGCCCCGGCGGGAGGAGCGGCCGGTGCCGCCGGTCCAGCGGCAGGTTCGACCGGCACCGAAGGAGGAGCAACTTGACCGAGCGGCGTTAAACGCAAAACAATATCGACGCCTTTCTTTCCTTGCGTGGCAGGATCGTTCGCCACCGCTTGTTGCCGGAGAAAATCGATCGCCTCGCGGATACTGGCATCGCGAAACTCAACGCGCGGGATAATGATCGTGTTCAGTTTGGTCGTGATCCTGGCTGTGCCGCCCGCGTCTCTGGCAAAAGCGTCTGCGTATGGGTTGACGGCCTGGCCGTATTGGCGGACCGGTTCTTCCCAGCCCTTTTCTACCTGCCACATGTTACGCGCTCGGGTCTCGTTATACGCTTCTTCGCCGTAATGATACTTGGTATTATCGATCTTTTCCTGGCCACGACGCGCTGCAACATTGTACGGATCGAGATTAAGGACCTGGTCGTATCTCTTAAAGGCGAGGTCATAGCGGCCTGAGCTGTAGTAGCCGTCGGCTTCCGTCAGCAGCCTTTTTACTTCTTCGACTTTCGCGATGAACTTCGGGGTCATCGTCTTGTTGAAATAACCGGGCTGCTGCAAGTGGGCGAGTAGCTCCGCCGCCGGACGGCAGTTTGGATCGTAGCGGGGATCCAAAATCTCACTCACGATCACCTCTGCCTCAGCGTAGTTGCCTTCCGCGATTCGCTGTTCCGCCAGTTTCACTCCGCTCTTACAGAAACCGTCCACCGCGTCATCGTGCGCTTTCCCCGAGACTATTGCATCCGGCAGGTACCTGACGGCTGTCCGGAATTCCTGATGGGCGAGCGCAAAGTTCTTCGCTTGCATGGCGGCCTTGCCCCGCGCCAGGGCTTCTTCGCCTCGCGGCAGTGCAGCCTGACGTCGTTGCACTTCCCGCTGCGAAACGGAATCTACAGTTTGGGCGAAGCTCAAGGTACAAAACATCGACGACCAAACGGCGATGAGTGTGAGGAGAAGCGCTGCTAGGGCGCGCAAATTGGGCGTCTTGCCCAAATGGAACACAGGGCTGTGCCCTGTGCGGCCAGCGGACATTCTGTCCGCTGCGCGGGATTCAGCGGAGTAAAACTCCGCTGGCCACACAGACTGCAAGTCTGTGTTCCCTTTCGGCGACACGCCGGATTTCTGTCGTCCCGCTTCGGGACTCGGGAAAACAAAACTCCATTGTGACCCAGCGTTAAAACGCTGGGCTAATTTTAAAGCGTGCCAGGACAGTTTGTGATGCGCGTTGGGACTCTGGGGAATTTTCTTCATAAGCAGATTTATGGAGCGGCAGGACCGATCTCGATCGGCTGATTTGGCTTTTGAATGTTTATGATCACTGCCTTGTTCGACTGAACATCCACCAGCTTATATTTGATCTCCTCCAACGGTTTCAAGGAAAATTCTTGATCTTTTCTCACTTCAAATTCCCGCCGCCCGCCCCAGGAATAAGCGAAGGTCGCGACCGACTCGGGCGACATGGCGACCTTTTCCTTGACGAGTGTGAGCTGCTCTTTGGTGTCTTCATGCTCGAGACGTAACTCGGACACATCGACATTGGTGCCGTATTGGTTCGGTTGATATTTTTCCGTGAACTTTACGATCTTGAAGCGCGTGCCGCGGATGGTATCTCCCTTTTTCAAAAATTGCGTTGGCTCGCTTTGATCGATGGCGTTGATCGCAAATGTGTCGCCGACCCACGATGAAAACATGAACCGGAAAGGTTCCTCGGTGGCTGACTCCAAGCTTAACTTTGTGAGGTAATCAGGATGCGAATCCTTATCCGTTGGATTGGTCTGTCCCTTCCATTCATCGAGATTGGTGAAGCCGTCGTTATCGGGATCTTCATCGAGGACATCCGCATTCTCGACCGGCAGGCCAAATTGCTCGAACCACTCGTTCGGTACGGGTGGATGCACCACAGTGGTTTGCAACGTTGCCGGCAGGTTGTTGGAACCGATGAAATGTTTTTCCGGAACGAAAAGCCCTGAGCGACCGCCAAACTTCCATTGCGCGGGTTGCTGAAGCTTTTCGGCGGCATGATCAAGCTCGACAGCTTTGCCCGGCGGGGAGGCCGCTTTGGGCGCAGGCGCGGTCTGCTGCTGCGCAGCCAATTTATTTCCGAACTGTGCGGCGCTCCACCAAATAGAAATCGCGCAGACGAAAAGAAAGATTGCAGCCGCGACGAGCGCGACACGATCGTAATGCGCCTTAATCCAGTCCACAGGCTTCGCCACGATTAACCATTAACCACGAATGAACACCAATGGACACGAATAAAGCATGAGAAACCACGGATTACACGGATAGCACGAATAAGAAGACTCAGGCATGAAGATCAGGGTTGTTGCGTTCGTCAGGTTCTTGCGAGCGCAACACTCGTTTCCATTCCAATCGTGCATTCTTAAAATTAATAAGCATGGCCAGGTCCAAGCTCGTGATGTTCAAATACCCGATCATTTGAGCTACATGCGTGTCGCTGAAGCATGAGACTACTTTGGGATCGACGATCACGGCATCGTCGACAATCAGGTCCGGACTGAGTTTGCCAATTAATTCCCCGCGATAAGAAACCGAGAACGAGCTTTGGACTGAAACACTGTGTCCGCGGTGCTTCAATTCAATGATCATTGCACGTTCGTAGAGTTTTTCGTCCAGTCCCGGTTTTAATTCGTTGAGCACTTCCATCGCAGCCCCGATTATCGTGCCGCTTAACTCCTCGTGAATCATCTTCTAATCCGTGTTATCCGTGCAATCCGTGGTTAAAATGTAAATCTCACCATCTCGATTCTGGCCGAGATTTCGATGTGTTCATTTCCAACGATAAAATTAAGCGGGGCATTGCTCGCAGCATTCGGGGCTGCCGAATCGGTCGGGGCCGTAGTTGCTTCGGTCGTCTTTTCGCGCGGCGGGCCTTTGTCCTTTTCGTTCCGAACGTACAGAGTACGAATGATAAAGAACTGTCCGGTTGAACCTGCGATCTGATTCAACACTTTGCGCGCAGCAGATGGCGTAGCTTTAAACGTCAGATTAACAACGTTGCGCTCGAGCAATTTGGGCTCGGCCGTGCTCACGGCAGCCGGCTTTTGTCCTCGGGCCGGGGCCGCCTTTCGCCCGGGGACTGGGGTTGGAGTTGCCCTTGGCGCAGGCGCGGCTTCGTGTTCTTCAGGCAAGGGCGCCCGTTGAAAGGAGCTCACGCTGTCCACCCGGGCGTCCACCAAGATATTTATGAGCATTTGGATTTGGGATAGCTCTTGCCCGAGCAGCGGCGCCGCGACCGTGTTTGGCAAGGTCGTGGTAAATTCGTCGAAGCCGAGCTGAAACTTGTCCGGAAGCTTTACTTTGTTTGTGCTCGCCCTGCTACGGGTGATGGTTGTCACCTGACGCAAACGGCTTTGGAATTCATTGGGGGCGAGCGGCGGCGCCGGAAGAACAGATGTCTTGAGCTCTTCTTTGAATTTGTCGAGCGCGGCGCTGTACTTCTCGAGATAAACTTTCATTTTCTGGTAATTCGCATCGTTCGGAAATGGATCGAGACGCTCAAGCCGAAGGCGTTCCGCCGCAGCGGTATCGAATTCCTTTTTGGCAACGCTCCACTTGCTCGTTGCAAAATAGAGAAAGATCCCGGCAACCAACGCGCAAAATCCAAAGACAATCAGGAAAGTGCCAAGCCACCGATTCTGCTGAAACCAGTTCATGGCAATTTCAGGGGCGTACGCAGTGTGAGCTGAAGCTCGTAAGGAAACGCCCATTCGGTTTCGTTCGGCACTGAGTTCGATTTGATCACGCGATCCGGATTTTTTGCGTCGATGATGAAAAATGGCGAACTCGCCAGGTTACGAAAGTAATCGACGACGACTTCCTGCTGTTTCGAATTCAACAAATAAAGACCGCGCACAATAATGCCATCGATCACGGGGCCGCCCACGCTCGCTGCTTTCGTTCCGGTCCTTGTAACTGGAGACGGCGGAGCGACTGGCCGGAGATTCGGCGCAATTTCCGCGGTACGTTTCTCATTTACGCCGACTGGTTTTCCACCAGAAGTGGCAGCCAGCTCGGTGATCCAGATGTCCCCTTCTGGCAGGCGCGCGTTAAGGTCTTCGAGAATTTCCGGCCAGAAGCTGCGATCGTTAATTGCGGCAATGAGCGGCGTGGCGATGCTATCCAGTGAGGCGGTTTCTTTTTTCAGCTTATCAAGCCGCGTTTCGGCGACTCTCATGATGTTGATTTTTTGTTGCAGTTGTTGCGTGCTATTGCGCGTCACGTCGGCCGCGCGCGTGTAGTAGGCTGACCAGCCGACCAAAGTGAGAATGAAACAAGCCGCCGCCATAATGAAAAACGGCCGCCGCCTTTCTAACTCCTGGATGCGAACCACACTCGCCGGACGTAGGTTTAACTCAATCGGGCATGTCGTCACCGTCCGCAGCGCCAACCCAACCAATTCGCCCAGCAGATGCGCCGACCGCGTGAGCTTTTCAACGGACACCGAGCCAGCCGCCGCCACATTGCGCATTGCATTAAAAGACTCGATGGGCAATTGCAGTTTCTCTTGAAAAAATTCGCGCATGTAAGGCATACCCGCGCTTCCGCCGCAAAGGAAAATGCGCTCAGGCGCACTTCCCTGCTGTTGCGCACGGTAATGGCGGATGGAACGCATCAGCTCTGCGTGCAACCGCGTCATCGTACCGCGCACTATCTTTGAGACGCGGGCAACATCGGGATCTGCCGGCTCGGCGTATGCGCCTCCCAAACTCACAAATCCGTCGCGTTTCTTGCGGAGTTCCGCCGCGGCAAATGGCTCGCCAAATTCCTTGGCAATCGCCGCAGTGATCGACCCACCACCAATTGGAACGCTCCGCGAGAAAATTTTTCTGGGCTCGATGAACAGGAGATTCGTCGTCCGCGCTCCGATATCCACCAGCAACGAACAGCCGCTCAGATCGCTGTAGCTGTAGCGAAAGGCATTGTAGAGCGCCATCGGCGCAATATCGACAATCGATGTGCGCAGACCCGCCTCCTCAACCACGCTATTGATCCCGTCGAGCAAGTCGACCTTGATCGCGACAAGTACGACCTGAATTTGCTCGTCCCCACCGCCTCCAACAAGCTGGTAATCCCAGACGACTTCGTTGATTGGAAAAGGAACGTTCTGCTGCGCCTCGAACGAAATGATTCTCTCGATCTTTTCCTCCTCCACCGCAGGCAGTTTCACAAAACGCTCAAAAACAGACTGCCCGGCGACGGCGTAATTGACGCGGCCGTGTTTGATTTGCAGCTCGTTCATCATTTCACGCAGAGCAATGGTTATTTCGGCGTGCCGAATTTCCCCCCCAACCAACTCAGTCGCGATTTCGCGGAAACGATAGTCGAGCAACACCAACCCACCGTGGGCTTGTACACGAAATTCTGCCAAGCCTATGGTCTGAGAGCCGAGGTTTAAACTGAAGATGCGTGTCGGTGCCGCCATGACTAACGCCCGGTTTTGATTTGTTCGTAACGGTCCCAGTAAAGCGGCGCAAAGGGCGTTTCGTTTTTGTTCAAAACGAAGCCGGGGACCTGCGGCAGGGTCGCGTACCATCGCGGCTGTGCGCGCGAAAGACTCGATTCATCTTTCACCGCGCCTTGCTGCACAATTTGAACCGCGATGTTTTGGCACGAGTTCGTCGTGATCGGCCGATTATTTCCGAATCGCGCCAGGGCGCGCGGGGAGACGTACATGACCGAGCGATTCTCACGCCCCGCTGGGATGTTCACGTGTGTCACTTCACCGGTCAGAAGATTGCTATTGAAGAGAATGTAATACTTAAAAGTCAGCTCGTCGGTAAATTGTGGCGTCGCCGTAAATTGGACTTCCACTTCCAGCCAACGATCGCGTTGATTGGTTTGATATTGTTCCGCACCCCCATAAGTAAATTGCGGTGTCGCAATTAAGTTCTTAGTGATCTTCGTGATCTGGAAATCGGCCCCCGTCCGCGCCCCCTGTGCGAATGCGGCAAGCGGCAGAAGGAGAAAAACGAATAGAGCACGCCGAAGAGTTGTTTTCATAGCGGAGGTGTCGATCTTGCCACGAAGCGTGCAAGGATTCCACAATTCTGCGATTCGATTCCAGCCGAAACGCGCAAAAAACGACACGGTAGGCGCCAGATGGCGTCGGATTAAATTATGGACATGAGTGGTTAAACAGAGACCTTCCTGTCTACTGGACTCGCCGTAAGCCGCGCCGACTGCCGCGCTCTTCAACGACGCTTCAACGATCTCGGACGTATTCGATCGTTTTTGGATACCTTCCTCGAAATTGACTCGAGGTTCCCAGCCAAGAATTACCTTGGAGAATTGAATGACCGGAACCGCAGTGCGCGCCCACTCGACTCCTCGTATGCCGCGCCGGCTGTGATCTGGAATTTGTCGTTGCCAACCTGGCCCACAACATAAGTCTGCAGAAGATCGCCACCGAATTTGCCGCTCCATCGCCCGTACAAAACGCCCACTTCTCCGCCGTAATAAACCGGATTCGACGATGGGGTCATCATTTCGCTAGGCGAATCCTTTCCCTCCGTTCCATTATTCTTTCGATCGGTTCGATGTATCGGGGCAGGGTTTACTCTCTGTCCTTCCGCGGCGCTAAAGAACGCGACCGGGAAGAGATCGAGCGGCGCCATTCCCATCCGGCCCAACGCAGTCGAAACCGGCGAACGCCCGTCCAAAAGGTTGAGTAGCGCGAGGTCATGAATCAAAACCGAGCTATCGACACTCGTGAAAATTTCCGGTCGGTCGAGTGTCAAGATAGAAGTGGCGTCCAGCGTTTGCTGCGCCGCCAGGGGAAAACAAAAACCGAAAAAGCCGAGCCCGGCAAGAAGTGCGCGCTTAATCACGGGTTAATTCACAGCCAAAAAAGCGCCAGCGCCAGCGAAATTTTCTGACCACGCTCGGCTCCGTTGAAAAGCGCGAGCTGGAGCACAGCCATCCTGGCTGTGTTACCCGGCGGGCATCCTGCCCGTCGGATATGACCCGCCGCGCTTTTCAACAGAGCCACCACGCTTTAACGCTTCAATGATTCCCTAAAATATTCGATTGTTTGGGTAATTCCTTCTTCGAAATTGACGCGAGGTTCCCAGCCAAGGACCGTCTTCGCGCGCGAGATGTCCGGCTGGCGAACTTTCGGATCATCTACGGGCAGAGATTTGTATTCGATTGTCGATTTTGTTCTAGTTAAGCGAATGATTTCCTCGGCGAATTGTTTGATCGTCATCTCGCGCGGATTACCAAGGTTAACCGGCTCGTGAAAATCGCTCATCGCTAGTTTGAAAATTCCATTGATTAGATCGGAAACATAACAAAACGAGCGTGTCTGAGAACCGTCGCCAAAGACGGTGAGTGGCGCGCCTCCCAGCGCTTGGCCAATGAAGGCGGGGACGACGCGTCCATCCCGCAATCGCATCCGCGGACCATAGGTGTTAAAAATGCGGACAATTTTTGTGTCGATCTTGTGATAGCGATGATAGGCCATCGTCATCGCCTCGGCGAAACGCTTCGCCTCATCATAAACACCGCGCGGCCCAATCGGGTTGACGTTGCCCCAGTAATCTTCTTTTTGCGGGTGCACGAGCGGGTCGCCGTAAGTCTCCGAAGTGGACGCCAGAATGAAGGAGGCGCTTTTGGCTTTGGCTAGGCCAAGCGCGTTGTGTGTGCCAAGCGCACCGACTTTCAATGTAGGAATCGGCAATTCGAGATAATCGATCGGGCTGGCCGGCGAGGCGAAATGAAAAACATAATCGATTTTTGCTTCCGGCAGGAAAATGAAATTGGAAACATTGTGCCTAATGAATTGGTAATTTTCGCTGCCTGCCAGATGCCCGATGTTGGCCGTATTACCCGTGACCAAATTGTCAATCGCGATAACGCGATGGCCTTCCGCCAACAAACGGTCGGTCAGGTGCGATCCGAGAAAGCCAGCGCCGCCAGTCACGACTGAAATGGGCAGCGATTCTTTCTCGGCCATGGTCGGTTTTATCTACTGGCTGCGACTTGGATTTGCGAGAAGAAACAAACATTTGTCATTTCGAGCGAAGTCGAGAAATCTCTCGGTAGTATTCTGCGCAGTATTCGTAATTACAAAATGAGATCCTTCGACTTCGCTCAGGATGACAGATAAGAAAACCATGCGCATTTTATCCGGCATTCAACCCAGCGGCGTGCTGCACATCGGCAATTATTTCGGCATGATGCGCCCAGCTATTGCCCTTCAGGCGGAGGGCGAAGCGCTTTATTTTATCGCTGATTATCATGCACTCACGACTGTGCGCGATCCGAAGGTGCTGCGCGAGAACAGCCGTCTCGTCGCTCTCGATTTTCTGGCCTGCGGTCTCAATCCGGAACGCGGCGCACTGTTTCGACAGTCGGATGTTCCGCAGGTAACGGAGCTGGCGTGGATTCTATCGACCATCGCGCCGATGGGTTTGCTCGAGCGAGCTCATTCTTATAAAGACAAACTCGCGCGCGGCCTGGCCGCGACTGTCGGGCTGTTCGATTATCCGGTGCTCATGGCAGCCGACATCTTAATTTATGACAGCGACATCGTGCCAGTCGGCAAAGATCAAAAGCAGCACATCGAAATCGCGCGCGATCTGGCGGTAAAGATGAATGACACTTTCGGGCAAATCTTCAAATTGCCCGAGCCGCGGATTCATACGGCAACCGAAGTCGTTTCGGGAATCGACGGGCAGAAGATGAGCAAAAGCTACGGCAATAACATCGACATCTTCGGCGATGAAAAAGAGATGCGGAAACGGGTTATGAGCATCGTGACCGATTCAATGCCCGTGGAAGCGCCGAAAGACCCGTCAAGATCGACAATCTTTCAACTCTACTCGCTCTTCGCATCGAAAGACGAAATTGCGGAAATGCGCGAACGATTTCAAAGAGGGGGTACCGGCTATGGCGATTTCAAAAAGCAACTCTTCGAAAAGCTTTGGGAATATTTCGCGCCGATGCGAAAACGCCGCGAAGAGATCCTCGCCAACAAGACCTACATCGACAACGTGCTCGCGCGCGGCGCCGAGCAAGCGAACGAAATCGCCGACCAAGTCATGAAGCGGGTGCGAGCCGCTGTCGGGCTCGGTTAGGTCACTGATTGTCGACGAACGAAAACGCAATTATAAGATGAAAGCCGCAAAGCTGAGGTGATTGATCCGTCGCGCAAAGAAGTGCGGCGGTCACAGACCGCCGCTACAGTTGGTTGATGGCGACGCTGTGTTTTCACGTTGTTCCAAATGCAAAGCAGAACAAAGTGATGGGCCAGCACGGAAAGGCTATCAAGATCAAGCTGCGCGCCCCGGCACTGGAGGGGAAGGCGAACGCCGCGCTGTGCCGTTTTCTGGCGGAAGAATTAAAGATTCCTGAACGGAGCATTGCGCTGGAGCGCGGCCAAAAATCACGGGAAAAACTAATTCGCATCGAAGGATTAAGCGAAGAAGACGCCCGGCGCCGTTTGTTGGCGTTGACGTGAGACTCGCCGGCCGGCGTCCGTTAGCACATACTCACAGCATGATTACCGGCGCACACGTCCTCTTTTACAGCAAAGATCCCGAAGCAGATCGAACCTTCTTCCGCGATGTCCTGAGCTTTCGCTCCGTCGATGCAGGCGGCGGATGGTTGATTTTCGCGCTGCCTCCAGCGGAACTCGCGCTTCATCCTTCCATGGATAATTTCGAGCAAGCTCACGCAGAGCATCAACTGCTTGGCGCGATCCTGTATCTCATGTGCGATGATCTGGATGGGGTGGTCAAAACACTGAAATCCAAGAATGTGAGCTGCACCGAAATAAAAACGGCCGAATGGGGAATCAAAACGACGGTCAAGCTTCCGAGCGGGGGCGAGATCGGT
>WNGE01021206.1_pt1 | contig 11437 bp, 8 predicted proteins | sample 5400651 | NCBI WGS metagenome assembly WNGE01 (sample SAMN13153370, study PRJNA577476) | soil metagenome | isolation source: 60 cm soil or saprolite under grassland replicate 2 | place: USA:California | collected 2016-06-15 | reverse complement strand
TGCAACAATGTTAGAGCTTCGTTTTCTTTTTCCTGTACAAGATAATAACATTCCGGTTCCAGTAAAGCATATGAATACATAGTTCTTCTCCTTTAATTCTTTTTATAAAATTTGTTAATGGCTAAGGCACGTTTGAATTTAATGGGTCAATCAGCTTATGTGGAGTTAGTGAGCGTGCTAACAAAAATAATTATAATAATGAATAGTGAGCTCCAGAAAGAAAGTAATTATTTATTAAATAATTGCACAGGCAAAATTTTTATATACATTCTTTTGAATATCAATTATTTGGAAGGTATATATAATACTTAAAAATGTTTGTTGTCAGCTTTATTTTCCTTAAATAATTCCACCTTTTTTTCTACTACTCCCTGCCTGTCTTTTGTATGAAACACCTGTGCCAGTGTCGGCGCGATTACCAATGATACAATTGACATAAGTTTAATAAGAATATTCATCGAAGGGCCGGATGTGTCTTTAAAAGGATCACCAACAGTATCGCCCGTTACTGCAGCTTTATGTGGTTCACTTTTTTTCTTATAGATCTGACCATTGATCTCAACACCTTTTTCAAAACTTTTCTTCGCATTATCCCATGCACCACCGGCATTATTTTGGAACATACCCATTAACACCCCGCTCACGGTTGCACCAGCTAAAAAACCACCTAACGCTTCAGGTCCCAACAAAAAGCCTATCAATAAAGGAGCAGTAATGGCGATAGCGCCGGGCAACATCATTTTTTTAATGGAAGCATCTGTAGATATAGCTACACATTTATCATATTCAGGTTTGCCTGTGCCTTCCATTATACCGGGAATAGTACGAAACTGACGGCGAACTTCTTCCACCATTGCCATGGCTGCCTGCCCAACTGCACGAATTGCCAATGACGAGAAAATAAAAGGAATCATTCCTCCAACAAATAAAGAAGCTAAAACATTTGCTTTATAAATATCAATACCTGTAATGCCTGCAACACCGACAAAGGCAGCGAATAAAGCCAGAGCAGTTAATGCTGCAGATGCAATGGCAAAACCTTTACCGGTTGCGGCAGTGGTATTACCTACGGCATCCAATACGTCAGTTTTTTCACGAACATCAGGGGGCAGCTCACTCATTTCAGCAATACCACCTGCATTATCAGCAATAGGACCAAATGCGTCAATTGCTAACTGCATTGCAGTAGTAGCCATCATGCCGGCAGCGGCAATAGCAACGCCGTATAAACCTGCACATGCATAAGAACCATAAATTCCACTTGCCAAAACAAGAATGGGCAGCATAGTTGATTCCATGCCCACCGCCAAACCACCAATTACATTTGTAGCATGACCTGTAGCTGATTGACGAATAATGCTTCGTACAGGCCGTTTACCCATTGCGGTGTAATATTCAGTAATCATACTCATTAGTGTGCCTACGACTAAACCTACTATAATAGCGCCCATTACACCATTGTTGGTGAAAGTATGTCCACGCAGTTCCATAGTCTCGGGTAAAATATATTTTACGAGCGTAATACTGGCAATAGCAGCAAGAATAATAGAACTCCAGTTTCCCATGTTCAACGCTTTTTGAACACTGCTTGTATTAATACCTGCAGTATCACTAAGCCGTACAAAGAAAGTCCCTATAATAGATGCAATTATACCAGTACCTGCTATCAGCATGGGCAAAAGAATAGGTCCATAACCACCAAAATTATCATGTGAAATTGTTTCCTGTCCAAGCACCATTGTTGCCAATACGGTAGCAACATAAGATCCAAATAAATCAGCGCCCATACCGGCCACATCACCTACATTATCACCAACGTTATCTGCAATGGTTGCAGGATTACGTGGGTCATCTTCAGGAATACCAGCTTCAACCTTACCTACCAAATCGGCTCCTACATCAGCGGCTTTTGTATAAATACCGCCGCCCACACGTGCAAACAGCGCAATACTTTCAGCGCCAAGAGAAAACCCTGTAAGCACTTCAATTGTTCTGAGCATTTCCGCAGAATCAACAGAGCCTGCTGCAAAAACTGTTTTCAATATTAAAAATAAACTACCAAGACCGAGTACCGCAAGACCTGCAACACCCAATCCCATTACAGAACCACCCGTAAAAGAAACAGCTAAAGCTTTTGACAAACTTGATCTTGCAGCATGTGCAGTGCGAACATTTGCTTTTGTAGCTACACGCATTCCAATATATCCTGCAGTTGCACTAAACACAGCGCCAACAATAAAAGCAAGTGCAATTGCCCAGTGTGAATTAGGGTTACTGCTTGCCATGATGCTCAATAAAATCGCGACGATAATAACAAAGTAAGAAAGGATTCTCCATTCTGCTTTTAAGAAAGCCATCGCACCTTCAGCAATGTGTTTGCTTATTTCCTGCATACGTTCGTTTCCTGCATCCTGTTTAGAAACCCAACCAGATTTTATGAAAGTATACAGAAGGCCGAGCAACGCCATTAGTGGAGCGGCATAGAACAGTTTGTCCATAAGCTATGATGTATTATTAATTTTTGAAATGGCCGCAAAAATAGGGGATAATAAGCAAAATGGAGAAACTAATCGTTTGTTCGTTCATTGCTGCTGATTGCCCAAATAGCTATAAGCTCGGGCAGAATTTTGCTGTCATCATTTGGAGTATGATTATCAATTCGGAGATAAGATGCACAACGAACAAAATGTAAAAGTGAGTGACACAAGAGACGACGAGTAAAGAACAAAAGCTCGTCCCACAAAAAAATAAAAATCATTCTAAAATAATTACTGCATCAAAGCATTATAGCTTTCACCGATAGCCCTAATTATGTCAGAGGGGAGAAGACTTTGCAATGACTGTTGCGTAAGCGCAATATCGGCAGCAAGACCATGAAGATAAACTCCTGTTAATGCAGCGTGCAGTGGTTCATAACGCTGTGCAAGCAAGGAAGTGATGATGCCGGTAAGCACATCGCCGGTGCCGCCAGTTGCCATGCCAGCATTGCCGGTGGTATTAAACCATCCTTTGCCTGAATGAGCAATGAACGTGTGATGACCTTTTAAAACTATAATGAACGGATATTGCTGTGAAAGCTGTAATGCCTGTTGTATTCTTTCAAAATCATTTTCTGCAGCACCAAATACTCTTTCAAATTCTTTTGGATGAGGTGTAAGAACAGAGCCTGCGGGTATTGAATTAAGCATTTCTTTATTGGCAGCAATGATATTAAGTGCATCAGCATCTATTGCAACTGGCTGAGTATAATTTTTTAAAATAAGTTGCACCAATTGTTTTGCATCATCATGCGTGCCGAGACCGGGACCTGTACCAATACTGCTGTATTTTTTCCATTCGACGGTTTCATCTCTGATAGTGCACATTGCTTCCGGGAATGCTGTTTGCATAATGTTCAACCCTTCTTCAGAAACGCTTACCGTTAATAATCCAACGCCGGTACGCAAACATGCACGGGCTGCTAAAACTGCAGCGCCCATTTTTCCTTTATTGCCTGCAACAAGCAATGCATGACCATAAGTGCCTTTATGTGAAAATGGAGTACGAGGTTTAAGATAAGATTGAATTTGTTCTTTTGTAATCAATTGTAAAGTGGTATCAACTGTTTCTAAAAAAACGGGATGAAGACCGATATCAAGTGTTTCAACAATGCCAAACATATCGGCATTTTCAGGAAGAAGGAAACAAAGTTTTAATGATTGAAAAGTAAGTGTATAAGTTGCTTTGATTACTGCATTGCCTTTGGAACTTTTATCAATAAACATTCCGCTGGGAACATCAATGGAAACAACTTTTGCATTAAATTGATTGATGTGCTGTACAAGTTCAGCACTCAAATCTTTTAAAGGCCGGTTAAGTCCCGACCCAAACAATGCATCAATAACAAGGTCATTTTTGTTTATTTCTGGAAAAAATTCTTTTGACTGAATAAAATAAATTTCCGAAGTAAGCTGATGTAAGCGGTGAAGATTTATTTGAAAATCTTCTGTTCCTTTTGCGCCAAATTCAAGAATAAAAATAACAGGGTGCATGCCTGCTTCAATCAATTGCCTTGCAATAGCCAATCCATCACCACCATTATTTCCTTTGCCACAGAAGATTTTAATATTCCCCTGTACTAATTGCTGATCAATTATGTAATCTGTGCTGCGGCGTGCTGCACGTTCCATTAAATCAATGGAAGCAAGGGGCTCATGTTCTATTGTATAAGCATCCCATTCATGAATTTGCTGCGACGATAGAAGTTTCATAAGACATAAAAATACAGCAATAGCTGAATTTATATATTTAAGTTTTTATGAGTGACTTCAATATTTTGGCTTAATTTTTTCATCGCAATATTAACAGCAAAAAGCAGAAGAGTTATGTATATTTGAAAAAAGGCTTTTGTGTAATTATATTTTCAATTATGGGAACGTTAGGGCTTATCAGCATTGCCATTATCATTGCAAATGTTATTGTTTCATACAGAGGATTTTCGAGCCATGAATTCTTTGCCCGTTACTCTTTTGAAGTGGAAAAGATTCTCATCTACAAAGACTACAAGCGGCTCGTAACATCGGGCTTTCTGCATGTGAACTGGATGCATCTTATTTTCAACATGTTTTCCCTGTATATTTTTAGTGCCGGTTTAGAAAGTTATATCGGCAGTATTTATTACCTCGTCATTTATTTTATAAGTTTAATCGGCGGCAATCTTTTTTCATTGTACATTCATCGCCGTCATGAAGCATATAGTGCAGTGGGTGCATCGGGTGCCGTTTGCGGAATTATGTTTGCCTCCATAGCACTATTTCCCGATATGCGTATCGGTCTTTTTTTCCTTCCCATTTCATTTCCCGCCTGGATGTATGGACTTGCCTTTGTGCTTTATACAATATATGGTATCAAATCACGAAGAGATAATGTAGGATACGAAACACATTTGGGAGGAGCATTGATAGGTCTTCTTGCAGCAATTGCAATTCAACCTTCGGCGCTTATATACAATTATATTCCCATTTTGCTTATTGTAATTCCTTCAGCCATCTTTATTTATTTTTAATTAATAATACTTTCAAAAGAAAATACACCCACACTGTTGAGGACAGATATAATGCCTCGAAACGCAATGAGGAAGAGGAGATCGACAGGATACTCGAAAAGATTCACAAAAGAGGTATGAGCAGTTTGACTAAAGAGGAAAAAGAAAAATTAAAAGCATTCTCTGAATCGCAGTAAGATTTTTTTTGAGCCAATTTTAGTGTTACTATGAAACTTCTGTTCCGCCTCGGAGAACTCTTCAACTTTCAGAACATTTTTGAACAAAAAAAAGCTACTAATCGCATTAACATTTAGTAAAAAAAACTATTCTGCCAGCTTATTTACATCCTGCCTTCCTGTAAAGATGCTTCCTATTTCACGTGAATGATAAATATTATTGTTCACTTTATTTCCGAGCATAATGATGGTTGCAGTGTCCTGTACAAAACGCGTAAAAGCAGTTCTGCTGCCGTGCCACTTGCCGTTGTGGTAAATAAGTGTATCGCCATTGTTGAAATACAAATGCCAGCCCAAACCATAGTTGTGCATAGTTTTATGCTCATTGCTGTAAGGCATGAAAGCCATATCAATAGTAGATTTTTGGAGAAATGTATGCTCATAAAGAATTTTGTCCCACTGATAAAGATCCCTTACCGTGCTATACACATTTTTATCTCCATATGTGCAATCAAGGTGATCCATTAGAAAAGGTTTTGTAACGGAATAAGTGGGAATATATTTAGCGGTATCAGCAATAGAAAATACATAAGTATTTTTTAAACCAAGGGGTGTAAACACACTATCTTTCATGTATTGGGGAAAGGGATATGTTGTAATTATTTCAACAATAAGTGCAAGCAGCAGATAGTTTGTGTTACAATAATGATAACTTCTGTCAGGCATAGCCATTGGGTTAGGCTGATGCTCAATCATAAAGTTTACAACATCCCAATTAGTTGCCTTTTGTTTTTTGTTCCAGTAAGTATCCATAAAATAACAATAATTGGGTAAACCGCTGCGGTGATTCAATAACATTTTTATTGTAACACCATGATAGGGAAGCTTGGGGAAAAATTTTTGCAAAGAATCATCAAGCGAAAGACGATGTTCTTCCCAAAGCTTTAAAATCGTCATCGCTGTAAATGTTTTCGAAATCGAAGCAAGATGAAAAGGCGTATGCTCTGTTATAGGTTCTTTTGTTTGAAAATTATAAAGTCCTTTATAATCTTCAAATAATATCTCACCGTTTTTAGCAACAAGAATACTGCCGTTGAAACTTTTTCCAAACTTAACATCGTAATAATCCCTGATGGCCTGGCTGTAATTTTCTTTTTCTTCCTGAGATAATTGACGAAAAGCGAAATCACTATGAATAGAGTTCGCTAATGCTGTAATGGATTTATTGTTGCCGGCACTTTGGCTGCAGGCATAAAAAGCAAAACAGAAAATAATATAAGAAATAAATCGTATCACAGTTGTAAATTAAAATGATATAACGCAAAATAAATAAAATGAGCCCACATAATTTTCGTATTTGTTTTTATTCTAACAATACCTTTACAAATTGTGGATAAGCTATGAGCATTGTACTATTCGATAATATTGAAAGAACTAAGTTATATCCGCTCAATAATATGTGTGCTGTAGCAGATCTTCGTTTGGGAATATTTACCACTTGTGAAAGATGGGCACGCATTACAAATGAAAATGTACATATACACACTGAAAATTATCTTTCCGTTTTGTACGATCCTATTCCGGCAAGCACGCATTTATGGATAGATGCAAATTTTGTACCTGATGAAAATTTAATTGACCAAATTTTTAATCTTAAAGAAAATGAAGCACTTGCTGATGAGTTTGGACTAATTGCGGGTCGCAAATTTTTTGCTGACAATTCCTTCTCCCCTTCCGCAGTATTACAAAATTTTGGGACGATCTATAAAATAAATAATGTAAAACGCCTTGAATTTCCATGGCATTTATTTCAATGGAATGATGAAATACTGCGTAAAGATTTTGCTTATATCAAATCTTTAAAAAAATCACAATCATTACTCGCAAACAGCCAATTTATCAATCCTGAAAATATTTTCATTGAAGAGGGCGCCGCTGTAAATTTTAGTATTATCAATGCATCTGCCGGACCGGTATATATTGGAAAAAATTCTTTAATAATGGAAGGTTCGATAATACGCGGACCTTTTGCATTATGTGAAAACGCCATACTGAAAATGGGCACAAAAATATACGGAGCAACTACTTTAGGTCCTTGTTGTGTTGGCGGAGGTGAAATAAAAAATGTTGTTATGCAAGGTTACAGTAATAAGGCGCATGACGGTTATTTAGGAGATTCTGTTATAGGCAAATGGTGCAATCTTGGTGCGGGAACGAGCAACAGTAATGTAAAGAACACAGGAAGCATGGTTAAAATGTGGAACGGATTTACAAAAGATTATATTCCGGTTGATATAAAGTGTGGTGTTATCATGGGGGATTATAGTCGCACTGCAATTAATACTTCACTCAATACAGGGACGGTGATAGGTGTATGCTGTAACGTTTTTGGCGAAGGATTGCTGCCAAAATATATTCCCGATTTTCAATGGGGCAGTAAAGGCATGACGAGATATGATTTTGAAAAATCGTTGCAGGATATTACTAACTGGAAAAAAATGAAAGATGGAGCATTAAGTGATGCTGAAACAAAAATTCTGAAATATATCTTTGAGCAGAACCTTTGAGATGTCATAACAAATTAATTTTAGATGCCTCCTGCGTCGGCATGACAACCCGGTTAATTATCATTTTAAAAAAGAGAAAAATAAATTATGAGAAAGCAAATAGCGGCCGCTAACTGGAAAATGAATTTAACACTGCAACGGGCAGAACAATTACTCGATAATGTAATGGCAAAAACCCATCAGCCTGCAGCAGATCAACAGGTTGTATTTGCCGTTCCATTTCCTTATCTCACAATGGCCCAACAAAAAATCGCAGGCAGGCAGCAGGTGTTTATTGCAGCACAAAATTGTTACAGTAAAAAAAGTGGCGCTTATACAGGTGAAGTATCTGTTGAGATGTTGCAATCATTAGGTATTAGCTTTGTTGTAATTGGTCACTCTGAGCGCAGGGAATATTTTAGCGAAAGCAATCAATTTCTCGCAGATAAAATAAATATTTGCCTTGAATACAATATCACACCCATTTTTTGTTGCGGCGAACCTTTAAGTATTCGTGAAGCAGGTATGCAAAATGAATTTGTTTCTGAGCAACTTGAAGAATCATTGTTTCATCTTTCCTCAGAACAACTGCAAAAAATTGTTATTGCTTACGAACCTGTTTGGGCAATCGGTACAGGCAAAACGGCCACGAGTGCACAGGCGCAGGAAATGCAGGCTTATCTCCGTTCTGTTCTTGCACAAAAATATGGCGACCAGGTTGCCAATAAAATTTCTATTCTTTATGGTGGCAGCGTAAAAGGCAGTAATGCGAAAGAATTATTTTCACAGCCCGACGTTGATGGTGGATTGGTCGGAGGCGCATCATTAAATGCAGATGAGTTTGTAACGATCATCAATAGTTTAAAGTGAAAAAATGTTTATATCACTGCAATGCCAATGCAGCTATCGGCAGATTTCTTCAATGAGCATTATTGATTATTAATTATTGCCTAATACTTATTATTATTCGTCACTCTCAGGTTTCATAGCTCAAAACTCGCGGTTCATAGCTTTCCAAAGAATCGTACTTTAGCCGCAACAGCATAATAATGAATTTTAAGAAACTACTGGCACAAAGTATTATCTGGCGTGGATTTTATTTCTTTTCTGTTTTACTCGTTAATGTGTTCCTTTCAAGATATCTTAAAGCCGCAGGTGCCGGGAACCTTTATTTTCTTACAACCATTTTTTCTTTTTCACAAACGGTGCTTGGCCTGAGCTTCGACGCAGGCATCACTTATTTTGCTTCATCTCAACTTATTGCTAGGAATAAACTTATTAGTTTCACAGGTTTATGGAGTGTTGCAACGGGAATTATTATGATGGGGTTTGTTTATCTTTTTTTTCTTGCAGATCATTCAATTGAAGATGCGTATTTATTTCCTTATACATTGTATGCCCTTTGCTACGTAAGCGGCCAGTCATTTATGAATTATCTCACCGCTTTATATTATACACAGGAAAATTATTTTCTTCCAAACTTCCTGTTATCGCTGGCGAATTTTGCATTCATTTTAATAATACCGGGCAAAGACACGCTGACAAGCAGTGCAGAAACACAAAAGATTATTTACCTCTATTTCTTTATATTCCTGCTTTCGGGCCTTATTTTATTTGTTGCATTTCTTATAACAAATAAGAAAGAAGGAGCAGTTGGTTTTCCGGCAGAAGAATCAATAAAACAATTTTTAAAATATTCACTTACTGCACTGGCTGCAAACGTTGTCTTTTTTCTTGTTTACCGCATTGATTATTTCTTTGTAAAGGTAAGTCCCGTTTGTACCGATGCAGATGTTGGAAATTATATACAGGTATCGAAGCTTGGTCAAATGATGCTTATCGTACCGCAAATAATTGCAAGTGTTGTATTTCCCCGAACGGCAAGTGGTATTGAAAGACAGCGTTTAAGTAATTCTATTATGGTAATGGCAAGATTATTTTCACAATTGTTTCTTGGTGTTTTTATTATTGTAATGGTTATTGGTCATTATATTTTCATTTATGTATTTGGGCCAACTTTCAATAAAATGCAAATACCAATGCTTGTTATAATACCGGGTATCTTTTCTTTAAGTGTACTTGTGCTTTTATCAGCCTATTTTTCTGGTGTAGGTAAACTGAAAGTAAACGTGCACGGTGCAATACTGGGACTTATTGTTATGATCATGGGTGATTCTTTATTTGTTCCACATTTTGGTATTATAGCGGCTGCTATAGTTAGTACAGTTAGTTATACAGTAAATCTTGCTTATTCATTATTTGTTTTTAATAAGGATCATGACATTCATTTTATTCATTTTTTCAAATGGAGAAAACAGGATTATTATTGGATGAAAACATTACTTTTTAAAAAAAGTGAAGGTTCTTAGTGTGGTTTTTACGCTCAGTAAAACATGCTGAAAAATTTACTTGTTAATAAGTTCAGACACGTATTTTATGGACTACAACTATGATGTTTTCGTTGTATTACTTAATTGTGCTTTCTATTCGCTTTGCATCATAGTATAGCGCTGTTAAACAATATTATCTTGCTTTATTGTATGTAACAATTTGAAATGTTCCATGTGGATTATTGCGTCTTCTTTTATGATATGTTGATATGCTTTAAAAGAATTTACGTGTTGACTTAAACAGCATGTTATAACAGAATTATTAATTTTTTAAGTGGGATGAACTAATTATAATTGAATATTGCAGAAAATAAATAAAGAAGCGTAATGAAAGTGCTTTGGTTAGCCAGTTGGTATCCCAATCCTTATGAGCCCTTTAATGGTGATTTTATTCAACGACATGCGGAAAGTGTATCAAATTTTTTACCTGTTGATGTAATACATGTTTTGCAATTAGGTAGTAACACGAAAATTGAGAATGCTCAAATAATCATTAATAAAAAAAATAATCTTACAGAATATATTCACATATTTCCTTTTCATTCATGCGGAATTACATTCATAGATAAAGTGAGGTACAACTTTATATATAAAAGGTATTATAAACGGGTTATTAAAGAGTATTTTCAAAAGAACGGTAAACCACCTCTTATACATGTTCATGTGCCGATGAAAGCAGGCATGCTTGCGCTCTATGCTTTGAAAAAATTTAATATTCCCTATATCGTTTCCGAACAAGCTTCACATTATGAAACAGCAGCGCCTGATAATTTTTTTAAACGCAGCAGATTTTTTCGGCGGAATACAAAAAAAATATTTCAATCTGCAGCAGCAGTAACAAATGTTTCTGAGACTATAGGAAAAAAACTTCAGGATTTTTTTGATATTAAAGATGTCAAAACAATATATAATTTGGTAAATACTTCTTTATTTTTTTATCAGCCTAAAAATGAGACAAATAAGTTTAGATTTATACATGTATCTTCTTTAACAGATCAAAAAAACCCTAAGGGTATTATTAGAGCTTTAGCATTGTTTAAAAATTGCAGGACTGACTGGGAATGCGTTATCTGTGGACCTGCTTCTGAAGAATTAATCATGTTTACAGAAGAAATAGGATTGAAAAATGAAATTCGTTTTACAGGTGAAATAAGCTACTCCCATGTAGCTGACGAAATGAAAAAAGCCGATGCTTTTATTTTATTTAGCAATCATGAAAATCTTCCCTGTGTAATTATTGAAGCATTATGCTGTGGCTTGCCTGTAATAAGCACCAATGTAGGCGGCATCCCTGAAATTATT
>WNGE01032232.1_pt1 | contig 11440 bp, 18 predicted proteins | sample 5400651 | NCBI WGS metagenome assembly WNGE01 (sample SAMN13153370, study PRJNA577476) | soil metagenome | isolation source: 60 cm soil or saprolite under grassland replicate 2 | place: USA:California | collected 2016-06-15 | reverse complement strand
GTGAAGTGCGCCATGCCTGCCTCCTAATGCGGCCGGGCTTCGAGGGTGCGCTTGCTGTCTGCTTGCCTGGCTAGAGAACGGGCCTTTGTAGAGGACCACTCGGTCGAGGAACGAGACCTCGCTCGAACCGGGTTTGGTCGACTGGTCAGACCATAAGCCCAGAGTTCACCGCTGTCAAGAGGAGGAGGTTTTTGTCAATCCGATCGGGTGGATAACACTTCTCCCACCGCCACGCTCGTGAAACCGACGTGTATCGGATCAGAGGCATTGGCGGTCGTCGGGAGTGCCGCTACACTCGCTGTCGTGAGGCGCCCCCCGGCATCCCACGCCGATCACAGCCGACGCGGTTATCCGTGCGGGTATGAGCAGCTACCACTACCCGTGGAGCCAACTGCTCCCTCCGACCTCAATATGTCGTTGACAGAACAGGGGGTCGCGAGAACGGGACGTCGTTCCTCGGGAAGCCATACGAGCCGAACGCCGTCATCAAAAACGACATCGAGTTCATCCTGATGCAGCGTAAGCCCGGCGGCTACCGCCAACCCTCCGACTCCGTGCGGCTCCTCAGCATGATCGGCGAGAAGCGGCATCGCCTCTGGTTCAACCAGATTGTCCGGCTGCACGGCGCGTCGACTCGACGGCACCCCGCGCCCTACCCGGTGGAGCTGGTCGAACGGCTCATCAGGATGTTCAGCTTCGTCAACGACACGGTGCTTGACCCGTTCTCAGGAACAGCCACGACGAGCGTGGCAGCCTCCCGCTGGGGGCGCGACAGCATCGCCTTCGAGGTCGAGCCGACGTACCACAAGCTCGCCACCGAACGGCCCCGGGGAGTAGTCCAAGCGGAAGAGCTGCCCGCCGAAATCAGCGTAGTACCGTAGGGGACGGCTCTGGCTGGGGGCAGACGCAAGAAGCCCAGGAAGTCCAGCCCGACGGGAGCGAACCCGAGCCCCAAGGCAGCGCCTCGCAACGGCAAAAGAGACAAGGCGTGCGGCGTCGCCGAAGTCGATCAACTCGCTACTCTCGAGACACTGGCCGCTGCCTACGAATCGAGATTCGAGATGGAGGAGGAGATCGCGGCGCAGACGGAAGGCGACGACGAAGCTGACGAGGACGAGGCCGATGAGCAGGACGAGGGGGAGCCGCGACAAGACACGCCGCGGGTCTGATCTGCACACGGGCCCCAATGGCTATCCAACTAACTGCAATGATGAGTTCCTACAGCCCGGGACATCCCGACCCCAACTCGGTCAGGTCGCCGGCGGCGGCCCCGGCGCCCCCGGTGCGCCGGTGCGCCAGGCTACCGCTTCCAGGTCCGCCGGCCGGCGCGGGAATCGTCACGGGGGCGACCATCGTCGTAAGAGGGGAACGGAGCCGAGATGCGAGTCGCCGGGCTGTGGCGCTATCCCGTGAAGTCCCTCGCCGGCGAGCGGCTGGACATGGTCGAGCTCACGTCCAACGGCATCGCCGGCGACCGCATCGTCCACGTGCAGGATCGCCGTGGCCGGGTCATCACCTCGAGAACCCATCCCCGTCTGCTGGCTCTTCGCGGAAGCCTCGGCGCGGACGCCGAGCCGCTCATCGACGGCCACCCATGGGCCGCCCCTGAGGCGGCCGCGGGCGTCCGCGCCGCGGCCGGCGCCGACGCCCGGTTGATGCGCTACGAGGGGCCAGACCGCTTCGACGTCCTGCCACTGCTCGTGGCCACCGACGGGGCCATCGCCCGCCTCGGCGTGGACCACCGCCGCCTCCGCCCCAACATCCTCATCGCCGGCGTGGAGGGGCTCGCGGAGCGCGAATGGCCCGGGCGGCTGCTTCGCATCGGCGAGGCCGTCATCGCCGTCCAGAAGCTACGCTCGCGGTGCGTGATGACCACCTACGACCCCGACACCCAGGAGCAGGACCTCTCGGTGCTCCGCCGCATCGTCGATGAGTTCGGCGGGCGCATGGCGCTCGACTGCGCCGTGCTGGGGGGCGGACGGATCCGGGTCGGCGACCCGGTCGAGCTCATCGAGCAGGAGCCGGCGCCCGCGTAGTTCCCGGACTGCTCTTCGCTACGAGCCTGCCCGAGCTGGAACGGACCATCCCGGCGAGAACTGCGAGGGACTCTGGACCTCGCGCGCCAGCAGGATCAAGCCGGCGCAGGTGCCGAAGATCGGCTTGCCCGCCGCGTGGAACTTCTCCAGCGCCGGCACGAACTCCCACGCGTCGAGCAGCTTGAGCAGGGTGGTGCTCTCCCCGCCGGGCATGATGAGCCCCGCGACCTGGTCGAGCTGCGCGGGCCTGCGCACCTCGAGAGACGGCGCGCCGACGCGGTCGAGCGCCGCTCGGTGCAGCGCGAAGTCCCCCTGCAGGGCCAGGACCCCGATCATGCTTCTACCATCCGCGCGTCTGGAGCAGGTCGGACTCCTTGAGCTTGGAGGTCTCGATCCCGGGCATCGCCTCGCCGAGCTCCTCCGACACGCGGGCGAGCACGTCCGGGTCCTTGTAATGGGTGGTGGCGTGGACGATGGCGCGGGCGCGGACGGACGGATCCGAGGACTTGAAGATGCCCGAGCCGACGAACACGGCCTCGGCGCCGAGCTGCATCATGAGCGCGGCGTCGGCCGGCGTCGCGATGCCGCCCGCCGAGAAGTTGGGCACCGGCAGGTGGCCGCTCTTCCCCACCCAGCGCACGAGCTCGTAGGGCGCGCCGAGGTTCTTGGCCTCGGTCATCAGCTCCTCGGCGCCGAGGGTCGTCAACCGCTTGATCCCGGACACGACGGCGCGCATGTGGCGCACGGCCTCGACGATGTTGCCCGAGCCCGCCTCGCCCTTGGTGCGAATCATCGCCGCGCCTTCGCCGATGCGCCGCAGCGCCTCGCCCAGGTCGCGCGCCCCGCAGACGAACGGCACCTTGAACGCGAACTTGTCCACGTGGAAGTGCTCGTCGGCGGGCGTCAGGACCTCCGACTCGTCGATGAAGTCCACGGCGAGCGCCTCCAGGATCTGCGCCTCGACGAAGTGACCGATCCGGCACTTGGCCATCACCGGGATGGAGACCGCCTTCTGGATCTCCTTGATCTTCTTCACCGGCGACATGCGCGCGACCCCGCCTTCCTTGCGGATGTCGGCGGGCACGCGCTCGAGCGCCATCACCGCCGTCGCCCCCGCCTCCTCCGCGATCTTCGCCTGCTCGGCGTTGGTGACGTCCATGATGACGCCGCCCTTCAGCATCTCCGCCAGTCCCACCTTCAGCCTGAGTGTCCCGACTTCCATGACATTGCCTCCTCGATTGTTCGGCTCGACTGCGTTCGCTTCTATCCCAGCGCCCCGCCCAGGTCGGCGATCAGGTCGTCGGGATCCTCCAGCCCCACCGAGACGCGGATCAGCCCGGGGCCGATGCCCATGGCGGCCTGCTCCTCTTCCGCGACCCGTCGGTGCGAGGTGCGCGCCGGGTACGTCCACGTGGTCGCCACGTCGCCGAAGCTCGGCGCGAACTCCAGCAGCCGCGTCCTGGCCATGAATCGCTCCACGGCGACGGCGCCGCCGCGCAGATCGAAGGACAGCATGGCGCCGTGAAGGCGCGGCATCAGCCGCTGGGCCAGCGCGTGCTGCGGATGAGACGGCAGGCCGGGGTAGTGGACACGGGCGACGGCGGCGTGGCCCTCCAGGAATCCCGCCAGCGTGAGCGCGCTCGCGCACTGGCGCTCGAGGCGCACGACGAGCGTCCGCGCCCCGCGCGTCGCGAGCCACGCGTCGAACGGGCCCAGGTTGGCGCCGGCGCGGATCATGGCGTTGCGCACGCGGCCGACCGTCTCCGCGCGGCCGAGGACGATGCCACCCGTGACGTCGCCGTGCCCGGAGATGAACTTGGTCAGGCTGTGCACCACCACCGTCGCGCCGTGGACGATGGGCCGGAACACGGCGGGCGACGCCAGCGAGGAATCCACGATCAGCTCCACGCCGCGCCGCGAGAGCTCGGGGGCGAGGGCGGGCAGGTCCGCCAGGCGGAGCAGCGGGTTGGAGAGGGCCTCGACGAAGACCGCCCTCGTCCGCGGGCGGAGCGCGCCCAGGATACGCGCCGGATCCGTGGCATCCACGAACTCGGTCTCGATGCCGAGCCGCCGGGCCTCGTCGCCGAGGAACGCCTTGGTGGAACCATAGAGATCCCGAGCCGCCACCAGATGATCGCCCGCCTCGAACATCGCCAGGACCAGCGCCGTCGTCGCGCCCATTCCCGACGCGCACGCGACCCCGGCCTCCGCTCCTTCGAGGGCCGCCACCAGCTCCTCGAGCATGGTGTGGTTGGCGGTGCCGTACCGGCCGTACACGAAGCCCGGGCTCTTGTGCTCCCACACCGACTCGACGGTGTCCATGTCCTCGAAGACATAGACGTTGGTCTGGTAGATGGGCGGTGTCAGCGGGCGGCTGGCCGATGGGACGTCCCGGCCTCCACGGGCGACGAGGGTCTCGAAGTTCACGGGCTCTCCTTTTCCAACTCGGAGGGGGGCTTCGCCCCCCTTCCGAACCTCCCCCCAGGAATCGTTGCGCCGGCAAAGCCGGCGCTCGAACGGCGATCACGTCGCACGAGCTTCACGGCCTACACCAGCGGCACGGCCGGGTGGATGACCCTCGCGCGCTCCGGTCGCCGCTGGGCCTCGCGAATCGTCTCGGCCAGACGCTTGATCCCTTCGTCGATCTGGCCCACCGGGATCGCGGAGAAGGTCAGCCGAAGCCGTTGCCCGACGTGAACGCCACGCCGCGTTGGACGGCCTGTTCCAGGAGGGCGAGAGAGTCCATCCCCTCGGGCAGCGTGACGAGCAGCGAGAAGCCGCCCTGGCTCTCGGTCCAGCTCACGCCGGGCGGCATCCGGCGCGCCAGCGCGGCGAGGAGCGCGTTCCGCCGCCGCCGGGACTCGCGCAGCACGCGCGCCTGGTGCCGGTCGAGGAGTCGCTGGCGGCAGAAGTGGAAGACCGCGGCCTGGAGGATCGGGCTCGTGTGGATATCGGCCAGGTCCTTGGCCATCTCCAGGCGCTCGATGAGCTCCGGCGGGGCGACGATCCAGCCCAGGCGCAGCCCCGGGAACAGGATCTTGGAGAAGGTGCCGATGTAGATCACGAGCCCCGAGACATCCAGCGACTTGAGCGGGGCCGGCGGCCGCTCGCCGTAGAACAGCGTCCCGTCGAAGCCATCCTCCACGATCGGGAGCCGGTGACGGACGGCCAGGTCGACGAGCCGCTGGCGCGCGGCCGCCGACATGCTGAGCCCCGTGGGGTTGTGGGCGCTGGGCTGGCAGTAGACGAGCTTCGGGGACTGGCGCTCGAGGAGCCGCGCGAGGTAGTCGACATGCAGGCCCCCTGCCACCATCGGCACCGGCAGGAGCTGGGCCCCATAGGCCCTGAAGACCCGCATCGCCCGCGGATAGGAGGGCTGCTCGATGGCCACGAAGTCGCCCGAATCCAGCAGCGTGCGCGCCACCAGATCGAAGCCCTGCTGCGAGCCGTTCACGATCAGGATCTCCTCGGGGCGCACCTCGAGGCCGAAGCGGAGCAAGTAGCCGGCCAGGTACTCGCGGAGCGGCGGGTAGCCGCGCGCGGGGTAGTACTGCAGGAGCTCCCGCCCTTCGTCGCGGATCACGCGGTTGAGCACGCGCCGGAACGCGTCGGTGGGGAAGAGGCTCGCGTCGGGCATCCCGCCGGCGAAGGAGATGACGCCCGGCACCGGTCGGGGCACCTGGCTGTAGGCGAGCCGTCGCCGGGCATCGGCCGCGATCACCTGGGCGCTCTTGGACAGGAACCCGGTCCAGTCGAATCTGGGCGTCGCCGGCCTCGGCGCCTCGGTCCCGGCCGGAACCTGGTCGGCGACGAAGGTCCCCTGCCCGACGTGGGCCCTCGCCCACCCGCCCGCCACCAGCTCGTCATAGGCCAGGGCGACCGTGGTCCGGTTGACTCCCAGCTCCCGCGCGAGCTCACGCGTGGCGGGGAGCTTGACGCCCGGGGCGAGCAGTCGGCGGCTGATCAGTCCTTCGACGTGGAGCTGGATCTGCCGCGAGAGCGGCTCTCTCCGGGTCCGATCCTTGCCTCGGTCCAGGGGAATCCTCATGACTCCAGTCCATTTTTACCACAATCGATCGCTAGTAAACCTCCAATTGGATGATTTCAAGATCATCCAATAGGCGGCGGCCCGGGAGCGTGGTATTATGACCGCCGCCCTTGGGAGGGTCCGGAACGGGTCGATCACGGAGGTGGGTATGGGCGATGAGCTGGTCGCGAAGGTCCACGGCCGGATCCTGTTCGAAGGCGGCGAGCTCGGCGTCGCGGGTGACCGCCGGCGGCGCTTCCAGGAGTGAAGGATGGCCGGTGTCGTCGTGCTCGAGTCCATGTGGAACAAGAAGGGTGGGCTCCTCGAGGAGGAACCCTCGGTCCTGCCCTACCTCAAGGCCATCCGCCAGTCGCTGGTCTGGGAAGGCATCCGCGTCAACCTGGTCTACCGCCGTTTCTACAGCAACTACGATCTCGGGCTTCTGCTGGAAGAGGTGCGGCGCCGGCGCACCTTCCAGATCTGCTACATCGCCTCCCACGGCCAGCGGAGAAAGCTGGTCGGCTTCGGCGACAAGGTCATCCACCTGGAGAACCTGGTGGAGCACTGCCGGCCGAGCCCTCGGATCGGCTACATCTTCGGCGCCTGCGATTTCGTCACCCCCGACACCGCGCGGAGGTTCCTGCTCGCCACCGGCGCCCGCTTCGTGGCCGGCTACCAGAAGGCCATCCCGTGGACCGAGTCCATGCTGGTGGACTGCCTGTTCCTCTCCTACTTGCTCGGCGGCACCATGAAGTGGGTACGGACGAAGCATGGCGAGCGCATCCCGCTTCAACCTGGACCGGGGACGGGGGCGGAAGCCGCAGCTCATCAGCTCCTTCGACCAGCACAAGAAGAGCGTGGAGCGCGCCCGGCGCCTCGTCCGCGACATCTGAGCAGGAGCGACTGGACCCGGTTGGCGTAGCGGCTGCGGGTTTCTCAGACGCGCTGTCACGTCGGGCGAGTCGGGCGAGACGAGCGCTTGAGGGACGGGGGCCTTCGCGCTATGCTCAGGTGTCCCGACCCGTTTCCTTCCAATACCACATACCGAGGAGGATCCGATGGGAGCGATGAAGGAGTTCGCCGGGCTGTACTACCGGGAAGGCGCGCTCGACCCCAAGACCATGCAACTCGTCGCGCTGGCGGCCATGGCGGCCGCCGGCTGCACCTCCTGAGTGCCCGGACGCTTCGCGGCTGCGAAGCAAGCCGGCGCCACCGAGGACGAGATCAGCGAGACGCTGTACTACGCCATGCGGGGCGCCGCCCGCGCCACGTGGAGCACCATCAAGTACATCCCGGGTGTCGAGGACTTCAACAAGGAGTGGAAGACCCGGCACGAGCGCGAGAACGGCAAGTAAACCGCCTCCGTCCCGCTCCCTCTCCCCCTCCGGGAGAGGGAGCGAGGGGGGATCCGCGCGAGGAGGCATCATGGCCGTCGGCGAAGCCCCGATCAAGCAGGCCGTCCAGTGGATCGACGAGCAGATCCACGACCACCCGGACGCGGACCGCATGAAGCTCGTGGACGAAGCCAGCCGCCGCTTCGACCTCTCGCCGCTCGACGAGGATTTCCTGGTGCGCCACCTCGCCGAGCGCTCTCGGCCGGCTTCCTAGACTGGGGGGCGTGACGGACCACCAGAAGGCGAGGGTCCAGGCCCAGTTCGGCGGTAGCGCCGACGCCTACGTGGTGAGCGCCGGTCACGCCGCCGGCGAGGACCTGGAGCGGCTCCTCGCCTGGGGAAGGCAGCGCGGCGCCGCGCGCGTGCTCGACATCGCCACCGGCGGCGGCCACACCGCTCTCGCCTTTGCGGGCTTCACACCGGCCGTCGTGGCGACCGACCTCACCCTTGCCATGCTGGCGGCGGCGCGGAGATTCATCGCCGGTCAGGGCGTCGCGGGCGTGCACTTCGTGGCCGCCGACGTGGATGCCCTGCCGTTCGGGGACGAGAGCTTCGGCGTGGTGACCTGCCGCATCGCCGCCCATCACTTCCCCGAGCTGCTGCCCGCCGTCCGCCAGGTGGCCCGCGTGCTGCGTCGGGGCGGGTCCTTCCTCGTCCAGGACATCCAGGGCCACGACGATCCCGAGCTGTCCGCCTTCATCCTCGAGGTGGAGAAACGGCGGGATCCGAGCCACGTGCGCTCGTTCCGCCAGCTCGAGTGGACCGCGTTCCTGCGCGCGACCGGCCTCACCGTGATCGATGAGGCGATCCTGGAGAAGGTCCGCGTCTGGGAGGACTGGACGGCCCGATCGAGGATGAGCGGCGCGGCCAGGGCCGCGCTCGATCGCTTCATCCTCGACGCGCCCGCTCGCTGCCGCGAGGCCTTCCGGTTCGAGCTGGACGGCGAGCGCGTCATCTCGTTCACGGACCGGATGCTCCTGCTCCGCGCGGACAAGGACTGAAAATTTAGCGGCGCAGGACGACCACCGTCGCGCCCCACCCGCCTCGCTCGCCGGGCGCGTCGAAGAAGCGCAGGACGAGGGGATGATCCGACAGGAGCCGCTGCACCACCGCCCGCTGCACCCCCTTGCCCTTGCCGTGGATCAGCCGCACCTCGCCGAAGCCCCGCGCCACCGCCTGCCGCAGGTACTCGTCCACCACCGAGGGCGCATCGCGGGGCGCGAAGGTGTGCAGATCGAGGGAATCCTCGATCGGCAGGATGACCGGATCGGGCACATCTTCCTCCTTCATCCTTACACCGCCCGGAGCGTCAGGCCGCCGTCCACGACGATTCCCTCCCCCGTCACGAAGTCGGAGTCCGGGGACGCGAGGAACAGGGCGACGTCTTCCGGCTCCCCCATCCGACCCAGCGGCGTCCGGCGCTCCACGATCTTCCGGGTGAGCCACCGCTCGACGTAGCGACGGGTCATCTCGGTCCGGATGAACCAGGATGTGGAGGGAGGAGTCAGCAACGCGCCGAGCATGGCGTCCAGGCGGGGAGGCCCTCAGCCCGGAGACTGCTTCCGGGGACGGGGATCAGCCGTCGAGCGGTGGGCGGCGAGCATGCCAGTCCGTCGCGCGCTGATACGCGTCGGCGACGCGGAGCACGGTCGCCTCGTCGAAGGGGCGCCCGACGATCTGAAGCCCGATCGGCAACCCCTCGGCGGTGAAGCCGCAGGGGATGGAGGCGGCCGGATGGCCCGTTGCATTGAAGGGCCGGGTGAAGCGAATCAGGGTCGGGCGCACCCGCTGCTTCTCGCCGCCGATCTCCACCTCACCCGCGTCCACCGGCGTCGCCGAGATCGGCGTGGTGGGGGCCACGAGCACGTCGAGCCTGGCCAGGACCGCGTCGACCTCGTTCCGCATGAGCACGCGCGCGCGCTGCCCGTTCACGTAATCGGCTCCCGAGACGAAGGCGCCCGCCCGCAGCCGCTCGCGCACGTCGGCGCCGTACTCCTGCGGACGCTCCTTGATCCACGCCTCGTGATAGGCATAGGCCTCGGCGGCGATCACCGCGGAGGACGCTCCGGCGGCGAGCTTGACCGTGTCCAGATTCACCTCGTGGACGGAGGCGCCCAGCCCTTCCAGTGTTTTCACGGCCTGCTCGACCGCCCGCCGCTGCGCCCCGGCGGCCGACTCCATGAAGAAAGGCCGCAGCACCCCGATCCGGAGTCCCTTCACGGTACCCGTCAAGGCGGCCGGGTAGTCCGGGACGGGCAGGACACTCGTGGTCGGATCCCGCGGATCATAGCCCGCCATCGCGCCCAGCATCAGCGCGCAATCGGCGGCGGTCCGGCACATGGGACCCACGTGGTCGAACGACCACGCGAGCGGCAGCACCCCCGCCCGGCTCACCCGTCCGTACGTGGGCTTGAGGCCGCTGATCCCGCAGAGCGACGCGGGAATGCGGATGGACCCGCCCGTGTCGGAGCCGAGCGCGCCCGGACAGAGCCCGGCCGCCACGGCCGCGCCCGAGCCCGAGGACGAGCCGCCGCAGATCCGGTGCGTCGCCGCGTCCCACGGGTTCCACGGCGTCCCGTAGTGCGGGTTCAGACCCTCGGGCCCGTAGGCGAACTCGTGCATGTTGAGCTTGCCGAGCACGATCGCGCCCGCCCCCGCCAGCCGCGAGACCACCGTGGCGTCCTCATGGGGCGCCCAGTCGCAGAGGATCCTCGACCCGCCCGTGGTCTTGACCCCCTTGGTGCAGTAGAGATCCTTGAGCGCCACGGGCACCCCGTGCAGCGGCCCCGGCGCCTCTCCCGACGCGAGGGCGGCCTCCGCGGCCTTGGCCGCCGGGAGGGCGGAGTCGCTCATCACGGTGATGTAAGACCGGAGCGTGCCGTCGAGGGACGCGATGCGGTCCAGATGCGCCTGCACCACCTCGACGGGGGAGACCTCCCTGGCCCTGATCAGCCGGGCGAGCTCCACCATGGATTTCCACACGAGATCGTCCACGTCACGCGTCCCTACATGATTCTGTACTGGGAGGCCGGCTCGACGTCGCCCGCCAGGGCGCTCCGGAGCGACTCCGCCATCGAGCGCCCGGCCTGGACGAGCGGAAGCAACCCCGCGAGCTCCTCATCGGTGAGCTCGAGGCCCCGCAGCGTCGCGAGCGTTCTCAGCGTGTCGATCGTGAGCGGCGGCTCCATGGGCGCAGGATAGCGGCTCGCGGCTTCATTGACAAGGCCCCGCCCGCGCCCATAATGCAGGACATGCTCGAGGGGGAGCGCGAGGTGATCGAGTGGCTCCGCGAGTTCGAGGCGGCGTGCCGGGGCCGCGACTTCGCGTCGGGCCGGCGGCTGTTCGCCGAGGACGCGGTGGCCTTCGGCACCTGGGCCACCGCCGTGAGCGGGCTCGCCGACATCGAGCGCGAGCAGTGGCGCAACGTGTGGCCGCGCATCCGCGAGTTCCGCTTCGAGGCGCGCCCGGTCGCCCGGGCGATGGGCGACGCGGCCTGGGTCGCGGCCGCATGGTCCTCGGAGGCCACCGGCCCGGACGGGCAGGCGCTCAGGCGCGCCGGCCGCGCGACCTTCGTGCTCGCCCGACACGGCGGCGGCTGGCGCTGCGTCCACAGCCACGTCTCGCTGTTGCCGAGCCAGTCCGAGAGCGTCCACGGGCGCCTGTAGGACATCTCCACGCGGGAAGCCTGTAGGAGAACCCTCGCGCGACGTGAAGGACGCTGTTCGAGCGCCGGCTTTGCCGGCGCAATCCTGTCCTAGGGGGAGGTTCGGAAGGGGGGCGGAGCCCCCCTCCGAATTGCTACACCCAGAGCACCCGGCGGCGCAGGTCGCGGTCGGCCCGCAGCGGCGCCGCCGGCCCCTCGTAGCTGATGCGGCCGCGATCGAGCACGTAGATCCGATCCGCGAGCGCCAGCACGAGATCGAGATCGTGCTCGACGATGAGGATCGGCACCTCCCCGCGCAGCCGGTCGAGCGCGGCGAAGA
>WNGE01008126.1_pt1 | contig 11440 bp, 13 predicted proteins | sample 5400651 | NCBI WGS metagenome assembly WNGE01 (sample SAMN13153370, study PRJNA577476) | soil metagenome | isolation source: 60 cm soil or saprolite under grassland replicate 2 | place: USA:California | collected 2016-06-15 | reverse complement strand
TGGGCCACGGGCAGACGCGGATCGCCTTCCTCGACCCCGCCTCGACGGCGAACGTCCTCGTGGAGCTGGTGGAGATCCCCGCCAAGGCAGGACAGTGACCATGACGATGGCGACCCTGGCGCTCGCGATCGCCCCGTTCCCGTGGCCGTGTCGAGGCGCCGTCACTCGGTCGACACCCGGATCGTGACAACCCAGGCCCAGCTCTCCGGCAAATAGCTCCAGCAGCCCGTCCGTCTCATAGGCTATGGAGGAAGTTCCCACATGAGAACCGTCTATCTACATCCGCGTCGGATTCTCGCTCTGATGCTTCTCCTCTTGGGCATGGTCGTCACCGGCTCCGGGTGCGTGGTCGCGCCGGGGCCGGGATACGGATACGCACCCGCGCCGGTCTACGTTGCACCGCCTCCCGTGGTCGTCGCGCCCGCGCCAGTCTTCGTGTGGGGGTGGGGGTGGCACCGCTGGCGGTAGTCGAGGCGAGTGACGTCATCACGGAAGCGGGTACCGTGACTCATGTCGAGAATAGGTGATCGCGCTCCCCCCCAAGTGGAAGACCGGGTCGGCCCCGGCCCCTGGAAGGGCCGGGTGTTAGAATTTGGTCGACGCCTGGAGACCAGGCCCGAGCTTGCAAGGAGGGGGCGCATGCCCGTTCGTCGTCAATCGCCGGATCACGCTGAGCTGAAGATCAAGGAGTTCTCCTCCTTCGAGGAGATCGACAACGGGATCGCCAAGCTCAGGAAACGCATCGCCGACGTCGAGGCCATCGACCCTCGCGTCGTCCGCTACGACCACGAAAGAGTCAGAGACATCGAGGAGAGCATCAGCAACACGATCCTCGACGTCTTCGGCCCCGATTCCCCGGAATACGTGGCCCACCGCCAGTTTCAGCTCTTTCGCTTCGCGAGCAAGACGTTCTCGGGCGACGACGAGGCGCAGGAGTTCTTCGCGGAGGCGCTGCCCCAGGCCGTCCCGCTGCTCGAGAATCTCGTCGTGCGGCTGGAAGAGGAGCGGGCCAGGCTCGGCCAGGCCACCGACGGCCGCGTCCGGACGGTCTTCGAGGGCCTGGAGCTGCACCCGAGAATCGCGGGCGCGTGCGGCGACCTCTACCGCGACGAGCACTATGCGGAGGCTGTCCTGAGCGCCTTCCTGGCGCTCGAGACCTTCGTGCAGGAGAAGTCGGGCCGGTACGACGTGAGCGGTCCGCTCCTCATGGAGCAGGTCTTCTTCCCCGACCGCCCGCGGCTGGCCTTCAACGCGCTCGCCGACCAGAGCGACATGGACGAGCAGAAGGGGCTGATGCTCCTGTTCCAGGGAGTGGTCTTCGCCTTCAGGAATCCGCGGGCGCCCCGGGCCCTGGCCGACTCATCCGAGGAGGCGCTGGAGGCCATCGCGCTGATCAGCCTGCTGGCGAAGCGGCTGGAGCGCGCCGAACCCGACCGCTCATAGACCCCGCTCAGCAGCCCGCTGTGTCGACCCCGCACGCTCCAGCCGGTAGTGCAGCCGGAGCGGTGTGCGTAGTACACTCGCTCAGGCGTATGGGAAGAGAGCTCCGCCGGGCTGATACGAGGAAGATCCTGATCGTGGCCGTGACGGCGGCCCTGGCGCTCGGGCTCCCGACCCGCGGGTGGGCGGCGGCGCCGACCGAGGAGCTGCGCCAGTACACGGACCAGGTGCTGCGCGTGATGCAGGACTCGACGCTGACCCCGCAAGCGCGTCGGGCGGCCGTGCGGGACCTGGCGGTCCAGGCGTTCGACGTGTCGGAGACGGCCAAGCGGACGCTGGGGCCGCACTGGCAGCGGCGAACTCCCGCCGAGCGGGAGGAATTCGTGCGGCTCTTCCGGGACCTTCTCGAGCAGAGCTATGTCTCGCGCATCGATGAGTACGGGGGCGAGCGCATCCGGTACGTGAACGAGCAGGTGGATGGCGACAGCGCGACCGTCCGCGCGACGATCGTGACGCGGCAAGGGACCGAGGTGCCGGTCGAGTCACGGCTCCTGCGAAGAGGGGATCGCTGGCTGATCTACGATGTGCTGGTCGAGAACGTGAGCTTGGTCGCGAATTACCGGTCACAGTTCGACCGCATCATCCGCACCGCGTCCTACGAAGAGCTGGTCAACCGCCTGCGGAACCAGGTCAAGCTCCTGATGGAAGCGAAGCCCAAGCCGCGCCGCCCCGCCGAACAGTAGGCGCCGTCGCGTCGGCGCCCTCACGCCTGCCCGCTCCAACGGCGGTCCCGCCCGATCTCACGAGCGTCGCTCGGTGAAAACCCGGACACGACCTCTCGAACGCCAAGCTTGCGTATCGAGCGAGGGTCGGCTACCATGGATGGACATCTTCGCAACTCCTCGAATATCCAGTGAAAAGTTGCGGATGCGGCAACCAGGACGGCCATCCTTCTATATGGGCTGGTAGGGGAGCGTTGCATGCAGCGACCAGGCATCAGCGACCTCGTCGGGCGAGCGATGATCGACAAGAAATTCCTCGCCGACCTCGTGCGCGATCCCCTCACCGTGCTCGCCGACTACGACCTGAGCGCGGACGAGCGCGCCGCCATCATGCAAGCCGTAGGACGGACGGCGACCGCGTCCGAGCGGGACCGGGCGCGCGCGCTCCAGATCGTCCTGATGAAGCGCTGGGCCACGTGAGACGCGTGGCATTCCCCGTGCGGACGTAGCCGAGTGGCCAGCCGCCCCGACATCGCGTTCCTGCGCCAGGTCCCGCTCTTCAAGGATGTCGACGAGTCGACCCTGCAGGTGCTCTGGCCGCGCCTGCAGGAACGGTGGCTCAGGAAGGGCGAGGTGCTCTTTCGCGCCGGTGAGCCCGGCGACGAGATGTTCCTGATCTATTCGGGGAGCATCGTCGTCTCCAAGCCCGTGACGGGGCGCGTGGAGCAAGTCCTGAGGCGCATGGAGCCGGGTGAGGCGTTCGGCGAGATGTCCCTGTTCGGCGACGAGCAGACGCGGTCGGCCACTATCCAGGCGGAGACGGACGTCATCCTGCTCGGCCTGCATCGCGAGAACCTGAACGAGTTCATCGAGTCGAACCCGCGCGACGCGGCCAAGTTCTTCCTCCAGATGATCCGGATCTCCTTCCAGCGGTTGCGCGACACCTCCGATCTCGTCGCCGAGGTGACGCGCTGGGGGCTCGAGGCCACCGGGCTCGACGTCGAGCACAAGTAACGGGTGGGCAGAAACTCGCAGGCTGCGCAACAAGGTCCAGATGCGAGGCGGCGCCCGACGGCCGCGCGCGCGGCGTACTCTCTGTACGTCGAGCGTGCGGCCGGGGGCGCCACCGACGCAGCTGGGCCTCTGCCGGCAATCGGCTAGCGGTTTGTCGGAGTAAACGCCACATGGCCACGGGAAATACCGCGACCGATGGGCGTTCCGCTTCGAGCGCCGGCTCCGCCGGCGCAACCTGTTTCTGGGGGGAGGTTCGGAAGGGGGGCGGAGCCCCCCTCCGAGTGTCCTAGCGGGCGATGGGCGGGCCCAGCAACCCGAGCGACCAGGCCGAGGACCGGGCCAAGCGGGCGCGGATCGAGTTGCTCGTCCGCGGCGAGGATGGCGCCGGCTTCGAGACACGCGAGGTCCCGAGCGCGTTCGCCTACCTCGAGAGCCGGCCCCAGCGGATCCCCGCCGACGGGTGCGAGCTGGCGCGCCTGCCGCCCGGCCTCCGCGGCAGCACCACCTACGTCCTCAAGAACCGCCGCACCGAGGATTACCTCCTCCTCACGGAGCAGGAGAAGTTTCTGTGGGAGCGGATGGACGGCCGCGCGTCGCTGCAAGAGATCGGCACCGCGTACGTGCTGCGCTACGGCGCCTTCGACTTCGAGATCATCCCGGCGCTGATCGCCAAGCTCCGGCGCACCCACCTCCTGACCATGCGTCCCGCCTCCCGGCTGCGGGAGGTGCTGGCCCGGAACCAGAAGAACCCCGCCGCCCGCGCCGCCGAGGCCGTGCTGCATGCGATGGAGCGGCTGACCGTCACCAGCCGGACGTCCCACGACGTCTTCGAGCGGATCTACCGGTACGGCGCCTTCCTGCTCTTCACGCCCGTCGCCGCGATCGCGCTGGCGGGGCTCGTCGGCCTCGGGGCCCGGGGCGCCGTCGACCTCTGGCGCGGCAGCGGCGAGGTCGCGGCGGGGCTCGCGCGCAACCCGGTGGTCGCCATCCTGCTCGTCAAGCTCTGCTTCTGGCTGACCGTGGTGAGCCATCAGCTCATGCACGCGCTGGCCTGCGTGCACTACAAGCGCCGGGTGCGGGAGTTCGGCTTCACCATGCTGCACGGTTTCATCCCGACGTTCTACGTGGACGTGACGGACATCTTCATGGCCAGCCGGCGCGCGCGGATCGTCAATGCCCTGGCGGGGCCGCTCGTGCACCTGTTCCTGGCCTCGGTCTGCCTCTGGACGGCGAGCCTCTCCGGCCCCGGGCTCGTGAAGGGCTTTCTCGCCGCCTCGGCCATCCTGCAGCTCCAGTCCTTCTTCGTGAGCCTCTATCCCTTCTGTTTCCTCGAGATGGACGGCTACCACATCCTGGTGGACTTGCTCGGTGTGCCGACCCTCAAACACGACTCGGTGCGCTTCATGCGCGAGACGCTCTGGTCCAAGCTCCGGCGCCGGACCTTGCTGAACCGCCAGGAGGTCGCCTGCGTCGCCTACTTCGTGCTCTCCGTGGCTTCCATCGCAGGCTTCGTCGCCCTCAACGCGTGGGTGCTGATGCACGCCAGCCGCCACTCTTGACTCGGAGGGGGCTCCCCCAGGCGGAGTGGTCGGCGCTGCTCAGGCGGTGCCGGAGGCAATCAGCGCCAGGAGTCGACCGACCGCGTCCGAGAGCGGCAGCCCCTCGCCCTCGCTCTCGAGGAGCGCGCGCCGTTGCTCCTCCTCGCTGCGCGCTTCCAGGCGCATCTGCGCGACGAGCCGCACGGTCGGCCCGAGGAGCCGGGCCACCTCGAGGGCGAACTGGACGGCGCGCTCGGCGCGCCCGACCCCCGGCGGCGTCTCCGCGAGCCACGCGATCGCGGAGTCGCGAAGCCGCCGGCTCACCCTGATCCTCGCGCCGTCCGCGCGCGTGAGGTCTCCGGCGACCGCGCCCCACTCGAGCGCGAGACCGTCCATCACCTCGCGGATGGAGGCGGCCAGCGCCGGCGCGCTCTCGCGCGCGATCAGCTCGGCGAGGGCGGGGCCCCAGACCGGCGGCAGCGGCGCCGCCGGCGCGCGGTCGGGCTCGGTGGCCGGGACCTCCAGCACCTCGCCCGAGCAATCCAGGACCAGCCGGTCCTCGATCGATCGCCCGAGCGCCCAGAGCGAGCAGATGGCGCGCTCGCCCTCGCGCCGCACGACCCGCGGCTCGCGGCGGATCACGCCCTGCCAGTCCAGGCGGTAGAACGCCGCTCCCCCCAGCACCACCTTGTCGAGCTCCTGGCGGAGCTGCACCGAGACGCCCGGCGTCACGTGATGGCGCTCGTGAGGGGCGGGGAGCCAGTCGAGCCGGCCGCCGTCCATGAAGCGCTCCAGCGGGTCGGCCACCGCGGGGTCGTAGCGGAAGGATTCGAGCAGCGCGGTGAAGAGCTGCTCGGTCGGGTACGGGCCGCGGTAGCGCGCGCGGCTCACGCCCTGGTCCTTCATGAGCCCGGCCACGAGATCGAGGAGCGCCGTGCCCGCGCCGGGCGGGAGACGGCGAGGCTCGGCGAGCGGCGGGATGAAATCGAGCCGTGCATAGTCGAGGGACTGGAAGACCGTCAGCGCTTCCCGCGGCGTCCACGGGCCCGCGGCGTCGACGAGCCACACCCGATCGGAGGCGCCCCAGCCGGGATGTGTCGCCGTCCGGGGTTCGACCCCGACCCAGTGCCCTCCGGCAGTGAGACATCGGGCCCACCCGAGCGCGCCGTCCGCCCGCCAGCGCAACGCCGCGATCAGGTTGCCGCGCCGGTCGAACTGGACGAGCCGGCGCCGCGCGGCCCCCGGCGCGTAGCCGATCAGCGTGCCCCAGCGCCCGGCCGTGACGGGTGGATCGGCCCCATCGAGCGCGCGGGCGAGGGCGGCCACGCCCTCGGGGTCGAGAGCCCGGATCTCGGACCGCTCGAGCCACGACGCGAGGCGCGGGAGAAGGGCGCGGTCCATGCGGCTGATGATACAATCCGCCGCGTGAGAACTCTCCTGATCGCGTCGGCGCTGGTCGTGTCGGCATGCGCCACCGCCGTCCCCATGCCGCGCCAGCCCTTCAACGACATCCTGGTGCCGAAGGAGTGGGTGGCGTACTCGCGCGAGTCGGTGATCATCCAGACTCCCAGGGTCACGGCTGCCAAGCTCATCTACTTCGCCGAGACCACGGTGGACGCGACGCTCGCGCAGGCCCGCCAGCTCCTGACGCAGACGGGCTGGACCGAGACGAAGAGCGAGCGCTTCGTGAACCCCGAGAAATTCCCGGGCGTGTGGGCGGACTTCGCCAAGGGCGACGACATCTGCCGCGTGACCGTGATCGAGGGCTCCCACGCCACCCACGTGGACTACACGGTGGCGCGGGTGAACCACCCCAACTGACGGCCGTGGACAATCTCGGCTGGCTCTCCGCGCTCGACCTGACCGGGCTGATCCGGAAGAAGGCGGTCTCCCCGGTCGAGGTCGTCGACGCGGTGCTGGCGCGGATCGAGCGGCTGAACCCGCGGCTCAACGCCTTCTGCGCCGTCACCGCCGAGGAGGCCCGCGAGGCGGCCCTGGCCGCCGAGGTGGCCGTCATGACGGGCGAGCCGCTGGGGCCGCTGCACGGCGTGCCGTTCTCGGTCAAGGATCTGGTGTTCACCCGGCGCGTGCTGACGACCGGCGGCTCCCGGCTCTTCGCCGATCACATGCCGGAGGAGGATGCCGTCGCCGTCGAGCGGCTGAAGGGGGCGGGCGCCATCCTCGTCGGCAAGACCAACACGCCCGAGTTCGGCCACAAGGGCGTGACCGACAACCCGCTCTTCGGCGTCACGCGCAATCCGTGGAACCCGGAGCTGACGCCGGGCGGCTCGAGCGGCGGCGCGGGCGCCGCGGTGGGGGCGGGGCTCGGGCCGCTCGCGGTCGGCACCGACGGCGGCGGCTCCATCCGCATCCCGGCCTCGTTCTGCGGGATCTACGGGCTCAAGCCGTCCCACGGCCGCGTGCCCCAGCATCCGACCTTCCGCGGCTGGCACGGCGTGAGCGTCACGGGACCCATGACGCGGACGGTGCGTGATGCGGCGCTCATGCTGGACGTGATGGCCGGACCCGACGACCGCGACCGGCACTCGTTGCCCGCGGAGGACGGCGGCTCGTACCTGGCGGCGTGCGACGCCGGGATCGCGGGGCTCAGCGTCGCCTGGTCTCCGGATCTCGGCCACGCGCGGGTGGATCCTCAGGTGGAGGATCTCTGTCGCCAGGCGGCGGAGCGGTTCGAATCGCTCGGGTGTCACGTCGAGGTCGTCACGCCCTCCTGGGAGAATCCCGAGGAGATGTTCCGCGTGATGTCGGCGGCGGAGACCTACGCCGCCTGGGGCCATGCCATGGCCGACGACGATGACCGGCTCGACCGGAGCCTCGTCGCGCTGCTCCGCTTCGGCCGGACGATCAGCATCGAGTCGTACCTCCGCGCGGCGCAGCGTCGCGAGGACTTCTGGACCGAGGTGCAGCGCTTCCTCGCGCGCTTCGACCTCCTGATCACGCCCACCGTGGCCGTGCCGCCCTTCCCCGTCGGGAAGCCGGGACTCAAGGAGATCGACGGCCACCCGGTCTCACCGCTCGGCTGGATCCCGTTCGCCTTCCCCTTCAACCTGACCGGCCAGCCGGCGGCGACGGTGCCCGTCGGCTTCACGCCCTCGGGGCTCCCCGTCGGACTGCAGATCGTCGGGCGCCGTCACGCCGAGCGCGCGGTGCTCGCGGCGTCCGCCGCGTTCGAGGCCGCGGCCCCCTGGGCCGCGCGCCGCCCCGACGTCGACTGAACCTCGTCAATGGCCGTGGGTGAGGGGTTCGCCCCGGGCCATGGCGACGTGATGCGGCCCGTGATGCGCCCCGACCGTGAGCAGCCCGACGAACCCGAGGCCGCGGAGCCGCGTGACCGCCTTGGCATCCTCGGCCGTCCTTGCCGTCACGGTCAGTCGCACGCCGCCGGGGATCAGCTCGGTCCTGGCGGCGAACGAGGGCATCCGATCGAGTTCGGCGGCGTGGGGGATGAGCATCGCGCGGATGGCCTGTTCCGTGCGCCCGCTGCCGGTGACGTCCATCACGAGCCCGCCGGATACCGGGGTCTGCTTGACCTGCGCCCGCAGCACCACCTCGTTCATGTCGATCAGATGCTGCCGGAGGCGCTCCAGATCGACCTTGCTCCAATCAGTCGTGGGATCCGCGTCCAGCATCTGGACGACTTCTGCGATGGCCCCGAAGGCGTCCTGCCCCGGCATGGCGGGCGCCCCGGTCGTAGCCGACCGATGCTGCATGGGCTGCATCCCGTGCATCGCGCCATGGGGCATGGGCATCTCGCCACCGTGCATCGGCGGATGGGGCAGGGGCGGATCCTGGGCAAGGACGGTGTGCGTGACGAGCGCCGCTCCCAGCGCGACGCCCAGCGTGATCGCAAGCACTCTCCACATGGTCTCCTCCTGTGCGGGCGGGTCTCGACCCAGTATGGAGGGTGCCGGTCCTCGAAATCTATGACCTAAGTCACACGGCCCGGTGCGGCGGTGCGCCCATCGGCTCGCCGCGAGCCAGGGCGGCCAGCCTGGCCGGGTCGCGGATCACGACCCGCGCGCGTCTCCGCGTGATGATCCCGCTGTCCTCGAGCTGCGAGAACGCGCGGGCGACGAGCTCCCGCACCGTGCCGAGCCTCGCCGCGAGCTGCGCCTGGGTCAACTCGAGGTCCAGCTCGGATCCGGGAGCGGCGGACCGGGCGAGGTTGTCGATGTAACGAGCCAGACGCTCGGGGACGGGTCGGAAGGCGAGATCGCTCACGATCTCCGCGAAGCGGCGCACTCGCCGCGCCATCGTTTCGAGGATGGAGAGGGCGACGTCCGGATATCGCCGGCAGAGATCGAGGAGGTCGGGCCGACGCAGGAAGAGCACCTGCGTCGGGCCGGTCGCGACAGCCGTGGCGATGTACCCGCCCCGGTCGAACAAGGGCCCCTCGCCGAGGGTGGCGCCGGGCCCCTCGGTGTGGAACACTTGCTCCCGCCCTCGAAGCGAAGTCTGACGGACCTCGACCGTGCCCTCCGCGATGATGAAGAGCCCGTGGCATGGCTGCCCTTCCTCGAAGAGCAGCTCACCGGGACGTAGGGCGCGCGCGCCACACCGGTCTGCCAGTCGGCGAAGCGCCGCGGTTGGAAGGGAGGCGAAGTACTGGACGCGCTGGAGCAATTCGGCGTTCGTCCTGGTGGGCCGGGGGCCTGGCATGGTCAGGATCAGCCGTTCGATCCCGGGGTTCTCGGTGTCGCTCGAGCGATTGCCGGCCGAGCTCCAGGCCGCGCGGTCAGCGGGAACCGGTCAGCTCCGCCGCCTGCGTGGCATGGGCAATCCTCGTCGTCTTGCCGCCATCACTCGCCGGCGAGCAAGCGGAGGATCTCGCGCCGGTCCACCAGCCCGCGGAAGCGGCCGTCCTCGTCCACGACGACGAGCCGCTTGACCTGGTGCTGCATCATCAGGCGGATGGCGTGAGCCAGCGAATCCTCGGGCCGTACCGCGACCAGCGAGGGCGCCATCAGGTCCGCGGCCGTCAAGGTCCCGGTGCGGTCCGCAGCATGCCCCTCCCCCTGGCGCGGCCCCTTGCCCATGAGCATCCGCAGGATCCAGGGGCGCGTCTCGGGAGTCGAGCGCGCGAGGACGTCGCGGTCGGTGATCAGCCCGAGTACGGTCCCGGTCGAGGTCGTCACCACGACGCGTCTCAGCGGGCTTCCCAGCACGCGCTCGAGGACTTCCTCCGCGGGAGCCTCGGCGGGCAGGACCGGCACCTCCGTGGTTGCCGCATCCGCCACCGTGCGCCCGGCCGTCGACAGCTCGTGCTCGGCGGCCTCACTCGGCTCGGGCAGGGCGGCGATGGCGCGAAGCACGTCGGCCCGGCTCACGATGCCGGCCAGCTCCTTGTGCTGGTCCACCACGGGCACGCGCTTCACGCGCCGCGCCGCCATCAACCGGATCACCGTCGCGAGATCGGCCGAGCCCTCCACCGTGTGCACGTGACGCGTCATCACGTCGCGGGCGGACTTCGGGCTCCGCGCCAGGGCGCGAAGCCGGTCCCCCAGGGCGTCCGCGTCCAGCTCCTGCTTGATGGAGAGGCGTAGGCCCATGTCGGCGCGCTCGAGCAGGTCCCCGCCCGTGATGATGCCCACCACGTGCCGCCGCGCGTCGAGGACGGGCAAGGCCTTCACGTTCCGCCGGAGCAGCAGCTCGACCACCTCGGCGAGCGGCGCGTCCATCGTCACCGACGAGACGGCCCGCGCCATGATGTCGTCCACGTGGAGGAGGGCGTGCGGCGAGCGGACCAGCAGGAGCGAGCAGGGCGCCTCGCTGGCCACGCTCCCCGCGGTCCCGCCGATGGTGGTGCTCCACGGGTGCTCGAGGCCGGTGGCCCCGAGCACCATCAGGTCGGCCCCCGCGTCCCGCGCCACCTCCCGGATCGCCTGCGCGGCGTGTCCGCTTCGCGTCACGTGCTCGAAGGTGACCCCCGCCGCTCGCGCGTGCTCCTGGGCGGCCGCCCCGAGCTGCGCGACGTATGGCCACTCGGCCTCCTCGGCGCGCGCGAGCGGCGAGACCTCGCGGATCGTGACGCCGACGACGGTCGCGGCGCACAGGATCGCGAGATCCACCGCGGCGCGAAACGCGAGGCGTCCGAGAGGGGAGCCGTCCAGCCCGACCAGGATCCGCTTGATGCCGCCGAGGCCGTCCGCTTCCATCCGGGAGCGCGTGATCAGCACCGAGCACGAGGCGAGGCGGACGAGGCTCAGGGTCGTCGATCCGCTCCCGGGCGTCCTCGACCTCGCCGATCGTCGCGGCGTAGCGGGGCAGATGCTCCTCGACCGAGATGCTGTAGAGCTCCGTCCCCGGGCTCTTGGCGAGCCCGATCCCCATCCTGAGTGCGGCCTGGGCGCCTTCGGATCCGTCGTAGGCGACGAGAATACGCTTGAACATGCCATCGCTCCTACCCAATCACCGGCCGCCGGTCACATCCTCTTCTCCGCCAGCGACCGGCTGGGTCCTTCTCGGCCGCGGTTTTTGAGCCCCTGAGCTATGCTCCGGTCCCATCCCAACGAGGAGGATCGGAGCCCTGCGCGACATCGAACTCTACCAGGCCATCCTGGGACTGACGCCACCCTGGACGTTGGCGAACGGGGAGCCGGACGGCAGGAAGAAGACCACGATCGCCGTGAGCAGAAGCATACGCCTCCTGCGTGAGAAAATGCTGTCCACACGAAAGCCGGAAGAGCCGAATTTCAATTTCAATCA
>WNGE01008840.1_pt1 | contig 11441 bp, 10 predicted proteins | sample 5400651 | NCBI WGS metagenome assembly WNGE01 (sample SAMN13153370, study PRJNA577476) | soil metagenome | isolation source: 60 cm soil or saprolite under grassland replicate 2 | place: USA:California | collected 2016-06-15 | reverse complement strand
GCCCGGATGCGACAATCCCGGGACGATGCGATCCGCGGAGCAGTCGGACGAGCTGGCGGCCAGCCTTGGCGGCTTCTATCGCTGCTGGGTCGCCTACCTGGGACTGGAGCTCGGCCTGTTCGAGCGGATTCATGCTGCCGGCAGCACAGGACTGACCGCGGCCGATCTCGCGGGGGCCGCCGAATGTGCCGCCGAGCCCATCGCCGCCTGGGTTCGGGCCGCCCACGCCACGGACCTGGTCGACCTCGATGGGGACCGAGCCAGCCTGGATCCGGACATGGCGACGGTCCTCCTCGATGAGGTCCGGCCCGAGTTCCTCGGCGGGCAGGTCGTCAGCGCTGTGGTGTCCACGCTCGACTACGATCGGATGTTGGAGTTCTTCCGGACCGGCCAGCCCATCCCCGAGCGGCCGCCGCGGTTCCACCGGGCGATCGAGCGAGTCACCGTGCAGGACATCGCCGTCTTCTTCCAGGAGGGGCTGGCCGCCCTGCCGAGCCTGACCGAAGAGCTGAGCCGGGGCATCGACGTGCTCGATGTCGCCTGCGGCGGAGGCCGCTGGCTGACCGCGGTCGCCAGGCGATTTCCGAACACCCGCCTGGTGGGCGTCGAGTTCGAGCCCGATTCCGTGGCACGAGCGATGCGTCATGCGGGCAAGGCCGGACTGGGCGACCGCATCCGCATCGAGGCGCGCGAGGTCGCCGACATGACGTTCGATCGCCAGTTCGGCCTCGTCTACCTCCAGGACGCGCTCCACGAGCTGCCCGATCCGGTCGATCCTGACGAGGACGCGACGCTCCAGGGCCAGCTGCTCTGGGGCGTCCAGCTCGACGAGCTCTACCAGGGCACCCGGATGTTCACGCTCGACGAGTTCGTCGAGCTGCACGCCGCCGCCGGCCTGCCGGAGCCGAGCGTGGTCGAGTTGCCCTCCGGGGCGACGTTGTTCGTGGTGCCTCGCGAGGCCTGAGGCGGTTCCTTGCTCTCGGGCATCGGGCGGCCGCCCGACCTACTGGGTGACCGTGACCGTGCCGGTCATCGTCGGGTGGATGCTGCAGTGGTAGGTGAGCGATCCGGCCGCCGAGAACGTCTGCTCGTAGGTGGCGCCCTGCGCCAGGTTGCCGCTCTTGGCGCCGCCCGTGTCGAAGGTGACCGTGTGGGCCGTGCTGTCCTGGTTCGTCCAGGTCACCTTCGCGCCGACCTTCACGCTCACCGTCTTGGGATTGAACGCGAAGTTCTGGATGGTGACGGCGGAGGCGCCGCCGGCGCTCGACGGGGCCGCGGACGCAGGCGCGGAGGCCGGTATGGAGGCCGGTACGGAGGCCGGCGCAGTAGCGATCTGCGCCGGGCTCGGGGTGCTGCCGGCACCGCACGCGCCGAGCGCGAGCGGCGCGATGACCAACAGGCCGATGAGCTTCGGGATGCGCACGATTCTGGTCCTCCGGGTCGGCGGGCAGAGTGAGCCCGCGCAATGTGGTCAAGGCGCCGCACCGGTCGTGGTCGACAGTCGCCCGATTGTCAGTTCGATCGATCCACGATACGACGATACGGGGCTCGCCGGTTTTCGGGCGAGGTGGCGCTTGCCGCTAAGGTTCCACGATGACCAGGCCCGACGAGGCCGCCACGCATCCTCGAGTCGAGGGCGCCATGCATCCTCCAGCCGAGGCCGCATCGGCGGCCGTCCGACGCGAGCTGGAGCGACACGAGGGGCGGGTGGCCGGCGCGACGGGTCGCCGCTTTGTGGACCTGGGCGACGCGGTCCTCGTCCACGACGAAGGCGCCTCGGAGCCGTGGCGCACCTGGCTTGGTGACGTGCGCTGGCCGTCCTCTGAGCGCGAGTTCGACATGCGGCTCGTCGACGGACTCACCCTGTTCGCGAGGATCGATCGGCGACCGAGTGTCTGGGTGCAGCCTGCGGCATCGACTCCGGCGGACCTGGCCGAGCGGCTCGTGGCCGGCGGCTTCATGGCCGCCGAGACCGCCTATCGAATGCGCCTCGGGCATGACGCACGGGAATCGGTCGCGGCCGCCCTGGACCGGCCGGAGCTGGACATCGTCGTCCTCGCGAGCGCACCCGCACGTGGCGACCCGGTGGTGGCCGAAGCGGCGCAGGTGATGGCCGCCGCATTCGGCGTCGCGCGGCCGCGGCTGGTACGCGAGCTCGAGGCCGGCCTGGCGGTGCCCGGCGCGACGCTCGTCGTGGTGCTGGCCGCGGGCGAAGAAGCGGTCGGGGCCGGCCGCTCATTCGCGCTCGACGGCGCCGCCTATCTGTCTGCGATCGGGGTCCGGCCGGGATGGCGAAGCCGCGGCATCGGCCGGCTCGTGACGGCCGCCCTGGCAACCGCAGCATTCGGAGCAGGGAGCCGGACCGTCCATCTGGGTGTCGCGGTCGACAACATCCCCGCCTGGCGGGCATACGCGGCGCTCGGCTTCCGGGCGTTGGGGCCGCCGGCCAAACGCCTCGAGCTGCGCTGACGGTGGAGCGTCTCGACGTGTCGTGGGCCACGACCGATCCCGACCGCCTGGCGGCCAGGCTGGCGGGGCTGGGGTTCACCGTGAACAACCGGCGCTTCGTGGATTTTCCGGCCGGCCAGATCCGGCTGATTCCGCTCGAATCCGGGCCTGGGCCGGAACGGCTGCTGGATCCACGTTGGGTACCCGCCGCCCCGGGACCCGCCGCATCCGAGCCTGTCGCTCGTTCCGGCCATCCCAACGGAGTGAGGGAGATCGTTGCGCTCGGCTGGGCGACCGTCGACGCGGACCGGGCGAATGCGGGCAGGCCGATCGATTCGGTGGACGCCTTCTCGTCATTGCCGGACGACGCCCAGCTGGGTGCACGTGTTCGCGGCTCTCTGGCACGGCGACCCGCGACGCTCCTGCTCGAGCCGGCGACCGAGGGACGCCTCGCGGCGACGCTCGCCCGTGTCGGCGAAGGGCCGGCCGCCCTCTATCTGGTCGCCGCCGGCGGGCTGGCAGGCATCGCCGCCGGTGCGATCCGGGGCCGCGCCGAGGTGCGACAGGGACCTCTTGGGCCGGCGCTGCTGCTGCCGGGCCCTGCCTGGGGCCCGCACCTGCTCGTGGTCTCTCAACGGCCGACCGGGCTCCGATGATGCCCCTGGACCGGGCGCCGGGTACCATCACGCCATGATCGAGCCCCAGACGATCGCGCTCCGGCCGGCGACAGTGGCGGATGCCGAACGGATCGCAGCGCTGTTCACGGAGGAGGGTTATCCGGCCGGCCCGTCGGACATCGTCGCCCGCCTGGAGCGGTTTTCCTCGCCGTATTCGACCGTGAGCGTGGCCGAGAGCGGCGGCGAGGTGCTGGGATTCGTGGCGGTCCACCTGCTGCCGCGCTTCGAGCACGACGACCGCATCGCCAGGGTCCTGGCCCTCGTCGTCGACGCGGGGGTCCGCGAGCGTGGCGTGGGCCACCTGCTCATGGCGGAGGCGGAGCGGATTGCCACGTCGGCCGGGGCCGCCTTCATCGAGGTGACCGCCGGCCGTCACCGTCCCGACGCACAACGGCTCTACGAGACGCTTGGCTACGAAGGATCGGTCACGGCCTACCTACGCAAGCGCCTCTAGGCCCATCCCGGCCATAACGAGCGGGGACTCCTGTCCATGCCCAGTACCGCCTCCGCCGCCCGCGACGCTGTCATGCCACTCGATCAGGAAGGCCTCCCGGGCTCGCAGCCCGTCATCCGAGCCGGCGACGTCCGCAAGCGCTACGGCGACGTCCGGGCGGTCGACGGCGTCACGTTCAGTGTCTCGAGCGGCCAGATCTTCGGATTGCTCGGTCCCAACGGCGCCGGCAAGACGACGACGGTCGAGATGCTCGAAGGGCTGCGCCAGCCCGACTCGGGCAGCCTGGAGGTCCTGGGCATCGACGTTGCCCGCCACCCGGACGCGCTCAAGGAGCGCATCGGCGTGGCGCTCCAGACGGCCGAGCTCTATCCAAAGCTGACCGTCGTGGAGGTCCTGGACCTGTTCCGAAGCTTCTACCGGCGTTCCGTGCCGACTGCACAGCTCCTCGATTTCCTCGACCTGGGCGAGCGGCGCAGTGCCCAGACCCGGCACCTGTCCGGGGGCCAACGGCAGCGGCTGGCGGTGGCGCTCGCGCTCGTGAACGACCCGGAGGTCGTGTTCCTGGACGAACCCACGACCGGCCTGGACCCGGCCGCCCGACGCGCCTTGTGGAGCCTCGTCGATCGGCTCAGGGAGCAGGGCAAGACCGTGCTCCTGACCACCCACTACATGGAGGAAGCCGAGGCGTTGTGCGATCGGGTGGCGATCATGGACCACGGACGAATCCTCGACATGGGCTCCGTCGGGGACCTGGTGAGCCGGCGGTTCCAGGAGAAGGCGGTCCAGTTCGATCGCATCGACGGACTGGGCGACGATCGCCTGGCCGCGATCGCCGCGGTCACATCCGTTCGCCACGACGACGGCAAGGACCTGCTCTACTCGCGCGACGTGCCGGCCACGATCCGGGACCTCCTCGGGGTCAGCGAGGCGATGGCGGTCGAGCCGCAGAACCTGACGATCCGGCGGGCCACCCTGGAAGACGTCTTCCTGGACCTGACCGGCCGGGCCCTGCGCGACTGAGGGGCCGACGGTGCGCGCACTCCGCTCGCTGGTCATCGCCAACATCCGGAGCTACGTCCGCGATCGCCAAGCGCTGTTCTGGACGATCGCGTTCCCGCTCATCTTCATTTTCCTGTTCGGCTCGATCTTCAGCGGCGGGACCAACCGCACGAAGCTCGGCTGGGCCGACGAGGACGGAACGCCGTCATCGACATCCTTGCGCGAGGTGTTCTCCAGCGTGTCGCTCGTCGAGCTGGTGGACGGCAGCCGGGCGGACGTCCTCGAGAAGATGCGCCACGGCGACCTGCCGGGCGTGGTGGTGATTCCGAAGGGATACGGCGAGCAGGTCGCTGCGGCCCAGAAGGGGACCGGCCCTCCGGCCCAGGTCTCGGTGTACACGGATCCCAGCCAGCAGACGCAGTCGGGCTCGGTCAAGGGTCTCGTTGGAGCCATCCTCGCCCAGGCCAACCTGGTGGGCCGACCGCCGGCCGTCGTGGCCGATCTCCAGGATCTCCAGACGCAGGACCTCAACGCGGTGAGCTATCTCGTTCCCAGCATCCTGGGCATGGCCCTCATGCAGCTCGGCATTTTCGCCGCCATCCCGCTGGTGGCCGATCGCCAGAAGCTGATCCTGAAGCGGCTGAGCGCGACGCCGCTCCGTCGGTGGCAGCTCGTTGGCAGCAACATCGTCATGCGCCTGATCATCGGCCTCGTCCAGATGATCCTCATCGTGGGCATCGGCGCCGCGGTATTCGGCGTCAGGATCACCGGCAACATCGCGGCGATCGGCGGGCTGGCGGTCCTGGGCGCCGTCGCGTTCACGTCGCTTGGCTACGTGATCGCCTCGTTCGCCGCGACCGAGGATGCCGCCAACGGCATGACCGGCGCCGTCCAGTTCCCGTTGATGTTCCTGTCTGGAACGTTCTGGCCCATCGCCATCATGCCGGCGCCCCTGCAGGCGGTGGCGCTGGTTCTGCCGTTGACGTACCTCTCCGACGCGATGCGCCAGGTGATGGTCAACGGTGCGGCCCTCTTCCCCCTGTGGCTGTGCGTCGCCGTGCTGGTCGGCTGGACCGTGATCTGCTTCGGGATCGCATCGCGCTTCTTCCGCTGGCAGTAGCCAGCACGCGGGCGGTCCTACCAGCGCTCCTCGTGGACGATCTGGGCCAGGGGCCGCCGGCCGCCGCGCTTCAGCGGGGCGGTGAGCTGGGCCCGGTCGGCCGGGTAGCCGAACGAGAGCAGGTACTCGCAATGGCGATCGGCCGGGTAGGCGAGCAGGCGACGAGCGAGATCGTGCTCGTAGACGGTGGCCGGGCAGCTGCCGATGCCGAGGTCCCAGGCCGCGAGCTGCATGTTCGCCGCCGCCTGGCCCAGGTCGAACATGATCGAGAGGGGCGCCTCCGCCGCGCGCGGATCCGGGGTAACGAGCGCGATCGCGACCGCCGCACCGGCAACGTGATCGGTCCACGGTCCCAGTCGGGACAGCTCGCGAAGATGCTCGCGATCCCGGCAGACGATGAAGTCCCAGCGCTGTTCGTTCTTGGCGCTTCCCGAGCGGCGGCCCGCCTGGAGGATCCGTTCGAGGTCTTCGGAGTCGAGCGGCTGGTCTGTGAAGCGGCGGATCGCCCGCCGGGCCGCGATCGCCGCCCAGGCGCCGCTCGACCCCTGGTCCGGCGGCGCGGTATGTGGGTCGTCGCGCGGTTCCATCGGCGTCATCGCCCACCCCCAACGGACACGCTGCCCGCGGCGCCAACCGCCTCGAGATCGTGGACCGCGCCCGGCCGGGCGGCGCCCACGAGCTCGGCGACGGTCCGGCGGGTGCCGGACGCCACCGCCACCGCGGCGAAGGCCTCATCCGGATCCGGGATCCGTCGCGCATCCACCGCCGCGGCGCGCTCGGCGGCGGCGGCCGGCTCGCCGACCCCACCGAGCGCCTCGGCCAGGAAGCGGGCCACCGTTCTGCGGTACGGCTCGTGCTCGTAGAGCCAGGAGTGGTGACCGTCCACGACCAGCAGCGACGAGACTGGGCCGCCGGCCTCGAGCCCGGCCGCGATGCGCGCCCGACGCCCCGCCCGGGCCGCCCGCTCGAGATGGCTCAGGTGCGCTGCCGGCACGACCGAGTCCTCGACGCCGTGGACGAGCAGGATCGGGCCCGCGTACCGGGCGACGGCCCTGCTCGCCGAAAGGTCTGCGACGTCATGTCCGCGAGGCCGGACATACACCCGGGACGTCAGGGCCGCCAGGGGGGTGGCGAACGGCTCGGGGATCGGCAGCCGGGCGAGCCGGAACGTCTGGCGCGTCAGCCGTCGCGGGTCGGCCGGAGTGGCCGAGGCCACGAGCGCCGCACAGCGCGCGCCGGCATCGGCAGCCGCCAGGGCCGCGCCCACCGCGCCGAGCGAGTGGCCCAGCAGCGCGCCACGAGTGACCTCCGGGCGATCGAGCAGCACCCGCAGTGCCGCCGCCGCGTCGTCGCGAAACTCGCCGACGCTGATCGGCAGCGCTTCCGGGGGGTTGGCGCCGTGGCCGCGGACGTCGAACGTCAGCACGTGGAATCCCGCGGCGTGCAACACCTGGGCGTTGGGCAGGGTCCGGTCGCGATTCGATTCCCAGCCGTGAACGAGGACGACCCCGGGTCCCGACGCACCGCCGCGGGCGGGGATGAACCAGGCCGGCAGGAGACCTCCGGTCGACGGCACGGTCGTCGGCTCGAAGGGCAGGCCGCGCTGGGCGGGCGTCAGTCTGGGTGGAACCCGCTTCGCAAACCCGGCCCTGACCCGATATACGAGCGCGAACCGATAGGCGAGCGCGAGAGGCGCCGCGACGAGCGCGGCAATGGTTCCGGCGCGGCGCACCGGTCGCGGGATCGACGGCATGGCGCAAGGGGACGCCAGCCCGGCGGTCCTGTCAAGCGTGGCCTTCCCGATCGGGTCAGCCGGTAGACTGGTAGCGTGGTGAACCGCGATCCATACGAGGTGCTGGGCGTCGAACGAGGGGCCAGCCAGGCCACGATCAAGGCGGCCTGGCGCAGGCTCGCGCGGCAACACCACCCCGACGTCAGCGGCCCGGACGACGCGTCGACGCGAGCCGCGACGCGGCGGATGGCCCAGATCAACACGGCATACGAGGCGCTCCGGGACGGTGACGTCCGGGCCGCCCGAGTGGGGTCGGCTGCTCGCTCGCGCGGGGCCGGGTCGGCGAACGCTGCCGATCTGGGGCAGGCACGGCGGCGCGGCGGGCCGCCGCGGCCACGGCCCGGGCGACCGCTCACCGGGCGCCTGGACACGACGGACACGTTCCGGGGACGGAACCGGACGACCACACCGCCCGGCGCGCGAGCCTCGCGCCCTGCAGGGCCGGCGCCGGCCCGGCCATTGCGCGCGGAGCGCGAGGCACCCCGCGCCTCAGATCCGACCGGGCCGCTGCGACGCGATCGGGTGCGCGCCTTCCGGCCGCCGACGCCGCCCGAGCTCGCCGCCGCCCAGGCCGTCGAGCTCGATTTCGGGAAGTTCAGGGGCCACACGCTGGGTGAGGTCGCGGCGTTCGAGCCGTCCTACATCGACTGGATCGCGTCCACGATCACCCGCGACGCCAACCTGGTGGCCGCCGCCCGTGTCATCCGCGAGGACCTCGATCGCCGGGGCGTGGTCCGGCGACGGCGCGAGACCGAACGGCAGCGACGCGAGACGGAGCGCCAGCGGCGCGAGTGGACCCGGATCTTCGGCGACGGGGCTGATTAGCTCGATCGCCTCCACGGGCCCGGGCCCGGGAGGCGATCGTTGAGCGATGAACCGACGATCCGATAATGGCGGCCGTTCCGCGATACCGAGCCTGCTGGCCGATGGGTCATGGTTACTCGGCTCGTGACTGGAGTCCGGATGCTTGCCCCCGGCCGCCTCGGTGGTCCCCCGAGACGGGCTGCTTATCCGTGCTCCGATCCGTGGCCGACGCCCCAGGTGGTTCCCGGTGTTGTCGCGGTCCGGCTTGGACGAATGCTACGCGCGGCACGCTCACCGGAGCAATGGTCCCTCCGTCCCGATCCGTGACGGGCGATGGTCGGGCGCACGGACGCACCACTGCGGGACCGGCGTACCAGGTGCTGCGGTGCACCAGGCGGGCGGCCGGGTCGACGGGCGGCGGTGATTTCGAGCGCGCGATCCCGCCGGCGAGCGAGGAGGGTCCGTCGGTCGCCGGCGCTAGGCTTGGGTCATGCCACGTCGCGCCATCGTGCTCACCCTGTTCGGCCTGGTGGTGCTGGCCGGCTGCGGCGGAGGCTCGCCGGACTCGAGCTTCGACCCTGCGACCGCATGCACGACCGACGGCCGGTTTTCGGGCGCCTACCCCAGCCTTGAAGCGAGACTGCCGCGGCGCTTGGCTGGGCGAGGCCCGGACACGCGCGATTCGGGCCGCAACTGCAGCTCAGGCGAGCTGGGCACGCTGGCCGGCCACGGGATCCACGAGGTCCGCTACGCCGGCGCGACGTGGCAGCTCGGCTCCGGCTCTGGCGTCAGCCTGGCCGTCTTCACCGGGAGCGGGCTGACGGCCGAGTGGCTGGGCGAGTGGTACGAAGCCGGCGCGCGTGCCGCCCGCAATACCCGCAACATCACGCCGTCCCGGCCGGCAATCGGCGGCAGGCCTGCCTATCGGCTGGACACCGTCAATGGTGACTCGAACCAGACGGTCATCACGTGGGACGCGCCGACCGGTGACGGTGTCTATGCGGTCGTCGCCGCCGACGTTCCCGAGTCGCGGATCCAGGAAGCGGCGGCGGCCTTCTCAACCGGCGAATGAGGCCGGCGGCCCCGGCTCCGGCCTGAGCGCCTGGCCCGGTTTCGGGCCGTCGAAGGGTCCTTCACGCGCTCGCATCGACCTGATCCTGGGCCCGCGACAGAGCCATGGGCACGAGGCTCGAACATACCCCTTGGGGCCTGCCTTCTGGCGTCTGACATCGACCCGATCGATGCGCCAGGTCATTGGTGCGTCCTTCGCGGCCGCGACTGACCGCCGATCGCGCCAGATACTGATCACGCCGAAGCGGAGTCGATTGGGGCCAGAAGTCAGGCGGCGACACGATCGCGTCGAACGATGACGCCGCGCGGATGTGGATTATCGACACGGCCTCTACGCCGGCCGAGCGGGTTGGTCGAGACCGGCGTGCAACGACTGAGGCCGGCGGAGCGACCCGATGCCGAGTGCTAGCATCGGCCGCATGAGCGACCGGAGCGATCGCCGGAGTGATCGCGAGCGCTGGGAGGAACGACGGCTGCGCCCTGCGCTCGAGCGGGCGCCGGAGCGCCTGCCACGCTTCTCGACGATCAGCGATGTCGAGGTCGACCGCCTCTACGGACCGTGGTCGTGGCGTGACCGCGACGGCGAGCCGGGCGGTCCCGGCGGGCCGACCTTCGTGGACCACCACGGCGATCCCCTGACCGGGGGCCGCTGGGACGACTTCGACCCGGACCGCGACATCGCCTTGCCGGGCGACCCACCGTTCACCCGCGGCATCCACCCCACGGGCTACCGGGGCCGGCTGTGGACGATGCGGATGTTCGCCGGCTTCGGCGCCGCGGAGGACACGAACGCCCGCTTCAAGCAACTGCTGGACGCCGGCCAGACGGGCCTCTCGATCGCCTACGACATGCCCACCCTCTACGGCTACGACACCGATGACCCTCAGGCGGACGGCGAGTTCGGGACGTGCGGCGTGGCGGTGAGCTCGCTGGCCGACATGGAGGTCCTCCTCGACGGCCTGCCGCTCGACCGGATCAGCACGTCGATGACCATCAACTCACCGGCCGCGCCGATCTGGGCGATGTACATCACCGCCGCGGAGAAGCGGGGCGTGCCCCGGGCCGCCCTCGAGGGCACCACCCAGAACGACATCCTCAAGGAGTTCGTCGCCCAGAAGGAGTTCCTGTTCCCACCCGAGCCGTCGATGCGCCTCGTCACCGACACCATCGAGTTCGGCACGCGCGAGCTGCCGCGCTGGAACACGATCTCCATCAGCGGATACCACATCCGGGAGGCCGGCTCCACCGCCGTCCAGGAGCTCGCCTTCACCATTGCGGACGGGATGGCCTACGTGGAGGCCGCTCTCGCCCGCGGCCTGCGCGTGGACGACTTCGCCCCGCGTCTCAGCTTCTTCTTCAACAGCCACAACGACTTCTTCGAGGAGATCGCCAAGTTCCGGGCGTCCCGCCGAATCTGGTCGAGGCTCATGACCGAGCGCTACCGGGCGGAGAACGAGCGCTCGACCTGGATGCGCTTCCACACCCAGACCGCAGGCGTGAGCCTGACCGCCCAGCAGCCGCTCAACAACCTCACCCGAGTCGCGATCCAGGCCCTGGCCGCCGTGCTCGGGGGCACCCAATCGCTGCACACCGACGCCTACGACGAGGCCTGGGCGGTGCCCTCGGCCGAGGCGGCCCTCCTCGCCCTCCGCCAGCAGCAGATCATCGCCGACGAGACGGGTGTTGCGAACACCGTCGACCCGCTGGGCGGCAGCTGGTTCGTGGAGGCGCTGACGAACCGGACCGAGCGAGCCGTCTGGCGCTACCTCGACGAGATCGATCGCCGCGGCGGCATGGTTCGCGCGATCACCGACGGCTACCCGCAGCGCGAGATCGCCGACGCCGCCTACCGCTTCCAGCGTGAGCTCGACGCCGGCCAGCGGACGATCATCGGGGTCAACCGGCACGGGGATCCGGACGAGGAGGTGTCGATCCCGCTGCTCGAAGTGTCCGAGGTGTCGCTGCGCGCGCACCTCGATCGTCTCTCCAGGGTCCGACGTGAGCGAGACGGCGCGGCCGTTGCCGCGGCCCTCGCCGGCCTGCGGGAGCACGCCGGCCGGCCCGGGACCAGCGCCA
>WNGE01009018.1_pt1 | contig 11442 bp, 7 predicted proteins | sample 5400651 | NCBI WGS metagenome assembly WNGE01 (sample SAMN13153370, study PRJNA577476) | soil metagenome | isolation source: 60 cm soil or saprolite under grassland replicate 2 | place: USA:California | collected 2016-06-15 | reverse complement strand
CGAAGATGCCCAGCGCGACGACCGTGATCAACAAACCGATCATCGCTCGCCGAATAAATCGTAGCGCGCGGTAAAGCCCTTCCGATTCCCTCATCGCGTGCGGCGATCCGAAACCAGGCTCGGTGTCACAAAGATGTTTTGAGAGCGGCCGCGCTGGTCATGAAAAAACTGGGCCCAGGAATCGCCTGCCGGGGTAGAAGGATGGACATCACAGGGGGCAATCTCTATACCCCACTTGGCATATGTGGTGCAGGTACTGGAGCCATGTCTACCCCTGCGAGCCTTGCGGGCAACCCGACCGACTCTAACGAGGAGCCGATTGTGGAGCGACGTCACTCGGCAGGGAGCGTCTATACCAACGTCCGGCGCCGCTCGGTAGAGCGGCCAAAAAGCCGGTGGCGCTCGATAGCGCTTGCAGTCGCGCATGGGCTGGCGGCCAGCTTTCTCCTGGCGGCCGGTACTATTTTCACCTTGCATCAGCAGCGTCCGAAATACGTGAAGCCTCTCGAGGTCCTTCAGCTACCCGCGGCTATCGTGAAGGCAACGTCGGTGGATGAGCAGACTTTCCGGGTGGGTCAGGTACTCCGGAAGTACACGAAGGATCCGGCACGAGCCGACCGGATCGCGTCGGCGCTCGTTCGGGAAGGGCAGAGGAAGAATCTCGACCCCGCTCTCCTGATCGGTGTCCTTCTAACGGAAAACGCCAAGCTCGATCCGCTCGCGCGCAGCAACGTTTCGGCGAGAGGTCTGATGCAGGTGATGCCGTTCCATGCGGGAAAATGGAAGGAGTGTCCGTCTCGCGACCTCGCCAACGTCGAATCGAACATCTGCTATGGGACGAGCATCCTTGCGCAGTATATCAAGAGGGCGCCGTCACTCCAGCGCGCGCCCAGGTGCCATACATATTCCGGCAAGGTCCTGAGGTTCGCCGACAAAGCCGCCTCGGATATGCTCAAGGTCCCGTTGACGGATATCGAATAGATAAGCGAAAAAACGTGCGGCGGGCGATTGGCTAGACGGCCCTGGGCTCTGGGCGAGCTCGAAGCTCGTAGCCGTCCTGCCAAACGCCCGCCGCACGCAGTTTCGCTCTTTTCCTCTTGCTCTATCCCATTAATGGGGTTACTCTGTTACGTCTTGTAGTAACCCGGTTAACGGAATACGTATGCCAGATTGGATAGGACGCGACCTCGAGCGGCTCCGGAAGCTCAAGGGCCTGAGGCGCGAGGACGTGGCGGCGCAGCTCACTGCTCCCGTCTCACCGTCGACCATACGCAACATCGAGCACGACGAGCAGTACAACGTCTCGCTCGATCTGTTGCGTCAGATCGCGTCGGTGCTCGGGGTGCGGGTGAAAGTCACTCTGGAGGGCGGCGAGGAGATCGAAGGCGACGCGTCGCTCCCCGTGAGGCGCATCGTGGATAACGAGTATTTCATCCGGTACATCCGGCAGCGATACCCGCAGTGTCCACTCACGAACTCACAGATTGGCCGGCGGATGCTCAACTTCGCCGAGTCGCATGGTGCGGAGTTGGTGCGAGAGCGGAAGCAACTCAAACGAGTTGACGGGTTGGGCGAAGTGGGACACCGATCGCCGACGACCGCGGCCGAATATCAGGTCTGGGAAAAGGATTTCGAAGCTATGGAACGATTTGCAGACAGACTTGGGCGTGCATTCTCCGATGGCAAGGGTGGACTTCTGGTGCCAGCGGCGTGAGCGGCGGACCGGCGGTGCGGCGCGTAGATTGGGCGCCGCCGCACGAGAAGCGCGAAAGCCGCCTGCGGACGGTTCGCGACCGACGCCTGGTCGCGGGACTCTTCCGGCCTACGTGGCGCGGTATGCTCGTAAGCGGTGCTCAGGCCGTCGTTCTCGGCTTCCTGCTCGCGGCAGGTGCAGTGTGGACGCTCAACCAGCAGCATCCTCGCTACACCAGACCGGCCGTGCTTCTCGAGCTTCCCGCGGCAGTGATTCACGCGGGTCGGTCGAACGATGAAGCGTTCCGCATCAGTCAGGTACTTCGGCGCTACACGCACAATGCCGATGTTGCGGATCGCGTCGCGAACGCCGTTGTGAGCGAAGGTCACAAGAGAAGGATCGATCCGTCGCTCCTGGTCGGAATGATCCTCGTCGAATCGGAGATGAATCCCAGGGCACGGAGCTTCGTCGGAGCGCGGGGACTCATGCAGGTGATGCCGATCCACCGCGGAAAATGGGGATGCGGGTCGACGGATCTCTACAACATCGAGTCGAATATCTGCCACGGCGTGAGCGTCCTTTCGCAAACCATCAGCGAGACGCCAAACCTTCGCATTGCTCTTCAGCGCTACAATGGCTGCGTCCGCGGGCGGAACACACCTGGATGCGGAAGCTACTGGAGCAAGGTTCTCAGAGCGCGCGAGCGTACGCGCACTCAGCTTACTGCGCTCGAGACGATAAACTGATCAGGTGAAGCTTCGCTCGCCGGCCCCGGTTCTCGCGGCGGCGCTGATCGGGATCTCCTTCGCGGGTCCGCTCGTCAAACTATCGACGGCGGACCCGCTCGTTATTGCAGCGTGGCGGCTCGGCTTCTCACTCATCATCGTCGCCGCATTTCTGGTCGGGACGGGTGAGTGGCGGCAGCTCCACAATCTCCGACTTCCCGAGGCCGCCCTTGGAGCCGCCGCCGGAGTCGCATTGGCGCTCCACTTCTGGGCGTGGAACGCATCGATTCATCTGACGACGGTGGCTGCCTCGGTAACGCTCGTCAATCTCCAACCGGCTTTTGTTGTTGCGATCTCCGCTACGTTCCTTCGCGAGTCGCCGAGCAGGCTGCAGATCATGGGGATTCTTGTCGCGATCCTCGGAGCGATAATCATCGCCTCGCCGGATTTTCGCGGGGGCGGACCTTTACTCGGCGGCCGCGCTGCGGTCGGAAATCTGTTGGCGGTATCAGCGGCGCTCACCGCGGCGATCTACTATTCGATTGGGCGACGGCTCCGCAGGACGTTCGGAATCTGGGCGTACGTCGCCGTTGCGTACGGCGCATGCTTTGTTGCGTTGCTCGTGTTTGCGTCACTCTCTCATACGCAGCTCGCTCCGCAGCCACTTCGCGAGCTCTCGATTTTCGCCGCTCTCGCTCTCGGACCAATGCTGCTCGGACACACCGGGCTCAACTGGGCGCTCGGCTACCTACCCGCGTATGTGGTGAACCTCGTCGTTCTCGGCGAGCCCGTCGGCGCGACGCTCATTGCGATGTTCCTTCCCGGGATCAGGCAGGTGCCGTCCCTCATTACGGTCATTGGCGGCGCGATCATCCTCACTGGAGTCATCATCGCCGCAAAGGACGCCACACGGACTTAATTTTTTACAACCAAGTTGACAACTCCCGCGGCCCGCCACCCGTTACCCGCTGCCGGATTCCCGGAACTACGAGTAACGGGCGACGAGAAACGGGCCGCGGGTAGCGGGTAGCGGGGATCGGGTATCCGGTAGCCGGCAACGGGATACCGGCAACTCCTAACTCAAAATTGGGTAGTTGACTTTTGCTGACCTCGAGAGCTCTCCTGTTTGTTTTCGTCTTCGCGGCGACGAACTCTGTCTCGGCTCAGCGGAGAATAACGTCGCCAATGCAGCAATTCGGGCACGACATCGGCGAGGATTATTTCCTCGTCAACTACGCCCAGCTCGTCGATTACTGGCGCAAGCTCGACCGCGAATCGGACAGAATGAAGCTCGAGCGCATTGGCACGACCGCTGAGGGTCGGCCGATGTGGATGGCGATCATCACGTCACCGGAGAATCAGCGGCACCTTGACCGTTATCGCGCCATCTCGGGGCGACTCGCGCGTGCTGACGGTCTCAACGACCAGCAGGCGCGTTCGCTTGCGAGGGATGGGAAGGCGATCGTGTGGATCGACGGCGGGCTTCACGCGACCGAAGTTCTGGGCGCACAGCAGCTCGTCGAGTTCGTCTACGAGATGGTCAGCCGGAACGACGCCGAGACGCGGCGCTTTCTTCGGGACGATGTGCTGCTTGCGGTTCTCGTCAATCCAGACGGGATGGACCTCGTGTCGAACTGGTACATGCGGGAGCGAGATCCAAAGCAGCGGTCGCTTTCCGGAGTGCCTCGTTTGTATCACAAGTACGCAGGGCACGACAACAACCGCGACTCATACATGGCGGCGCTGCCGGAAACTCAAGCGATCGACAGTATTCTTTTCCGCGCTTGGTACCCGCAGATCATGTACAACCATCATCAGACGGGTCCGGCTGGCTCGGTGCTCTTCGCACCTCCCTTCCGCGACCCTTTCAACTACAACTACGATCCGCTGATTCCGGTGGCTATCGACCTCGTCGGGGCAGCGATCCACAATCGCTTCATCGCCGAGGGAAAGCCGGGCGCGACGATGCGGAACGGGGCCAGTTTCTCGACGTGGTGGAACGGCGGGCTCCGGACGACCGTCTACTTCCACAACATGCTCGGCTTGCTGACCGAAACCTTCGGCAATCCCACTCCATCGGAAATAGTTCTCGTTCCGGAGAGACTGTTGCCGAGTGCGAGCACGCCGTATCCGATTCTACCTCAGCCCTGGCATTTCGCGCAGTCGCTTGCGTACGAGCTGTCGGCGAATCGGGCCGTGCTGGACGTCGCCTCGAAGTACCGCGAGGAATTCCTGTACAACATCTACCGCATGGGCAGGAACTCGATCGAGCGCGGGAGCCGCGACAACTGGACGTTGACTCCGAGGAGAATTGGCCTTGTGCGTGAGGCGGTCGAGCGAGATACCGCCGGTGTCGCGCGTCGCAGTCGTTTGGAGCCGGACAAGTACGTAAGAATTCTTCATGATCCCGCCGCGCGCGACCCGCGCGCGTACGTGATTCCCTCGGATCAACCTGACTTCCCGACCGCGGTGAAGTTCGTGAATGCACTGGTCAAGAATGGAATCACCATTCACCGCACGACCGTGCCTTTCACGGCGAGTGGAAAACTCTATCCCGCGAATTCGTACGTGGTGATCACCGCGCAGGCATTCCGCCCGCACATCCTCGACATGTTCGAGCCGCAGAACCATCCTGATGACATTCCATATCCGGGTGGACAACCGACTCCGCCGTACGACAACGCCGGATGGACCCTCGCATATCAGATGGGAGTCAGGTTCGACCGGCTGCTCGAGCCTGTCGATGCACCACTGGAAGTTCTGAAAGGTTTCGCGCCGGTTCCAACCGGCGCTGTAGCGTCTACGCCATCGGGATGGCTCGCCTTGCGTCGCTCGACGAACGACGCATTCGCCGCCGTCAATCGGCTGCTGGCGCGCGGCGAAGAGGTTTACATTGCCGCTTCAGCGGACGCGTCCGGTCATTCACCGTACCCGGCCGGCACGTTCTATATTCGCGAACGAGCTTCGACCGGCGCGCTTGCGATCCAGCTCGGACGAGAAAGGGGGCTTCGGTTCGAGCCAGTTGGCCCTCCTCCGCCAGCCGCGTCACTTCAGCGCTTGAAAATCCCGCGTGTTGCGCTGTGGGACGAATACGGTGGATCTATTGCGTCCGGCTGGCTGCGCCTCATCTTCGAGCAATTCGAGTTTCCGTACGACAGCGTCTTTGCGAAGAATCTCGACGCGGGTGGTCTGCGCGAACGGTATGACGTGATAGTTCTTCCTGACGGCGCCAGACTGGGAAGCGATACCACTCGGAGATTCGGAGGTCCGCCGAAAGACGTACCTCCGGAATGGGAGCACCGCGTAGGGTACATCACCGAGCGGCGGACACTTCCGCAACTCCGTCAGTTTGTCGAGGAGGGCGGAACGCTGCTTGCGCTCGGAGACGCGGCTCAGATTGCATATCAGCTTCATCTGCCAGTTTCCAACGCCGTCGTCGACTCGCTTGGCAAACCGTTGCCCCGATCGCGCTACTACGTTCCGGGGTCGGTGTTGCGAGTTGCAGTAGATACCGCAAATCCCGTTGCCTGGGGAATGCCACCTGCAGTGGATGTGTTCTTCGACAACAGTCCCGCGTTTCACCTTGACGCTCGGTCGAGTGAAGCGGGAGTTCGCCGCGTGGCGTGGTTCGACGGTCCATCGCCGTTGAGAAGCGGATGGGCGTGGGGACAACGCGTTCTCGACGGCGCAACGGAGATCGCAACGGCGCGGCTTGGTCGCGGTGATGTGATCCTCTACGGTCCTGAGGTGTATTTCAGATCACAGCCCCATGGTGCCTTCCGTTTCCTCTTCAACGGTATCTATTACAGCCAGAGTGGCACGCACTAGACAGTGAGAATGTCTCATAGAGCAATCACATTGTTCCGGCCGCGGGCCCGAGCCCACCTCGCTGCATTGGCCGCGGGAGCCATCGTCGCCGTCGCCGGATGTTCCAAAGTCATGGGCGTCATACCCGGCCTCCCCTCTCCCGAGGAAGAGCGCGAGGCACCGATAGCGACCTCGGGCGCTTTGATCCGCCGGATGCACGACCACTATGCCGGTAAATGGTACCGGACGCTCAAATTCGAGCAGGAGAACACGTTCGTAACACAGTCCGGCGGCGAACAGAAGTCGCGCTGGCTGCAGCACCTCTCCGTTCCCGGTCGGCTCCGGATAGACTTTCTCCCACTTTCGACGAAGAGCGGTCTTCTGATTCTCAACAATCGCGTGACGAGCTTCGACAACGGAAGAAAGGTAGATTCACGGCGATCCATCCAGCCGATTCTCACGCTCACTGGTGATGTCTACGCGATCCCTGCGTCGATTACCCTGCGTCGTCTCGATTCACTGGGGGTCAGACTGTCTCGTTTCCACGAGGACCGTTGGGACCATAAAAAGGTCTTCGTGATCGGGGCAGAAGACGGGGACATGGAGTCCACCCAGGCGTGGGTGGACGCGGACCGGCTCGTACTGGTCAGATTTATCCAGCGCGACCGCCGCGGTGATCGCACGATCGTTACCGATACGAGGATCAGCAGCTATCAGGATATTGACGGCTACATGGTTGCTTCCGAATTCACCTCTTACCGTGATGGCAAGCTCTTTTTCCGCGAGCAATACGAGAAAGTGCGAGTAAACGAGCCCATGCCCGCCGGCGTTTTCGACGCTACAAGGTGGGCCGCAGCCCAGCCACAGCCTTGAGCCTCTCGGCTATCCCGATCGGGAGAGCGCGACGTCTGTCCGAGTTCAAACAATTCAACCGGAATCCACCAATGCTCAACCGGGCCATTGCCCTCTCGGTCGTACTTGCCGCATTCACTGCACATCCCGCCGACGCGCAGAAGCGGGCGATGACATTCGAGGACTTCGCTGCAGTGCGAAATGTCTCCGACCCGCAGATTTCTCCGTCGGGCGATGTGGTGCTCTATTCTCTGCGGACGACCGATCTGGCGAAGAACAGCAGGTCAACCGTCACCTACGCGATTCCGGTGAAAGGAGGAACACCGAGACAGTTCCCCTCCGCGACCGTAAAAGCGTCCGAAGCTCGATGGTCACCAAACGGCAGCAAGGTCGCGTACGTGTCTGGCAGTCAGCTCTGGGTCGCAGCGGCCGACGGCAGCGGTGCGAAGCAGCTGACCAAGCTGAGCGCAGGAGTGAGCGGACCCGTATGGGCACCCACCGGCGACAGGATCGCGTTCGTTTCGAGCGTCTATCCGGATTGCGCTGACGAAGCGTGCAACGCTTCGCGTGCCAAGCGAGACGAGGACAATCCGGTCAAGGCACACGTCGCAGACAACCTCATGTACAGGCACTGGAACGCGTGGGGCAACGAGACGCGCGCACATCTGTTCGTCGTTGGCGCCGACGGGAGCGGGTTGCTCGACGTCACGAAAGGCGCACGATACGACGTCCCGCCTGGGCCATTCGGCGGCAGCGAAGGTTATGCGTTCTCGCCCGATGGCCGAGAGCTCGCGTACACCGCGAAGGATCAGGGACGCGAGGAGGCGTGGAACACTGACATCAACGTCTACACTGTTCCAGTGGCGGGAGGTGCTTCAACTGTAATTACAGCGAACGCGCGCGGGGCGGACGTCAATCCGGTTTACTCGCCCAATGGCACGATGATTCTCTACTCGTCGCAGGAGCGACCGGGATTCGAGGCTGACCTCGGCAGGTTGATGTCGTACGACCGAACGACGAAGAAGACTTCACGTCTCGCGCCTGAGTGGGACAGAAACGCCGACGGGTATTTCTTTTCTCCATCCGGCGATGCGATCTACATCACCACCGTAGATGCCAACCGCGACAAGCTCTACCGATTGGCGCGGACAAAGAGCGGCTGGGGCAACGCTCCGCAGCTTCTCATCGGGACGATGAACAATTCGTCGCCGTCCGTCTCCGGTAACGGTCGCGTGATTGCCTTGCTGCGCGATGCCGTCGAGCGACCAGCCGAAGTTTATGTCGGTACCGTTGGACCTGCTGCGCTGTCCGGGGCTCGTCAAGTCACACACGAGAACGATGCGCTGATCGCTCAGCTGGATCTACATCCCGCCGAGGATTTCTGGTTCAAGGCAGAGGACGGACAGAGGGTGCAGGGATTCATCGTCAAGCCGCAGGGCTGGCAGAGCGGCCGAAAGTATCCGGTGCTCCTTCTCATTCACGGCGGTCCGCAGGGCGCATGGGTTGATCAGTGGCACGGTCGCTGGAACGCGTCGTTGTTCGCATCCCGAGGAATGGCGATAGTGGAGGTGAATCCGCGCGGGTCGACCGGCTACGGACAGAAGTTCGTGGATGCCGTGACCAGGGACTGGGGCGGAAAGCCGTACACTGATATCATGAGCGGCCTGGACGCCGCGCTTACAGCGAACCCGTGGATGGATTCCACGAAGATGGGCGCCGCTGGCGGAAGCTACGGCGGATACATGACGAACTGGGTTGCTGGTCACACGAACCGGTTCAAGGCGCTGTTCACGCACGCCGGAGTGTTCAATCTCGAGAACATGTATGGGGCGACGGAGGAGATCTGGTTCCCCGACTGGGAGTATGGCGGGCCATACTGGGACAAGAAGGCGATGGAAACTCAGTACCGCGTTTTTTCCCCGCATCTCTTCGCCGGAAACTTCAAGACGCCGATGCTGGTGGCAGCCGGTGAGCTCGATTTCCGGGTTCCGTACTACGAGTCAGTTTCGTTGTTCACCGCGCTGCAGCGACAAGGGATTCCGAGTCGGCTCATAATCTTTCCGGATGAAGGACACTGGATAGCGAAACCGCTGAATCAGAAGCTGTGGTGGAGTGAAGCGTTGGGGTGGTTTGAGAAGTACCTCAAGTAGAAACGAAACTACGTGCAGCGGGCTGATGGCTAGGCGGCGCCGGGCTCCGAGCCTCTCAGCCCGCAGCCGCTCAGCCAAATGCCCGCCGCACGTAGTTTCGCTCCTTCTATCGGTACCCTGCCGCCTGCATCCTGAACAGCTCATCATACAAGCCCGGCGAAGCGAGCAATTCTTCATGCGTGCCTTGCTCGACAACTGAGCCTTCCCTCAACACGATGATTCTGTCCGCCATCCGCACGGTTGAGAAGCGGTGCGATATCAGGATTGCCATCCGCCCCGCGACGAGCTCCGAAAATCTCAGGAACACTTCATACTCGGCGCGCGCGTCCAGAGCAGCGGTGGGCTCGTCGAGGATCAGCACCTGCGCGTCCCGCATGTAGGCGCGAGCGAGGGCGATCTTCTGCCACTCCCCGCCTGAGAGATCCACTCCCTCCTCGAAACGTCGCCCAAGCATCTGCCGGTATCCCTGCGGCAGACGTGGTAGCAGCGAAGCAGCGAGTGAGTTTCGCGCGGCGGACTCGATCGTTGCAGGCACGCCATTGCCGGTGTCCAGCGCCGCCCGTACCGATTCGATCTCACCAACGCCGATGTTCTCGTCGAATCGCATGTCGTAGCGCACGAAATCCTGGAAGATCACTCCGATCGCGTTGCGGACCGAGGCGAGGTCGTACTCTCGAAGATCGATTCCGTCGAGCGTGATCCGGCCCTCGGTGGGGTCGTAGAGCCGCGCAAGCAGCTTGGTAATGGTTGTCTTGCCGGCTCCGTTTTCCCCGACTAGCGCGACGCGCTCGCCTGGCTCGAGGGTGAAACTCACGTTGCGCACAGCCCAACGGTCGCTTCCGGGATAAATGAAGCTGACATTTTCGAACTGGAAGCCGTCGCTGATCGGAACCGGTACCGCCGGCGCATTCTGAGGCGATGTTATTGTCGGGCGCATCTCGAGAAACACGAACAAGTCGCGCAGATACAGCGCCTGCTCGTAGACGTTGCTCGCTGACAGCAGAATTCCCTGGATCGTCTCTCGGCCGCGCGCGAAAGACGCCGCGAGAAACACCAGAGTTCCAGGTGTGATCTCGCCCTTCACTGCGCGAATGAGTATCAGCACGTAGGCGGCGTAGTACCCGACAGTTCCGAGAATCGATAGACCGGCACTGACCAGTCCGCGACGGACGGAGAGTCGCTTGTTCTCATCGTAGAACTTCTGCGACAGCGCACGGTATCGCTCGGTGAGCCACGGAGCGAGCCCGAACATCTGGACTTCCTTCGCGGTCTTGTCGCTGGCGCCGACATATCGCAGATAGTCCAGCTGGCGGCGCTCCGGAGTCCAGCGGTAGAGCAGGGAGTAGCCAAGCGCGGCGAAATGGGTCTCGCCGAGGAAGCTTGGCAACACCGCGATAATGAGGAGGCCGAGCATCCACGGACTGTATGCAACGAGAGCTCCGCCAAGAGTGAGCAGCGTCAGTCCGTCCTGCGTCATCGACACAGTCTGGGTGAGCAAGGCAATCCTGCCGACTGTCTGCCGGCGTGCGCGCTCGAGGTGGTCGTAGAAGTTTGGATCCTCGAACTGGGCGAGATCAAGCGTGGCGGCGTGCTGCATTAGGCGCACGCTCATCTCGTTGGAGAAGAGGTCGCTCAGGAGACTTTCCACTAGAGAGGAAGCACGGGCGAGGATCTCGCCCGTGAGAACGATCGCGATCTCCATCGCGACGTATCGCCAGAGCTGGGAGTACGTCGCATGTCTCGCGCGCGCGGCGAGCACGGTATCGAGAATCAGCTTGCCGACCCAGAAGCCCGCCACAGGCACGAATGCGCGAGCGAACCGAAGGGCCAGCATGCTCGCCGTGTAGCCGCGGTGCGTGTTCCAGATGAGGCGTACAAGCGGCGGTACGTAGCGGAGCGCGGCGATACGCTCGCGCCATCCCGGCGGCTTTTCGTCCAGCTTCCGCTCGCGACCGACGAGCGGAGTCAACAAGGGTGTGAAGCGCGCTGTCGTGCTAACCGTCTCCCCGGGCGATTGGAAAGCCGTCCCGTTCCCATTCGCTGAATCCGCCCGGCACGTTGGAGACGTCGCGGCCATGCCGCTGGAGCAGGCTGGTAGCGATTGCCGAGCGTGTGCCGCCCTGACAATGAACCGCGATAGGCCGATCGGCGGGCAGCTCGGAGACGCGCCTCTCGAGCGAAGCGAGTGGAATATGGAGGGCGCCGGCAATGTGAC
>WNGE01012917.1_pt1 | contig 11443 bp, 12 predicted proteins | sample 5400651 | NCBI WGS metagenome assembly WNGE01 (sample SAMN13153370, study PRJNA577476) | soil metagenome | isolation source: 60 cm soil or saprolite under grassland replicate 2 | place: USA:California | collected 2016-06-15 | reverse complement strand
GGGTACCAGCATCGAGACCTCCGGCAGATCGCGCCGCAGCGCCGCCACCATGTGGTCGCGATGAAGCCGGTAGGTACGCTGGACGTTCGCGGTGTGAGCGGCGAGATTTCCCGCCTTGCACCACTCGACGATGATCCGCTGGGCGAGCGGCGAGCTGCCGCCGTCCGCTTTGAGCTGGATCATGCGGGCGAGAAGATCCGGCGATCCGGCGACCCAACCGATCCTGATACCGGGCGCCAGCAGCTTCGAAAACGTGCCGAGGTGCAGCACATTCTTGTCGCGGTCGAGGGCCTTCAGGCTCGGCTCGGATGTGCCCTCGAAGCGCACTCTCCGATAAGGACTGTCCTCGACGACATACATGCCGTGTCGCGACGCAAGCTCGAGCAAGGCTTCGCGCCGGCGGCGCGACATGGTGACGCCCGTCGGATTGTGGAAATCCGGAATGTTATAGACGAATTTCGGCGTCTTCCGCCCGTCCTGTTTCAACTTGTCGAGGGTTTCCGCGAGCTCGTCGGTGTTGAGTCCTTCGTCATCCTGTCCGATCTCGATGAAGTCGGCGTCGAAGCTCCGAAAGATCGGAATCGAAGTGAAGTAAGTAGGCGCGGTGACGACGATCGAATCGCCCTCGTCGAGCAACAAGCGGCAGACGAGCTCAATGCCTTGTTTCGCTCCGTTGGTGACGAAGATCTCGTCGGGCGTCACGCTGGCACCGTCACCGTTCATCGTCCCGGCAATCCACTCCCGAAGGTCGGGGAGACCGGGCCGGACTCCGTATTGCAGCGTCTCGTGACGATACGTCGTGAGCGCCTGTTCTGCCGCTGCGGTGAGATCGGGAAAAACGGCCGGGAAGCCGTGACCGGAGTCGAACGGAATGGCGTGATCATGACTCGACGCCGGCATCGTCGGCGACAGACGCGCGGCGCGACGCGCCAGGGAAACCTGCTTCATCTCGACCCTCCTCGGGCATTAGGTCCGTACATATTAGGCGTCGCGCCGCCCGGCGTCAATTCTTGCGCCTCGATGTATGTGAAAATAATAGCGGCCGCGCGATGTCGGCTTACCGGCTTGACCGTTGCTTCCGGATTGACATACCAATGGGCGCACGCGCGTTGCGAAAAGTGTCGGCAATGAAGACAAACAGTCTCGCAAACTCGAGCGGCGAAGCTGCGCCGGGATTGCCGCGATACGCCCAGGTCGCGAACGATCTCATGGAGCGAATCGCCTCGGGCGAGTACCCGATCGGCTCGCTTCTGCCCAAGGAGGTGGACCTTTCGGCCGAATACCGGATCAGCCGTCACACGATGCGCGAGGCATTGCGCCGGCTCGACGAAGCAGGGCTCGTCTCGCGCCGGCGTCGCGCCGGAACCGAGGTTCTCGCCGCGGTGCCGGCGGCGAGTTATCGGCAACCCATCAATTCGATCGACGATCTTCTGCAATACGGCGAGGCAACGGAGGTCAGGGTGCGCCGCAAGGCGCGCGTCAAGTGCAACGCCGCGCTCGCCAAGTTGCTTGGATGCCAGAAAGGCCGCGAATGGCTGCGCGTCGAAACCATCCGTACGCGACCTGGCGACCGGCGCCCGATCTGCCACACGACGATATATCTCAATGCCGAGCTCGAAAACATCGACGCTCATGTCGAAGCGCTCACCGGTCCCGTCTCCGCCATGATCGAAACTATTTACGGGCTGCGGATCACGGAGATCGAGCAGAGCATGCAGGCGGTTTCGCTCGACGCGGCCGGCGCCAAGCGGTTGCGCGTCGACACGGGCTCACCAGCACTGCAGGCTATCCGCCGCTACTACGACGCAACCAACCGACTCGTCGAGCTCGCCATTGCCGTCCATCCCGGCGAGCGTTTCGTTTATGTCACGCGGCTCCGACGTCAATAGTTTCGGAAGCGATTTTCTTCTCAGTCTCGGGTGGTGTTCATCGCTCCGCCGAATTCGGCCTCACGGACAGGTGACATCGAATTACTGAGCGGCAACGACCATGATCTCGACGAGTGTATCTGCGGTGCCGAGCCTCGCCTCGACACAAGCGCGCACCGGCGTATTACTCGAATCGATCCACGCAATCCAAGCCTCATCCATCTGGGGCTTCAGACGCATATCGGAGACATAAATCATCGCCGACAACAGACGCGATTTGTCGGTGCCGGCGAGCTTCAGCAATTCGTCGATCTTCTTCAATACTTCCGCAGTTTGCGCCTTCATGCTTGCGCTGCGGTCATCCGCCGTCAAGCCTACGAGATAGACGATGCCGCTATGAATGACGATGCGAGACAGCCGTGAATCGGATTGATGACGAACGATGTTGCTCGACATTTTCTCTCCTCGTGTCCAAAGTGTTGCGGCAGTCCGTCGAGGCGCCACCTAACGCATCGGCACGGGCTGCATGATCGTAGTGGTTGAATTCCATACGCACTTGGCAGTGGTCGAAATCGCTGCTGTGGCAACGATCCCGCTCAAGGCTCGAGCAGGCGACGCGCAAGGAGTGCCTGCATGTCTCGCCGGCCATCGATGATGAGATAGCGCAACGTGCCTTGCAGCAGTGTTACAAGATGGATGAGCGGCTTCGATTCGTAGCGCGATTGCTGGAAGGCGAGAAGAGCCGCAGCTGATATGTTTCGCCTTCGTTTCTCAGCCGCCGAAGATAGGTTGCGACGGGTCGTCGCTGCGCTTGGCTATTTGGAACTCACCAGCACGGCTTTCGCTGGATCGACGGTCGCATCCCCCTCCATCACGGCGATGCTCGAAGGTGAGACAGTCTTCGCGGACAACGTCGAAACCACCTCACGCAGTGGCCCGATCACGGTGCCGTTCGCCATGCCCATTACGTTGGTCCTGAAGGTCGCGACGGGCGTACGCTGGTCGCCCACGTAAATGTTGTACACGGTTTCAGGCTTGAGCTTGTAGAGAAACACTTCCAGCGCATCGACGAGCCCCAGGTTGCGTGCGACCACGAAGCCCTTGGCATCGCAACCGTTGGCCTTGAGCGCAACGTTGATAGGCTCGCTGTTGGCTCGTGGCCCAGCGCCTGCGGCGCCTGCCCCGCGGGAACCCGGGCGACGACCTTGTCAGTGGTGGTGTCGATCACGTCCACACTGTCGCCGTTCTCTAGTCCGACATACATCCTCGATCCGTCATCGGAGGGCCAGATGCCGTGCGGCAATGCGCCCACCGGGATCGTCGCGACGAGCTTCGGATCGGCATCGAGAGTATAGACCTTGACCACGTTTTCGCCGCCGACGGTCACATAGCCCAGCGTGCCGCGGGAGGTCCTGGCAAAGCCCAGATGATTGGTGATGAAGCCAGTGTCGATCACACCGATCACCTCGAGCTTGGCGGTGTCGATGCGGGTGATCTTGCCCACGTCCTTGTGCGTCATCCACACCTCCTTGAAATCGGGCGTGAACTGAAGGAATGGCGAAAACGGACTCGTTACCGCGATCCGCTTGACGACCTCGTGACGGGCCACATCGATGACATCAACTTCGGGCGTAAAGCTCGATACCACAAATGCCGTCTTCCCATTCTGCTGAAACAGCACCATGCCGGGACCCGGTGCGGTCTCGATGCGGCGTACCTCTTTGAAAGTGTCCGGGTCGATCACCGAAACGTAGTTTTGGCCTCGCACAACGACCCACACTTCCTTGCCGTCGACGGTGAAAAAGCCCTCGTGCGGCGACCGCCCGATGTAAGCGATGCCCTTGACCTTGTTGGTCGCGGTATCGATGAACGCGACCGAGTTGGAGCCATTGGAAATGGCGATCAGCGTCTTGTGATCGGGAGAGAAGCCGAGGCCGTGAACGTTGACCTCGCCTTTGTACAGCGGCGACAGAATATCCGGACGGACGTTGCCGAGCCGTATTTGACCGAGAAGCTTGTTGGTCGCCGGGTTGATAACCGACACTGTGTTGGTATTCTGATCGGCTGTGTAGACGCGGTCCTGCGGTTTGGGGTCTGCGAACGCGAGATTGGCGACGAGCGCGAGCGCGAAACCAGCCGTTAGCGTATTCATGATGCACACTCCGGTGAGAGCGTGACGGTCTTTGTTGCGAATCGGATAGCGAGTCATTGCTTGCGGTCGGCATGACGTATCAACCATCCCTGCATCAGGAGGATCTCGTTTTGCTGCTCGGTAATGATCCCCTGCGCCAGGTTGCGCAGTTCAGGATCTTTCGTGGTTAACAGCAATGCCCGGGCCATGTCGATTGCGCCCCGATGGTGCGGGATCATCATGGTCACAAAATCGTGTTCGGGCAGACCGTTCATGGGAGCGGTACGCATACCGTGGTCCATCACCACCATCGCATCGTGCATGAGTTGGCCAAAGGGCTTTGCCGTACTGGGAATGAATGGCGCCGGGGCGGGCCCACGCGGAGCCATCTGTCGCTGATGACTCTCTTGTGCGTGAGCCGGAAGACTGCCGGATATGATCAGCACCGCCAGCAAACCGCCAACGAGTGATGGAAGGTAGCCGCAAATCGTCGATTTGCACATGCTATTTTTTACTCACTCTGTGGAATTGGTTTCGATCCGACTGGGTCGCAGACGACACACGCTGTGGCGTGATTCCGCACAAACATCCTCGCCCCTGCACAGTCTGAACTACTTCTTCGGGTTGTCCTTCATCGCACCGTCCTTCATCATGCCTTCGTGCATCATTTCCATATCCTTCATGTCGACCATGCCCGACTTATTTTTCTTCATCTTGGCCCACATGTCTTCGTGATACTTCATGAACTCTTTTTTCGAGATCATGCCGTCATGGTTCGTATCCATCGCTTTCATGTCCATCATCATGCCTTGCGGCTTCATATCGTCCATGGCGACAGCCAAGCTACTGGTGCTGGCCAAGCCGGTCGCCAAAAGTACATAAAATAGTCTGTGCATAGTCAGTTCCTCGTTGTTTGGTTGCATTCAATCCAAAGCAAAATAAGCTTTGGAAGGGGCGGCGCTCGCATCGGGAATGACCATTGGGACGGTGCCCATCACGGTGAGTGGCCCCAAAAGTTGATGGGTGCTCTCGATGCAGCCCGATTGTCCTTCCTGGGAGAAGGGTAACACTTTATTCCGGCCCCCCGTGTCAGGATGGTTCGCTTCGTCGACTGGTACAACAATCAGCATCGGCACAGCGCCATCCGCTACGTGACGCCCAACGAGCGACACAGCGGCCGCGAGGGAGAGATCCTGGCTCGGCGCCACCAGCTTCGTTCTGCGAACAGGCGATACGCCGGTGCAAGGGTTGAAGAGCGGCGGATTAACGAAGGCCCGGCGGTCATCCGACACTCTCGCTCAATTCCCGCACGACCCCAGGATCCAGATGAACGCCAAGACCCGTGCCGCGCGGCACTTCGCATTCCCCCCGTCGTGCGGGCGCGAGTGCATTGCCCACGAGCCTGCCGAACAACGGCGTCTCTGCGTATTGCAACTCGAGACGATCGAAGTTGGAGACAATCGCGCAAATGTGCAGACTGGCCGCGTGGCAAACAGGTCCGCTCGGGTTGTGAGGAGAAAACGCCACTCCAGCTCGCTCCATCGCTTTGGCGACACGAAGCATCTCGCGCATGCAGCCGACGTATTTCACGTCGGGCATCAGGACATCGTAAGCGCTCGCCGCCAGGAACGGCATGAACCCTTCAAGCAATGACATCTCCTCGCATCCCGCGAGTCGGACCCCGCGCTGGTTCGCGAACGTTCGCAACGCCCGAATCGTATCGACCATGTCCGATGTTTCAGGCACCGGGCACTCGAGCCAATACAGATTCAGTGCATCGGCAGCATGCAGCACTGCTTCCGCAGCGGCACGGTTCAGGCGCCAATGGCAATCGACCATCAGGTCGACATTCGGACCTACGGCATCGCGCACGGCGGCGATGCGAGCCATTCCCGCATCGAGAAGGCGCGCGTCGACCGGTCGGCTCGCGTCGCCGTAGAGCTGCACTTCGTCGAAAGGCGCGATCTTTACTGCGCCAAACCCATCTGCGACCGCGTCACGCGCACGCGCCGCAAAGCCTTCCGGCGTTCGGCGTTCGATTCCGCGGTTGATGTTTGCGTACGCGCGCACCTTGTCGCGACGCGCGGCTCCGAGCGACTCACCCACGCTGATGCCGCGTTGTTGTGCGGCAAGGTCGCAGGCGGCCTGGTCGAGGGCGGAGATGACCGCGAATTCGGGAAGCGAACGCGCGTTGCTGCGGGCCTGCACGAAATCGACAGCCGATGGAGCATGCCCGATGACGGCGGACAGACACGTTTCGAGGGCGTGTCTCATCTGAGCCTCTCTCCCGCCCAATGTTGCTTCGCCGACACCCACTCGGCCTTCGCTGTCGACGAGCTCGACGAAGCTCCACACGGTTTTCGGTGACACACGCAGCGTGTGCCAGCGACAAGCATCGATGGACGTTGGTTTCATGAATGCAGCCGGTCTGCTACAGCGCGCACTCCGGCTCCGGCAGACCGCCGACATCGAGGCGCACAGCGAACAGCGCGCCTGCGTCGGGCTCGGCGCGAAGCTGCTCGTCAGTGAGCCGCTGGCGAGCGGTCGTGATGTAGAGCGTGCGCAGATTCGCGTCGCCGAATGCGCACGATGTCGGTTGCGACACCGGCAGCTCGATCAACCGGTCGATCGCGCCTTGCGGCGTGATACGCGCCACGCATCCTCCGCTGTAGCGTGCGCTCCAAATGCAACCTTCAGCGTCCACGGTGGCGCCGTCCGGCCTGCCGGGCAGCACGCCGGCATCGACTAATACGCGCATACGGCCCAATCCGCCGGCATCGCGATCGAAATCGTACGCGCGCAATCGTCCGTCGCTCGTGTCGGCGAAATACATCGTGCGATCATCGGGACTCCAGGCCAACGCGTTGGGCACGCGAATCGCGCTCAGCATCCGTGCGACGCTCAGCGCGGAGTCGATGCGATAGAGCGAGCTGGTGACTGCGGCGCCGTAATCGCGCATCGTCGTTGTCCACAAACGGCCGCAGCGATCCGCCTTGGTCTCATTCAACCGGTTGTCGAGCGCTGGCGTTTCCGGTGCGACCAGCGGCTCGCTCGTCCCGGTGTCGGGATTGAAGCGAGCGATGCCGGACTTCTTCGCGAGCAGCATGCCGGTCGCCGACGATACGACGATGGCACCGACCAGCTCGTCGACCGCCCACTGCTGCGAACGGCCGGTCGCGGGATCGAACCGATGCACCGCCGGCGCGCGGACATCCACCCAGTACAGCGCTTGCTCCCGCGCACACCACACCGGCGATTCGCCGAGCGTCTGGACGATGTCAAGCACGCGCTCGACGCGCGAAGGACGGTGCGTCGGCGCAGGCACCATTGGATGGGCGTCACGCGACCCGCTTTAATCGCCGTCCGGGACGGGAGCATCGACGGCGATCAAGCCCTCGTGCTTGAGCTCTTGCCAGAACGCCCGTGGAATAACCGCCCGGCAATGCGCGAGGTTCGCTTCGGCTTCCGCCGCGCTGCGCATGCCGGTCACGACGCTCGCTACCGCTGGGTGCGCCAGCGGAAACTGCAGCGCCGCGGCGGCAAGCGCGACCCCATGGCGAGCGCAAACCGCCTCGATGCGGCGCGTGCGCGCCATGATCTCCGGCTCGGCTTCGACGTAGAAGAACGTCGCCCTCGGCTGAGCGCCGATGGCCAGGATGCCGGAATTGAACGGCGCCGCCATCAGCACCGAGATGCCACGGCGTTCGCAGTCCGGCAAGAACGTTCCCAGCGCCGTGTGATCGAGCAGTGTGTAGCGTCCAGCCAGCATGAAGCAGTCGAAGTCACCATCGGCAGCAAAGCGCAGCAGGATGCTCCAATCGTTGACGCCAACGCCGAAAGCCTTGATGGTCCCCGCCGAACGTAGCTCGAGCAGCGCCCGGTGCGCACCCGTCATTGCCTCGCGATACCGCTGCTCGACGAGGTCACCTTGCCAGCGCCGGTTCACGTCGTGGATCAGTACGATGTCGACTGCGTTTGTTCCGAGGCGCTGCAGGCTATGCTCAAGCGAGCGCATCGTGCCGTCGTAACTGTAGTCGAACGCGACTTCGAACGGCGCCGCACCGCTGCTCACGCCGGGCGCGACGCCACCCTCGACCGGCTTCATCAGGCGTCCGACCTTGGTCGAGATCGCGAGCGACCGGCGGTCGACGGTGCGCAGGCATGCGCCGAGGCGATGCTCGGCGAGCCCGAGGCCGTAGAACGGCGCCGTGTCGAAATAGCGCTGGCCGCCGCCATACAGACGCGCGAACGCGCCTGCGACCGACGCATCCGTATCCTCGCGCGCCATGCTGCCGAACGGCGCCGTGCCGACACCGAGCAGCGAGACCGCGGCGTCGCGCCGACCGATCCGCCGTGTGGCCGCGGGATCGAAGCTCACGATGGCCCGCGCGCGCGGCGGCTCGCCAGGTTGTGAACGTGAACGTGCGCACCAGCAGCAATATCGGCGGTCGCCACACCGATCGATTCGCCGTATTTGCGGATCGCGGTGCCCGCCGGCATTGCGTGCAGCGCGAGCTTGTGGCCCAGCGGGATCGCTTCGCGCAGAGCGATGCGAAGGATCGCTCCACCCTGTCGCACGTCGACCGTCTCGCCGGCGGTGAGGTCGTGCAGCGCCACCGCGACGTCATCGTCGGGATGGATGGCGAGGGCATCCCAGCGCGTTCCGGCCTTCGCTGCTTCGGCGGACACGGCCGTCATGCTTTCGGGAGGCGGACTTCGACGCCAGCCGCCTCCTCGCGCAGCTTCAAGAGCGCACCCACATCGTGGTCCTGCAGCCCGCGCTCGAGACCCTCCTTCAGGCTCGCCAGAGCCGCGCGCCCGACGGGCGCCGAGACTCCGAGTGCCGCGACCATCTCCAATGCCAGCCGACAATCCTTGTGCGCGAGCTTCATCATGAAGCCCGGATGAAAATCGCCGGCGAGCGGCCGCTTCGGCAGTGCGATCGCCAGCGCGTTGTTCCAGGCCATCGTCGTGCGCAGCACGCTCATCATCGTCTCCAGCGTCAATCCTGATTTGACGCCGGTTACCAGGGCCTCGATCGACGCTTCCGACACCGCGGTCGCGAGCAGATTGTTGACGAGCTTCATCGTCTCGCCCGCGCCTAGCTCGCCGCAATAGAAGAAGTCGGTTCCCATGCAATCGAGCACCGGCCGGCAGCGCGCGACAACCTCGGGCGGTCCACCGACCATCAGCGTCAGCGTGCCTGCTACGGCGGCGTCGGCGGTCTTGCCTACCGGGCTATCGATCATCGTGGCGCCCCTGGAAGCGATCGCTGCTCCGACCTTGCGGGTCGTGCCCGGATCGATGGTGCTCATGTCGATGTAGACCGCCCCGGGCTTGATGCCTGCAACGATGCCGTCGGGCCCGAGCGCCACCTTCTCCACGTCGGGGGCGTCGGGAAGCATGGTGATGACGATCTCGCTGCCCGCTGCAACCTCTCTCGGCGTGGCCGCCGCGGTCGCGCCGGCTGCGGTCAGGGCGGCGACGGCAGCCGGTTGCACGTCGGCCACGATCAAGCCATGGCCCTTGCCGAGGATGTTGCGCGCCATGGGTGCGCCCATGGTGCCGAGCCCGATGAAGCCTATGATCATGATGCCTCTCGCTTATAGGACGCAGTCAGGCGTCATGAATGCTCGCGCCAGCGCTGCATTTCCCACACCGGCGCGCCGCGCAAGTCCTTCGCCTCGCCTGCCTCGAACTGCGCAGCGTCCGGCTTGCGGCCGCTCTTGTCGTACGCCGCGCGCACCGAAGGCGCTGCGAGGGCAAAACTGTCACGCACTTGCGTCCAAGCGAGTGGCTTCGGAATCATGCGGCCTTCGACCATGAACTTCGATGTTTCGAGCAACGCCTGCGCATCGCCTTCGGTGGGCCAGCACCAGCCGCGCTGAAACAGCACCTCGTCCCCGACGACCTTGGCTCCGAGCTTGGGGTCGAGCTCCCAATACTTCTGGGCGAGCTGCGATACCTGTCCGGGGTCCATCGTCGAGAGCTTCGCGATCGCATCCTGCTGCGCCAGCACGAATGCAGTCGCCAGTGCCGGGTCGTTCTTGATGACGTTGGCGCTGCCGATCCAGAACGACCGGTGCAAGTAATAGCCGTCGGGATAGAACGGCGATTTCTTGACCGAAGGCAGCAGGATGCCCGCGCCATCGCCGGCGGGCCCTTTGTAGTGGCTTTCGGTGTAACCGAACGAGTTCATTATGCCGACGGTGCCGAGCTCGGCGTTCGCCTTGAGGAAGGCAGGGTAGATCAGCACGGCGGCGTCCATCCCCGTCGGGATCGTTGCCGCCTGGGCCTGCGTCGGCGTGTTCACGATGTTGATGTTGAAGGCGCGCGGATCGGGATTCCCCAGTTCGAAGCGCAGCCATTGCGACAGCACGTTGTAGGGATCGCCGCCGAGCAGCGCGCCGACCGTCTTGCCTTTGAGATCGACCATGTTGCGAATGGGCGAGTCCTTGCGGGTCGCGAGCACGAAGCGGAAATGGCCTTCGCCGACGGTGATGAGCTGGATTGGCTGGCTCTGCGCGATCAGGCGCACGATCGGGGTGTTGCCCCACATGCCAAAGTCGAGATTTCCGGAAACAAACGCCTCGACCATCGGCAGTGCCGACGGATAGTCGCGATAATCGACCGTGAGGTCGTAGCCGGCCTCCGCCGCGAAGCGCTCGAAGGTCTTGTTGGTGATCATGTACTGCGTCACGGGCGAGTTGCCCGCGGCCCAGGGCTGGCGGCCGACGGACACTTTGATCGGCTTCTTGCCCTGAGCGCGCACGATCGCCGGCGCGGCCAGTGTCAACGACGCGGCACCGGCCGCGGCCATGAAGCGGCGTCGCGATGCGCGCTTCGAATCGTTCTCGATGGTCATCTCTTTCTCCTCGGTGTGGACTTCAAGTGACAGTCGCGCGGTACGCTTCGTCACGAATCAGGCTCCAGATGTGCTGGTTCAGTGCCTGGAATTCCGATTGCGCGCGGGTCGCATCGTCGCGGGGACGCGGCAACGGTACGTCGATGATGGCCTTGAGACGACCGGGGTTCGTCGTCATTACTGCGACCCGGTCGGCGAGAAATACCGCTTCGTCGATTGCGTGCGTGATGAACACGACCGTGCGGCGCTGGGCGGCGGGACGATCCTGCCCCCAGATACGGAGCAGCTCCTCCTGCAGGATGATCCGCGTCTGCGCGTCGAGCGCCGCCAGCGGCTCGTCCATCAGCAACACATCCGGCTCGTTCGCGATGAGACGCGCTAGCGCCACACGCTGTCGCATACCACCCGAGAGCTGGTGCGGATACTTGCGCTCGGCGCCCGTCAGGCCGACGAGCTCGATGGTGCTGCGCACGCGCTCTTCGCGTGCCGCGGCATCGAGCCCCTGTCCCGCCGGTCCGTGACGCAGCCCGAACTCGACGTTGCCCCGAACCGTGTGCCAGGGAAACAGCGCGTAATCCT
>WNGE01007936.1_pt1 | contig 11443 bp, 10 predicted proteins | sample 5400651 | NCBI WGS metagenome assembly WNGE01 (sample SAMN13153370, study PRJNA577476) | soil metagenome | isolation source: 60 cm soil or saprolite under grassland replicate 2 | place: USA:California | collected 2016-06-15 | reverse complement strand
CGCTCGCCATGTTCTTCGACTACGCCGTCGAGATTGGCGAGATTACCCGCGTAAGTGAGCACGTCGACGTTGGTCACGTACGCGGGCTTGTAATGTTGCAAAATATACCGAATAAAGTTGCTCCCGATGAAGCCGCAGCCACCGGTTACCAGAATGCGCATCGCAGCGCGTACTAGCAGCGCCAGAGGCGGCGCGCTAGCAGATTTTCCGGTCTTGGGCGATCACCTGGCAGCGTGGAAAATGGGACTGGCGGAAACAGGTTGGACTCCATGGTTGATCCTTGGGCTCGCCATTTTCCTGCGTTTTTTTCTCCTCGGCATCAAGCCCGCGCATTTCGACGAAGGCATCAACGGCTGGTTTGTCGATCAGATGGTGAGGAATGGGTTTTACAGGTACGACCCGACGAACTATCACGGGCCGCTTCACTTTTACTGTCTGTTTCTCTCACAAAGTTTGTTTGGCCGAAATATCTGGGCGTTGCGCTTGCCGGTTGTCCTTGTCAGCATCGGCTGCGTCTGGCTTAGCCTGAAATTCGAGCCGCTGGTCGGACGAACCGTGAGTCGAGTCGCGGCGCTGGCGATGGCGGTTTCTCCCGGTTTCGTTTTCTACGGGCGCTACTCGATTCATGAAGTGTGGCTGGTGCTCTTCTCGATGATGTTCATTCTGGGACTGCTCGGTCTCTGGAAATTTGGGACGACCAATTATCTTTGGTGGGCGGGGATGGGAGCCGCAGGCATGATTCTGACTAAAGAAACGTACATCATCCATTTTGTCTGCGCGGCTGTGGGAGTTCCAGTCTTAATGGTTTCCCACGCGCTCAATCGCCTTCCCGACGCCAGACCGGCCAGGCAAACCTGGACCTATCTCGATCTGGTGATGGTCGTCGGAATCGGCGTCGGCGCGATTGTCTTTTTTTATTCCGGAACGTTCTTTAACTGGGGCGGCGTGAAAGGTTTGTATCAAGCGTACAAGGCGTGGTCCCAAACCGGCCAGGCTGGCCATGGTCATGAAAAGCCCTGGTATTACTGGCTGGAACTGATCAAACGCTACGAAATTCCTGTCGGCGCCGGTCTGCTTCTCTGCCTGTTTTGCCAGGAGCTTAAGAACTTTAGTTTGCGCTATCTGGCGATCTATGGAGTCGGAACCATGGCTGTCTACACCTATGTTAAATACAAAACTCCGTGGTGCATCATCAGCTTTGTCTGGCCTTTTCTCTTTGTCTTTGGCGCGGCAATTCTGCTTGTTCGTCCGAGATTTCTGCGCGCAACATATGTCGGGATAGGGGCCCTTTTAGCTATTTCGCTCGGATCATCAATTCGGCTGAACTACTTTCGTTGCACGACCGATACCGAGCCGTACGTTTACGTTCAGACTTATAATGACATTTTTAAATTAACCGAGCCGCTGCTGCGTTTGGCAAAACGGGACCCGGCCTACTATCACCTGGCCGGGCACATAATTCGATCCAGCACCTATCCACTTCCATGGATTCTCGGTGATTTCACACACATCGGCTACTACGAGCACGCGAATATGCCTCAAAACCTCGACGCCGCCTTTCTCCTTGTCGAGCAGGACAAAATCAAACAGGTCGAATCCAAGTTGCAGAATGCTTATTACACCGAGCCACTCACCATTCGTAGCGCTCAGGATCCGTCGAAGCTTTATCTGAGCGCCGAAATCTTCAAAGAGTTTTTCCCGGGCCGATCGCCTGATTTCGTTGGGAAAGGACCGGGCTAGGCAAGGCTCACATCAATGAAATGGCTTTCCGCTGGCCTGATCTTTGTCAATCTATCGACTGTTTGCGGCCTTCTTCTTGGAATCGTCGGGAGTGGCTTGAACAAGTTGAGTGCGCTGTTAACGCTAATATCCGGTGCCGCATTTGCTGTTGCAGCTTATCTGGGAACTTTTGACCCTAATAAACCGAATCCCAGGGTAGGCGGATCACCTGCCCCCGCCGGCTCGGCAAGCGAAGCGCTTGCCCTACAAGGCGCGCAACCTGAAAGCCGGGTTTCCAAGCGAGCGCAGCGCCGGCCACACGAGGACGCGCTCAATTCAACTCCGGCTCGCTGGCGTTATGGAAGGGTTTGGCTCTGGCTTCTGGGCGTGTGCTTTCTCATGTTTGCCGTGCGCTCTTTCTGTTGGCTCATCTACATCGACGGCAGCGAGCTGAGAATTCAATCGCCTAATAATCTGGGCGACCTCTCCCTGCACATCACGCTGATCAGGAATTTCGCGAATGGAGTCGCGCTTTGGCCCGACAACCCGATCTATGTCTTTAGCAAACTGAGATATCCCGCAGGGATGGATTTATTCAACGCACTGCTCTGCCTGGTTCACGTCGACCTGATACGCGGATTGGTTTGGACTGGATTACTTGCGTCACTGGCGACGTTTTACGCGTTTTTCCGCTGGGCCGGCGCCTTCGGTGTCGCCGGCTTCTTGTTTAATGGCGGCACGGCGGGTTTTCAATTTTTCGATACGCACAAGTTTCTAGACTATCAAGGCGATAAGGCAATCGCATGGAAAAGCATAGCGCTATCCATGTTTGTGACCCAGCGCGGATTGCTTTACGCGATTCCAGCCGGCGTGCTTTTACTTTGGCATTGGCGCGAAACATTCTTTCGCCAAGGCGCGCGAGGTCGAGAAGGCCGGCGTTCTGGGCCGCTGCCCTTCTGGGTCGAGCTCTCTCTATATGCCTCGATGCCGCTCTTCCACGTTCACACATTTCTCGCTCTCAGCATCATTCTGTTTTTCCTTTTCATTTTTGAATGTCTTCAACCACTGAAATTCATTGTGGATCTTGTCCGCACGGAAGGGATCGGCGGGATTCGGCGCTTGATTTCGGACCCGGCAGAACGGGGCAAGCTCGTTGGCGACACACACATGCATGCCTTGACGGTCGTGGCGTGCGCGTTGCTTCCATCCTTTTTCTTCGTGTGGCTGATCACCGATCATTTCCACGCTGGGTCAATGGTAAAACCACATTTGGGATGGGTCATGGCTGATCCTGCATTCGGCCGCGCGAGTGCCGTCCAATTCTGGTCCGATAATTTTGGCATCTTTATTCCACTGGCCGTCTTCTTGATCGCAGTCTGCGGCTGGCGTGCTTGGAAAAGCGGCATCAAATGGAATCAAGAGTCATCCGAGGCAATCGGCTTTCTCCTGCCCGCGCTCGCCATCTTCGTTTCAGGTTTGCTGTTTCAGTTTGCGCCGTGGCAATGGGACAATCTGAAGCTCATGATTTGGGCTTACTTTCTCGTGCTTCCGTTTTTGTGGAGGGATCTCATTGCACATTGGAACCTCGTGGCCCGTGTAATTGTTTGCGTGGCACTTTTCGGCTCAGGATTCATCAGTCTGCTAGGGGGGCTTTCCGTCGGACGGCCAGGTTTTGGAATAGCCAATCGCATCGAACTGGCTGGGGTCGGCGATGCGGTCCATGCCTTGCCGGTGGAGGCTCGCTTCGCCGCCTATCCGACTTTCAATCACCCGCTCTTGCTTCAGGGCCGAAAGCTTGTGCTTGGTTATCCGGGGCACCTGTGGTCACAGGGTTTCGCCGATTACGGAGGAGTCAACAACTCGCTCAACCAGCTGATGCAAGGCGCCGACAATTGGCGCGAGCTCGCCCGCACCCTGCATGTCCGCTACATCTTTTGGGGAGGCGAAGAAAGGAGTCATTACGCTGCGAGCAAGCGGCCATGGGAAACTACCACGCCGGTTGTCGCTTCTGGACCTTGGGGCGCGATTTATGATCTGGAGCTAACGGGGGATTAAGGGGTATCGGTCGCCATGGCGACCTGGTTTCGGCGTCGCGCCGAAACAGTCTTTCGGAGCGTTACGATTTGATCAGGCAGTTGTTGCCGTCATTGGGCGCTTGCTAGCCGTTTGAATTCAAGATGTGGCGACGCTTTCGGCGTCGCCGAAATGGATGCGCCAGCAAAACGAAATAGATCGCGTTCACAAGATCGATGAAGCTGGAGGGTGGACTCGTTAAGTTAAGCGGGCCGACCCGCAAGGAAGTGAGGACACTCTCGACGGTGAGCTCAGGCGGAGTTGGAATACTCGTGTAATGCCGCCCGAACGCATGCAGCCGATGCGCATCGGATGTGGCGATCAATGGTTTCCCAAAGCGGGACGCCACCTTTGCCGCGCGGCGATTCGGATTGAAGAGGCCCTTGTGAAAATGGCAAAGCTCGATCGCATCGAAGCAATCGATTTCGGCAAGTAATCGCGATCCGATTGAGCTGCCAAAAACATAAAAGGGGTGCGGCGCGATCGTAAAAATGGAGTTCCCGCGCCGCGCCCGCAGCCGTCTGAGATCGTCGAAGTTCTTCAGCTCCGCGATTTCTTCGCCAGTCACATTTAAAATGATGACATCCGCGCCGCACAAGCGAACCTCCGCCGCGGGGATAAGCAAAATACCCATTGCTGCTGCATCAGCGAACACTTCCTGTCGATCAAAGACGGCGTCATGCAGCGTGATCGCAAGAACGCGAAAACCAAGTAAACTAGCGCGCTCCAGCAATTGATGCGCGGAATAATCGACTGCGTCTTTGGGATCATCCAGCGTGTGAATATGGAGATCGACTTTGATCCAATCGCCGGCCTGAGGCGGATCGATCTTACTCGTGCTCATGCCCGGATTCCATCAGGAGATTCTAACTGCAGATCACGCTGATGCCACGGATTCACAAAGCAAGGCGAGCCCCAACTGTAGTCGCCGACCTCTGGGCGACGCGACGCGTGTGTTTCAAACACATCAGCGCCGCGCTTCCCAGAGGGAAGCGTCTCCAGCAGCCAAGGGGCGGGACGAAACAGTTGCGAGCCAGACTCGACCATCTACTATTCACTATCCACTGGAAGCAAACGGCTTCCCCTGCAGAGCCGCTCGGGTGGTGGAATGGCAGACACGTACGTTTGAGGGGCGTATGCCGAAAGGCATGCGGGTTCAAGTCCCGCCCCGAGCACCAATTAGAGCTTTGCGTGCTGTATCGCTTCCGGTAGCTTCGTACCAGTATGGAATCGCTCTATCTTGTCGGCCTCGCAGTGCTCGCGGTCTTCGCGTTTGTGATTGTAATCGTTGTCTCCAAATATTTCATGACGTGGCTCCGGGCCCGGATCGCAAACGCGCCCGTCAGCATTGGGAAAATGATCGGCATGAGCCTGCGCAAAGTGCCGATCGGATTGGTTGTCGACAATCGCATCACTGCCGTGAAGGCTGGATTGGATGTTCGAAGCGATCCACTCGAGGCACATTATTTGGCAGGCGGCGATGTCAGTCACGTGGTTCTCGCCTTGATTGCCGCAGACAAGGCCGGGATTTCGCTCGATTTCAACCGCGCCTGCGCCATCGATCTGGCCACCAAGGGCACTGGTAAGACGGTGCTCGAAGCGGTGCGCACGAGCATCAATCCGAAAGTAATCGATGCTCCGAGCCCAAACATGGGTCGCACGACGATTGACGGCGTTGCTCAGGACGGCATCGGCGTCAAAGTGAAGGCGCGTGTTACAGTGCGTTCGCATCTTGACCGATTTGTCGGCGGCGCGACTGAGGAAACGATCATCGCGCGTGTCGGCGAAGGCATTGTGAGCGCAATTGGCTCCGCCCATTCCTATAAAGACGTGCTGGAAAATCCAGATCGTATTTCCAAGACCGTGTTGGCCAAGGGTCTCGACAGCAATACAGCATTCGAAATTCTCTCAATCGATATCGCCGACGTCGATGTCGGCGATAACATCGGCGCAAAGTTGCAGACCGAACAGGCAGACGCGGATAAACGCGTTGCGCAAGCGAAAGCCGAGGTGCGCCGGGCAGCAGCTGTGGCAGTAGAGCAAGAAATGCGCGCCCGGACGCAGGAAATGCGAGCAAAAGTGGTCGAGGCCGAAGCGCTCGTTCCGCAAGCGATGGCGGACGCATTTCGCTCGGGGAATCTGGGAATAATGGATTATGTGCGAATGAAAAATGTCCAGGCCGACACCTCGATGCGGGAATCAATCGCCGGAGGAGAGAAACCGCGGACAGAGGGGGCGTGATTCGTAAAACGTTGAAGCGTTAAACCGTTGAATCGTTAAACCGTTAAATGATTGCCGCTCATTTCGAAAATCTGCTTTTCCTTTTGCTCATCGCAGTCGCGTTTTTGTTCCAGTTGCTGGCTCGCGCAGCGAGCAAGGCCAGCAAGGATCAAAGAAGCCGAACACAAGCTCCGTCAAAAACGGCGCCGCCAATCCGGCGCGCACCCACGGAATCCGATGGAGAACGAATTCGCAAATTGCTGGAAGCGCTTGGGCAACCGGCCACATCAAGACCGCCTCCGCCTGTAGCGCCTCGGACGGATATTCCGCCCAGACCGCTCGCACCAGTGCAGCCGCCCATAGCACAGGTGTGGAAACAAATTCGCGACGAGCGACGTAAACGCGACGTCATTCGAAGGGAAAGTCCTCCGCCTGAACGTGCGAAACGCGCGGAGAAAATATTGCCGCCAGCGATGACGGCTGCATCTGCGTTCGAAGTTCACGAGGGACCGTTGGCAGTCGAACAGCCTCCGGTTATCAAGGCACCTGTGGAAGCTTACGCGGCAGCCACGCGGCCAGTTGCCAAAGGGGAAGAATCGAAAATAGATATAGCCATCTTGCTCGCATCGACATCTGGTTTGCGCAATGCAATCATCCTTCGCGAAATTTTCGGCCCGCCGCGCGGTTTGCGAGCGCTCGAGCTTGGAACATAGGCTTGCAGCCTGTGCGCCCAGTCGGCTTTCAGCCTGCTGGTCCTCCTGCCGACCGGGGAAACAGGCAAAATGCCTATTTGCCACACAGGCAGAATGCCCATGTTCCTTCGCCGGTGTGGCGGAATTGGCAGACGCGCTGGACTCAAGATCCACGGTTATGCTAGGGAGGTACAGCGCCGTTGCCGTTTTCAACGCACCTTGTTCTGATTCTCTAGATCGCGCTAGTCAAACGTAGCAGAGGGGTCGAAACCCTGACACCTCAATTCGTGCCGAAGAAATTTCGCTCTCTACACAAGCAGTTAATTGCGGATGCTCGAGCACACCAATAAGCTTGCAAGCAAATATCCAAATGACACACGGAGGACGATGAGTATCTCATAGACCTAACGACGGAAGCTTTCCGTCGTGCAAGATCGAGAGAGAAGTCCCAAGTTAGTCAGACGCGAAAAAGCTTGCATTTAGAGAAGCTTCGGCCTTTCTAGTGAGGCTATGAACTCATTTATCGTCCAAACAAGGAACGGCCAAGCTGAGTGGAACCTGGATTCACAATGCCGAAAAGTGGTGACTCCGATTGCGGACCAATTCGGAATGTCGGCCAAGCGATTTCTGGAACTTTATAGCCACCATCGCTTGCCTGGGCAGTTAAATCGCGGCATCCGCCTCGACGAAGAGAGAGCGCCTGCCGGTTTTAGCGTTACACTGTGCGACGAGCCTTCAATCCAAAAGCGCATCCGTCGCGCCGCGCGATTTGCAGGATTCAGCGTCAAAGATTTTGTTTGGCGCGCCGTGGCGGGCTCTGTGAACTGCTGCGAGGACGATATGATACTCAGTCCCAAAACTGGTCGGCCCCTTGCGCATGATGTCGAACTTGAAAATTTCGTAATGAAGCGCGAGCTCGTCCAGTAAGATTCAAATCACGCCGATTTTGCCGGCAGATCATCGCCGATTCCGTTTCAACAAACGCAGTCAGTTTTTATCCGCGCGAAAAAACAGAATTCTCGATTTTCATCGAGATTTATTGAGCGCTTCCTTCGCCTGGTACTCGGCAACGATGCGTTCCAACGCGCGCCGGACGAAACTTGAACGGCTGCGATCTTGCCGGGCGGCGAACTCGTCGATCCTCTCCAAAATATCGCTGGGAACGTTGCTGATCGTCAGTATCTGAACAGTCGGCCTCTTCGCCACTGGAGTAACGGCTCGAGCGCGCTGGCCAGCTCTTGCCTCGAAATTAAGCTTAGCCCGCCGTTCCCGGCGATTAGCGCCGCGACCGCTGTGATTGTTTTGTTTATATTTATTTATTTGATCCATATCCTCATCTCTTTCTCCGGGAACGGCGAGGTGAAGTTCCGAAAAAAGTCAAAAAACTTTCGGTGTCTTCATGTTCAAATGTCAGTGATTGAGTCGTGAAAACACGGCGTAGTCACTTCCTAGTTCGGTGTGATTGCGCTGTCATGTCAACAAACCGTTACAGTTGCGTGACGATTGGGTGACAGTAAGAATTCGTCTCCGGAAAAAGCGGGCAGGCATTGTTTAGCTTCCAGATCCAAAGGCCTCGAGCGCCACGGATGATGAAAGCGGCGAAACAAAGAGCCGCCACGCGATGAAGCGTGACGGCTGATTGCGAAATGCTGCTGCTTGGTTGGCTCGGCAGTGTTACTGATCGTTGACGACCATTTGCGGCGCAGGTTTGGTCAATTCGACTTTCGCGTTCACTTTGTCGATCTTCGCGTCCTGCGCTTTCAGCCGTTCGTTGACTGCCGCGAGTGCAGCTTCCAGTCTCTGCACCTTCTGATGCTCTTTGAGGAACTCGTTGAGCAACATCGCGTTTACCGCTTCGTAGCGCACCGTGTAAGCTTTTCCGTCAGCGTCGCGCACCACGAGATCGGGATTCACCTTTTCCACGTCCTCGGCGACGAGGCCAAACTGCGGGATGCCGTTGGGGTCCAGCTCGTGTTTGTAGCGGAAGGTCACTGGCTTGAGCGCCAGGATCGCTTCGCTCGTCTTGTCCATCTGTTTAATCACTTCCTTGAAACGCGCAGAGGAGGTGGTCGTGTCAAGATGACCACTGGAATCTACGATAACTGCCACACCTGTCGGAACGGTTGCCCCACTGATACCGGCAATAAATGTTTTTGTCTGTATTCCTGTCGTGCCGATCCGGATGGCCCGGGACTCGCCCGCAATACCAGCGTTGCCGATATAGATATTGTCACTGCCCCTAGTGCGATTGATGCCGGCATTAAAGCCCACTGCGATGTTATTGCTGCCGTTGTTGTTCTGGAGCGCACGAGAACCGATGGCCGTGTTGCTGTTACCGGTTGTGTTGCCAGAGAGTGCTCCAGAGCCGATGGCCGTGTTGTCGGCGCCGGTTGTGTTGAAGTAGAGCGCAGCAGTACCGGTGGCCGTGTTGCTGTTACCGGTTGTGTTGAAAATGAGTGCAATAAAACCAGTGGCCGTGTTGTTGAAGCCGGTTGTGTTGGTAAGGAGCGCTTGACTTCCGTTGGCCGTGTTGCCTTCACCGGTTGTGTTGGAAAAGAGCGCAGACCTACCAGTGGCCGTGTTGGAGGTGCCGGTTGTATTGGAAATGAGCGCATCCTCACCCAGGAAGGTGTTATTACTGGCGCCGCAACCTTCTTGACAAACCGCTCGCGCCGCCGGCGAAAGCGCAAGCCATCCGAGGGCGAGGGCGATGCGAAGGAACGCGCGCAAAGGCGAGCGGTTCATTAAATTTCTTAATGGGAGAGTTGTCGTTTTCATACGCAGAGTTTTGAAAAATCTGGCCATCTTGGCAAGACGAATGGCACGCCGTGATTCGCGTTTACAACGAAGCTGGCAATGTGATTGAAACCACGAGCACACGAGCGATTTCAAAGAATAGTAAAAAAATGTTTTTGCCCTCTCGGCGCTTTTCTTGTTTTACTACAGACGAAAAACCGACAATGGCGCTAATCAATTGCTCCGAATGCGGGAAGGACGTTTCAGACAAGGCAGCCGCCTGCCCTAACTGTGGTGCTCCCCTTGGCAGCGCACACACAGGTCAGCGTCGCGACAATGTTCCTGTCCGCGTAGTACGAGCAGGCTGGCGATGGGAAGCTATCGGTGCGGTTCTTGTAATCGGTGGACTGATTGCAGGCATCGCAGGAGCAGGTTCCGGCTGGCTTGTGCTGATTGTCGGCTTCGTCATCTTCATAATTGGCCGCGTCATTGGCTGAGTTGTCGGCAACCATTGAAGCAAGACCGATTCGGTACTGCCTCAACACCTTTTAAGCCTCGTAGATCGCTCCTGACGCTTCGCGAATCGCCGATTCCAGTTCCAGAAACGCGGTCAGCTTTTCATCCGCCCGCACAACGAAACGCTTTCCGTCGTCCCGATGTGCGTCAGCAACGAAGATCGTTCGCCCTTTGGAATCAATCGCTGAGACGCAGCCCCAACTCCAACGGGCTTTGCTGAGATTGTCCGCGACTTTTTCCATTACTCACCGGACAGTTGCTCTTACTTCGCTCGACAAACGGCAACAAGGGACCAAAACGCGACGCAGTTCCGAAGTTTGTATAGAGGCGATTGCCCACATTTTTCTCTGCTCCATTTGCTCTCGGATTTACAGCGGCGTGGGGACAATCGGAGAACGGTATGAAACGGCTGATTACGGCGGTCGGGCTCATCTCGCTTTTTGCGTGCCAAGCCTTTGCCGGCGAGCATTCAGCGCTCGCGCGCGTCACGGTTTACTGGCATGGAGAAGGTTCAGGGGCGAATGCAGCTTGGAACGGCGCACGGCTGAGCGAGGGACATTGTGCTGTCAATCCAAAGAAAGTTCCTTATGGCAGCAAAGTTGTCTTCCATGATGCGGAGTGTCTGGCCGTAGATAGCGGACCGGATGTTGTCAATCGCAAAGCGGCGCGGTCGTGCGGGCGAAACGCAGCTGAACGCAATGCGATCGTGATCGATCGTTTTTTTGATACAAAAGAGAGGGCGCTTGCCTGGGCAAAAGCGAATCCACATTTCATGATGGTGCGAGTTCGCACACCCGACACCGAGGCCGCGTACTAAAGCTCGTACCCGAAACAATCCCAATATCATTGCCGCTGCTCGTTGGGAATACACTCGATACCCCAAAATCGCGGCGTCGATCTGATTTCCGATGCCCTGCCATCCGGTCGGCTGTGGTACGGTGAGCCGGATGCAATCACGAATGCAATCAGCTACGCAAAGTTTAGCAGCCGCTCACATGATGCTGTGATTCGCGTATTCGATGAAGCTGGCAACGTGATCGAAACGCACGAAAAGCGCTCAAATCACGGCGGCAAACGCGCATCGCTCCCTTCGGATGGCACCTTCCGTGGCTTGAAATCGCGCGCCAGCCTCTGTCCCTCGGCGATCTGCTCCCGCGTCATCTTATTTTCTACTATCGTCATATTGTGCTTTGCATCATCATTACCCTGCCCCGCCGCGAGCAGCCACCACTTGTAAGCCTCGACCTGATCCTTCGCCACGCCTTCGCCACTGTCGTAGCAGACGCCCAGATTGTATTGAGCGTCGGCGAGATTCTGCTCGGCAGCTTTGCGAAACCATTTCACCGCCTCCCCGAAATCCTCCGTCACGCCTTGGCCGTTGGCGTAGCAGACGCCCAGATTGTATTGAGCGTCGGCGACATTCTGTTCGGCAGCTTTGCGATACCACTTTACCGCTTCCGCCTTATTCTTCGCCACCCCTTGGCCCG
>WNGE01009431.1_pt1 | contig 11445 bp, 10 predicted proteins | sample 5400651 | NCBI WGS metagenome assembly WNGE01 (sample SAMN13153370, study PRJNA577476) | soil metagenome | isolation source: 60 cm soil or saprolite under grassland replicate 2 | place: USA:California | collected 2016-06-15 | reverse complement strand
CGTGCTGGCCTCCGGTGGGCACATCGCGATCCTGGACACGCCGAACCGCTCCTTTCCGCTGGAGACGCACTCGGTCGGGCTACCGTTCGTCCAGTGGTTGCCTCCTCGGCTCGCCTACCGGTATGCGCGTCTCGGCCGGCCGGCCAGGTTCGGCGACGTGTCCTATGCCGAGTTCACGGCGGATGGCACGGGCTGGCGCAACGCCTCGCTCGGCGATTGCCTGCCCTCCCGCGGCTGGGCGGGACTCGACGACGTGACGGAGGCCGCGGGCTACGGCTGGCGCTTCTTCCGGGACACGGCGCGGTCCAGGAGCCGCCGGGCGCTGCTGCCGCTCTTCGCGATCGGCTGCGCCGCCTTGCGGGCGGTCGGCCGGCCGCCGTCGCTCTGCCTCCCGTATCTCAACCTCCTCTTCCGCAAACGATGACGTCGACGCCGGCCGTCTCGGTCCTGATGAGCGTGCGCGACGGAGCGCCCTGGGTGCGCGAGGCCGTCGAGAGCGTGCTCGCTCAGACTGCGCCCGACCTGGAGCTGATCGTGATCGACGACGGCTCGACCGATGCCACGCCCGCCGTGCTCGCGTCCTTCCGGGACAGCCGGCTTCGCGTCGAGCGCCAGCCGCCCGCCGGCCTCACACGCGCGCTCAACCGGGCGCGCGGGCTGGCTCGAGCGCCGCTCCTGGCGCGGCTCGATGCCGACGACCTGGCCCTGCCCGAGCGCCTGGCGCGGCAGCGGGCCTTCCTCGACTCGCATCCCGAGGTGGGCCTGCTCGGTACCGGCGCCAGAGAAGTGGACGCCTCCGGCCGTGAGGTCGGGGTCGTGAGCCCGCCCGAGGGGGACGCCGCCCTCCGCCGCGCCCTGATCCGCGAGAACCCGTTCGTGCACTCCTCGGTGATGATGCGCCGGAGCGCGCTCGAGCAGGCCGGCGGCTACGACGAGACCCTCTCCGTGGCCCAGGACTACGATCTCTGGATGCGGATGAGCCGGACCACGCGCCTCGCCAACCTGTCGGCGCCGCTCGTCGTCCGCCGCCTGCTGCCCGGCCGCGTCTCGGCCGCCCGCGATGCGGAGCGGCTTCAGACGGAGGCGCGCGTGCGCTGGCGCGCGCTCCGGAACGGGGCCTATCCGTGGTGGTGCGCGGTCTTTCTGGTCAAGCCGCTCACCGCGCTCCTGCTAGAGAGTACGCCTCGCGTGCGGCCGTCGGGCGCCGCCTTGCAGCTGGACCCTTCTCATCGCTCTGGCCAGAGCGTTTCTCCGAGAGGGTCCTAGCGTGACACGGGCGATCCGCGTGCTCCACCTCCTCGTCACGACCAGCCCGGGCGGCGGCCCCAAGCACGTCTACGACCTGGTCCGCCACCTTCCGCGGGACGAATTCGAGACCGTCGTCGCGGCGCCGCGCGACGGCGTCTTCTTCGACCGCTTCCAGGATCTGGGCGTCGACCTGGTCGAGCTGCCTCTGAGCCGTCTGGGCGTCCGCCATCTGCCCTTGACCATGCGGCTCTGCCGGGCACATCGGATCGACATCGTCCACACTCACGGGAAAGGCCCGGGGCTGTACGGCCGGCTGGCCGCGCGCGCGCTCGGAGTCCCCGCCGTCCACACCTTCCATGGGATTCACTACGGCAGCTATTCCCGGCTGGGCCAGTGGCTCTACCTCGCCCTCGAGCGTCGGCTCTCCCGCTTGACCCACGCGATCATCAACGTGTCGCGCTCCCAGGAGGCCGAAGGGCTCGCTCTGCGGCTCTTCCGGCCGGAGCAGAGCGTCGTCGTGGTCAACGGGATCGACCTCGAGGAGATGGATCACACGATCCGTCAGTGCCCCGTTCGCCGCGAGACCCTCGGACTGACGGCCGATGACTTCGTGCTCGGCTGCGTCAGCCGGTGGGACCCGGTCAAGCGCTTCGAGATCCTGCTGCAGGCGGTCCGGCGCCTCGCGAGCCGCATCCCGGGCCTGGCGCTGCTCCTGGTCGGCGGCGGCGGCGAGGAGGCCCGGATCCGCCGCCTCGTGGCGGAGACGGGGCTCCAGGATCGGGTGATCTTCACCGGGTTCCTGGGAAACCCGACGCGCGTGTACGGCATCCTGGACCTGTACGTGGCGACCTCGCTGAAGGAGGGGCTGCCCTTGGCGCCGCTCGAGGCCATGGGAGCGGGCCTGGCGATCGTCGCCACCGACGTGCCCGGCCACCGCGACGTCATCGTCCGGGACCAGACCGGCCTCCTCGTTCCCGCCGAGGACAGCGCGGCGCTCGCCGAGGCGATCGCCTCCCTGGTGGCCGACCCTGACCGCCGCCGCCGGATGGGCGAGGCCGGCCGGCAGCGGGTGCTCGATCACTTCGCCATCCAGTCCATGGTCGCCAAGACGGCCGACGCGTACCACGGCGCCCTCGCCGGCAACGGGCAGCGGGAGCCAACCCGTTAGCCGGCAGCGCGATCAAGGAATTCCGAGCCATGATGCACCATTCAGCCGGCGCGCTGACGCGCGCGGCTGAGGCCGAGACGAATCGAAGGGCCGGCCGAGCGGGAATTGCTCGCGGAGCGGCATCCTCGCCTATGATGGGATTCGGGTCCGAGTGTGGGATCTCGTGATGTCGGCGGCATGGGGAACGCGGTGAGCCCGCGTGGTGGCGTCGGCATCAACGCGTCCATCATCGGCGAGAGCCCGACCGGCCTCGGCCTCTACGCCATCAACCTGATCCGGGCGCTCGACACGCTTCGGGATGGCCTCCGCGTCTACACCTCCTCTCCCCAGGCGCTGGGCCGGCTCCGGGCTCGGATCCTGCCCGCCACGCGGCTCGCGCGTCCCGAGCGCGGTCTCCGGGGGCACTTCATGCGGCTGATCTGGGTGCAGACCGCGCTCCGCGTGAGAGCCCGGGCCGCCGGCATCGAGGCGCTGCTCAACATGGTCCCGGAAGCGATCCTCGGTTCCCCCATCCCCCAGGTGACCGTGGTCCACGACCTCCTGCCGCTCTTCTTCCCGGCCGAGTACCCGCGCCAGCAGTACTACTTCCGCTCGCTGGTGCCCAGGGTTCTGCGCAGCTCGCGCGTGCTCGTCGCGGACTCGGAGAGCACGCGCCGCGACATCACGCAGAGCTACGGGATCGCGCCGGACAAGATCCGGGTCGTCTACCCGGGCTATGATCCGGACACGTACTCGGCCAACGGGTCGGACCGGCCGCTCCGCTCGGGGGAGGGCTCGTATCTGCTCTACGTCGGGAACCTGCTGCCCCACAAGAACCTGTTGAGCCTGCTCGACGCGCTCGCGATCCTCCGGCGGCGGCGGCGCGCGCGGTTGATCATCCGGGGCGACGGCCAGCCGGCGTACGCGCGGGCCGTGCGCGAGCGGGTGGAGACGCTCGGGCTCGGCGACCTCGTGAGCTTCCAGGGGTATGCCGCCGAGGGGGCGCTGCGGGACCTGTACGCCGGCGCCGTGTGCCTGGTCCTCCCCTCGCTGCGCGAGGGCTTCGGGCTGCCGGTCCTCGAGGCCATGGCCTGCGGCACCCCGGTCATCACCTCGAGCAGTTCCTCCCTGCCGGAGGTCGGCGGTGACGCCGCGCTCCGCGTGGATCCTCACGACGCCATCGATCTCGCGGACGCGATGTACCGGGTGCTGACCGACGCGGACCTGCGCGACGACTTGCGCGAGCGCGGATTGAAGTGGGTGCGCGCCTTCAGCTGGCGCCGGACGGCGGAGCAGATCTCGCGGCTCCTCGACGAGGTGCGCGCGGGGACAGGCGGCGTGACCCCGGGCCCGCACCCCTCGCCTCCCGTCGCGCCGCCTTGACGAGCGCGCCGACCGCCAGGCTTTCGTTCGACAAGCGCTGGCGCTGCCATGGCACGACCTCGTGTGGCCAACGTGGCAGCCGCGGGCTCCGGGCAACACGCCCGACGCGCTCCCACCGTGCCCCGCGAGACTTGGCCCGCCCGTCGTAAGTTCCTGTGTTCGCGGATATTCGTCGTGGTGCGTAGTTATGCGGCGCCGAAGGTGGCGGTGCGCTTGCTCGCTCTCCGCTTGGTTCCGGTCCACTGTCGATTGTCGCCCCGGCGGGTCTTGGCATTTCACGGACCTGTTCGCTCCCTCGGAACCTCGAGCCGAGGCGCTGACCCGCTGCAGGAACGGCGCGACATCCTCGCGGCGAACGGTGTTCGGAGCCACGGCGACTCGCCGCGATGCGCGACGATCGCGACGACCATCGTTCGCCGCGACGAGCGGTGCCTACCACCCCTCGTCGGGATCGGGGACGTCGCCGCGCAGGAGCGCGATGTCGGCCTGGTCACGGAGCGCCTTGCTGCGGCGGCGGGCCGGGTCGGTGGCCGCGCGTTCCTTCATGGTGATCAGGTCGGCTGTTGTCACGACCGGGGTGCGGGTCCCACCCAGGTCCAGTGGCTCGGCACGGTCGATCATCGCGTCGAACTCGGGATCGAAGACGATTTGCACGGGCTCGCCGGAGGGATGCCGGAAGTTGATGCTGTGGGAGAACGTCCCGGTGTGCCTCAGCCCCGCTTCAGTGAAGGCTTCGATGACACCGTCCCGTGCCACCGTGGACCGCACGGCGATGTCAGTGTCAATCGTGGCGCGGGGCACCCCGGACCGGATCCCGACGGCTACGCCGCCGACGACCGCGTAGGTTGCCCCGAGGCGGTCGAGCGCTCGGACGACGTCGGCCAGGGCTGCGACCTTGTCGGGAGATTCGCTCATCGTCGCCCCCCGGCTTGACGCGATCAGGAGTCGCTGACGGGCTGAGATCCGTGCAATCGTCTCGAGCGCGCTCGTTTCCATCCGGACCGAGCATACCATTGACACACGAGGGCCCGAAAGGCGCTCGGCGACCCGCCGGCACGACCCCCGAGGTCGGCGAGGACCGCGATCTGCAAGTGGGGGCATCCGACGCCTCGATCCGCCGACGTGCCCTCCCGGTTGCGGATGGCGCTACTTCTTCTTCTCCGCTACGCCATCCCGGAGATCTCGATGGTCGGCGCGCCCGAGCACGAGCTGACCGAGCGGAAGGTTCCCTACGAGACCGGCGTGGCCCGGTACCGGGAGATCGCCCGGGGGCAGATCCTCGGCGACGACACCGGCCTGTTCAAGATGCTCTTTCACCGGGAGGATCGGCGGCTCCTGGGCGTCCACGCCATCGGCACCGGCGCGACGGAGCTGATCCACATCGGGCAGGCGGTGCTCGGGCTGGGGGGCGGGATCGACTACTTCCTGCAGACGGTCTTCAACTACCCGACGCTCGCCGAGTGCTACAAGGTCGCCGCGCTCGACGCCTCCAACAAGCTCCGCGACTGAAGCGGTGCGGCGTCGGGCGATCAGCGGGGCGCGCTCCGTCCCTCCGGGGGCCCGCTCCCCGGCGCGACCGGGGCTCGGCCTCGCTGCCGCTCGCGACGCTCGATACGCCGCAAGTTCTTGCACAACCGGTCGATATTGTCGTAGTCTGGCGCTGTCGTTCGCGGGGCTCTCTCACCTCGAAACCCTGGAGGCAAACGGCTCGGAATGGACGCATCGGGCGGCAGACGCGCACTCATCACGGGGATCACCGGACAGGACGGCTCCTACCTCGCCGAGTTGCTTCTCGAGAAGGGCTACACGGTCTTCGGCATGGTCCGGCGAGCGAGCAAGGACAACTGCGAGCGCCTCGAGCACATCCGCCATCGCCTGGAGCTCAGACAGGCGGATCTCCTGGACCAGCTCTCGCTCATCCGCCTGCTCGAGGAGAGCCGTCCCCACGAGGTGTACAACCTGGCCGCGCAGTCGTTCGTGCCGACGTCGTGGAGCCAGCCCGTGCTCACGGCCGAGTTCACGGGCCTGGGCGTCACGCGCGTGCTCGAGGCCGTGCGCCTCGTGGACCAGGGCATCCGCCTCTACCAGGCCTCGTCGAGCGAGATGTTCGGAATGGTGCGGGAGACGCCGCAGAACGAGCACACGCCGTTTCACCCGCGGAGTCCCTACGGGGTCGCCAAGGTCTACGGCCACGCGATCACCGTGAACTACCGCGAGAGCTACGGGCTCTTCGCGTGCGCCGGGATCCTCTTCAACCACGAGTCCCCGCGCCGGGGGCTCGAGTTCGTGACCCGCAAGGTGAGCGACGGCGTGGCCCGGATCAAGTGTGGTCTCGCCCGGGAGGTGCGCCTGGGGAACCTCGACGCCCGGCGCGACTGGGGGTTCGCCGGCGACTACGTGCACGCCATGTGGCTCATGCTCCAGCAGGACCTTCCGGACGACTACGTGGTGGCCACCGGCGAGAGCCACTCGGTCAAGGAGCTGGTCGAGCTGGCCTTCTCCTACGCGGAGCTCGACTGGCACGAGTACGTGGTCGTCGAGCCGACGCTGAAGCGACCGGCCGAGGTGGACCGGCTGCTGGGCGATGCGACCAAGGCGCGGCAGAAGCTCGGCTGGTCGCCCAAGGTCCGCTTCCCGGAGCTCGTGCAGATGATGGTCGACGCCGATCTGGCCCGCTGCCGCGCCTTGACCCGCTCGTGACGGTCGTGTCGAGCTTCTGGGACGCCAAGCGCGTCGTGGTCACGGGAGGCGCCGGCTTCCTGGGCTCGTTCGTGGTGGACGCGCTCGTCCGTCAGGGCTGTCCGGCTCCCTTCGTCCCGCGGAGCCGCGACTACGATCTCCGGAAGGAGGCCGACATCGTCCGCATGCTGCAGGACGCCCGCCCCGAGCTGATCATCCACCTGGCGGGGGTGGTGGGCGGCATCGGCGCCAACCGCGAGAAGCCAGGGCTCTTCTTCTACGACAACGTGATGATGGGCGTGCAGCTCATGGAGCAGGCCAGGCTCGCCGGCGTCGCCAAGCTCGTCGTCATCGGCACCGTCTGCTCCTATCCCAAGTTCGCGCCGGTGCCCTTCCGCGAGGACGACCTCTGGAGCGGGTACCCCGAGGAGACCAACGCGCCCTACGGGCTGGCCAAGAAGATGCTGCTCGTGCAGTCGCAGGCCTACCGCCGGCAATACGGCTTCAACTCCATCTTCCTCGTGCCCGTGAACCTGTATGGCCCCGGCGACGACTTCGACCCGCGCACCTCGCACGTGATCCCGGCGCTCATCAGCAAGTGCACGGACGCGACGGCGGGCGGGGCGTCCGAGGTCACCGTCTGGGGCACGGGAAGCGCGACCCGCGAGTTCCTCTATGTCGAGGACGCGGCCGAGGCGATCGTGCTGGCGGCGGAGCGCTATGACGGCGAGGAGCCGGTCAACGTCGGCGCGGGGTACGAGATCTCGATCAGGGACCTCGTCCAGCTGGTCGCGAAGCTGACCGGCTTTTCGGGCCGCATCGTCTGGGACCCCTCGAAGCCCGACGGGCAGCCGAGGCGGCGGCTCGACACGTCGCGCGCCGAGCGCGCCTTCGGCTTCGTGGCGAGGACTGCCCTGGACGAGGGCCTTCGCACGACGGTCGAGTGGTACCGGCAAGGGGGCACCGCGCCGCGTTCCGCCGACGGGCATCGTGAGGGCTCCCCTCAGCTCCGCCGGGCCTCAGCGAGGGCGTGACGCCGAGCGCGGCATCCGTCGATTGGATCCGGCAACCCTCCATCCTCCCGGCAGTTCCCGGCGGTATCCTGCGGCAATGGCGGACGGCCCGCACCACGTGCGAGGGCTCCATCGGTGAAGGTCGGCGGGCGGCTGAAGGCTCTGTGGGAGTACCGAGGGTTCGTCCTCGGCATGGTGGCGCGCGACTTCAGGGGGCGCTACCTGGGCTCGGCGCTCGGCGCGTCCTGGGCCGTCCTCAATCCGCTCGCGCAGATCCTCATCTACACCCTGATCTTCTCCCAGGTGATGCAGGCCAGGCTGCCGAATACCCGGGACCCGCTCGCCTACAGCCTCTATCTCTGCGCCGGACTCCTGACGTGGAACTACTTCGTGGAGGTGCTCCTCCGGAGCCAGACGGTGTTCCTGGATCAGGCGAACCTGCTGAAGAAGGTGAGCTTCCCCCGGGTGACGCTTCCCTCCTATGTCTTCCTGTCGGCGAGCGTCAATTTCTCGATCATCTGGGCCCTGTTCCTGGCTCTCCTGCTCGTCACCGGCCGCTGGCCGGGATGGGCGCTGGTCGCGCTGCTGCCGCTGCTGCTGATCCAGCAGGTGCTCGCGGTGGGACTCGGGCTGATCCTCGGCGTGACCAATGTCTTCTTTCGCGACGTCGCCCAGGCGGTCGGCGTGGGTCTGCAGTTCTGGTTCTGGCTCACTCCGATCGTCTATCCGGTCAGCGCGGTGCCCGAGGTCGTGCGGAACCTGATGGCGTGGAATCCTCTGTACCCGCTCGTCGCCTCGTATCAGTCCGTCATCGTCGAGCATCGATGGCCGGTCTGGAGCGACCTGTGGCCCGTGTGTGTCATGGCGACCGTGGTCGCGGGGGTCTCCGAGACGGTGTTCCGGCATCTGGCGGGCCCGATGGTGGATGAGCTGTGAGCGGCGAGCTCGCCGTCTCCGGCCTGGGCAAGTCCTATCGACGCTATGCGCGGCCGTGGCATCGGCTCTGCGAGTGGGCGGCGGGGGGACGCCTCGTCTGGCACGAGACCTTCTGGGCGCTCCGCGGGGTCACGTTCAGGGTGACGTCGGGGGAGTCGGTGGGCATCGTCGGCCTGAACGGCGCCGGGAAGAGCACGCTGCTCAAGATCCTCACGGGGACGACCCAGCCGACCGAGGGGCAGGTGCAGCTCGGGGGCCGCGTGGCGGCCTTGCTCGAGCTGGGGATGGGCTTTCATCCGGACTTCAGCGGCCGCCAGAACGTGATGATGGCGGGCCAGCTCATGGGGCTCCCGGTGCGGGAGATCGCCCGCCTGATGCCGGAGATCGAGGCGTTTGCGGAGATCGGCGAGTACATCGATCAGCCCATCCGGACCTACTCGACCGGCATGGGCGTGCGCCTCGCCTTCTCGGTGGCGACCGCGGCTCGCCCCGAGGTCCTGATCCTCGACGAGACACTCTCGGTCGGCGACGCGTATTTCCAGCACAAGTGCATCCGGCGGATCAAGGAGTTCCAGGAGGCGGGGACCACGATCCTCTTCGTCTCCCACGACCCCACGGCCGTGAAGACCCTGTGCGGGCGCGCCCTCCTGCTCGATGGGGGGCGGCTGATCCAGGACGGGCCCCCGGACATCGTGCTGGACTACTACAACGCCCTCATCGCGAAGCGGGAGGCGAACCAGGAGATCCTGCAGACGGAAGCGGCGAGCGGGCGAATGACGACGCGCTCCGGTACGTTCGAGGCCCGCATCGCCGCGATCGATCTCCTCGACGCCGACGGCCGGTCGGCGCGCGCCTTCACCGTCGGCGAACGCGCGCGGATCAGGGCCCGCGTGGAGTTCACCTCGACGGTCGTCGCCCCGACGGTCGGCATCCTGATCCGCGACCGGGTCGGCAACGACGTCTTCGGGACGAACAGCTTCCACGTCGCCCCGATCGAGGGGACGTACGAGCCCGGCGAGGAGATGACCGTCGACTTCGACATCCAGCTCAACCTCGGCGTCGGCAGCTACACGCTGACGGCGGCGGTACACAGCGATGCCACCCACCTCGCGAGCAACTACGACTGGTGGGACAAGGTCATCGGGTTCCGCGTCCTGCCCGGCCCGGAGCCGCCCTTCGTCGGCTCGGCCTGGCTCCCGGTCCGCCTCCGCGTCGAGCGGCACGCGAGGATGGTGACGAGCGGGCAGGGGGGCGGCGGCGAGCGCGCCTGAGGTCGATGTCAAGCCATCCAGGGCCGGCCGCGGTATCATCTGGCTGGGTATGGCAAAGAAGGTCGGGAGAAACGCTCCGTGCCCCTGCGGGAGCGGGAAGAAGTTCAAGCGCTGCTGTCTGGCGAATGCCGAGCGCCAGCACGCGAATGAACTCGACCGCGAGCTTCATCGGCGCGTCTTGTCGGAGCGCAACCCCGACAACTATGGTGATACCGGAATGCCGCAAGCGCTACCCTGAACGCGACAGGGAGCGGTCATCCGAGAAAACCTCTCATCGGGCAGTTCGAGACGCGGGCTCTTCGGCCGGAAGCGCCTTCTTTCGGCGGGCGCGGGGCCGCCTTCACGTTCTCCTCGCCGACCAAGGCCGGCACCTCGCGCTTCGGCTCGTCGACTGCGGGAGACGTCGCGACCTCGAGCGAGCACCCGCGACAGGTCGACAGTGACGCGCTTCTCGATCCGGCCAGGGACGCGATCACTGCGGACATGCGCGGCTGCACGCCACGATACACTGGGCGACCTGAACCCGGAGGACCTGAGGGCTTACTAATCAGTCCCTAGTATAGGCTACACTTGGCGCATGAAAGAAGGAGCGGACGAGGGCCGGGCGCGACTGAATGGCCGCCAAGTCCGACTGGACGCGACCGCGGAGCGATTCGTCACGCCGCAACGGCGTCTTGCTGACGCCTTGTCGCTTGAGATGGTTCCAGACGAACTCGTCGGGGTTCAACTCGGGCGCATAGCCCGGCAGGAAATGCAGTTCCAGACGCCCGGCCAGTCGTTGGACGTACTGGGCGACCACCTTGGCGATGTGTGCGGGGTGGCGGTCGAGGACGAGGAACACGGGGCTCGTGCGGCCCCGCATGAAGTGCCGCAGCAACTCGACGAACCGTGTGGCATTGAGCCGCTCCGTGTAGATCTCGTACCAGAACGCCCCGCGCGCGTTGACGGCGGAGATCGCGCTCACACTCTGCCGCCGGCCGCTCGTGGGGACCTCGGGGGTCTGCCCCCGCAGGCCCCATGTGCGGCCGAGGACTTGATCGGAGCGCACGCCGGCCTCATCCAGGAAAAAGATCTTCGCGCCGACGCGCTTGGCCCGGGCGCGCAGGCGGGGGAACACGGTGGTGGTCCAGCGCTCGATCGCCACGGGATCGCGCTCGTAGGCGCGCCGCAAGGGTTTCTGCGGCGTGATGTCCAACTCGGCGAGGAGTCGCCCGACGGCGGTCACGCCCAGCCCCACTCCGAACTTCTCCGCAATCAGCGCCGCCACAATCTGCCGGGTCCACAAGCCAAAGTCGAAGCCGTACTGGCGGGGGTCTTTGCCATTGATCCAGCCCCGCACCTGCAGCTTCTGGCGCGGCGTCAGGGCGGGTCGGCGCCCCGGATGCTTCCGCGCCGTGAGGGCCGCCGCGCCGCCCCGCCGCTCCGCCCTCAGCCACTTGTAAATCGTCGTCCGACACAGTCCGTAGCCCTTGATGACCTGACTCGGGACCTCGTGCTCCTTCACCCGCTGCACGGCCTGCCGGCGGATCGTTTCCGACGTCTCGTGCGACAGCGTCCGTCCGTCGATGCGCATGTCCTTTCATAGCACAGTGCGACGAGAATGTGTAGCCTAAATAAGGGACTGGTTAGTAGGCAGGGCGTCTGGCGTCCGGCCAGGACCGGTGCGGCCTGACGTAACACCCGCGTTATCGGCGGTCCCGTCTTCACTCCCTGTGGCGGTCGTGTTTCATCCTCGGTGGCACGACGCGCGAAAAAGCCTCTTCATTTT
>WNGE01008496.1_pt1 | contig 11446 bp, 10 predicted proteins | sample 5400651 | NCBI WGS metagenome assembly WNGE01 (sample SAMN13153370, study PRJNA577476) | soil metagenome | isolation source: 60 cm soil or saprolite under grassland replicate 2 | place: USA:California | collected 2016-06-15 | reverse complement strand
CTTCTATTTTTGCATGGACACGGGGCTTGGAGTTTCGGGGAAAATTAGATAACAATAAAGAGCTTATTGATTTCTGTCATACACTTGAAGCAGTTTGTATTGAAACGGTTGAAAGCGGAAAGATGACAAAAGACCTTGCTATTACCATTAAACCTAAAGTAGAACATGGCAAAGACTATTTATATACAGAAGAATTTTTAGATGCATTGGATGAGAATTTGAAAAAGAAGTTGAGTAAATAATTTTTGGTGGCGAACTGCTGTTCCTTGTGGGATCGTCCCTTGCGTCGCATTACTTTCATCTAAAGAATATGTCGCAACTGTAACGTTCGTCAATTTTTATTTTTCTCTATAATAAAAAAATTCCATTGTTCACTAACAATAATTAATGAACTCAGAAAAAGATATACGACTTGCAGTGTTGATTGATGCAGATAATATTCCTTATCACAGCGTGAAAGATATCCTGGAAGAGATTGCAAAATATGGCACACCAACGTTTAACGCAGGGAAAAAATGCAACCGACTCTGCAATGATCATTGATGCGATGGATATTTTGTACTCCGGCAGAGTGGATGGTTTTTGTCTTGTAACCAGCGACAGTGATTTTACACGTCTCGCAACAAGACTTCGTGAAGCAGGCATGAAAGTATATGGCATCGGTGAAAAGAAAACCCCTAATGCATTTATTGTTTCCTGCGATAAATTTATTTACATAGAAATACTTGCAGAATCCGAAATAGATGTCGAAGAGACAACGCAACCAAAAATAGAAAAGAGGAAGTTAAAACCTTCCTTTGAAAAATTGACCAAAGGAACAATAAAATTTATTGCTTCTTCTATTGATGATCTTGCCGATGAAAATGGCTGGGCTTTTTTAGGCGATGTTGGTAATCTCTTACTTAAAAAGCAACCCAACTTTGATCCGCGCAATTTTGGTTTTCAAAAATTAACGCCGCTTATAAAATCGCTTCCTCAGTTTGAAATTGATATACGTGGCACTGATAAGGGTGGGATTAAACTGGTGTATATAAAGAATAGGGAATAGGGAATAGAACGATTTTATGTGCCCGCTTATATATTGCTATTTAACTTGATTGACCCACTCACTTATACACCGCAGTCTTGAAAGACAAGTACTTTCACGTTCTCAACTGTATGTTCAATTTTGTTCAATTTCTCTTTATTAATATTTTCTTGCAATCTCATCCTATATTTCTTGTTTAATTTGCAATTATGAGCAAGTACGATGTATTAATTATTGGAGGAGGCCCTATTGGTTTGGCATGTGGTATTGCTGCGACAAAAGCAGGTTTACGTTACATCATAGTAGAGAAAGGACCGTTGGTAAATAGTTTGTACAATTATCCAATGTACATGAATTTCTTTTCTACTGCTGAAAGACTTGAAATTGGCGGTGTTCCTTTTATGAGTATGAATCCAAAACCCGGAAGGCAAGAGGCTTTGGAATATTATTTCCGGGTTGCACAAAAATTTAAACTTAATATTCATTTGTTTGAAGAAGTGAGGGAACTAAAAAATCTTTCTTTAAATAATGATCATGAGTTTGAAGTTGTAACAGGCAAGGCAACTTACAGAGCAAAAAATATTATCGTGGCAACTGGCTTTTATGATATACCTATTTTACTCAATGTGCCCGGTGAAAATTTGCCTAAAGTAACGCACTACTATAAAGACCCGAGTTATTATGCTTTTCAAAAAGTATTGATAGTCGGTTCGAGCAATTCCGCTGTAGATGCTGCTTTGCAAACATGGCGCAAAGGCGCTGATGTTACGATGGTTGTAAGAAGACCGGAAATCAGTGACAGGGTTAAATATTGGGTAAAGCCTGATATTGAAAATCGTATTAAAGAAGGCAACATAAAAGCTTATTTCAATTCCACAATTACAGCTATCCGCGAAAAGGAAGTGGATATACAAACTCCTGATGGCCTGATAACAATTGAAAATGATTTTGTATTAGCGCTTACCGGATATAAACCCAATTTTACTTTTCTCAAACAATTGGGTATTGAATTATCAAATGATGAAAAGTTATGTCCTGCATACAATCCGGAAACAATGGAAACAAATGTGAAAGGAATTTATCTCGCCGGTGTCGTTTGCGGAGGCATGGACACACACAAATGGTTTATTGAAAATTCAAGAGAGCATGCTGATATTATCATTAATCATGTTGCAGCAGAAGAAAAAGTTTTTGAAGCCTGATCACTTTTCTTTTTTCCCATTGTCATCACGGCCAAATTCATGACGCAATTCACCCTTAGCTTTTTCCAAAGTATCCTTTTGTTTTTTCTCTAAATTTTTTCCGGCACGATTGATATAAAAAGTAAGCATTGACATTGCCGATTGATATGGTGTTCCCTTTCTTCGATTACTTTTTTCTGCTGAACGCTTTAATGATCGTGCAACTTTTTTTGGGTCATGTGTTTCAAAAATATTTGGTTCAAGATCCAATGCATTACTATGTTTCATTACATTGGCGGACCATTTTTTAGCAGGCTTCCCTGCTTTCTTTGATGCGGATTTTTTTGTTGCAGCTTTTTTAGTCCCTGCCCTTTTACGGGCGGGTGATTTTCTTGCCGCAGCTTTTTTTGTTTTCGTTGGCATAAGTTCAGTTTTTAAAAAAATGCTGCAACTTAAATGCCAGCAAGAATCTTAAATGAAGCAAGGCGAACGGAATTGGGAATTTGAAATTAGAAGAAAAGAATATCGAACAAAAGAGTAATGAATTACTAATGAAAGTCCTTGGTTCTTAATTTCTTGTATTTTGGTTCTTGTATTTTATTATTTCATCACTTCTTCAATTACTTTTCCTACACATCCGCTTGGCATTTGAATATGCAATAATGCTGAAAGTGTTGGCGCTATATCCGTCATATAAGTTTCTTTATTTGTTTTGCCATGCTTAACGCCCCAGCCATAAAACAATAAAGGAATATGGGAGTCATAAGGATTCCATAACCCATGTGTGGTGCCGGCTTCGCCTCCTTCAATATAATTGGGTTTAAGGATGATCTGGATATCACCGCTGAGTCGTTGGTTATAACCATTGCCGAACATGCTCTTTTGTTCTTCATTAAGCGTTGTTGAAGAAATGCGGGTTACATCAAAAGCATTGCTGACCGCATCATTATTTAAGAGATAGTTTATAACCCATGATTTTACTTTTTCTTCATCAATGTTTTTTTCTTTTAGTACAGAATGATTTAAATACAACTGGTAATTATCCATAGTTATTATCAAACTGTCTGCGCCAAAATTTTGTTTTAACTGCTGATTTATTTCATTTATTGCATGCAGATTATTGAATAAACCGGCGGGTAATTTATGTTCTTTCAGATAACCGGGAATTTGTACTACACCATGATCGGCAGTTAAGAAAACAGTATATTGTTCTTTACCTATTGTTTGATCCAGGAAAGAAAAGAATTTTCCCAAAGCATCATCCAGTCTTGCATAATCATCCAGTTGTTCCCATGAGTTGGGACCAAATGAGTGACCAATATAATCAGGAGAAGAAATGCTTACCGCTAAAAAATCTGGTGCTCCCGATTTACCCAAACCTTCTGCAAGCAACGCTGCTTTCGCCATTTCAAGTGTGAGCATATTGCCATAAGGTGTTACTGCGATTTTGCTATAATCACCGCCTGCAAATTTTGATAAGTTATAAGGAAAGCCCGACTGATCATTGCCAAGAGCTTTGGTTTCATAAGGTTCATTATCTGCTGAGCAATATTCACTATACACTTCTTTTGGAAGTGAAATGCTCCAGTTAAGCTTATATAGAGAATCAACAATTTTTCTTTTATTAAAATTTTGAACCCATACCGGCAATGCATCCATATAATAAGTGCTGGTAATAAAATTTCCTGTTTGGCTATCATACCAGTAAGCAGCATTAGCAGAATGACCTGCTGGTAAAATTGCACCACGATCTTTTATAGCCACACCAATTACTTTGCTTTTAAAATTAGTAGCCAATCTTAATTCATCTGTAATCGTTGTTGTAAGCATGTTACGCGGACTCATTTGTCCTACTGCAGCATTGTTGCTTCCTACAGTTTGCACACTATTATCTTCACTGCAATACACTGTTCTGTTCTTCTGCTTATCAAACCATGTATTTCCAACAATTCCATCAATAGCAGGAACTGAACCCGTATATATGCAGGTATGTCCTGCTGCTGTAACTGTTGGCGTATAAGGAATGAAAGTATTTTCACAAGTGAAACCCTGATCAAGAAATCTTTTAAAACCACCATCGGTTTTGTAAATGTTGTAATAGCGGTATAAATAATCCCATCGCATCTGGTCAATTACAATACCTACAACAAGTTTGGGTCTTGACAAATTGGTTGTGTTTTGTTCAGGTTGAGCTTTTGTGGGGTTGAGAAAGTTAAGTTGCAGCGCTATTAAAATTAATGCGATGGTAAAGTACTTCATGAGTTAAATTTATTTGCGCACAAATGTAGGGTATGCAATCTTTTTGTTTTATTAATAATCCGTAATGTTTTATGTCCTTGCTTATTCTTACACTTATTTATAATAAACAAATAGTTTAACTTAGCGGCGTTCTTATAAAGGTCTGTCTTTTAAATTAGGTTCAACATGTTGAAGATTTCGCGCTCTCATTATTATTATGGAAACCTGTTGAATAAAGAACAAAGCGCAAAAGAGTGCGACGCAACGGAAGTTTAATAGAAGTAAAAATGCCCGACCCTTAAAATTTCTGAAATCCAAAATCCGAAAAATTATAAATCGTAAGTCGCAGGTTATAAATCGTAAATCAAAAAATCATAAATAATTATGGCAGATATTTTTGAACGTCTGATAAAACATTACGGTCCTATCGGACAGCATCGTGACAGAGCGCATGGTTATTTTACTTTTCCAAAACTGGAGGGTGAAATAAACAGCCGTATGAAATTTCGCGGCAAGGAAGTGATTGTATGGAGTCTCAATAATTATCTTGGTTTGGCGAGTCATCCGGAAGTACGTAAAGTGGATGCAGAAGCAGCAAAGGAATTTGGATTGGCATTGCCAATGGGGGCCCGCATGATGAGTGGCAATAGTAATTACCATGAACAATTGGAAAAGGAGCTTGCAGAGGTTGAACATAAGGAGGATGCCATTTTGCTTAACTACGGTTACCAGGGCATTATGAGTGCGATAGATACATTGTGTGGTCGTCATGATGTGGTTGTTTACGATGCAGAAAGTCATGCATGTATTATTGACGGTTTACGTTTGCACGCGGGGCACAGGTATGTGTTTAAACACAATGATATAGAAGATTTTGAAAAGCAGTTGGAGCGCGCAACTGCATTGATTGACAAGCAGGGCAGGGGCGGCATACTTGTAATTACTGAAGGTGTGTTTGGTATGGCTGGTGACCAGGGAAAGTTGAAAGAGATTTGTGATCTCAAAAAGAAATATTCATTTCGCTTAATGGTTGATGATGCGCATGGTTTTGGAACACTCGGTAAAACAGGTGCAGGTGTAGGGGAAGAGCAAGGTTGCCAGGATGAGATTGATCTGTATTTCTCTACGTTTGCAAAAAGCATGGCATCTATCGGCGCATTTTTAGCAGGGCCAAGAGTAGTTATAGATTATGTCCGTTACAATATCCGTTCACAAATATTTGCCAAGAGTTTACCAATGCCCATTGTAATAGGCAACTTAAAACGTTTGGATATGTTACGCACAATGCCTGAATTAAAAGAGAAGTTATGGAGCAATGCACGGAAGCTGCAAAATGGTTTAAAAGAACGAGGATTTGATATTGGCAAAACAGATTCTGTTGTTACGCCTGTGTACATGAATGGCGGAGTAGAAGAAGCAACTGCAATGGTAATGGATCTGCGTGAAAATTATGGAATCTTCTGTTCAATTGTTGTTTACCCCGTAATTCCAAAAGGGCATATTATTTATCGCTTAATTCCAACTGCAGCACATACTGATAAAGATATTGAGCAAACATTAAAAGCTTTTAGTGAAACAAAAGCTAAGCTGGATGAAGGTGCATACAAGGTGGAAGCGATTCCTGATATGGCGGAGGCGCGTTGACGAATAAGCTAAGGAATTTGAAATTGGGAATTTGGAATTAGGAGGAAGAGAGATAAGATAATAAGAAATTGCAAGTTTCAATTTGTAAGTTGCTGGTTACGGGTTGCATGAATTAAAATATAAGACCTTCTCGATTTTGAGAGGGTTTTTTGTTTGAGAATTTTACGGGCCGGACAACATTGCCGCAATGAGGCTTTCAAATCTAAAATTTGAAATTCAAAAATCAGGTTTATACTTCTTGCTTTAATGGTATAAAAATATGGAATGCCGCACCTTTATCCGGTGCGCTTTCTGCTGTAATAAATCCCTTATGATTCTCAGCAATTTTTTTACAAATTGCCAAACCAATTCCCGATCCGGTGTATTCATTTTTGCCATGCAGTCGCTGAAACAGCTCAAATATTATTTCAGCATGTTCCTGTTCAAAACCAATTCCGTTATCCTGCATAGTAAGCTCACAATAATTTATTACCGGCACCACACCTCTCTTGTGTATATCTTTTCCTTTTATTACAGAAGATGTAATTGCAATTACCGGGTTTTCATAAGACTTTGCATATTTTAAAGAATTGCCAATTATATTAGAAAGCATTTGTTTAAACTGAAAAGGAATAACAGTAAGTTTTGGCAATGGCGAAACATTTATTGTTGCTTTTTTATCTTCTATTACATCCTGGAATTCTTTTTTTATTTCATCCATAAGTACATTTAAATCTGTCTCTTCAAAATTTTCCTCAGAATTGGTTGTTCTTGAAAATTCCAATAATGCTTCTATAAGACTTTGCATCTGCCGCGCAGAATTTATCATCCGGTTGAGATAATTTCTCCCTGAGTCACTAAACTCATTTCCGTTTTTTTCTACAACAAGATTACCAAATGCCTGTATTTTACGCAATGGCTCCTGCAAGTCATGACTCGCAACATAAGCAAAACGTTTTAACTCTTCATTGCTTTTTTCAAGATTGATATTTGCTTCGCGCAATGCAGCAGTTCTCTCTGCCACTTGCTTTTCCAACTCTTCCCGCGCAGCTTTTCGATCATGTATATCAGTGCATGAACCGATATAGCCAAGAAAAGTTCCATTGGGCGAATAGCGCGGTACACCATGATCAAATATCCAGCGATATTCGCCATCATTCCTCTTCAGGCGATACTCTATTTCAAACTCTTTATGTGCATCAAAACTACTGCTGTATATTTCCATGCATAGCTCATGATCATCGGGATGAATATCATCTGCCCATCCGTTGCCCAATTCCTGTTCCCTGGTACGTCCTGTAAATCCAAGCCATCTTTTATTTAGGAAATTGAAAAGTTTATCAGTACCTGACATCCATATCATAACAGGCGCATTATCTGCAACGGTGCGAAAACGTTCTTCACTTTCCCGCAATGCTTCGTAAAGTTTCTTTTGCTGTGTGATGTCTCGTGCAATTTTTGAAACGCCGATAATTTTACCCTCACTGTTTTTAATTGGTGAAATGGTTAGTGAGATATCAAGTCTTTTACCATGCCTGGTGACACGTTGCGTTTCAAAGTGGTCAACCCGCTCACCTCTTCTGAGTCGCTCAAGAATTTTTGGTTCTTCATCCAGGCGCTCCGCAGGAATAAGCTTTGTAACAGGCTGCCCGATTATTTCATTGCCAGAGTAGCCAAACATTCTTTCCGCTGAATCATTCCAGTTTGTAATAATTCCATCTAATGTTTTACCGATAATGGCATCATCCGACGATTGAACGATAGCGGCCAGTTTTGCATTAATTTCATCAGCTTTTTTATATTCGGTAATATCCATCAGCATATTCACTGCTCCGATAACTGCTCCTGATATATCAAGAATCGGACGTGGGTAAGGCATTACATTAACACGAATGCCATCCGGTCGTTCAATCACAATTTCGACACCATTTACCGGTCGGCCTTCCTTTAATGTCACTGACATTGGGCAACTATCCGAAGGAAGAGGAGAACCGTCGGCGCGGTAAATTTTCCATGATCCGCACCATAAATCTTTCCCGATTTCCGGCTCACGCCCCCATAATGTCACAGCAGCATCATTATACATTTCTATACGTCCCTGCGCATCACAAGTATAAATGGCAACAGGAAGTTTCTGAATAAGCTCACGATAACGATGTTCACTTTCATGCAACGTTTTTAAAAATTGCTGCTGTTTGCCAACATAGTCTCTTACTTCATTATTTTTTTGTTCCAGTTGCTTTTCTATTCTCTTTTGGTCTGTAATGTCATTCCCAAATACAGTATATCCTTTTACCTGGTTATACTTGTCAAAATCAGGAGTAAGCGTAACCTGCATAAAACGGTTAAAATCAGGGAAAGATATTTCATCTTCAAAACGAACTGTTTTTCCCCTTAACACATCAGCAATATGTTTTTCTAATCGGTGATAAACTTCTTTACCCAGTACTTCCTTAACGGGTCTTCCTATCATGAAGTCAATAGTCTTCCCGAAAAACTTTTCATAAGCGGCATTCACATATTGATAATAAAGATCCTTATCAACATAAGCAACCAGTACTGGTATTGAGTTTAATACGTGGGTCGGAAGTTCTTCTTGTGATAAAAAGTTATTTAAAGTTTTGGGAGAAACGTTTTGTTCTACATCCATGTCCTATTAGTTTTTGTAGGAAATGCAATTTATTTGCCACATACACCTGATAATAGAAAAATTTAAAAAGATATAAGTAAATTAGCCAACTTACAGGCAGGAAAGGAACTTTAAAGCATAACACTTTAACAAGGGTTAAAATTATATTTGTGGAAGATTTTTCTCAACATGAGAAAATAAACTTCAATAACAAAATTTTTATGGATACTTCAAAAACAGTATTTATTGCTGATGATGATGAAGATGATATATTTTTTTTCAATGAAGCTGTTAAAGAAGTTGATAATAATGTAGAATTGATTGTAGCAAAAGATGGTTTGGAAGCAATGAATATTTTAAAAGATCCACAAACAAAAACACCTCATTATATTTTTTTAGACCTGAATATGCCGAAGAAAAGCGGCAAGCAATGCTTAATAGAAATACGAAGTGAAGATAAATTCCATCAGGTGCCCGTAATTATTTATACTACTTCATCTTCCGAAGAAGATGAAAAAGAAACGCTCTTATTAGGTGCTGATTACTTTATCACAAAATTTAAAACTATCGATGAACTGCGTAATACGCTTGCAGAACTTTTAAAGAATGGCAGAATGTAAACAATTATGCTCAATTATTTTTTGATATGACAAAAAAATAAATTGCCCCGGCAAGACTACCGGGGCTTTTTCAACCCTAAACCCTTAAAAAACAGGTGCAAATTAAACCCATCTCTTAAAAAAAGGTGACTAAAATTGTTAAAATATTTTTAGCGTTGTTGATTTAATTGATTAACAGAATATTCACTTCGTTAATTTCTGAAAATGAATTGAAAGCAAAACCATAAATTTATTAAATGTATTATTCAGTTTACCTGAGTTCCTTATCACGAACGTATTTTACAGGCAAGATTGCAAAATTTTATTTAGAATTTTTTTCAAAGAGTTGTGAGCGGGATATCAAATCTACATCAGCCCAACAGAAAAAATTTCAATAAACAAACTCACATTTTAATTGATTCCTTAACAAGTTTTCCTGCCAAATATTTTTTCCACGGCTCCCAATAATGCTGATGCCATCCTTTATTGATGCCTTCATAATCTTTATCGGGCACATTTGTATGTATCGCATGCAGCGCCACATCTTTGCCTTTTGGCTCCAGGAAAATAATAAAAGTAGAATCAGCATCTTTATCACTCCAGCCCTGCGCTCTCCACGTTTGAACAATTAGCTGGTTTTTTATGAGCTTTAAATTTTCACCTGTTATCCATCCGTTATGCGCAGAATATTTTCCAGCTTCTTTTGTAGAAATCGTTGCAGGCGCTCCCGTAGAAATGGAATGCTTTTTTGAGTTCATATACAGATCATAAAGATCTTTTGCTGTAGTGTTCCTGAAGACTATTTTTTGAGTGATAGTTTTTGGCATAACAGATATTTTTATAATGACGGTTGGAAGATAAAAATCAGAACATATAAGATAAAATATTTTTGGGAGACAGGCTTAAATTCTTTTGAGATTTTATAAGCTATCATTTTATAACTGAATTGTACTTTTAATTAATTTTTTAAAAAATATATCGCTAACTCTTATGAAAAAATCGGTGTGGATTTTTTTGTTGACCATAAGCTTGCAGAAAATTTCAGCGCAGGATATAGAACCAATAGAGCCGGACAGACCGGACCAAACAGAATCTCCAATCATTATTCCTGTACAATATTTTCAGATGGAAAATGGGTTTGCTTATTTATACAATAACAGGGATAACAAAGCTTATACTTATCCTTCTTCTTTAATGAAATATGGGATAGCCAAATTTATTGATTTAAGAGTAATAACTGGATTGGTAACCACACAACTTAATGATGAGAGTACTACAGGCATTGTACCACTTACAGTAGGTTTTAAACTAAACTTCCTAAAAGAAAAAGGTATTATACCACAAACAGCTTTTTTGGCGCATTTGGCTTTTCCCACAATTGCAAGTGAAAAATATAAAGCCACCTATTATGCGCCGTCATTCAAGTTTGCGATGCAACATACGTTATCTAAGAAAGTTTCACTTGGTTATAATCTCGGAGCTCTTTGGAATGGTGTAACTACAAAGCCGATATTTTTATACACATTAACCACAGGCATATCATTAACAAAAAAATTGGGTTCTTATATTGAAGTGTATGGCTTCGCACCAAAATATGAAACTGCGCAGCACAGTATAGATACTGGTTTGTCGTACCTGGTTAACAATAATATTTCACTTGACATTTCCGGTGGCTACCACCTCACTCAAAATGCTCCAAAATATTATATAGCGCTTGGTTTTTCATTCAGAGTAAATACGCTTTGAATCCTTTTTGATGTCAGTATTATTTTCATGCGATTACTTGTTTTATTCTTTTATTTCATTCGCAAAAAGGAATAAAAACATTTTCAAAAATTCAAGGCAAATGCATATTTCAACTCCTCAATCTTAACCAGGTCATTATTTATACCTTATTTTATATGCAAGAATAATCACCGCAAATAAGAGCGTTATTCCGTTTGCAATAACGATGGGAAGATTAGTGCTGAATAATCCATAGAGAAACCAAAGTAATGTGCCAAATGTAAAAAGAGCATACATGGAAAGTGATATGCCGGTAGTATTTTTTGTTTGAATTGTTTTAACTGCCTGTGGCAAAAATGAAAGAGTAGTGCAAACTGCTGCTGCCAGGCCAAGTAATGTGGTGAGATTCATTTGTAAAACTTTT
>WNGE01007933.1_pt1 | contig 11446 bp, 11 predicted proteins | sample 5400651 | NCBI WGS metagenome assembly WNGE01 (sample SAMN13153370, study PRJNA577476) | soil metagenome | isolation source: 60 cm soil or saprolite under grassland replicate 2 | place: USA:California | collected 2016-06-15 | reverse complement strand
AGGGAGGGATGCCCTGGTATCATCGCAGCTTCCATCTGTGCTCGGCTGTAGGGCCACCTAGCCGAGAAGTCATAGGCATGCGCCAGCAGTTGGGCCAGTTCGATCTGCTGCGTATGGGGAATGGGAAGCCCTTTGCCTTGTAAGAAGCCGTAGACCTCCTCGACCATGAGCAGCAGGGCTTCTAGTGGGTTCTTTGCTGGCTGTGCTGCGAGGCGATGAAGCACCTGTGGCTCTGCCTGTCGTGCCAATGCCAGTAGCTCGTCCCTGGTGAACGAACGCAGGACCACGTTGATCCCTGGCGGAAGACGGTCAGCAACCTCGGGTGGAACCTGATAGGTAAAGGCACGGTGCCCACTTCGCTTTTTGACGTGGAGTCCCGGTTTCACGGTGTGTTTGTGCTTGTTCATGGCTTCTCTTTCTGACCTTTTGGCAACAATGCTCCCGAATACTGAAACGAACGGCGAGATCAGTCTTCACGTGTTCTGCTGATTCGATACAGTAGCGCTGTGATCTGGGCCACTTTGTCTTCGCGAAGACAATTTAACCACGTCCTAAAATACCATCGATTTTTTCCTTCAGCTTGAGCAATGCTTCACGTTCGGCAGGGCTCGGTACTGTCTGGCCGATCTCTTTCTCGAAGCGTCGAAAACTCTTGAGAGTAGACGAAATCTTATTCTGCCTTCGCACATCATCGAGGGACACCTGCTGCTCGGCTTCACCCTGCTCGCGATGGAGGATTTGTTTGACCAAGAGTTGGACTTCATCGGTTGATAATTTGCCAAGCAAGAAATCCCGGATGAGCGGTGCACGAAGCTCCATCGCCTTCTCTTCCCCTAAAACGTCCAGTTGACGCAGGTAGTAAAAACACCGTTGCCCTCGCTTTGGGTCTTTTCGTAGCATTTGCTGTATATCCGGTGGTGCTGTTACTGTAAGTAAGCATAAAGCTACGTGACTTCTTCCACCTGGGACAAGTAGCTTGGTTGCAATTTCCTCCTGTGTCCAGCCTTCATCTTCCTGACATTGCTTGAAGATAAGCCCTTCATCTATGAGAGAAAGGGGTTGACGACCATTATTTTCAAAATAGGTCCCTTTTGCCAGTGCAACCCGATCGTATTCCCGTAGAATTGCCGAGACTTCTGTAATCCCCAACTCCGCCGCTGCCTGAATGCGCAAATGCCCCCCCATCATCGGATTATAGAAGGCGTTGTCATCTGGATCGACACAGAGCACAGCAACAAAGTTCAATCCAAGCTCTTGTATCTGATCTTTGAGCTGTTGATATTTTTCAGGGTCAACTGACTCCCGTTTCTGGTAACGTCCCGGTCTGATAGTGCTTACAGGAACCGTCATGAGACGGCGAGACGTTGTCGGAGGGAGCGCTGGCAGTTCCTGGCTCTGGCGGTTTCCGTGAACACCAAATTGTTGTAAAGCTTGTGCAGGGTCTTGCACAGTCATCTTCGAAGCTTTACGGCTCTTAAATGGATCAGTTGTCATGATACACGCTCTTCTTGTTCCTGCATAGCCAACCCAAGAGTCTCCTTGCATTTCTCGCAAAACCTTAAGCCTGCTAACTCCCCTTCGTAGCCGAGAAGTTCGAGGGTGATCGCGCAGAGCTCACGCACCGCACGATCGGTCGCCGCGGCTGGATGATCCAGACTCCCAATATGTTGATTGAGGCATTCACCAAATATTTTTGACCAGTGGACCGGGCGAAAAACACGCTCTTCTGCATCACGATACATTGCTTTCAAGTAGACGAGGGGAGTAGGATTGTCCTTTGTATGAAGCACCTTGTTTGGTAAAATACCGATGATCGGCGGCTTCTGCGCTGGCCGCCGATGATAGCGTTTCTCTAAATCCTGCTTGAATTGATGATAGGATTGCCAGTCAAGCTCTGTCAACTCATAGGGAACAAGGATGCCATCCACCACCTCCCATATCACAAACGTTAAGTCGTCCTCTGTACTCGCATCAGAGTCGATAAGGACGAAATCTAGAGAACTCGGTGGAGTCACAAATTCCTCGTCTGTTGTCGGCTCAGAACGGAAAATATTGAACGTCACACGCTCATTCATCCACCAGGGGAACCGTTGGCCGAAAGGCAATGCAGGGATCAGTGACGCTTGAAGCTCTTCAAACATATCACGAATAATGGCCTGGTAACGCTCTTTCCGAATGAAGGTATTGATGTCCTCGTGATCTCTGCTCCCTGCGATGAGCCAGAGGTTTTTTCGGACTTGCCTGACAGCAGCCCTCAGAGGAACACCATTGATGATACACTCTTTTAATGTGTAATCAAACGTTCGCTGCTTATTCTCAAGGATGTCATCATTTGCCTGCTCCGAACAGTCCACAGCTACAACGCAACACCCTACTGCAGACAGCGTTTGCGCAAGCTCGCGCGCAAAAAGCGATTTCCCGACCCCACCCTTTTTCGACTTGATTTGGATAACTTGCATATCTCCACCTTCCTTTCTTCAGAAGAAGATTGTCTCCTGGTATATTAATGGCATTGTCCTTTACAGTCAAATTTTGTCTTCGCGAAGACAAAATCTCCATCTCTCCAGATGAGAAGAGATGGACTGGCAATGCGAGCGGCCCATCGAAGGGGGCAAACGCTATGAGATGCGGTTGTATGTCAAGCCCCGAATGAAACTGAAAGAAGCGTAGACACCGCAGCGATGAACATGTATTATCACAGCAGCAGCAAGGCCACGTCCTGGCCTGTAGGCACTGTCGTAAGCAACGACAAGAAGGTGATGAATAACGTAAGGAGGCCGATATGGCGAACCGGGAGCATGTGAAGATCCTCAAACAGAGAGTCGAGGTGTGGAACCGATGGAGGGAAGAGCATCCAGAGATACGGCCTGATCTCAGCGAAGCTGACTTTAGTTTTGCCAACCTTAGTTACGTTTACCTCTACGATGCCAATCTCAACAGTGTTAATCTCAATAATGCATGCCTGAACGGCGCTAACCTCAACAGCGCCAACCTCGAAAGAGCTAATTTTAGCTATGCCAGCCTGAGAGGAAGTAGCGTGGCAAGACTCACCTTGCGGTTTCTGTGAGCTTGAACATCGCTCAATTTGGCTCACAGAACCGTTTCCATCGAACGCTCTATTGGACAGTGATCCCCTTCTGTCTGGCCTAGAGAGCCATGCTAGCAGTGTTCAAGAGGGAGGATGGTAACTTGCGCGTATCACGGCAATACTGTCAATCACGGAATTAAATGGGAGAAATCTGTATAATTATGTGGGCCACTCTCCCCTCAAAAACCGCGCCGATCGCCCACGTAATTATCGTCTTTTGGCCCATTTGATTCCGTGATTGACACCTTTCCCATTGAAAAAACCATCGAAGCTGGCGAAAGCCTATGGCGTTTGTAATTGTTCCACTTCTCGCATCAATTCCTCTTTGTCCACAGAAGTTTGAGGATTGGTGACCTGGTGGATGTAACGTACGATACCTTGCTTGTCGATCAGAAAGGTGCCGCTGCGCTGAAGAGCGATCCACACTTTGTCCAGTCCATAGCGCCGATAGATGGCCCGCTCAGGATCAACCAGCACGGGAAAGGACAGCTTGAGCCGCGCAGACAAGCGCTCGGCCCCCTTGCGGCTGCCTCCTCCAATAACGAGCACCTCGGTCTCCTGTGCTCGAAGCTGTTCATACATCCGCCCCAACTGGGCAGCATGGCGCTGACATTGCAGTCAGGTAAATTCGCGCATAAAGTACAGGACCACATGCTCGCGTCCCCGATACTCGGAGAGACGAACCATTGTCCCTCCATTGGACTCCAGTTGAAAATCTGGCGCGGGTGAACCAACATTGACTTCCGTCACATTGTCTCCCATAGTCCTCTCTCCTTTTCTCTCACAGGTCTTTCATCTTCTCTCCAGCCGCCGTCCCAGGAGACAACGCGGTCTTCAGAAAAGCCAGCAGCGCATCGATCTCTGCAGTATACGTCGTGAACGATGTTTGCTCAGAGGCCTGCTCAAGCGGATGAAAAAGCTGGGAGACATATAAGGCCCCCACATAATGAGCGATTTTCTCCAGTGCAATGTCGGTACGGACTTCGTCCCTCAGCCTCCCGGACGCGAGTATCGTCAGCAGGGTTTCAAAAAAGCCGGTCCCGGCTTCTTTAGCGTCGGGCTCGTGACGAAAAAATTCCTGTTGCAAGGCGTGATAAATACCAGGCTGCGTCAAGACATGCTCATAGATACTCATGAAGAGCCGTCGCAGCGCTTGAAGGGTGCTCGGCTGGGTATCCAGGTACTCCTGGATCTCCGGCTGGACACGCTCCAGATACTGTTTGTTTGCGATCGGCATCAGCAGGGCCTGTTTCGTCGGAAAATAGTTGAAAAGCGTGGCGCGACTGACTTCCGCCTTTTGGGCGATGGCATCCATCGTGGTCTGGGTATAACCAATCGTGTGAAACAACTCAAGCGCAGCATCGACGATCCGCCGGAAATTCCGTTGCTTATTCCGCTCTCGTAAGGGCGCACGATCCATTTCACACATCTTCTTTCTCTTTCGCGCTTCCTTTTCCCGCGCCTGTGACCCCTCCTCTTTTTAAAACACAACGGGTAGCGCTGTCAAGCCCCGTAAGTTCGCGCTGGCACGCCAAGTGATGCTCTCCCGGGGCACGCCCAACCGGAGATTTGGCATTCTTCGCAGCAAGGTCGTGAAGGCGATATCCCCTTCCAGGCGGGCGAGCGGTGCACCCAGGCAGATATGGATGCCCTGACCAAAGGCAATATGACGGTTGAGAGTCCGCGCGATATTCAGTTCATCGGGATCCGTGAACTGCCTCTCATCGCGATTGGCCGAAATGAGCGCGGTGATGAGTATATCGCCTTTCTTGATCTGCTGCCCGGCGAGCTCACTATCTTCTGTGGCAAAACGCGGCACCGGCATGGTCACCGGCCCATTAAAGCGCAGGAGTTCCTCGACCGCCGAAGGGACAAGGCTGAGATCCGCTTTCAACTTCGCGAGCTGCTCAGAATGGTCCAGCAGCACCAACGTGCCAAGACCAATCAGGTTCGAAGTCGTTTCGTGCCCCGCAAAGATCAGCAAGGTGATCATTGAGAGCAGTTCAGCCTCGCTCAATCGATCCCCTTCCTCCTCAAGCATGACGAGTTGGCTGGTCAGGTCGTTTTGTGGGTGCTTGCGCTTCTGGGCGACCAGCTGCCTGGCATACGCAGAGAACGCCCGCATGCCAGCGATCCCTGCTCCACTTCCCCCCATCATCCCGCCACCAGTGGTCAGCGCAAGAGACCAGGCACGGATCTGCGGTCGATCTTCCTTTGGCACCCCGAGCATCTCGGAAATGACATTGATCGGCAGCGGATACGCATAGCTCTCGACAATATCCATCTGTCCTTGCTCTTGTACTGCATCGAGCAGCTCGTCGGCGATCTCCTGGACACGGGGACGCAAGCTTTCTATGTACCGAGGCGTGAAGGCTTTAGAGACCAGCCCGCGTAAACGTCTATGATCTGGCTCATCAACAGAAATCATCGAAGATCTAGCCATGAAGGTGTTATCATCGGACGTATCCGCGAAGCGCTGGCGCAAAAAGCTGTTGACGCCAAGAGATCCAGGGTCAACGGTAAAGTGCTCATGATCTTTGAGGATGCGCACAGCCTCCTCTATGCGCGTCACCATCCATGCCTGGCTGTCCCCGCCGATGGGGAAGGGTATGGGAACAACGGCACCCAGTTCGCGCAGATGCGCGAAGAGGGGAAACGGATTAGCGGAAAGCTCTCCGCTGAATAAACCGACCGCCGTCGCATCGGGCGTGGCCATGTCAAACGAGTTGTTATTCATCAACATCATCCTTTCGCGAGAAAACCGCTTCTTGATCGGACTCTAAACCTGGACCCAACACAATTTTATACTCAATCTAACATTTTGGAGAACGCGTGTCAAGGCCAGCGAAAGACGGCGTTTCTCCCGTTTGGACAAGCGTTAGCTGTCAATCACGGAATCAAATGGGCAAAAGACGATAATTACGTGGGCGATCGGCGCGTTTTTTGAGGGGAGAGTGGCCCACATAATTATACAGATTTCTCCCATTTAATTCCGTGATTGACAGCAATACTCTCCTTACTTTTTCGCAATACCGGCAAGACTTGTCTCTAGACTTCACCATGTGCGAGGTCACTTTCAGCTCAGACTTGCGGCAAGACTTTCCAGAAAATCCGGCAAAGTTCATCTGGAATCCACAAAAAGACCATGCCCTGTCAAGGCCGCGCGAGGCGTGGGATGTGGGGAGGAGAGGGCGCGCTTGCCTTGGCCTTGACAGGGCATGGTACACTTCCCGATCCCGCACAGGCGGCGCGTTTTCATTGCATGGACGTGGTCGCCAGAAGCTTTAAGCGATCTGCCAGTGCCGTGTACCGCTCTCGATCCATGATGCGTTTGACGGTCAGTCCAATCGCTTTGGTGGGGCCGACCAGAATAGCGAGTTGCTTGGCGCGAGTAAGCCCTGTGTACAGGAGGTTGCGCGAGAGGAGCATATAGTGCTGCATGAAGAGCGGCAGAATCACAATGGGGTACTCACTACCCTGTGACTTGTGAACGGTGATAGCCCAGGCCAGAGCCAATTCTCCCAGGTCGGCGTAATCATAGGTTACCGCACGCTCGGCAAACTGAACGGTGACCTCTTGCTCCTCCAGGTCGATCTTCGTGATGGTTCCCAGATCGCCATTGAACACCTCGCGCTGGTAGTCATTCACCTGCTGAATGACCCGATCCCCCACACGTAGCACACTTCCACCTCGGGCTAGTTCCGTTTTTCCTGGGCGCGCAGGGTTGAGGGCTTGCTGGAGCAAGGTGTTGAGATTACGGGTGCCAATCTCGCCACGCGTCGCCGGGCAGAGCACCTGTACGTCCTTCACCGGATCAATGCCGCGCTTGGGCAAATACTCACTGACCAGGTGGAGAATCCCCTCGACACCCAATTCCGGCTCTGCTGCTTCCAACCACAGGCAATCCGACTCCGCAAACTTCGTCGTGGGCATCAAATGGGGGAACTGACCCGCATTGATCCGATGGGCATTCATCACAATCTGGGAGCTTTGCGCCTGACGAAAAATCTCTGTAAGCTTTACCACAGGGAGATGTTCAGATGCGATCAGATCGCGCAAGACCATGCCGGGGCCTACGCTGGGGAGTTGATCGATATCTCCCACCAGCAGCACCTGTGAGGTCTTCGGGATGGCTTTGAACAGCGAGTGGGAAAGAAACAGGTCCATCATCGAGGTCTCGTCGATGATGAAGGCATCGGCCTCCAGTGGGTTCTCCTCATCATGGCGGAAGCCCATGGAACCGGGATCAAAGGCCAGCATGCGATGGATGGTTTTGGCCTCTACCCCGGTCAATTCTGCCAGGCGTTGGGCGGCACGGCCTGTTGGCGCGGCCAACAAAATGGATTTGCCCATGGCGCGCCACAAGGCAACTATCGAGCGACTGGTAAACGTCTTGCCCGTCCCAGGGCCCCCCGTGAGGATCAAGATGCGAGAAGACGTCGAGAGTTCGACAGCGCAGCGCTGCTCAGCCGACAGGCTGACGCCTTTTTTCTGTGTGTAGCCCTCAATCCAGCGCCTGACCCGTGGCATATCCACTTCGACCGGGTTACGGGCTATGGCAGAGAGCCGCTTCGCGAGCGCCACTTCGGTATGATAAAACGCAGGCGCGTAGCAGATGCGTTGCTCTTTGAGATCTCCATAGCCCTGCTCGGTCATGAGTTGCTTCTCCTCTGTCATCTGGATAATCAGCTCACTGATGCAAACCGGATCAACCGGAGCGTCTTCCAGTGCCAGGGTCTTTCCCACTCGCGCGGTCAAATCCCGCTCAGGTAAGAAACAATGGCCATCTTCAGCCGCTTGGCTCAGCACATACAGCAGCCCTGCCCGGTAGCGGAAGTCGGAATCAGGAGCCATGCCGAGCCTGCGGGCAATGGTGTCAGCCGTGATGAAGCCAATGCCGTAAATATCAGTAGCGAGTTGGTAGGGGTTCTTCGAGACGATCTCAATTGCTTGGTCGCCATACTGTTTGTAGATCTTCACGGCATAGGTCGTGCTCACATCGTGCCCTTGCAAAAACAGCATCACCTCTTTGATCGCCTTTTGCGCTGCCCAAGCGCGCTCAATCATGGCCACGCGCTTTTGGGCAATGCCAGGTACTTCAATGAGGCGAGAGCAGGAGTGCTCAATGATTTCCAGGGTTTCCAGGCCAAAATGCGCCACAATGCGTTTGGCCGTCATCGGGCCAATCCCTTTGATGAGCCCGCTGCCCAGGTACTTTTCCAGTCCAGTCAGCGTCGCTGGTTTGGTTTCTTGTGCATGAAGAATCTGAAACTGCTGACCATACTTGGCATGCTCCCGCCAAAATCCGGTGAGACGAAGGGTTTGTCCTGCTGTGATTGAGGGGAAGCGCCCGACGATGGTGATCAGATCGCGCTGCCCAGGGACAGTGAAGCGAGCCACAGTGTAGCCAGAATCTTCGGCGTGGTAGGTCACCCGCTCCACAATGCCCTGGAGATGTTCCAGGGGAGGTTGAGCAGAGTGGGATATCTGGGTGTCAGGTTCCTGTGGTGATGATTCCACGATGCAGTTGACCTCTTTCCTTCCTTCGTAATACCGGTGAAAAGAGTATAGCAGCCACGCCATATCTTGCCAAGATAGAGGGATGAATGATATCCGAAGCATGGGAGGCTGCACATTACCGCACGGGAGGCTGGTTCAAGATCATCATACTTTGCTGCGCGGCCCATGAGTTGCACCTCTGCCACATAATGGAAAGAAAGATAGAGCAAGTAGGCAGTAAAGGATATGAGCCATGCACGAGATCGATTGGAAGTGGTGTCCTCGTGTCGCCGCCCACGAGCTCACTCGCAACTTTTTGCTCTCTCAGGCGCGCTTGCAGAAAGCCCGGCAGACCCTTGAGGCATACGGGCGTGATCTCGACGATCTCCTCGAAGCCTTTGCGGATCAGCCCTTCGCTGATGTCATTGAGGAGAGCAAGCGCTACTGGATGAGGCTCTATGTGAAGCTCGGCATGAAACGACGCAAGTGACCCTGTTTCCCGCAGTGACAGGGGACCAATCGGTGCAACGGTAGCCGTCGGGTATGGTGGATGAGCACTGCAAGCACCCTCCCGCATACCATACGATCAATGGGAGTGTTTGGCCTGACGAGCAGCCGATGCCGACGGAAACAGTCACGACGGCATCGGCTCAGAGAGATAGGCGAGAGACAGGATCAACAGAGTGCTCACTCGGCGTACGTGTGAGGTGGCATGAACTCTTATGCTACGCCTTGCTTGCTGTTTATACGGGTAGATACATGAAAGAAGTGCACATCCTGTACAACTACTGAGACCAGTGTGGACGCGCAAAGCAGATCTTCTATCGGGTATCCGCCCCTGCTTGTTTGGTTCTTGCTGAGGTCTGCCTCATGGTGCTATTTCGGTTTCCCTCTCTGTGGTGTTTTTATCGGTGGCGTTTTTGTCGGTGGTTTTGTCGTCTTCAATACGGATGCACTGTGCTTCTCGGCTTGGGACTTTGAGGCAAGAGTGGTGATCACCCTCTACGATGTGACATTGAGATGCGACGTGCTCTCAAGATGGGAAGCTGCGTTTGACCATGGGCCCTGGGGCTGCCAGCAGGCCCATCAGCAGGAGGGAAGGGACCATCATCAACGGTTTTTTCATAAAATTCTCCATTTCTCAACAGACTGGATCTCTCCAGCTCGTGACGTGTACTCGTCTTTCTCTGTTGGTCTTTGCGGTACTCTGACCGCTCCCTCTTTAGGATAGAGGGGAGTGCAAGCGATCTTTGTCTAGAGAGTTCTTTGCAGGCTGTGATATCGGCAGTAAGAAACCATCGTGACGCACGAGCGGGTATCTCTCACGGGGTACCTACTTTTTTGTTGTCCTCAAGTTCTGTGGTTATGAAAATAAAACCACAACTTGGGCTGGGGCTTGAGAGATACGAGCAGAAACCAGTGGCAGAGATCACCCCATAACTAGCTCGTAAAACAGATGTTCCTCTTGAAAATGTGTGCTACACCCGTATACTTGAAAGGAGAGCATCTCCCGTAGTACCTACATCGTATGTTTTCACAACACCCACATAAAAAGCATGTATCACCGTTACGGACGACACGGCCCACACGCCTGGCTGCGCTGGTACAGACATCGTTTTCGTTCTCGTGCGCTTGCTCTATCTCAGGCGGCGGTCATTCGTGTTGTCCACGCAGAAAGGATTATCATCATTATGGTCGGAGTACCAGGACGCGAGGGAGTGGGCAATCCTAATGATTACTTATTGGATGGAGATCCCTTCTACTTGATTACCTATTATGCAGAACACGAGGCGGAGAAGAGAGCAGAAGCGGACCTGATCATCGATGATCCGCTTTCCGATGCCGAGATCCAGGACTATGCAAAGGAGGCATGGGAGCGCTACGTGAGTCGGGATGATATTACCAGGATAGGAGCGCAGACCAGAATACGAGCCAGCGAGCTTCGTCAGAAGTTCATTGAGGCCCTCTCACAAGAATATGACCAGCTCATAGAGAGGGCAGGACAATCGGTTCCTGACGAAGCCGTCAAAGCCATACGTAGGGTAGCACGCGAAGATAAGAGAAACTATAGAGCGTTGTTACCTGGAACCTCCATTCCCTATCTTGGAGTGGTGCGCGCACAGCAGCAACTCCCGCCGGGCCCAGCCGTCGATCTTGAGTATATTCATCAGATTGCAGGCTACGTCAGCATCTACGAGGAAGCGTACCACAAATATGACCCCATACGAGAAAAGGAGCGACTTTGACTGGGCTAGTACAGGAGAGGATGCACCGCCAGTAGTTTCTCAGGACGATGTAAAAGCGCTCTCTGGGACACCGCAGAGGACGGAGCCTGCTGCACCAGGTCATCTTGCACCACGACGGTGGATGTGGGTTGGACTGGCAATCGTAGGAATACTCCTCGTGGGTGGAGCACTCATCCATGCCCTGATTCGATAAGAGATCGCTCCTTGAGCAAAGCGTGTGATGCGAGGACAGCTCACCTCTCATAAGAGCGCAAAAGAGAGCCGCTGATGGCTCTCTTCTTACGTATACAGGTGATCGACGCTTTTGACGATCATAAGCTTTGCTGTTATTTTTATAAGTTTACAACTTGCCCATCCTACTCTCGCGATTCAGGTGTCCAGGCACGAACTCCATCCAGCTCGATTTCTCCTCGTTGTGCAGCGTCCTGTAAGTAGTGCTCTAGTGGGATCTGGGGCGTGAAGACCGCAACAAACAGACAGTACACGTCATAGTATCCTCCATGTTCGAGAAACCGCGCCCATCCTTCTTTCCCCGGCAGGATACCGGTCTTGTAGTAGCCTGAATACTTGCCATGCATGGTAAACCAGGATCTCGGGTAGTCGCGCATCTCTG
>WNGE01007932.1_pt1 | contig 11446 bp, 9 predicted proteins | sample 5400651 | NCBI WGS metagenome assembly WNGE01 (sample SAMN13153370, study PRJNA577476) | soil metagenome | isolation source: 60 cm soil or saprolite under grassland replicate 2 | place: USA:California | collected 2016-06-15 | reverse complement strand
CGAGCAACTCGACCGCGAGGGCACGGGGGCCGACGTGGTGGTGGTCCACGCGCCGCTGGCCCCGCACCCACGCGCCGAGCAGGGCCTGAGCTGGTACGACGACACCACCCTCACCGGAGGTTTGCGCAGGGCGTTGCAGGGCGACCCGATCGACCTGCTCCTGGTGGACGGCCCACCAGCCTATGTCGCCGGCCTGTCGCCGGATCCTGAAGACTGACCCCCCGGGGTACTCCGAAAGTTGACCCCCTCCTGAATCTTGGAGGGTGCTGAAAGTGGAGAACTGGGCGGAGATTCGCCGTCTACATCGGGCAGAGGGCGTGCCCATCAAGGAGATCGCTCGGCGGCTACGGGTGGCCCGGAACACGGTGCGAGCCGCGTTGTCCTCAGACCGGCCGCCGGAGTACCGGCGGACGACGCGCGGGTCGGTCGTCGACCCGTATGAGCCGCAGATCCGGGCGCTGCTGCGGGAATGGCCGACGATGCCGACTCCGGTGATCGCGCAGCGGATCGGCTGGCCGTCGTCGTATTCGGACGGGCCGTTGAAGAAGCTGTTGGCCCGTATCCGCCCGGAGTACAAGGGCATCGACCCGGTGGACCGGGTGACCTACGAGCCGGGCCAGCTGACCCAATGCGACCTGTGGTTCCCGGCGCCGCGGATCCCAGTCGGAGCCGGGCAGCTGCGGGTGTTGCCGGTGCTGGTGATGACGTTGGCGTTTTCCCGGTTCACGACCGCGACGATGATCCCGTCGCGGCAGGCCGGCGACATCCTGTCCGGGATGTGGGCGCTGATCCGCCAGATCGGCCGGGTGACCAGAACGCTGCTGTGGGACCGCGAGTCCGCGATCGGCGGTACGGGGCGGGTCAGCGTGCCGGCGGCGGCGTTCGCCGGGACGCTGGCCACGCAGATCCGGCTGGCTCCGCCCCGGGATCCCGAGTTCAAGGGGATGGTCGAACGCAACAACGGGTTCCTGGAGACCTCGTTCCTGCCCGGCCGGCACTTCACCTCGCCGGGCGACTTCAACACGCAACTGGGCGAGTGGTTGATGCGGGCCAACACCCGCACCGTGCGGTCGATCCAGGGCCGGCCGGTGGACCTGCTGGAGGTCGACTACGCCTCGATGCTGACGTTGCCGCCGCTGGCCCCGCCGATCGGGCTGACCCAGCGGGTGCGGCTGGGCCGCGACTACTACGTGCGAGTGGACACCGTGGACTACTCGGTCGACCCCCGGTTCATCGGCCGCTTCGTCGACGTCACCGCCTGCCTGAACGAGGTGAGCGTGGTCTGCGACGGGCAGCTCGCCGCACGCCACGCCCGTTCGTGGGCCAAGCAGGGCGTGGTCACCGACCCCGACCACCGCGCCACCGCGGCGAAGATGCGCCAAGCGTTGGCGCTGGAACGCCAAAGCCGTCAGGCAGCCACCCGCCAGCACGCCGACGGCCACACCGTCATGCTGCGGGCGCTGCCGGACTACGACGCCCTGTTCGGCGTCGACTTCACCAACCCCACCACGGAAGCGAGGAACGCGTGAGCACCGCCACCAAGCCCAAACCACAGCCCGCCGCGGCGAAGGACGGCATGCCGTCGATGATCGCCTACCTGACCCGGGCACTGAAGACCCCCACCATCGGCGCGTTCTGGGAAGAACTCGCCGCCCAGGCCCGCGACGAGAACTGGTCACACGAGGAGTACCTGGCCGCCCTGCTGCAGCGCCAGGTCGCCGACCGGGAGACCAAAGGCACCGTCATGCGCATCCGCACCGCCCACTTCCCGGCCGTGAAGACCCTGGAGGACTTCAACCTCGACCACCTGCCCTCTCTGCGCCGTGACCTGCTCGCCCACCTGGCCACCGGCACGTTCGTCGCTAAAGCGGAAAACGTGATCTTGTTGGGGCCGCCCGGGTTGGGCAAGACCCACCTGGCCATTGGCCTAGGCGTCAAGGCCGCCCACGCCGGCTACTCGGTCCTCTTCGATACCGCCAGCAACTGGATCACCCGGCTGGCTGACGCCCACCACGCCGGCCGGCTCGAAGCCGAGCTGAAGAAGATCCGCCGCTATAAATTGATCATTATCGACGAAGTCGGATACATCCCGTTCGACCGGGACGCCGCCAACCTGTTCTTCCAGCTCATCGCGTCCAGGTATGAACAGGGCTCGGTCATGGTCACCTCGAACCTGCCATTCGGCCGATGGGGCGAGACCTTCTCCGACGACGTCGTGGCCGCGGCGATGATCGACCGGCTCGTCCACCACGCCGAGGTCCTCACCCTCACCGGCGACTCCTACCGCACCCGCCAACGTCGCGAACTGCTCGCCAAGGACAACCGCGCCCGCCGCGACTGATCCGATCCCCCGGGGGGTCAACTTTCCCGGAACCGCAAGGGGTCATTTTTCGGCGTCCGTTGACAACGTGTGCGTCACGTTTCCATCCCGGCCACCACCCGCCTCGATTCCGGCCGGATCGCAGCCAGCCCGGCCCGCCCGACCACGAAGGCGAGGCTGCCGGCGCCCATCGGACGCCAGCGACGACGGGGAGCCGTACTGCGGCCCGCGGAAACTGGCTCCGCCACGACCCGTCTCCGAAGTCCACCGGCGGCCACGCACGAACATGTACCCGACAACCGGTCCGGCCACGTAACCCAGGGGTGCCGGACGCCGCAGTCCGCGGGCACCGCTGACGCCGGTCAATCGGGTGAGGGGACATCGCGGTATAGCGTCAGCGCGCCGCTCGGTATCCCTGGGCACATCGGCCGAGCATGTGTTGATCGTCACAGGCCGGCGAACCCGGCCAAAGCGGATCCTAGGCTCGGCTCACCGGTCACGCTGTCCGGGTCGAGGTAGGTGACCACCCGGTTGCGGCCGGCGTGTTTCGCGCCGTAGAGGTTGCGGTCGGCCTCGGCAAGCAGCGTGGTCTGGCTGGCCCGGTTCGGGTCGAGGTCCTCGGTGCTGGCGGTACCGATGCTCACCGTGACGGGCAGGTCTCCGGTGACCGGCCGCCAGTCGTACGAGCCGATGGTGATTCGCAGCTCCTCGAGCTGGCGGGCGGCGTCGGCGAGGGCGGTGCCGGGTAGGACCAGGACGAACTCCTCGCCACCGATCCGCGCTGCGAAGCCGGCCGTCACCGTCCTGGATATCAGGTCAGCGACGGCGACCAGGACCTGGTCGCCGGTGCCGTGTGAGAGCGTGTCGTTGATCTGTTTGAAGTGGTCCAGGTCGATCATGGCGAGGGTGAGCGGGGTGCGGGTCGCGGTGGCCTCGTCGATCAGGGCGGGCAGGTGCTCGTCGACGTAGCGCCGGTTGCGCAGGCCGGTGAGCGGGTCGCGGCGGGCTTGCTCGCGGAAGCGTTCGGCGTTCTCGCGGGCCTCGGCGGTCTCGAAGATGGCCTGGCGGTTGCGTGCCCGCGCATCGCGCTGCTGCGAGTACAGCTCCTCCGTGGCGGTGAGGACCGCCTTGTGCGCCTCGAAGGCGGCCTTGAAGTCCCCGTCTGCGGCGTGCAACTCGGCCAGTTCCTGCTGGGCGTGGACGGCGATCCTGCTGTACCCGTGCTCGGCGCACAGTTGGCGGCAGCGGTCCAGGCTCTGCCTGGCTCGGCGGGTGTCGCCGAGGTGTCGCCGGACGATGGCGAGGGTGAGCAACTGCTCGGCGTGGCCTTCGGTGAGCTCGAACCCCCGGACGTGATACTGGCGGATGCCCTCCTCGATGGTCCGTTCCGCGTCGGTGTAGCGGCCCAGCGCCATCTCGACCCGCGCGATCGTGTCGATGGTGACCGGGTCCATCAGGTCGGGCCGGTCGGCGGCGAGGGCGCGCAGCCGCTGCACGGCCGCCCAGGCGCGCTTGGGCTCACCGACCGCGTATTCGCCGCACGCGAGGTTGTTGAGGATCTTCCATGTCTCCTCGATGCAGCCACCGGCGGTGGCGACCTGCTCGGCCTGCCGATACCGTTCGCGGGCGGCGTCCATGGAGCCGTTCCACCTGAGCGCGTCGGCAAGCGACCTCAGACAGGTCGCGCGGATGCCTGCCGGCACATCCCGGCCGGACGCCTCCACGGCGGACACGGCTTGGTCGAGATAGGCCGGCATGTCGCCCACATTGGCGTAGGTCCGGGCCAGCAGCAGGTGGCTGCGGGCCAGGAGCGGCCGGCAGTCGTGGTCGGTCGCCCACCGGTTCACGGTCCACAGGGTGGCCACCACCTTGATCGGATGTCCCTTACGCTCCGATATGTCGGCTTTCACGAGGCGGGCACGCATTGCCAGCTCCTCGTCGCCGAACGCGTCGGCGGCCGCCTCCGCCTCGACCGTGACGGCAAGTAGCCTGTCGAGGTCGCGGCCCAGGTCACCCTCGACGACGTCCAGCGCGGCCGCTACCTCGGCGGCCGTGCGAAAACGGAGCGAACCGACCTGAACCATGCCTGACCGCTCACCATCCATCATCCGACGGGTCGAAACTGACAGGTAACGACCATACGCAACGTTTGGCCCTCGGATAACGACCGACCAGCCACCGTCCGCCAGCAATCCGTCGACACCCGCCGCGATTCGCGTGCACCCCCGACCACCGGCGCGAGCGCCTTACCCCCGAGTCCGCCGTCCCGCCCCGGCGCCACGCCGCCCTGTGCGCATGCGCCCGCTCGCGGCAACGGAACGAGACGTCGGTGCCGACGGACAAACCTCGTTCGTGGTGCTCGCCTCCAGGCTGTAGGACACAGATGGTCAGCTCCACAGAAGTGAGACAGGCATCGTCGACCGCTTGACGCTGCACCGCCGACGGCTTCGTCTGGATGGTCGCCGGTACGCGGTGGTGACGCCGCGGCCGGGCGCCTACGCCGGGTCCAACACCAACTTCTTCCATGGCACCTGGCACGTGCTGTCCGACCGGCACGGCGCGCAGCTGCTTGGCCTTCTGCTGTGGACCTGGCCTGTGGGGCCTGGCCTGTAGGGCCTGGCCGACCAGCGCACCCGGCCGCCCTGGTCCTGCTGCACGTGCTGCGCCAGTTCGAGATCTTCTATAACGAGCACCGTCCGTATCAAGGCATCGCGAACGCCCGACCACTGACGCCACTGCCCGAACGGATCACCGACCCGGACCGGCTCGCCCACCTGACCATCCACCGACGTGACCGCCTCGGCGGCGTGCTGCACGAGTTGGTCGAGGTGAGGTTGCCGTTGAAGTCGTACCCGTACGTCGTGGTGAACTGCACGGTCGTGCCGAGAACAGTGCGTGGCGACCTGTGCCTGCCTCGCCGACCCGACCTGTCCGCTTGCGGTCCGAACCGCTGCCAAAGGCTGCCTGCCAGTCACCTGGCCGACTGCGGTTCCTACGCGGTCGCCTGCCGTACCGCCGCCACTGCCTCGATCTCGATCAGGAGTTCCGGCATGAACAGCCGGGACACCTCTACGAGCGTGCTGGCTGGCGGCTTGGACACGTCGACGAATTCGTCGCGGACCGTTCGGACCGCGCCGACCGAGTCCACATCCCGCACAAAGTAGGTCAGCTTCACGATGTCGGCGAACGAGCTACCAGCCGCCTGGAGTACCGCTCCGAGGTTCTGAAACGCCTGCCGGGCCTGCGCCGCCATGTCACCCGGCCCGACCACCGAACCGTCGGCGTCGAGCGCCACCTGACCGGAAATGAAGATCAAGCCGCCGGCCTGTATCGCGTGGCTGTAGCCAGGCGGGGTGTTCACCGAGTTGGCGTGATGAGCAATCGGATCCGATGGCATCAGCCGAGGATAGACATCGGGCGCTGGCAGTGCTCGCCCGCGGTCATCCTCAACTGCCGCAACAAGCGCGTCTTCACAGTCGAGCCTGCTCAGGGGATGAGCACGATCTTCCTGCCGCCGGCGCGTCCAGCGGCCACGCGGGTGAAAGCGGCCGGCCCCTCACGCAAGGGGACAGGCTCCGGCGCCAGGCGCAACGTCCCTTCACCGACCTGCTCGGCCAGCAGGGCCAGCTGTGCGGCATCGGGTCGCACGTACAGGTTCGCACTGGTGATGCCCCGCTGCGGTGGTGGCGCGTCCGAGGTCAGCGAGCACAGCCGCCCGCCGTCGCGCACCAGGGGCAGGGCAGCCGCCGCCGTGCCGGTGGCGGCGGTCACCGCACCGTCGAACCGTCCATGCACCTGATCCGGCCAGTTCGGGTCGTGGTAATCGACGACCTCCACCGCTCCCAGGCCGCGCACGCGGTCGGCGGCGGAAGCGGACGCGGACGCGGTCACCTCGACGCCCATGGCCGCAGCGAGTTGAACGGCCAGCGAACCGGTGGCCCCGCCTCCGTTGGTGACCAGCAGCCGCTGCCCTCCACCGAGTCCCAGCATCGCCAGGGCCTGCCACGCGGTGAGGCCGTTGACCGGCAGTGCCGCCGCATCCACAGAATCCAGCCCGGACGGGCAAGCCGCCGCGTGAGCCGCGGTGATCAGGACGCGTTCGGCCCAGAAGCCGCTTCCACCGGGCAATGGAGCCTCATGCGCGAGCACCCGGTCGCCAACGGCGAACTCATCGACATCGGCACCGACCGCCAGCACCCGGCCCGCACCCTCCACTCCCAACGCCGCCGGCGGGCGCAGTCCCACGTCCCAGCCGCCGTCCAGCAGCCGATCCCACGGCCCGACGCCGGCCGCCTCGACCGCCACCACGATCTGACCTGGACCGGGAGACGGTGGATCGGGCAGCTCCAGCAGGACGACTTCCCGATCCGCCCCGGACACTCCGCACGCCTTCATGGATATCCTTAGCTCGGCCCGGCCGACCGGGGGTGCAGGCGCAACTTGATGCCAGGAGCAGCGCCGACCGTCTCTTGCCTGGCCGGTGGCTCTGGCCATCCCTGGCCAGTCTGACCGCATTGCACACTGACCGCACGCGTCATACCCCGGCTACTCGGCCGCCAACCCCGCGCCCGCAGCGGCGGACCGATCCAACCCGCGCCAGCCTGCTGGTCGCAACTGCTCCCATCTACAGCGTCTCCCATCTACAGCGTCCTGCTCGCCGCTGCACTGCGCGGCGAGCGCCACTACTGCGCGGCGAGCGCCCCTACCCGCGCGGCGCTGTGTCGGCAGCCTCGTGGCCTTCGCCTGCTCCGCCCTCATCGCCGTCAGCGACGGGTGGCGTTCAATTCGGTCTGTCCGGCATAGGGAGCGAGAACAGTAAGCCCGGCTTCTGCGCATTCGTCGTCTTGCCCAGGCACCATTCCGCCGCTTACCGCCCCCGCACCGAGGACGGTGTCTCCCCGCAGGATGAGCGCCGCGCCGGCGCCCGCCAGGATGGGCACCCGCACGGCCCGATCCAGCTGGGCGAAGAAGGCAGGCGTGGCCTCCTGCATCTGGCGCAGTGCGGCGCCGTCGCGGCGGAAGAGGGCGACGCTGGCCGCTTTGGCCTCGGCGATCTGGGCTGAGAGCGGCGCTGCGCCGTTCATGCGGCCGAGGGCCTGTAGGTGTCCGCCTTCGTCGACGACCGCGGCTTCGAGGCGGTGTGGATCTCGGCCGCCCCACGTGTAGCCACCGATCGACATGAGTACCTTCAGCCCCGGGTGCTTGGCCTTCAACTTCTTCAGCTGCGGGAAGTTGCCGGCGAGCGGCTGCCCCCAGGTGTCCCCGACCCCGTAGACGGCGTCGGCCGCGGCGGTGGTGTGCTGGTAGTCGGCCCAGGCGTCGCCGAGGCCCGGTGCGTTGACCTCGAAGCACCTGCCCTCGGAGCTGACGTTGGCGAACGCGTAGTTGACGTGCGTCAGCTTGTCGGCCTGTCCGGTGGTCTCCACCCGCTTGACGTGGTTACCGCTGTAGAAGCCCCATTGGGTGAAGTACCCGACCCGCTTCAGGTGGTCGCCGCGCCAGTGGTCCGGCGACAGACCCCGGCGTCAGCGCTGGCGGGTAGCCCGACGAGGCCGACGGCCAGGACGGCCGTGACGACCGCGAGCCGACCGGGGAGATGTGGCACCGGTTGTTCGAGGCGGAGACGGCGGACGCCGGTCCCGTCAGGACGCGGGCGTCGCCCCGGACACCGGCGGCGTCCGGGGTGGTCTGGTCGTCACTGATCCGAGGACCGGTAGCGGGTCTGGCCGAAGGCCCCCTTGGCGAAGGCCAGCACCTTCGACGGCTGCACCTCGTACACGACCGCGTAGCCGCCATCAGGGTGCCGGAGACCTTCGGGGTCGGCCTGGTACCGCCATCTCCCGTCCCACTTGCCGCGCCACGCCTCGGCGAGGCGCTCGAGCAGGGCGGGGTCGAGGACGCGCCGGGCGGTTCCCTCCACGATCACGTCCAGCCCGGCGTCCCATCGGTTGCACCCGGTGAGGAGTATCACCTGCGGGTGCGCCAGGAGGTTCTGCGCCTTCTGCTCCTCCGGCCCCGTACAGAAGTAGGCGGCGCCGTCGAGCCACACCGCGACCAGCGGGGTGACGTGTGGGCTCCCGTCGGCTCGGACGGTCGAGATCCATGACAGCTGCGCCGATTCGAGGACGGCTTCGGCCTCGCGCCATGGCGTGGCCTGGACACCCGGGTCGCTGAACCGCTGGTCGAGCTCAGGCATCGAGTTGCGCACGGCTTCGCTCCGATCGGTAAGGGCGTGGTTGGCGCACCGCGCCGGTTTCCCTTGCGGCCCCCGTACCCGCGCGCAGGGCAGATATCCAGCGGCAGGTTCGGAACCGCGGTGCGGACCGGGGCGCCGATCGCGTAACGGCGCCGGAACCTCGTCGCCGTAACGGCCGGTTCACAATGTCGACGGCGTCACAGGCGGGACGACGGTTGGACGATCGTCCCGCCACATCCTAGAGCGGCTGCGGCGTTGTGGGCGCATCAAGGATTCGCCGGAGGAGCGACCGTTCTGCCCGTCCCTCGGCCAAGGCGCGTAACCGGCCGAGGGAGCGCTCCAGGTGCTGCAGTTCCTTGCGCCTGGCGGTCTGGCGCACCTCGATCCCGGGGGTGAGGCGCACGGTGTGGACGGTGCAGGACAGCTCGCTGCCCGCGGGGTCTGCCCGCAGGTCGTAGCGGACGGTCCGCTCGTACGCATCGGCGCCGAAGCTTGGCCGGTAGCGCCGGACGAGCGAGGTCTCGCCGATTTCGAGGATCTCTCCACGGAAGGTCCCGGGAGTACCTGCACCCGGGCCGAAGTCCAACAAGAACAGGGCACCCACGGTGTCGACCGGCGCGCTCAACGAAACGACGGCGTCGAGGCCGACTATCCATTTGGGCATCAAGCGCGGTGTCACCAGCCAGTGCCGCACCTCGGCGCAGGGACGCTCGATCGTAGCCTGCGATCCGAAGGTGTACTCAGTTCGATGGAATCTCATGCTCAAGGGATGTCCCGCGAGATGTCGGTCGCAGACCAACCGGCCCGCCGTCGCAGCGATCTCAGCATGTTGTTCGCGCTCTGCTCGACCTCGATTACGCAGCTGTACCCGGTCCCGTCGCGGATCTCTCCCGACCCCCCTCTCGAACCTTGTTCGCTGTCCCTTGACGGTGAAGAACTCATCGTCGCGCAGCGGTTCCCACGGGGCCAGGAACTCCCGGTTCTCGACGTATGCGGTGCACAACCCTGTCGCGTCGCCGACGTCCGGCACGCGGACGTGTACCGATGGCATGTCTGGTCCTCCTGTGCGTCCAGTAGGGATAGGTGGTTGATCATGTGAGTGGTTGACGGTCTGTTTCATAAGCTCGTCGTCGCTTGCCGGTGAAAGTCCGGTCCGGGTAGCCGCCAGGGGGCCCGGTAGCAGGCTGGCGGTCTCGTCTGGAAACGGGTGAGGCCGAAGCCCAGCGTCAAGCGCCCGAGAGGGCGTGCAACCGAACGGTCCGTAACGTGAAGTGAAGCCTGCCGCGTCGTTACGACACCTGCCCGTTGGGCGGGGCAAGGGAGTGCCGAGCCCGGAGGAGAAGGGCGAAGGCCATGGAAGCGGTGAAGAGCCTGGAGGCGCAGCCGTGAAGGACTCCCCGGCGTAAGGGGCTCGGAACGTTCGGATAGTGACGGCGGGAACTGGAGAGGCCCTCCCCGGCCCAGCGGGCTGCGCAAGACCGCTGGAGCGCGGCGACCTATAACCGGCGACGAGTCGGGAAGTGGAAGCCGGCCGGAAGGGCGTCGGAGGTGGCTGTAGTACCGATCGAGCCGAGCGGACAACAGAACCGCCGGTGAGGGAAGGGCCACTACTTCGTCGATGCGTGTTGAGGTAGATGGAGGTGCCCGGTGAGTGCCGATTCGGCTAGTCCCACCGACAGTGGACGTTCTCCGCTGGACAAGGTGCGTGCCCTGCAACACACGCTGTACCGGGCGGCCAAGGCCGATCCCGGGCGACGGTTCCACGCGCTCATGGACAAGGTCTCGCGCAGGGATGTCCTGTGGCGTGCGTGGGTCGCGGTGCGCACCAATGACGGCGCACCGGGCATCGACCGGACCACCTTGGACCAGGTCGAGCAGGACGGGGTTGTCCGGCTGCTCGATGAGCTGGCCGTCGAGTTGCGGGAGGGTAGGTATCGGCCGTTGCCGGCGCGTCGGGTGTTCATCGCGAAGCCGGGCACCAACGAACAGCGGCCGTTGTCGATTCCCGCGGTTCGGGACCGGATCGTGCAGGCCGCCGTGAAGATCGTCCTTGAGCCGGTTTTCGAGGCGGACTTCCTGCCGTGCAGTTTCGGGTTCCGCCCGAGGCTCGGGCAGCACGACGCCCTGCAAGTCGTCATCGATGAGGCTTGGCGGGGTCGGCGGTGGGTGGTGGAGACGGATATCGCGAACTGTTTCGAGGCGATTCCGAAAGACCGGTTGATGCAAGCGGTGCAGGAACGCGTGGTCGACCAGTCCGTGCTCAAGCTCCTGCGGGTGATCCTGCGCGCAGGGGTGATGGACGCGGGCGTGGTCCGGCATTCGGTGACCGGAACCCCCCAGGGGGCAGTGATCAGTCCATTGATGTGCAACGTGTACCTGCACCGGCTTGACCGGGTGTGGGACAGCCGAGCGCATGGGGTGCTGGTCCGGTTCGCCGACGACGTGCTGGTGATGTGCGCTACCCGGCGGCAGGCCGAGGCCGCTCTTGCGCGGCTTCGGGCGTTGCTGGCCGAACTCGGCCTTGAGCCGAAGGAGGCCAAGACCCGCATCGTGCACTTGGAGGAGGGAGGCGAGGGGTTCGATTTCCTCGGCTTCGGCCACCAGTGGGTGCGGTCGCGGGGGGTACGGGGCAAGCGCGGCGTCATGTTCCTGGCTCGCTGGCCCTCGAACAAGGCGATGCGGCGTGCCCGCGACCGGATCCGTGAGCTTACGGTCCGGTCGAGGCTGCTGTTCAGTGTTGAGACGGTGGTGGGGGACATCAACGTGTTCCTGCGTGGCTGGGCGCAGTACTTCCGCTACGGCCACTCGACTATCCGCTTCGACAAGATCAGGAACTATGCGCTGGAACGGTTGACGCTGTTCATTGGGAAGCGGCACAAACGCGGACGAGGCTTCGGCATGTCCGTGGTCGGCTACCTGTCGCCGGACCA
>WNGE01008185.1_pt1 | contig 11448 bp, 11 predicted proteins | sample 5400651 | NCBI WGS metagenome assembly WNGE01 (sample SAMN13153370, study PRJNA577476) | soil metagenome | isolation source: 60 cm soil or saprolite under grassland replicate 2 | place: USA:California | collected 2016-06-15 | reverse complement strand
GCCTCCGGGGCGTCGACGCAGCTCTCGAGGAACCGCGCGATGTCGCGCTGGCTGCACCAGACGGAGAACTCGCGCGCCGACCGTGGCCGGTCCTCCGCGTGCACGCGTCCGATGCGCACGCAGATGACCGACAGCCCATGGGCGTCCGTGTAGTGGCGCCCGAGCGCTTCGCCCCAGACCTTGCTGGCGCCGTAGAGGCCCGAGGGCCTGAGCGGCGAGAGGTGAGTCAGGAGGGGCCACGAGGTGAGCCCTTCGTAGCGGCCCGCGACCAGATCGCTGTAGGGCTTGTCGGCTTCGATCCCGCTGACGGCGGCGCCGCTCGAGGCGAAGACCACGCGCTTGACGCCGGCCTCTCGCGCAGCCTCGAAGACGTTGTAGGTCCCGGTGATGTTGTGACGCAGTACGGCCTCCCACGCGGGATTTCCCACCTGGGCGGCCAGGTGCACGACGGTCTCGACGCCGGCGAAGGCGGGCTTGATCGCTTCAAGGTCGGCGATGTCAGCCCGGTGGCACGGCAAGCCCTCGACAGCGCTCCGGTTCAGGGCGCGCAGATCATAGCGACCGTCGACCTGTTTCCGCAGCGCGCGGCCGATGAGGCCGCTCATCCCCGTGACGAGGACGACGCGTCCCGCCATGGCTTAGCCTGCTCTATTCATGAACGCGGGGTCCGCGTCCTATGCGCCCCCTCACCCTGGCCCTCTCCCCCTCCGGGGGCGAGGGGATCGAAGCGGCTCCCTCTCCCTCGGAGAGGGAGAGGGTCGGGGTGAGGGTGGCGCACGTGTTCACGCATAATCCGGGTCAGCGAATGGCCGAGTGGGCGAGATTCGAGACGACGTCCATCCGCTGGCTGTGCCAGGGATCCGGCACGCGGCTATTGGTGAGGTACGCGAAGGACGCGCCCGAGTCGGGGTCGGCCCAGCAATAGGACGATCCCACCCCGCCGTGCCCAAAGGTGCGCGGCGAGGCCAGCGAGCCCAGGCCGCGAATGCTGTCCGTCGTCCCGCGGGAGTGCGGACCGAGGCCCCGGTGCATCGGCATGTTCATATAGCCGTCCACGCGGTCTCCCGTGAAGTTCTTCGTCACGTACTGGACCATACGCGGCGACAGCAGCCGCACGCCGTTGAGCGTTCCGCCGTGGGCCATCATCTGGTAGAAGGTCGCCATGGCACGCGCCGTCGCGTACCCGCCGCCACCCGGCGTGCCCGCGCTGCGGAACTCGGCGTTGTTCTCATCCGCGCGCTTGACCTGCCGGCCGCTGTCCGCGGCGGGCTCGTGCATGTCTACGGAACGGCCGTGCTGGGCCTCGGGAAGGCCGACGAAGAGCTCGTTGCCCAGCCCGAGCGGCTCGGCGACGTTGGCGCGGATGAAATCGCGGTAGTCGCTCTTGGTCAGCGCCTCGATCATCGCCGCCGCCGTCCAGTGGGCGGCCAGGCTGTGGTAGTGCACGCGCGAGCCCGGCGTCCACTCGAGCGTGAAGGCGCACACGGTTTTGCGCAGAAGATCGTGATCCGTCCACGCGGCCTTGGGCATCTGCGCGTTGGGGAAGCCGCCCTGATGCGTGAGCAGCTGTATGATCGTGATGTCGCCCTTGCCGTTCTGCTCGAAGCCGGGCAAGTGCTCGGCGATCTTGTCGGTGAAGGAAATCGCGCCGCGCTCGGCCAGGAGCCAGACCGCGCAGGCCGTGACCACTTTTGTATTGGAATAGAGCAGCCAGAGCGTGTCCTCCGAGGCCTGCGCCCGCGCCGGATCAATGCGCGCGTCCCCGATGGTCTCGAACAGCGCCAGCTTGCCGCGGCGGGCCAGCGCTATCTGCGCGCCCGGGTAGCGCCCTTCGGCGATGTGGCGGGTGACGGTTTCGAGCAGGCGCTCGAGCGCTTTCGGGTCGAGGTCAAGCGAGGCTGGCGTGGCGCGTTCGAGCGGGAAGGCCATGGGGAGACTCCTCTCAGGGATGTGTGGTGATCTGCAGCCTGGTATTGACGTCCGGCATGGGGTTCAGAGAATAGCCCAGACCGGGCGGGGCCGCCAGCGCCTCCGCGCTGGACGTTATGGCGGGGCTGCGATAGCATGGCGGACGCCTTCGTAGACCGCCGACAGCGCAGAGAGGAGCCGTGACATGGACCTGAACTACACGACCGAGGAGCTGGCGTTTCGCGACGAGGTGCGCTCGTGGCTGCGCGCCAATCTGCCCGACGACCTGCGCCAGAAGATGGAGAGCTATCAGGAGCTGTCCAAGGACGACCTCCTGCGCTGGCACAAGATCCTCGCCAAGAAGGGCTGGGTCGCGCCGGACTGGCCGAAGGAATGGGGCGGGACGGACTGGAACGCCGTGCAGAAGTACATCTTCGAGGAAGAGTGCGGCTACGCCGCCACGCCACCGCTCGTGCCGTTCGGGCTCCGCATGTGCGCGCCCGTTCTCCTGCAGTTCGGCACGGAGGCCCAGAAGAAGCGCTTCCTGCCGCGCATCTACGACGGCACCGACTTCTGGTGCCAGGGATACTCGGAGCCGGGCTCGGGCTCGGACCTGGCCTCGCTCAAGACGCGCGCCAAGCGGGACAACGGGCACTACGTCGTCACGGGCCAGAAGATCTGGACCACGCTGGCGCATCACGCCGACTGGATCTTCTGCCTCGTCCGCACCGATCCGAATACCGGCAAGCGCCAGGAGGGCATTTCGTTCCTCCTGATGGACATGCGTTCGCCCGGCATCACTGTGCGCCCGATCACCCTCCTCGACGGCAGCAAGGAGGTGAACGAAGTCTTCTTCGACGACGTCGAGGTGCCCGTCGAGAACCTCGTGCACGAGGAGGGCAAGGGGTGGACGGTGGCCAAATACCTGCTCGGCTACGAGCGGATGGGCACCGGCCGCATCGGCCACTCCAAGCGCGAGCTGGCCCGGCTGAAGGAGCTGGCCGGCGACTACATGAAGGACGGGCGGCCGCTCCTCGAGGACACGCGCTTCCGCGACCGGCTGACGCGGGTCGAGGTCGAGCTGATGGCGCTCGAGATCACCAACCTGCGCTTCCTCGATCAGATGGTGCGCAGCGGCCGCCCGCCCGGCGCGGATGTCTCGATGCTCAAGATCAAGGGCACGGAGATCCAGCAGGCGATCACCGAGCTGATGATGCAGGCGGCGGGACCCCTGGCCCAGGCCTTCCGGCCGGTGGACGCGATGGACTTCGACCACTTCACGGCGCGGCTGGCGCCGCGGTACTGCAATATGCGCAAGGCGACGATCTATGCGGGCTCCAACGAAATCCAGCGGAACATCATCGCCAAGGCGACGCTGGGCCTCTGACGTCATGAATTTTGATCTGAGCGAAGAGCAGCAGCTCCTGGCCGACAGTCTCAAGCGCTATCTCGCCAACGAGTACTCGATCGACGCCCGCGCCAAGATCGTAGACTCGCCGACGGGCTGGAGCGAGAAGGTGTGGGCCGCGCTCGCCGAGATGGGCCTTCTGGGCGTGCCCTTCGCCGAGGAGCACGGCGGCTTCGGCGGCACTGCGGTGGACGTCATGCTGGTCATGGAAGCGATGGGCGAGGCGTTGGTCGTCGAGCCCTACTGGGTCAACGTGGGACTGGCCGGCCGGCTCGTCGCACGCGCCGGCTCCGAGCCGCAGCAGAAGCGCATCCTTCCGGAGCTCATCCAGGGCACGCATCGCCTGGCCTTCGCTCACACCGAGCGCACCGCGCGCTACGACCTGCGCCACGTCGGCGCCCGCGCCAAGCGCGCAGGTCCCGGCTTCACGCTCGAGGGCGAGAAGCGCGCGGTTCTCCACGGCGCCAGCGCGGACACTTTGATCGTCTCGGCCCGCACCTCCGGCGCCGACACCGACGCGGCCGGGATCAGCCTCTTTTTGGTGGATCGCGGGGCCGCCGGCCTCACCGTCAAGGACTACCGCACGATCGACGAGCTGCGGGCGGCCGACGTGTGGCTGTCTGACGTGGCCGTGCCCGCCGACGCCATGCTCGGCGCCGAGGGCAAGGGCCTCGCGCTGATCGAGGACGCCGCCGACTACGCCACCGCGCTCCTCTGCGCCGAGGCCGTCGGCGCCATCCGCTTCGCCAACGAGGCCACGCTCGACTACATCAAGAACCGCCGCCAGTTCGGCGTGCCCATCGGAAGCTTCCAGGCGCTTCAGCACCGCATGGTCGACATGGTCATCAGCTACGAGCAGGCGCGCTCGATGACCTATCTCGCCTGCGTCAAGGTGGACACCGCCGCCCCCGCGGAGCGCCGCCAGGTCGTCTCCGCTGCCAAGATCAAGGTGGCCGACGCCTGCCGGCACGTCAGCCAGGAATCGGTGCAGCTCCACGGCGGGATGGGCATGACCGAGGAGCTGAAGATCAGCCACACGTTCCGCCGGCTGACCATGATCGGCCAGACCTTCGGCGACGCCGAGCACCACCTGGAGCGCTTCGCCGCCTCGGACGCCGCGGCGAGATAGTCAGCGCTGCGCGGTCGCCCGCCAGTGGGCGGCGATCTCGCAGAGCGGTGCTACCCAGACGCGCGGCGTGTGCCTGACGTGGTCGAGCAATTCCCGCAGGCAGGCAAGTCGCGACGGCCTGCCGATGATCTGCGGGTGGAAGGTGAAGTTGGTCACGCCGTGGGTCTCAGTGATGCCGTCGAACTCCGTGATCCAGCCCTGGAGCACCGGCCCCGGCGCCTGGATGCTCCGCTGTCCCGTGAACATGAAAAACGGCGCGTCGTCCAGCACCCACGACACCGGGATCTCGACCAGCGCGCGGCCGCCGGCTTCCGGATGGAGATACGGCACGAGCCTGTCCATCATGTTGGACGAGTATTCGAAGCCGTGCGTGGCGGCGAGCTCGAGCGACTTCGCGGAGAGCTGCCAGGCCGGCGCCCGCCAGCCGACCGGCCGGCGCTCCGCCAGAGGCGTCAGCACTTCGAGGCTCTTCTCGAGGATGGCCTCTTCCTGCTTCGGCTCGAGATCGCTCACGCGCTCGTGCTCGTCGCCGTGGCAGCCGATCTCGTGCCCCCCAGCCGCGATGGCACGCACCGCGTCCTCGTAATGCGAGGCGACCCAGGCCGGAATGAAGAAGGACGCGCGAACTTCCGCTTTCTCGAGCAGCGCCAGGATGCGTGGCAGCGCCTCGACCGGGCCGAAGCGACCCTGAGACAGCGTCACGGGCTCGTGAACGCCCCGCGCCATCCAGAGCGTCTCGGCGTCCATGTCGAAGGTAAAGGCGCAGCCGGCCCGGTTGAGCCCGGGCCAACGGGGTGCGCCGGGAGTGCTCGCCGTGGCATCGGCCATGAGGCTCAGAGACTAACGCAGACAAAGCGCGGGAGCCAGCCCTCTGGGGCCCCCAGTCGAGTTTGACCTGTCCCACGCGATCTGGCAGGATCGGCGCCCATGGCCAGGAAACCCAATCTGATCGTGATCCTGATCGACGACCTGCGCTTCGACGAAACGAGCGCCTCGGGTCATCCGTACATGAAGACGCCCCACATCGACCGCCTTGCCCACGAGGGCGCGATGTTCGAGAACGCGTTCCATCCCACGCCGCTGTGCTCGCCGAACCGCGCCTCGATCCTGACCGGCCAGTACGCCTCGCGCCACGGCATCATCGACAACGTCGGGCGCGACGTCGCGAGCCATCGCCTGGACAACTACCACATCGCGCTGCAGGCGCAGGGTTACGAGACGGCGCACGTCGGCAAATGGCACATGGGCAATGATTCGAGCCCGCGGCCCGGGTACGACCACTGGGTGAGCTTCAAGGGGCAGGGCAAGCTCGTCGACCCGATCCTCTGGGAGAACGGCGGCGAGCACCAGGTCGAGGGCTACATGACGGATATTCTCAACGGGCGCGCGGTCGAATTCGTACATAAGAAGAGGAAACAGCCGTTCGCACTCTTCTTCGCTCACAAGGCGGTGCACCCGGACCTCGTCCAGAATCCGAGCGGCGGCATCGACGCGAGCAGCATCGGCGGCTACACGCTGCCCGAGCGTCACAAGGATCTCTACAAGGGCATGGCGTATCCGAAGCGGCCGAGCATGCTGCCGCTCGAGCAGGTGGCGAAGGACAAGCCCGCCCTGAAGATGATGTTCGAGATGCGCGCCCAGCCGTCGTCGCGCGCCATCCTCGCCGCGATGGATGGCGGCACGCAGGAGGAGATACGGAAGCGCGCCGCGATGATGGCCTCGGTGGACGAGGGCGTGGGCATGCTGCTGGAGGCGCTCGAGCAGACCAGGCAGCTCGACAACACCTGCATCGTGTTCCTCGGCGACAACGGCTTTTTCTTCGGCGAGCACGGGATCACCATCGAGCGCCGCTTCGCCTACGAGGAGGGCATCCGCACCGCGTTCTACGTGCGCTATCCGAAGCGGATCGCCGCGGGCGCGACGTTCGGCCAGATGATCCTGACGATCGATATCGCGCCCACGCTGATCGAGCTCGCCGGCGGCACGCCCGGCGACACCATTCAGGGCCGCTCGCTGGTGCCGCTGATGAAGGGCAGAACGAAAAGATGGCGCCGGTCCTTCCTGTGCGAGTACTGGAGCGAGAGCGCCTGGCCGTGGATCGTCGGCATGGGCTACAAGGCAGTGCGTACCGAGCGCTGGAAGTACATCCACTGGACCCAACATCAAGGCATGGCCGAGATGTACGACCTGGAGAAGGACCCTTACGAGCTCCAGAATCTCGCCCTCGATCCCGCCTACGCGAAAGAGCGCGAGGTGCTGAAGAAGGAGCTGAGAAAGCTCACGGCCGAAGCCTTGGGCATCTGAGCGAAGGGAACCTTGCACGGCATGCCTGACGCCGGACGCGGGCGGGCAGGACGGGTGGCGGGAGGGATGCTCGTCCTCCTGGGGTTCCTCTCACTGTGGGAGGGATGGCGGCTCCACGCCCTCAGGACACAGATGGTGGCCGGCGCCGTCGTGGGGGACGACACCTTCCCGACCCTCGTCGGGGCGGCGCTGCTCCTCCTGGGGGCGAGTATCCTCTTCGTGGCGAAGCTCCCCCAGGTGACGGTCGCCCGGGCGCACGGGGCGCCGCGCACGCGAATGATCCTCGGGGCGGCTGTCCTCGCGGCCTACTGGGTCATCGTTCCCTACCTCGGCTACACGGGGGGCACCGCCCTCGTCTCGACGGGGCTCTTCCGCGCGATGGGCGGCTATCGCTGGCCGCAGGCGCTCCTGTTCGGGGGCGCGACGACCGGCCTGCTCTATCTCCTCTTCCGGGTGTGGCTCCTCCAGCCTCTCCCTACTGGCCTGCTGGGGCTCTGATGGACGTCCTGGGCCACCTCATGAACGGGTTTGGAGCGGCGCTGTCTCCAACGAATCTCGTGATGGCGGCCATCGGCTCGCTCCTTGGGACGCTGGTCGGCGTTCTCCCTGGGCTCGGCCCGACAGCGGCGATCGCGATCCTCTTCCCGCTGACCACCGTCCTCCCGCCCGCTCCCGCCATCATCATGCTCGCCGGAATCTACTACGGCGCCATGTACGGCGGCTCCACGACTTCGATTCTTCTCAACATCCCGGGCGAGGTGGCATCGGTCCCGACCTGCCTCGACGGCTACCCCATGGCCCAGCAGGGGCGCGGCGGGGTCGCCCTCGGAATCTCGGCCATCGGCTCCTTCTTCGCCGGCACCCTGGGGGTGGTGGCGCTGACCTTCTTCGCGCCGTTCCTCGCGGATCAGGCGCTCAGGTTCGGCCCGCCCGAGTACTTCGGCCTCATGGTTCTCGCCTTCACGGTCATCGCCTCGCTCTCGGGCGTGTCGCTCCTCAAGGGCTTCGCCATGGCGTTCCTCGGCTACTTCATCTCGCTGATCGGGCTGGGGCCGTCGACGGCGGAGCCGCGCTTCACCTTCAACTGGGGGCCGCTCATGGGCGGCGTGGACCTGATCGCCCTCATCGTCGGCCTCTACGCCATCTCCGAGGTCTTCATCGGCCTCGAGGAGTCGCGCGTGGCTATCACGCAGAAGATCGGCAACGTTTTCCCGCGCTGGGCCGATCTCCGGGAGGCCTTTCCCGCGATCCTGAGAGGGACGGGCATCGGCTTCTTCCTGGGGCTCCTGCCCGGGTGCGCCCCCGGCGTCACCGTCTTCATGGCCTACGACGTCGAGAAGAAGCTCGCGAAGCGCCCCGAGCGCTTCGGCAAGGGCGCCATCGAGGGCGTGGCCTCGCCCGAGTCGGCCAACAACGCGACCTCCTCCGCCGGCTTCATCCCCCTGCTGGCCCTGGGCATCCCCGCCTCGGCGCCGTTGGCCGTTCTGCTCGGCGGGCTCCTCGTGTACGGCCTCCAGCCGGGGCCCCTCCTCTTCCAGAAGAGCCCGGAGTTCGTCTGGACCGTGATCGCGAGCCTCTATGTCGGGAACGTGATCCTGCTGATCCTGAATCTCCCCCTGATCGGCATGTGGGTCTGGCTCACGCGGATCCCGTACGGCATCCTGGGGCCGGTCATTCTCTTGTTGGCGTTCATCGGCGCCTACTCGGTGCGGAACAGCATGTTCGACGTGGGAGTGAGCTTCGTGTGCGGCGCGATCGGCTTCTTCCTTAGGCGGCACCAGTGGCCGCTGGCTCCCCTGCTTCTGGCCTTCATCCTGGGCCCGCTCCTCGAGAAGTACCTGATCCAGTCGCTTTCCATGAGCGGCGGGAGCCCCCTGATCTTCTTCCAGCGCGGGATCTCTCTCACGCTGATCGTCGGCGCGGCTTTGCTGCTGCTGACCTCCCTCGCGCTCGTGCGCTACACGAGCCGGCGCGTAAAGGAAGAGGCCGCGGAAGCACTGGAGCTCTAGTGCATCCGCCAACGCCAAGGAGGAACACCTTGCCATGACCGGATCTCGCAAAGTGATCGTGCTTGCGGCTGCACTCCTGCTCCTGATCCCGCTTCACGCGGAGGCGCAGGACTATCCGACCAAGCCCATCGAGATCATCGTTCCCTTCACCCCCGGCGGGGGGACGGACCTGATCGCCCGCCTCCTCGCCGACTACCTTGGGAAGAAGTGGGCGCAGCCGATCCTCGTCACGAACAAACCGGGCGGCGGTGGGATCATCGGGGCCCGGGCAGCGCTCAAGGACTCGCGACCCGACGGCTACACGGTCCTCATGGACATCCACACCACCTCTTCCATGCACATCGGCGCGTGGAAGATGCCGCAGCTCACCCTGGCCGACCGGAAATATGCTGCCCGGATCGTGCGGGACCCGATGGTCTTCGCCGTCAAGGTGGACGCACCGTGGAAGAGCTTCAAGGAGTTCTCGGACTGGGTCAAGGCTCATCCCGCGGAGCTCATCTGGTCCAGCGTCGGGCCCTCCGGCCCGTCCCGCTACACGGCCTTCGACTGGTTCACCCAGATCGGCGTGGACCCAAGCAAGACGAAGATGGTCATCACCGAGGGCGCGGCGGACTCGCTGACCAAGCTCGCGGGGGGGCACGTCCTGCTGGCGATCCACTCAGTGGCCGAGGCTCATGGTCTGGCGACGGCCGGGAAGATCCGGCTCCTGGCTGTCCTCTCGCCCTCGCGGGTCAAATACCTCCCCAACGTGCCAACCGCTGAGGAGCAGGGCGTGATGAAGGGGGTGCGAGTCCAGTGGTGGGCCGCCGTGGCGTTCCCATCCGCGACCCCCGACCCCATCGTGAAGAAGTGGGAGTCGGCCATCGCCGAGATGACAAAGGACCCCGCCTTCCTCGCTGGCGCCGACCGGAACAGCATGAACATCGATTACCTGAACGCCGCCGACACGCGGGCCTTCGTGGAGAAGGAGGTCGAGGGCTATACCGACATGGCCGGGAAGATCGGCATCCGCCGGTAGGGCCGACCCGCGCCGCTTCGGCTCACGCCCGAGGAAGCCCGGTCGCCGGAGCTCTTCTAGCGCAGGCTGGGGGCGGGAGCCAGGCGAAGGCGCGCGACCACAGGGAGATGATCTGAGGCGACGCGGGCAAGCTGGCTTCGGTGCACGCGGAAGCTGTCGGCGTGGAGCTCGCGATCCCAGTAGATGCGGTCGAGCGGGAAGATCGGGAGCGGCGCGGGATGGGTGCGGCGGATCCGGGGGCCGTGCAGCTCCCGGCGAAGCGCGCGGCCCACGGCTCCGGGGAACCACTCGTTCAGGTCGCCGATGACCACGCGGGAGCCGGGGAGATCGCGCCGGAGGATCTGCTCGCGCACCAGCGCCTCGACCTGCTCGGCGCGCTCGCGGATCTTGAGCCCGAAGTGGACGTTGAAGAGGTGGAGCGGGCGCTCTCCGACCATGGTGTCGACGCGGAGGCCGCCGCGCGGCTCCCGGGGCGGGCGCGTCAGGTCGAAGGTGTGGGAGCCGTGGACCGTGAAGCGGGTGAAGATGGCGTTGCCGTAGGGCATGTTCTCGAAGTGCCGGGTGACTCCCATCGCCATGCTCATGCCGAGCTCCGCTGCCAGCGCCTCGGCCTGCGGCCGGTAAATCTCCTGGATGCCGACGAGATCGGCGTCGATCTCGCCAAGGACCCGGGCGATGCGAGCCAGGTCGACGCGACGATCGAGACCCTCGGCCTTGTGGATGTTGTAGCTGGCCACGGTCACGTTCATTCCTGTGCTCCCCATATTCCCAGCATACGGGCGCCTCCCCTTCCTCGCAAACGTTAGGCGGAAGGTGGCGGATTGAAGACGCGCCGGAAGACCAGGTGGGTGGGCAGGTAGATCGCGACTACGTGGAACGCCATCATGAAACCCAACCAGAGCCGGGGCGCCATGAACGTCTGGGGGTGCTTGTCGTCGAGCCCGTACACGTAGTTGAGGTTGACGGCCCAGCTCGGGTGGCTGGCGGAGGGTGGGGGAGGCGGAGCGAAGAGATACGACACGAGGAGGACGATGACGGCGGCGGCGCACTGCAGGCGGAAGGCCCGCCTGTCGTAGCCCAAGCGCGACAGCAGCCACAGCAAGACGAAGGGCAGCCAGCCGTGAAACGACGTCCAGCATGTAGGCGGTGACGCCGGTGAGGTGCACGCCCAAGACCAGGCGGCTGAGCAGATCGATCACCCACAAGAGCTGCGGCACCGTGATCGCGACCGCCTGCATGCCCACGAGCAGCGGGCTCTCGATCCAGATGGCGACGGCGGTGACGAGCAGCGCGATGTCGCAGAAGTACAGAAAGTTCCATGGGGTATAGGTCACCCAGTAGAGCGGCACGACGACGGCCACGTAGACGGAGTACCCGAGCTTCACCCACATGGGAATGCGCCGGCCCGCCCGCGTCGTCATGATGTATGGTCCCGGTGTAGGGTTCACCATCGATGGCGCATCCGCAAGGGAGAGCGTGAGGAGCATCGGGGATGGCAGAGCTGACGGGCGGGCGGGCGGTGGTGGAGCTGCTCAAGGCCGAGCAGGTGCGCTACATCTTCGGGATCGTGGGCGCCACGTTCCTCGACGTGCTGGACGCGCTCTACGACGATCGCAGCGTGGAGTACGTCAACGTGCGGCACGAGCAGGGGGCGGCCTTCATGGCCGACGGC
>WNGE01014121.1_pt1 | contig 11451 bp, 11 predicted proteins | sample 5400651 | NCBI WGS metagenome assembly WNGE01 (sample SAMN13153370, study PRJNA577476) | soil metagenome | isolation source: 60 cm soil or saprolite under grassland replicate 2 | place: USA:California | collected 2016-06-15 | reverse complement strand
CACGGGGACGACCAGCAGTTCGCGGTCGACTCCCACACCGAGTTCATCCGCTGGACGCACGGCGTCCCGACCGTCGTCACGGAGTCGAACCTCGTCGCCGGCGACCGCGTCAGCGTCAAGGTCCGCGCCGATCACGCCGCGTCGCTCGGCCAGATCGAGTCGACGCCCGCCCGGATCGTCGCCGACAGCGGGCCGCTCCCGCGCTTCGCCCACCGGCCGCTCTGGCTCTTCATCGGCACCCTCGACGGGCCCGCGGCCGCCGGTCACCTGACGCTGCACATCACGAACGGCAACCTCCGAGCGTTGCGCGCGATGCTCGGGCAGCCGCTCGACCAGAGGTTCAGCTACGACGGGCATACGATCTTCGTCCTCTGGCAAGGCCGCGTGCCAACGCTCATCTCTCCGAGCCAGCTGAGGGTCGGAGACAAGATCTCGGTGCGGATCCGGGCGCCGGGATCCTCGTCGCTCGGCCAGGTCGAGCAGGTGCCGGCGAACCACGTCGGCGAGCACGAGCCCGGCGTGTAGCGAGCACGGTTCCCCGTCGGGCGAGAGAGGCCGCCGCTGCGGCCTCTCTCGCTACGGCGCCCCAAGCTCCCGAGCAGGCTACGCTCCCGGAGCACGATGCGAATCTGGGGGTCTATCGGCAGCGGCCGGGACATGGCGGTCGATCTCGGCACGGCGAACACGCTCGTGTTCATCCGCGGGCGCGGAATCGTGCTCTTCGAACCCTCCGTGGTGGCGATCTCGGAGGAGACGGGACGGGTCCACGCGGTCGGCGCGGAGGCGAAGCGCATGATCGGCCGCACGCCCGCGACGATCCGGGCGACCCGCCCTTTGCGTCACGGCGTGATCGCCGATTTCGAGGTGACCGAGGAGATGTTGCGCCATTTCATCTCGAGGGCCGGCGGCACACGGTTCACGTTCGCGCGGGTCGTCCTGTGCGTGCCGAGCGGAATCACCGACGTCGAGCGGCGCGCGGTCGACGAGGCGACGCGTGCTGCCGGCGCCCGCGCCGTCTACCTGATCGAGGAGCCGATGGCGGCGGCGATCGGGGCGAACCTCCCTGTCGCGGACGCAGTCGCGAGCATGGTGATCGACATCGGCGGAGGGACCACCGAGGTCGCGGTCATCTCGCTCGGCGGGATGGTCGTGTGGGAGTCGATCCGCGTCGGCGGCTACGAGATGGACGACGCGCTCGTCGACCACCTCAAGAACGTGCACAAGCTCCTGATCGGGCAGGAGACCGCCGAGTCGGCGAAGATCGCCGTCGGCTCGGCCTGGCCGGTCGAGGAGGAGTTGCCTGACGCCCAGGTGGCCGGACGCGACCTCGTGACCGGGCTGCTGCGGCGGGCGACCCTCGGCGCCGAGGACGTGCGCCGCGCCCTCGAGCAGCCGGTCGCGCGCATCGTCGCCGCGGTCAAGGAGACGCTCGAACGGACGCCGCCCGAGCTGGCCGCGGACCTCGGCGAGCGGGGGATCGTCCTGGCCGGCGGCGGCGCGCTCCTACGCGGGATCGACGAGCGGCTCCGGTACGAGGTCGGGCTGCCGGTGCAGCGGGTCGAGTCGCCGCTCACCTGCGTCGCCCTGGGCGCCGGCCGGAGCCTGGACGAACTCGAGACGCTGGAGCGGGCGGCGAAGGCCCAACGTCGCGCCCGGCGCTAGCGGGGCAGAAGACTCCGTAACCGTTCGATCGTCCGCGGGCGGGGTGCCTGCGGCGCGGCCAGGTAGAGCGAGAGGCGCTCCGCCTCCTCCTCTTCCAGCGAGACCGCCGCCTCGGCTACGCCCTCGGCGCCCCAAATGCTGATGCGGACGTGCGGTTCCTCGGTCAGGTACCGCGGCACGCGCAGCGCCTTCCCCTCGTCGCGAGGGTGGGCGCGGAAAAACTCGACGAGCTTGCTGCGCTGCGGCGCGGCGCACCAGGGGCAGAAGCGGAAGGTCGTCGCGAGCTCTCCTCCACACTCGACGCAGACGCGCACCTTGCCTCCTCCTCTCGGCGCAAAAGGTACTACGCGGCGTGCGTCGGCGCGATCTGCCGCTCGGACGAGGCGTAGCGCTCCGGGTCGGCCTCGAACTTCGCGCGGCAGCCGGGGCCGCAGAAGAAGTACGTCTTGCCGCGGAACTCGCTCGTCAGGGCCGTCCGCCGGTCGACGGCCATCCCGCACACCGGGTCGCGGGAGCCCCGCCTGAGAGTCAGCGCGACAAGGCCCGCGGCGACAAGCGTGAAGAGGATGTTCAGCGCGGTCGTGTAGTTCCACGAGATCCCGCGCGAGGTGATCGAGTCGATCGAGGGCCGCTTGTCGGGGACGAGCCCGACGGCGCTGAACATGCCGTCGACGGCGAGCGCCGCAGCCGCCATCGCCGTGAACATGATCCCGACGAGGAGCGCCGTCAGCCGCCAGCCGTAGTAGCGGCCGTAGACGAGCACGAGGGGGATGATGATCAGGTCGGCGTAGATGAAGGCAATCACGCCGGAGAACGAGATCCCGCCCGCCCAGAGCACGGCCGCGAGCGGCACGTTCCCAACCGAGCAGACGAACGAGAGCACCGCCACGAGCGGGCCGACGACCACATTCTCGAGCAGCTGCCAGCCGCCACCGGTGTCGGTCAGGAACAGGCCGTTGAAGACGTCCAGCGGAAGCAGGGCGATGAAGCCCGCGATCAGGAAGCCGGCGGTGATCTCCTTCCAGAGCATCTCCGCGTCGCCGCGGAAGTTGTGCGCAACGTCCGACCAGGAATCGAGCGAGAGCAGCCGCGGCCGCCCGCCGGCCGAGTGGTGCTCGTGGCCGGTCTCTGCGGCGATCGCATGCGCGCGCGCCTGCTCCTCGTCGTCCCGCGAGACGAGCAGGCGGATGCCGATCCACATCAGCACGATCAGGATCAGCCCCCCGAGGAACTCGGCGAGGGTGAACCGCCAGCCGATGAAGATCCACATCACGATCCCGAGCTCGAAGACGAGGTTCGTGGAGGCGAACTGGAACGCCATCGCCGCCGCGAAGCTTCCGCCCTTCTGGAAGATCGACTTGGCGATCGCCACCGCTGCGTAGCTGCACGACGAGGAGGCGGCCCCGAGGCCCGTCGCGAGGGCCACGGTCCGCGGCCCGCGCCCGCCGAGCGCCCGCTCCATCCGCACCCGCGGGACCCAGGCCTGCACGATCCCAGAGAGCAGAAAGCCGAGCACGAGCGCCCACCAGACCTCCCAGGCCATCTGGAACGCGTTCCAGAGCCCCTGCCCGACTTCGTCCAGAACCCCCATGCGCGGAGCGTACCGCCGGCCTCCCCGGGGTACGGAGACCGTCGTGGAAGAGCAGGTGGTCGTCGTCGACGGAGGGACCTTCCGCTTCTCCGACCCCAACGGAGACATCGAGGCAGAGCGCCCCCAGGGCTATTTCTTCGAGGACGTCCGCCACCTCTCGCGCTGGTGTCTGACCCTCGACGGGAAGCCGTTCACCCCGCTGACGAGCCGGGTCGTCGACCACTTCTCGGCGCGCTTCGTCGGGGCTCCGGAGGGCGACGACGAGCCAACCGTCTCGGTGCAGCGCGACCGCTTCGTCGCCGACGGCGTGCACGAGGACATCATGGTCACCAACCACGGCGCAGAGGAGCGGCGCGTGCGGCTCGAGCTCGCCTTCGCGTGCGACTTCGCCGACGTCATGGAGGCACAGCACCAGGGAACGGTCGAACGCGGGCGCTACTCGGCGGAGGTCGGCGCCCGGGTCGCCACCCTCTGGCAGGAGCGGAACGGCTACCGGCGCGGAACCTCGATCCCGGTTCCGCCGCCAAGGGCGCCTCCAGCGGGACCGTGTCCTCTTCGACCTGCGCCTGCAGCCCGGCGAGAGCTGGGAGACCTGCGTGGACGTGACGCCGATCGCCCCCGGCCACCCGCGCCGCCCGCTGCTCGGCTGCGACTCCTTCGGGAAGCCCGCTCCGGGGCTACCGCTCAGCATCGCCGAGTGGTTCGAGCAGGCCCCCTCCGTCGAGGCCGACTGGGACCCGCTGCGCCACATCTACCGGCAGCAGGTCGACTCGATGACCTCCAACGTCGGCCATCTGCTCTGGAGCGGGATCGTCGACGAGCGCCGGGCGGCGCGCGTGGTGAAGCGGCTCCTGCGGGAGGACATGTTCACCGGGTGGGGCATTCGGTGCATGTCCGCGAACGACGTCGCCTACACCCCCCTCGAGTACCACTGCGGCACCGTCTGGCCGCACGACACCGCGATCGTCGCCGAGGGGATGCCACGCTACGGGTTCCGCGACGAGGCCGGCCGGGTCTGCGAGGCGCTTCTCCAGGCCGCGGAGGCGTTCGGCTACCAGCTCCCCGAGGTCTTCGCCGGCTTCGCCCGCGACGCGACGAACGCCCCGTCGAGTACCCGAACGCGCTCAAGCCGCAGGCCTGGGCCGCAGGCGCGCCGCTGCTCGCGCTGCGGACGCTTCTCGGCCTCGACGCCTCCGGCGGCAAGAAGCGCCGTTCCGGGCACGTGCCGGAATCGCTCGGCCGGATCCGGTTGAGCTTCTAGCGTTCCGCGGCAAGGTGGATGCCGAACGAGACGAGCACGATCCCGGCGAGTGCGTCCAGCGCCCGGCGGACCCGCGGCCTGAGCAAGAGAGACGCGGCGCGGGCCACCGCGAAGGCGTAGAGCGTCAGCCAGGTCAAGGTCAGCGCGGCGAACATGCTGCCCAGCACCAGCATCCCACCGAACGAGCTGCCGAACTGCGGCAGCAGGCTCGTGAAGAAGACGACCATCTTCGGGTTGCCGAGGTTGCTGAGCACGCCCTGGCGGTAGGTGGGCGCGCGACGCCGCGTGCCGAGAACGTGAGGTCGGCCGCGCGCGGCAGCGGCGAGGGCTTGTCCTCCGAGGAAGACGAGATAGGCGGCGCCGACAATCCTGAGCGCGGTGAAGACGGGCTTCGACGCGAGCAGTACGGCGGACAGCCCCGCGCTTGCAGCCAGCGCCCACGTCAGCTGCCCGCTCACGACGCCGAGCGCGGTCAGCACGCCACCGCGGCGGCCGCCGACGAGGGTGTTCCGGATCGTCAAGGCCGTGTCCTGACCGGGAGTGACAATCACGATCAGCGAGACGCCGAGGAACGTCGCGAGCTCTCCGAAGCCCATCCGATCAGGAATGATCGCAGCATGGCGAGCGTCACGTTCGTCGGCCTCGGTGGGATGGGCAGCCGCATGGCGGGGCGCCTGCTCGAAGCCGGGCACGATCTGACGGTCTGGAACCGCACCGCCGCGAAGGCGGAGCCGCTCGTGACGCTCGGCGCGGCGGCCGCCGCGAGCCCGGCCGAAGCCGCAGCCTCCTCCGAGGTTGTGCTCACGATGGTCGCCGACCCGGACGCACTCCGCGCGGTCACCGAAGGGCCAGACGGCGTGTGCGCAGGCCTCGCGCCCGGCGCGACGCTCGTCGAGATGTCGACCGTCGGCCCCGCTGCCGTGGCGCGCCTGGCGTCCACACTTCCGCCGGAGGTGGGACTGCTCGACGCGCCGGTGCTCGGCAGCCTGAGCGAGGCCGAATCCGGCACGCTCTCGATCTTCGTCGGCGGCGAGCCCGACGTGTTCGAGCGCCGTCGAGAGCTGCTGGCCGAGCTCGGCACGCCGATCCACGTCGGCCCGTCCGGCTCCGGCGCGGCGGCGAAGCTCGTCGCGAACACAACCCTCTTCGGCGCGATCGGCGTCCTCGGCGAAGCGCTCGCGCTGGCGCAGGCACTCGGCCTCTCCCGCGAGAACGCGTTCGAGGTGCTAGCGACGACGCCGCTCGCAGCGCAGGCGGAGCGCCGCCGCCCGGCGATTGAATCAGGCGAGTTCCCGCCGCGCTTCCCGCTCCGACTCGCGCGCAAGGATGCGGATCTGATCGCCGAGCAAGGCCTCGACCTTCGCCTCACGGAGGCGGCCCGCTCGTGGCTCGCGGAGGCCGGTGACGGCGGCCAGGACTACTCCGCCGTCCTGCTCCGAATCCTCGAAGCGGCTACTCGACGGTGACGGTCTTCGCCAGGTTGCGCGGCTGGTCGACATTGAAGCCCCGCAGCCGGGCGATCCGGTAGGCGAGCAGCTGCAGCGGCAGCACCGCGAGCACCGCCTGCAGGAACGCCGGCGTCCTCGGCACGTAGATCACGTCGTCCGCGTGGTGCTGGATGTCCTCGTTGCCGTCGGTCGCGATCGCGATCACGTGGGCGCCGCGGGCCCGCGTCTCCTGGATGTTGGAGACGACCTTGTCGTAGACGTGCGAGTCGGTCGCGACGACCACTACGGGCGTGTCCTCGTCGAGGAGCGCGATCGGCCCGTGCTTCATCTCACCGGCCGAGTACGCCTCCGTCGGGACGTAGGCGATCTCCTTCAGCTTGAGCGCGCCCTCGAGGCAGACGGGGAGGCCGATGTGGCGGCCGAGGTAGAGGAAGAACGGCTTGTCGTAGTAGCGCTGCGCGATCTCCTCGATCGGGTGGTCCCCGTCGAGGAATTCCGCCATCCGCGCGGGGAGGTCGTAGAGCTCGTCAAGGATGAACTCGACCTCGTCGTCGGGCAGTGTCCGCTTCACCTGCGCGAGCTTCAGCGCGAGCAGGCTGAGCAACGCGACCTGGGCGGTGAACGTCTTCGACGCCGCGACGCCGACCTCGAGCCCGGTGCGCGTGTACAGGACGGAATCCACTTCGCGCGTGATCTGCGAGCCCATGTGGTTCGTGATCGCGACCGTCCGTGCGCCTTTCTCGCGCGCGAGCCTCATCGCGGCGATCAGGTCGGCGGTCTCGCCGGACTGGGAGATCCCGACCACCAGCGTGTCCCTCGAGAGCACGGGGTTGCGGTAGCGCCACTCGCTCGCGATGTCGGGCTCGACGGGGATCCGCGCCCACTCCTCGATCACGTAGCGCCCCACGACGCCCGCGTGGTACGAGGTGCCGCAGGCCAGAACGACGATCCGCCGCAGGTTGCCGATCTGCTCGTCGGTCAGGCCGAGGCTGTCCAGCACGAGCCTGCTGTGCCGGACGCGGTCGCCGATCGTCTCCCGCACGCCTGCGGGCTGCTCGTAGATCTCCTTCAGCATGAACGTCTCGTAGCCGGACTTCTCGGCGGCGTCGTCGTCCCAGTCGACCTCGATCGCCTCACGCTCGACCGGGCCGTTCGCGACGCTCGTGAAGGTCGCGCCGTGTGGGGTGATCGAGACGATCTCTCCATCTTCGATCAGCTGGATCTGGCGCGTCTCGCGCAGGAACGCCGCCGACGCCGAGGCGAAGAACATCTCTTCCTCGCCGACGCCGACGAGCAGCGGGCATTGGATGCGCGCGCCGACGAGCTCCTCCGGATGGTCGTGGTGGACGACGACGAAGGCGAAGTGACCCTCGAGCTCGCCGTAGGCGCCGCGGACGGCCTCGGTGAGATTGCCGCGGTAGTGGCGCTCGATCAGATGCACGACCACCTCGGCATCCGTCTCGGAGCGGAACGTATGCCCATCGGCCTCCAGGGAGGCCTTCAGCTCGCGGAAGTTCTCCACGATCCCGTTCAGCACGACCGCGAGCCGGCCCTCGTCGCAGCCGCTGAGCGGGTGGGCGTTCTGCTCTGTCACCGCGCCGTGGGTGGCCCAGCGCGTGTGGCCAAGGCCCAACGTGGAGCGGGAGCCGTTCGACCCGGCCGCGTCCTTCAGGAACTGCAGGTTGCCGACGGCCCGGACGTACTCCAGGCGCTCGTCCTCGTGCAGCGCCAGTCCCGCCGAGTCGTAGCCGCGGTACTCGAGCCGCTCGAGGCCGTAGAGCAAAAGGTCCTTACAGGGTCTCCGTCCGACGTATCCGATGATCCCGCACACGCCCGGCAAACCTCCCTTTAGAACGCAAAATGCCCGGCTGCTCCTCCCACTCCCCCCTTCGGGGTGGGTCAGCCGAGCTCTCGAGTTACGAGAGCGCGGATCCTAGCACAGACAGCCTGCGCATCCGCGTCCGTTTCCGCCTCGGCGAGGACCCGATGGACGGACGAGTACGCGGCCGTTTCCGTCCAGCTCCGCGTTCAGGCGCCCGACCTCGTCGAGCACTGACTCGGGAAGCTCGCGCCGCTCCACGCGGACGTTCGCCTTCGCCTGTGGGTAGCGCGGCATCGCGGCTGCCGCTTCCTCGAGCGCTCGCCCCTCGAGCGCCGCGCAGAGGAGGAGCCCGGCGACCAGGCCGTCGCCGGTGACGTGGCCGCGGAGGTAGATGACGTGGCCCGACTGCTCGCCGCCGAGGACGCCGCCCTCGCGGCGCAGGGCCTCGAGCACGTAGCGGTCACCGACGTCGGTCGTCACGACGCGGACACCGTGATCGGCCGCGAGGCGGTGGAAGCCGAGGTTCGTCATCACCGTCACCGCAACGAGGTCTACGCCGAGGTGGAGCATCAGGATCGCCAGGATCTGGTCGCCGTCGACGACCTCCCCGCGCGCGTCGACCGCGAGCATCCGGTCGCCGTCCCCGTCGAACGCGATCCCGAGGTCGGCCCCCGAGCTAGTAACACTGTGTTGCAAAGCTCGGAGGTCGGTGGCGCCGCAGCCGACGTTGATGTTCGTCCCGTCGGGCTCCGAGCCGATCGCAATCACCGTGGCGCCGAGTTGCTCGAAGGCCTTCGGGGCGATTCCCGAATACGCCCCGTTCGCGCAGTCGACGACCAGGCGGAGGCCCGAGAGGTCGGTAGCGAAGCGCTCGAGGATGTGCTCGAGGTAGCTGTCGGTGGCGACGCCGACGTGGTCGACCGTGCCGGGCGTTGTCGCCCCCGCGGAGTCCAGCAGCGCCTCGATCTCCTCCTCGGCGGCATCGGTCAGCTTCCGCCCGTCGCGGTCGAAGAGCTTGATGCCGTTGTACTCGGGCGGGTTGTGCGAGGCGGAGATGACGACGCCGAGGTCGAGCGCGAGCAGCGCGACGGCCGGCGTGGGCAGCACCCCGGCGAGGACGGCGTTCCCGCCGGCTTCCACGATGCCGCGGCCGAAGGCCTCTTCCAGCTCCGGGCCCGAGGCCCGTGTGTCGCGGCCGACGAAGACGCGCCCGCCCTCCGACCAGAGCGTCGCCGCCTTGCCGAGCCGCTCGACGAGGTCAGTCGTAAGGTCCTCGCCGACGACACCGCGGACCCCGTCGGTCCCGAAGTAGCGGCGCGGCATTAGCGCCTAGCGCTTGGAGAACTGCGGCGCCTTGCGAGCCTTGTGCAGGCCGGCCTTCTTGCGCTCGACGATCCGGGCGTCGCGCGTGAGGAAGCCGGCGCGCTTGAGCGGCACGCGGAGCTCCGGATCGGCCTCGACGAGCGCGCGGGCGATCCCGTGGCGGACGGCGCCGGCCTGGCCGCTCGGGCCGCCGCCGTGCACCCGCACGCGGAGATCGAACGTCCCCTCGACACCGGCCAGCTTGAGCGGGGCGAGCGCGAGCTCGCGGTGCGCCGCACGCGGGAAGTAGTCCTCAATCGTGCGGCCGTTGAACCAGGTCGTGCCGTCGCCGGGCCGCAGAAGCACGCGCGCGACCGACGTCTTGCGTTTGCCCGTGCCCCGGTACTGCGCCAGATCACTCATGGGCGGAGCTCCAGCTCGGTCGGCGCCTGCGCCTCGTGCGGATGCTCTGGGCCGGCGTAGATCTTCAGCTTCTTGATCTGCGTGCGCGCGAGCCGGTTGCGCGGAAGCATCCCCTTGACCGCTTTCCGCAGAACCTCGGTCGGCCGCCGCTCCAGCTGCTCGCGGAGCGTCCGGGTGCGCAATCCGCCCGGATAGCCGGAGTGGCGATGGTAGAGCTTGTCGTCGAGCTTCTTGCCAGTGACGGCGATCTTCTCGGCGTTCACCACGACGATGAAGTCGCCGGTGTCGACGTGCGGGGTGTACTCCGGCTTGCCCTTGCCGCGGAGCGTGTCCGCGATCTGCGTAGCCAGACGCCCGAGCGTCTTGCCTTCGGCATCGACGAGGTACCAGCGGCGCTCGACCTCGCCCGGCTTTGCATTCCAGGTCTTCATAGAAAGCGGCGGACTCAGAGCCCGCCGGAGCGGAATCGTAGCAGCCCGGCCCGGAAATCCGCCGCGCCGCCGTGGCTCGGGTGGCGGACGTACGGCGCGTCGAGCGCGGCCTCGGCGACGCGTCCCACGGCGACTACGCGGCGGCCGCGGGCAAGCTCGAGCGCGAACGGGAGGCCCGCGGCGATCTCGGCCCGGCTTGGCGGCCGGTTCGAGACCATTGTTCCCGGGTGCGTGGGCACCACGTTCCAGAGCAGGACAGCCTCCTCGAGCCCGAGCTCCGCGAGCACACCGTGGACGATCGTGGCGCTCGCCTCGCCGGGCTCACGGCCGGTGAGCTGGCGCTCGGACGTGAACGGGACCCCCGAGACGCGGGCGCCGCGGTAGCCGGCCGCCTCTCCGACGAGCAGCAGCGGGGCGTCCTGCCGTGCCTCTAGGTACTCGCGGAGCCGTTCCCGCCGCACCGCCGCACCGGCGCCGTCACGATAGAAGTTGAAGGTCGCGCCGATCCGGGCACGCGCGAGACACACGATGAGCTCTTCCATTCGGATCCGAACTCTGACGGACGGCGGCCAGCAGGCGGCCGAGATCGCGCGCTTCGTGGCTGAGTTCCTCGGCGCGGCCGAGCGGTCCCTCGACCTGGCTCAGTACGACTTCAACCTCGGGCCAGAGACGCGCGAGATCGTCGTGGGCGCGCTACAGGAGGCCGCCGCCCGCGGCGTGGCTGTCCGGATCCTCTACAACGTCGACCACGCCGGGCCAATCCCGGTGCCGCCGCCGCCGGAGCCTGACGTCCAGCTGATCGCCGCTCTCGGCGTGCCGGCGAAGGCAATTGCGGGCGTGCCCGACCTAATGCATCACAAGTTCGTCGTCCGCGACGGGGAATCGGTCTGGAGCGGCTCGACGAATTGGACCGACGACTCGTGGTCGCGGCAGGAGAACGTGATCGTGACGGCCGACTCGCCGGACCTGGCGCGTGCGTTCACGTTGGATTTCAACGAGCTCTGGAAGGACGGGGACGTCGAGCGGAGCGGCTTCGCCGCCGAGCCGCGCCCGGTCGAGGTGGACGGAAAGCGTGTACGGCCATGGTTCACGCCCGGGTTCGCCGACGCCCTCACGCACCGGATCGCGAAAAAGATCGGGCGCGCGCAGCGGGTGCGGATCTGCTCGCCCGTGATCACCTCCGCGCCGGTGCTGGGGACACTCGCCCAGGCGATCGCAGACGGTCGCGCGGACATCGCCGGTTGCGTCGACGGAACGCAGGTGGACGAGGTGATCCGTCAGTGGCACGCGAACGGGAACGTGGCCTGGAAGCTGCCGCTCCTCGATCGCGTGCTCCATGGATCGTTCACAGGGAAGCGCTCCGAGCCCTGGGAGGTCGGGAGCTTGCACAACTTCATGCACGCGAAGGTCGTCGTCGCGGACGACGTCGTCTTCGTGGGCTCCTTCAACCTCTCACACTCGGGCGAGGAGAACGCCGAGAACGTGCTCGAGATAAACGACGCCGAGCTTGC
>WNGE01007929.1_pt1 | contig 11453 bp, 11 predicted proteins | sample 5400651 | NCBI WGS metagenome assembly WNGE01 (sample SAMN13153370, study PRJNA577476) | soil metagenome | isolation source: 60 cm soil or saprolite under grassland replicate 2 | place: USA:California | collected 2016-06-15 | reverse complement strand
GCCCGCCGGCATCGCCGAGATGGTGCTCACCGGCAAGGTGCTGGGCCTGGATGCCACGGTGATCGCCGGCTTCCAGCTCATGCGCATCATCATCGTGCTGATCTGGTGCCGCACCGCGCTCGTTCTGTTCAACCGGGCTGCCGATTGGGCATTCGGCAAGCCGCCCGGTCCACCCTTGCCCTGAGCACGCGCCTGAGACCTCATCCTGAGGAGCGCGCTTGAGAAGGTTAGGAGAGCGGTAAACCGCACGTGCGTGGCGCGCGTCTCGAAGGATGAGGGCGAGTGAGCGCGACCTCATGCTTCGAGACGCATCGCAGCGCGACCGTGCTGCCGAAGCTGCGCGACTTGCTCGCGCTGCGATGCTCTTCAGGCATGAGGCCGAACCGGCCCGTGAGTCTGCCGTGACGACAAGCGTGTTTCTTCTGTGCTAGGGAGACCGCCGAACTCGGCCGGTGCGGATGAAGGAGAGTTGCAATGGTGGAGAACAAGCAAAAGATCGGCTGGATCGGCGTAGGCCGTATGGGATTGCCCATGGCCGAGCGCCTGCTCAAGGCCGGCTACGATCTCTCCATCTGGAACCGCACCCGCTCCAAGGCAGAGCCGCTCGCGAAACTCGGCGGCAAGGTCGTCGACAATCTCGTCGAGCTCAAGGACGTGGACGTGCTGTTCTCGATCGTCTCGACTGGAAAGGATCTGGATCAGGTCTATTTCGGCAAGAACAGCGTGACCGGCCACGGTGGCAAGCTGCCGAAGATCTTCGTCGATTGCTCGACCATCTCGGTCGAGGAGTCCGCTGCCATCCGCGACCGGCTCAAGCAGCTTGGCAGCGACTACGTCGCGGCACCCGTGAGCGGCAATGCCAAGGTCATCAAGGCGGGCAAGCTCTCCGCGGTCATCTCCGGCAGCGAGGCTGCCTGCAAGACCGTGACGCCGATGCTCGAGGCGATCGCGCCGCGCGGCGTCTCCTATGTCGGCGACGGCGAACTCGCGCGCATCTGCAAAATCGCCCACAACGTCATGCTCGGCGTGGTGATCGAGAACCTGATCGAGATCACGCTCTTGGCCAACAAGATGGGCGTTCCCCGCCACGCCTTCCTTGCCTTCATGAACAACAGCGTGATGGGTTCGATGTTCACCCGCTACAAATCGCCGGCGCTGGTGAATCTCGATTGGACCACGACGTTCACGCCGGAGCTTTTGCGCAAGGACCTCGACCTCGGCCTGGCGCTCGGCCGCGAATGGGACGTGCCGATGCCGGTCACGGCGGCGGCGCGCGAGGTGCTCCAAAGCCATTTCGGCGCCGCAACCCTCAAGCCCGACCCGGAAGAGTATCTGCAAAAGGATTTCGCGGCGCTGATGGAGACCATGGCGCTCGCCTCCGGCATGAAGCTCGAGAGCGAGAACAAGAACGTGCCGACGGGATTGGAGAGCTGAGGCAGCCGCTGGCTTAGTACGCATGGGCGAGGCGCAGGCAAAGTCCGCCAAGAAGCGGCTCGTCGGAGCGTGGACTCTCGTCTCGCTCACGGCCGGCGAGAAAGCGGATCAGACCTTTCCCTACGGCGCGAATCCGAAAGGCTCCATGATGGTCGACGCCAATGGCCGGTTCATGATCACCGTGGTACGCTGCGATCTACCGCAATTTGCCTCGAACAACCGCATGACCGCGACGCCGGACGAGGCCACGGCGGTCGTGCGAGGCAGCATCGCCTACTACGGGAGCTACTCCATCGACGAGGCGACGCGCGTGATCACCGTGAATGTCGAGGGCAGCACGTTTCCGAATTTCACCGGCGGCACGCAGACGCGCATCCTTTCGTTCAACGGCGACGACGAGGTGACGTACCTCAACCCCACGCCGTCGCACGGAGGCGCGCCGGCCAAGGTGACATATAGGCGCGCGAAGTAGCGCCAATTTTGCCGCGCCGAGGCTAGAGCGGAGCTTGTAGCTCGCCTGATTCTACTTCGGCGTGGCTGCGAAAGGTTGCTCAATGTCTCAGCCTTCTGCTTCCCCCTTATACTACGCCGACTATCTGAAGCTTCCCGCGCTCCTGTCCGCCCAAGCGCCGGAGAGCGCGCGGCACGGGCGGAGCGCGCACGATGAGATGCTGTTCATCATCGTGCACCAGACCTACGAGTTGTGGTTCAAGCAAATTCTGCACGAGCTCGACCGGATCCAGGCGGATTTCGGCGGGGAGGTGGTGGAAGATGAGTATCTCGGGCGCATCGTGCACGGCCTCGAGCGCATCAACGAAATCCTCAAGCTGTTGATCCAGCAGCTCGAAGTGCTGGAAACCATGACGCCGCTCGACTTCCTCGATTTCCGCGACTTCCTGTTTCCGGCCTCGGGCTTCCAGTCGGCCCAGTTCCGGTTGATCGAGATCCGGCTCGGTCTTTCGCGCGCCGTTCGTTCCGAGTACGGCGGCAAATCCTTCGACGACACGCTGAGCAACGCCGATCGCGCCCGCATTGTCGCCGCGGAACGCGGCCCGAAGCTCATCGACCAGCTCGACCGCTGGCTTTCGCGCACGCCCTTCGTGCACCGCCCCGATTACGATTTCTCGCGCGAATACCGCAAGGCAGTGCAGAGCATGCTCGAAGACGACGCGGCGCGCGTGCGCGCGAACCAAACGATGAGCCCCGCGCAGCGGGAGGCCGAAGCCAGAGGAATCGAGGCATCGCTTGAGGAATTCCAGGCGATCTTCGCGCCGGCATCGGAGCCTTCGCCGTGGCAGATGTCGCGGGCGGCGGTGCAGGCGGCGTTGTTCATCATCGTCTATCGCGACCGGCCGGTGCTGCAGCTGCCCTTCCGCCTGCTCGCAGCGTTGATGAACGTCGACGAATTGCTGACCCTGTGGCGATACCGGCACGCGCTCATGGTGCAGCGAATGATCGGCGTGAAGATCGGCACCGGCGGCTCGGCGGGCCACGAGTATTTGCGCGACACCGCGGCCAAGCACCGGATCTTCTCCGATCTGTTCCGGCTCTCGACCTATCTCATCCCGCGCTCGCGCTTGCCCAAGCTGCCGCGCGAACTCGAAGACGCCATGGGCTACCGCTATACGGCACAACCGAGCGGGCGATGACGCTCGATCTGCGCCGGCATTTCACCGAATTTCGCGCCGCGCAGCCGCGACGCATTCATCTCGCGGCCCACAGCCATCATTTCTGGCCGGATGCGGCGTGCGCGGCGCATCGCCGGGCGCTGGCTGATGCCGCACGGCTGGCTGATAACAAATGGGAGACGATCTTCGGCGAATTGATTCCGCGCGTGCAGCGCGGCATCGCCGCCATGCTCGAGTTGCCCGATCCGGCAACGATCGCGTTCGCGCCCAACACGCACGATTTCCTCCGACGTCTGCTCTCGGCGCTGCCGCCGGGCAAGAGCGTGCGCATTCTCACCAGCGACAGCGAATTCCATTCCTTTACGCGTCAGATCGCCCGCCTCGAAGAAGACGCCCTCGTCGCCGTCGAGCGTATACCGGCCGAGCCCTTCGATAGCTTCGGCGAGCGGTTCGCCTCCGCGGCGCGCTCCGGCGGCCATGATCTCGTCTTCGTCAGCCAGGTTTTCTTCAACTCGGCCGCAACGGCCGGTTCGCTCGACACCATCGCGCGCGCGGTCCGCGATGCGAAGACCCTCGTCGTGTTCGACGGCTACCACGGCTTCATGGCGCTGCCGACCGCGTTGGCGGCGAGCGGCGAGCGCGCGTTCTATTTCGCCGGCGGCTACAAATATGCAATGGCGGGCGAGGGCGTCTGCTTCATGCACTGCCCGCCAGGTTTCGCCATGCGGCCGCGCGACACCGGGTGGTTCGCCGCGTTCGGCGCGCTGCGCGAGGGCAGCAGCCGTGGCGTCGCCTATGGCACCGATGGCAGCCGCTTCATGGGCGCGACCTTCGATCCGACCGGGCTTTACCGGCTGGCCGCGGTGCTCGACTGGATGGATGAGATCGGGCTGACCGTGCAGGCGATCCACGCGCACGTGCTGGCGCTGCAAGCGCTGTTCCTCGCCGAGCTCGCGCGCGCCAAGATCAAGCCGCTCTGCGATGCCCGCTTGGTGACGCCGGTTGCGGAGGGCATCGCGCGCGGCCATTTCCTCACCTTCGAATTGGCGAGCGCGCAAGCGCTCCACGATCGGCTCGCGCGCGCCAACATCGTCACCGACGTGCGCGGCGAGCGTATTCGCTTCGGCTTCGGCTGCTATCACGCCGCGGACGAGATCGAGCCTGCGGTGGCAGCCATCGCGCGGGCGATCGGGTAATGATGCCGTCGTCCCCGCGAAAGCGGGGACCCATGATCACCGGCCTCTGGAATATGGGTCCCCGCTTTCGCGGGGACGACCCTGAGGAGTCGGCTGGGGCATCATTCCTCGAACGGCAGCCCGACGTACTGTTCAGCCAGCGAGGCCTGGGCGTGCTCTGAGGCGTGGAGATAATCGAATTGATTTTCTCGCGCCCGCTGGTCGAACGGCGTTTCATCCGGAAATCGGTGCAGCAGCATGGTCAACCACCAGGACATACGCGCGGCACCCCACACGCGGCGCAGCGCCATATCGGAATAGCAATCGAGATAATGCGTCTTGCCGGTTTTGTAGGTCTGCTCCAGGCCGCGCGACAGGTAGAACACGTCCGACACAGCGAGGTTGAGGCCTTTCGCCCCGGTGGGCGGGACGATGTGGGCCGCATCACCTGCAAGGAATAGACGCCCGTAACGCATCGGCTCGGCGACGAAGCTGCGCAGCGGCGCAATGGATTTTTCGATCGAGGGGCCAGTGACGATCTTGTCGGCCATATCCTTGGGGCACCGCGCCTTGAATTCTTGCCAGAAGCGCTCGTCCGGCCAATCCTCCAACCGGGCGTCGAGATCGCACTGGATGTAGTAGCGGCTCAGCATCGGGCTGCGCATGGAGGCAAGCGCAAAGCCGCGGCTGTGGTAGCAATAGCAAAGGTCGGGGAACGGCGGCGTCTCCGACATGATGCCGAGCCATCCGAACGGATAACCCTTTTCGTAGGTCCGCAGCACGGAGGCGGGGATCGATTGCCGGCTCACGCCATGGAAGCCGTCGCAGCCGGCGAAATAATCGCAGTCGATCCGGCGGGTTTGACCATTCTTCTCGTAGGTCACGTATGGGCGGTTCGACGTAAGTTCGTGCAATGCGACGTCGCGCGCTTCGTCGATGACCTCGCCGCCGGCCGCATCGCGCGCGGCATAGAGGTCTTCGGTGATCGCGGTTTGGCCGTAAGCCATCATCGACTTGCCCGTGTGTTTTTTCGTGTCGATGAAGAATCGCGGGCGCTCCTCCCATGCGATGGCCGATCCGTTGTGGGGATGGCCCTCGCGATCCATGCGCTCGCCGAGGCCGACGGCGCGCAGGAGGTCGATCGTGCCCGCCTCCAAAACGCCGGCGCGAATCCGCTGCAGGACATACGCCCGGCTTTGCCGTTCCAGCACGATGCTGTCGATGCCGTTGAGATGGAGAATATGGGACAAAAGCAGCCCGGCCGGGCCGCCGCCGATGATTGCTACTTGGGTTCGCGTCGCCGTTACCACCGTCGCTGCGCCGCAGAGTGACACCGCCCTTAAGGCAAGGCCCAATCGCACGAATTGGCAAGCGGATTTCGTTGCTTGATCCGCGGCTGTGCCTGCAGGCAAACTCGACACCGACCGTGGCGGACGAGGGAGAGCGACATGGCCGGTGCAGTCGATTTTTCCGCCGGCGGCTACCGGTTTCTGCCGAGCGTGTTTCAGTTTTCGGCCGGCGTCGCGGCGCTATCGGGTCATGCCATTGAGCGCGTGCGATTCCGCAACCCAGTGCCGCTCAAGCAGGGCTTCGAGCGCATCGAGCAACTGATCACGCAGGCCGGCCGGCCGCTGACGTCGTTCTGTGCCTGCGAATTGCGTTCGCCCGCTCCGTTCACCGAACAGGGCTTTCGCGCCTTCAACGAAGTCTATGTCGTCACGCTGCAAAAGTGGGGCCTGTTCGACGGCAAGGTGAATCCGGTTGCGCGCAGCAACGTGTGTCCGGAGATCGATCCGCCGGCGGAGCCGTCGTTCCACGCCTTCTCCTTCACCGTCGCAGCGACGGATTCCGTGCCGAGCTTTGTGATTGCAGGGAGCGCCGAGGTGAGGGAGGGTGGCGCGAGCTACAAGGAGCGCACCGTTCGCTACGGCGAGACTAGCCCCGAGGCGATGCGCGAGAAAGCACGCTACGTGCTGGGCGAGCTGGAGCGCCGCCTCGCCGAGTTCGGCTTCGGCTGGGCTGATACCACGGCGACGCAGGTCTACACCGTGCATAACCTTTATCCGTTTCTGGCCGACGAGATCGTGCGGCGCGGGGCGGCGTGCGCCGGGCTCACCTGGCATTATGCGCGTCCTCCCGTGCAAGGGCTCGAATACGAGATGGATTGCCGCTCCGTCGGTCGGGAACGCGTGATGTGATCCGGCTCCTTCGGCCGTAGCTCGGATGAGCGAAGCGATATCCGGGTTGCGCCCGCAAGCCATAGACTAGCAAGCAGGGATTGCGTGATATCCCGGATTTCGCTGCGCTCATCCGGGCTACTCCTTCTGATGAGTCGGTTTCGACATCAGGCCGTTGCCGTGCCTCGAAATTCCAATAACAATTGGCGAGCTTACAAAAACCGCAGCGAGGCAAAGCGTGCTCAGCGCCGAGAAAAACCGCATTCTCACCCAGGTCGGCCCGGGAACGCCGATGGGTGAGCTGTTGCGCCGCTACTGGATGCCGGTCGGCGGCGCGAGCGAACTCGACAAGAACTCGATCAAGCCCGTTCGCCTGCTCGGTGAGGACCTCGTGCTCTACAAGGACCAGGGCGGACGTTTCGGTCTCCTCGACCGGCATTGCCCGCATCGGCGCGCCGACCTCTCCTATGGATTCGTCGAGGAACGAGGCATCCGCTGCAACTACCACGGCTGGCTCATGGACGAGGCCGGGCGCTGCATCGAGCAGCCCTATGATGACATCGTCAACCCGCACTCGCGCGCCAAGGAGCGCTGCACGACCAAAGCCTATCCAGTGAAGGAATGCGCGGGGCTCCTGTGGACCTATATGGGGCCGCAGCCGATGCCGGAGCTGCCGGTGTGGGAGCCGTTCACATGGGGGAACGGATTCCGCGAGATCGTGCTCTCCGACGTTCCCTGCAATTGGTTCCAGTGCCAGGAGAACTCCTGCGACCCCGTGCATTTCGAGTGGATGCACGACAATTGGAGCCTGCGCTTGAGTGGCAAGGAGGGGCCCTACGCCAGCAAGCACCTCAAGCTCAGGTTCGAGGAATTCGACTACGGCTTCATCTACAAGCGGGTGCGCGAGGACTCCGACGAGCACAATCCGTATTGGACTGTGGGCCGCGTCGCGCTCTGGCCGAATGGATTCTACCTCGGCAACCATTTCGAATGGCGCGTGCCGGTCGATGACGAGAACACGCTCAGCGTCGCCTGGTTCTTCATGCGCGTGCCGAAGGGGCGCGAGCCCTACGTGCAGGAAAGCGTGCCGGCCTGGGTGAGCCCGATCAAGGACGAGCACGGCCGCTGGATCACGAGCCACGTCATCAACCAGGACATTATCGCCTGGGTCGGGCAGGGCCGGATCGCCGACCGCACCAAGGAGCACCTCGGCCCGAGCGATCTCGGCATCGTGATGATCCGCAAGCGGCTGTTCGAGGATCTCGAGGCCGTCGCGCAGGGCCGCGACCCCAAGGCGGTCATCCGCAACCCGAATGTCGCCAAATGTGTCGAGTTGCCCTATTTCCAGAGGAAGGAGAGCGTCGAAGGCATCCCGCTCGAGGACTACGACAAATATCCCCTGTTGAACGCGCGGCTCAAGGCGTTTCGGCACTGCTATGGCCAGCCGCCCGAGGTGCGGCGGGCGTTCGAGCAGGCCATGGGCATCGCCAACTGAGCCTCGGCGGTATTGCGCCACCGCGGCCGGGGGTGCGCCCCGCCGGGGGCGGCGCTTGGCTAGAAGGCGCCGCTGCGCCGGACGCCATTTAGTTAACTTTGGTCGGGAACCGTACCGAGGCATCCGCGTTGGCAGGAGAAGCTGGGGGTCCCCGCCATGCCGAGCGTTGCGTATTTCCGCCGACAAGCCGACATCTGCTTTCGCCTCGCGCTGATCGCCTCCGACGAGGAGGTATCCAATCGGCTGATCATAATGGCGCAGGAGTACACGGCGAAGGGTAACGCGCTCGCCAAACAAGCCGGAGCAGATGCGTCCTCCACAGTCGACCCGGGTGCATTGACGGATATGGCGGGGGATGACCCGGTGCCGAACTTGCCGCCGCACGTCCCCGACTCGTCCGCCGATTGCTAGGACGATCGGGCTCGCCAGCGATCCCACGGAACGAGAAGCCCGCCGCGAAGGATGCGACGGGCTCGAGCCATCGACGCGGCGGTGGGCTGATGGCCGCGCCGGCAGGCCCAGCGCGAGGCTCGTCAGCTCGGCATCAGCACGCTGTCGATCACGTGGATGACGCCGTTCGACTGGAACACGTTCTGGATGGTCACGCGCGACGCATTGCCCTTGGCATCGCGGATGGTCAGCGCTTGGCCCTTGAACTCGACCGTGAGCTCTTCGCCTTCGACGGTCTTGAACTTGGCCTTGCCGCCGCCCTTGTTGGAGGCCTCCCACAAATCCTTGACCGAGAGCCGGCCGGGCAGCACGTGGTAGGTCAGGACCGCGACGAGCTTCTCCTTCATCTGCGGCTTGAGCAAGCTATCGACCGTGCCCGCCGGCAGCTTTTGGAAGGCGGCATTGCTCGGTGCGAAGACGGTGAAGGGGCCGGACCCTTGCAGCGTCTCGACCAGGCCCGCGGCCTTCACGGCGGCCACGAGCGTAGTGTGATCCTTCGAATTCATCGCGTTCTGGATGATGTTCTTCGAGGGATACATCGGCGCGCCGCCGACGGTGACGGTTTGCTCCTTCATTTGCGCGTGCGCCGGGACCACCGCAGCGGCGGCGAAGGCGAGCGCCGCGACGGCGATCGCCGTCGGCAGGATCGAGGGTTTCATGTCGTTTTCTCCATGTGCTGTTCGCGCCGCGCGAGCGGCTGCGCATGGAGATACGAAGCGGGTCAGGCGAGGATGCGCGCGGGCGGAGATTTTCGCGCATCAGAATGCGGGAGCTTACAGACGCGTGAGTTTACCGCTGGCGATCACCGGTCCGGTCGGTTGCCCGGTGGGCGACCCGCCGGGAGGCTCGAGCGAGATCGCGAGCGCCGCGTCCGGGGTAAGGCGGCCGGCGAGATCGGGCGGGATCGTAAGTCGCATCGCTTGCCCCGGGTGGATGAGGCCGAGTGAATGCGGGCGTTGATTGGGCAGAATGAGCCACAGCTCGACCGCGCGCGGATCGTTGGTCAAGAGCGCGGCCGGCACGACGAGGAGATCGTTACCCGTCACCGCGGCGACCACGTTCGGCTGGCCGCTGCTTCCGGCAAGCGTTGCCATCAGCGGCGCTCGCGTCGCGGGGACGAGGCCGATATAGACAAGGGCCGCGATGCTGGCGGCCGCGAGCGTCGCCGAGGCGATGCCGAAGCCGCGCCAGAACGCGAGGTCTTGCCACAGCGATGCCCGCCGCGCCGCTTGCGGCGGCGCGATCGCAGCCTCGATCTGCGACCAGGTGTACTGCGGCGGCGTAACCGGCGCGACCGCATCGGCAAGCACGCCGAGCCGCTCCTCCCAAAACGCCACCTCGGCGGCGAGCGCCGGCTCGTGCATCAAGCGGCGCTCGACCTCGCGCCGCTCCTCGGCCCCGAGCACGCCCAGCACGTATTCGGCGGCATCGAGCTTGCCGCGGTCTGCCGGGTGGATGGTGTCGTCGTCGCTCATCGTTCGAGACAGGTTCTCAGTTTCAACAGGGCGCGCCGAATCCAGCTCTTCATCGTGCCGAGCGGCACGTTCATCCGCGCGGCCAATTGCTCGTAGGTAGCGCCGTCGAGAAACGCGGCGCGAATGGCAGTCGCGTGCCGCGCCTCCAGCTCCTCGAGACAGCGGGCGAGGCGCTGCTGCTGCTGCGCCAGTTCGACGCGTTCGAGCGCGGCCGGGGCGGGATCGCTGACGACGTCGGCCGCCTCGATCGGCTCGAGGCGGCCGCCCGCCGCGCGCGAGCGCAGCCGGTCGATCGAGCGATTGCGGGCAATCGCCACCATCCAGGTGATCGGGCTCGCCCGGCCGGGATCGAAGCTGGCGGCCTTGCGCCACACCGTGACATAGACGTCCTGCAGCACGTCCTCGGCCTCGCTCCTATCCTTCAAGATACGTAGGCAGACGCCGAAAAGCTTCGCAGATGTCTCTTGATACACGAGACGCAGCGCGGCGCGGTCCCCGCCGGGCACGCGCACGAGCGCGGCGGCAAGCTCCCTGCTGCGCGCGGCGTCTGCATCCATGCGGTCAATGCCCCCGCCGGCTCAAGCTGTGCGCCCTCACCATGGCAGCGCCCGCGGGCAGATGTCGCACATCTCGGTGCGCCCGTCATCCCACCCAGGCGTAACGCCAAATGGCGCACGCGCGCTAACCCGGATTTCGCTGCGCCCAATCCGGGCTACGGATCTACGGGTCGGTATAGCCTCGCGTTGCCCGACGCTCGTTGGAAAGGAAACCGTGTCGTTGCTGCGGCTGCCCTCAAGAGCGCGCGCCGGCTGCGCCCGAACGCCTGGTTTGGCTCAGCGCCCGGCTCAGCCCGGCCTTCTGCTTGTCGTCGAGCGAGTCGTAGAGCTGCTGCAGCATCGGGCTCATGCTCATCGCTGCAAATAGCAGGAGGTCGAGCCGATCCGTGGCCGCCGCGAAGCGGCGCATGGGATCAAGCTGCGCATCGCCCGGGCAGGAGGCGGCGATAAGCCGGGCCATTGCGGCTGATCTCAGCCGCATCGCTTCGAGGCCTGCGCGCTGCTCTCCGCCGGGTGGGGCGGCGCGCTCGATTGTGCGCATGATCCAATCAGCAGTGCCGGCCGCCGGCTCGGCACATGTTGGGGCGCTCCGGTCGGCGGCAGCTTGGCCGCGCCCCTCGGTGGCATCCGCTGTCATCTGCGCGGGCTGCGGGTCGTCTTGCCGCAGCTGCTGCCGCTGTTCGTCGTTTAGCGAGGCGTAGAAGGCCTCGAACGGCAGGCGAATGGTCAGCAGCGCGTCGCGCATCGCCCAGATTCGATTCTGGATTGCATTGAGCCGCTCCGCGAGGCTCGTTGGCACAACGGCGGGACAAGTGGCCGCGATCCGCTCGATCGCCTGTGCCAAAGCCCGGCGCAGCTGTTCAAGCGCGTCGCGCTGCGACGCGTTCGGGCTAACCGCTCGTTCGATCCGCTCCATGAGCGCGTCGGCATTTGCCGTGGTCGCGCCGCAAAGATCGGTGGACGCGAGCGGAGTCTTTGCCTGCGACGCCGCGTCGCTCAACTGACTGGCCGCCGGCCGGCCCCGGGGGGCCCGCTGGTCCCCGCCAGCGGGAGCGGCAAACG